>Ga0116227_10007660_pt1 | contig 20913 bp, 20 predicted proteins | sample S1TSphgellanicum_FD_89693 | JGI IMG/M metagenome (GOLD analysis project Ga0116227, IMG submission 89693) | Host-associated microbial communities from peat moss isolated from Minnesota, USA - S1T2_Fb - Sphagnum magellanicum MG | ecosystem: Host-associated > Plants > Peat moss > Unclassified...
CATCTCGCCCACAAAACCTTCGCCGATGCCGACGCGCTCGATCAAGCCATCCATAACGCCGTCCACGCCCTCAATGAAGAGCGCATGCCGGTTCCGTTGGATAAGCTACGAATCCCTGCTTAGTCGAAGCGGTTCCTTATGTGTCGGCGGTGGTCGAACTGGACGGCACACAGGGGGCCGGGGCGCGCATGGTGGTCAATGTGATTGATTGCGATCCCGAGGCCGTAGCGATCGGCGACGCGGTGCGGATCGTGTTCGAACCGGTCAGCGAGACTTTCGCGGCACCGCGCGCGGTGCGCGTGACATGACGGTGGGTGATCGGTCGCAATTCTGGCACGATTATCTCGAAATGATGCCGCGTGAGGAACTGGAATCGCTGCAGGAGACCCGGCTGCTGCGCATCCTTCATGATTGCCACGCCAGTTCGCCACTGATCCGCGAACTGTGGGACAAGGCCGGGGTCGCCGTGTCCGACATCCGCACCATCGCCGATTTCAAGGCGCGCGCACCTTTTATGGACAAGGACACGCTACGCGACTTTCGCGACCGGCATGATGACCCGTTTGCCGGCCTGGTGCGCCGCGACGATCCGCGCCTGCGCATGGTCAGCAGCACATCGGGCACGACCGGCGACAGCACGCCGTTGCCGCACAGCCTGCGCGCGCTGAGCGAAAGTGCCTATCAACGATATTATTTCTCGCTGGGCGCGCGCAGCGGCGATTATATCCTGCACACCACGTTCACCTTTCGCGTCGGCCATCGCCATACCGGCCCGGCCGAAGGCGGCCTGATTCCCATCGTGCTCGATCACAGCCCGGCCGAAATTCCGCGTATTGTCGAGGCTTCGCTGCGTTTTCGGCCGACCGTTTTCACGACAATGTCCAGTCCGTTGCTGAGCGCCTTCGAAGACTATTTCGAAACCGTCGCCATCGACCCGCGCGATGTGTTCAAATCCTACAAAGTGACGATCTTTGGCGGCGAGGCGCTGTCCGTACGGCAGCGCGCCATTGCGCAGGGGTGGGGGTTGGAACTGTTCGAAGTGATGAACCTTGGCGATGTCTCGATCGCCGTCGAGTGCCCGATGCATGACGGTGCGCATCCGCACGAGGATCTTGCGCTGATCGAGTGTCTTCAGCCGGAAGGCAGCGACCCCATGCCCGACGGCGCCGTAGGCGAAATGGTTGTCACTATGCTGGCCGACCCGATGCTGCCGCTCATACGGTTCCGCACCGACGATCTGGTGGTGATCGATCGAACCCGCTGCGGCTGCGGGCGCACGCAGATGCGCTACAAGATGATGGGCCGCAAAAGCGACCAGTTGTTCGTCAAGGGCGTGCAGATCCTGCCGGCGGCGTTGCGTCCGCTGATCGACAGCGAAATTGAAAGCCGTGCCGGTCTGTTCCAGATCATCAAGCCGTCGGCCACGGCGGAAGTCCTGCGCCTGCGCGTCGGGCACAACCCCGCCAATCTGCAAACCAGCGCGGTGGATTATCAGGCGCGGCTGGAGCGCAAGATCAGTGGCGCGCTGTCGGTCGATGTCAGCGTCGAACTGGTATCTGACGCCGAACTGCTCAAGCTGGGGCCGCCGCACAAGATTCCCAGGGTCGCAAAACAATGACGGGGCTGACCGGGCCGGTGATCGTCGGCCGCTATCTCGACCATGGCAGGGCGGAGTTCTATCCGCTGGCGGAGCCGGAGGTGCAGCGTGTTTCGCGGGGCCTGGAGCGGGTACTGCGGACCTATGACCTGCCTGCGCGCAGCCATGTGCTTGTGACCTCGTTGGCCAGCCAGGTGGCCGCGTTCATGCCGCTGGAACGCGCGCTGGCGGACATGCACATGATCGTCTCCAACGCCGATGCGTCGCTGTTCGATGTCCCCAGAGTGGTCATGTACGTCAGGCGTTTCGACGTGCGCGCGGTCCTGGGCATCGCGCCGGCCGTGCTCGACGGCCTGGCAGCGCAAGGCCACGACCCGGCCGCGTTGTTTGCCGGACGCGTGGTCTGGGCAACGCCCGAGGCTTGCGCGCGGCTTGCCCCGGCTGAGGGGATGACGTTGCGTATGTGGTCCGAACTGGGCCCCGCCGTCGGCGCCGAATGCGTCCATGGCGGGGGCCTGCATGTGTCCAGCGAAGAATGGAGCTGCACGGTATCCGATCAGGAACTGGTGCTATCCAGTCGCCTGCCAAAGTTGGTAGGGTTCAAAGCACACCGGACAGGGATAAGGGTCGCCAGCATGGAGCGGGTCTGCCCATGCGGCAACACGGACATTCGTGTGCGGATCGCATGAAGGCAGGATTGCCAATGGCCAAATCGCAAATCGATCTGATCGAGCGCAACAGCGGCGCACAGGCGCCCTTGTCGGACGGCTATCGCGCCGCGCGGCGGTTCGGTTTTGCCGATGTCCTGCGCGAACACCGGCGATCCCGGCCGAACGATCTGGCGGCGGTGGACGGCGCCCTGCGCCTGACCTGGCGCGACCTTGACGCACGCGTCAACCGGCTGACCGCCGCGCTGGTCAAACATGGCCTGGTCTGCGGCGACCGCATCTTGTGGCTCGGCCAGAATTCGGTGAAGCTGTTCGAAGTGATGCTGGCGGCGGCGCGGTCGGGGGCCTTTGTCGTGCCAGCAAACTGGCGTATGTCGGTGGCGGAAACACGCGCCGTTGTCGATGACCTCGATCCGCGCATCGTGTTCTGGCAACACGCCGAAATCGGCGACAATCACCGCGCGGTGCAAGTGCAGGAAAGCCGGGGGCGATTCTGGTGTCAACACGACGGCACCGATGCGGACTGTTTCGACGCTCTATTGTCCGAAGGCCTCGACGAGGATCGGGATCTGGATATCGATCCGGAACTGCCGATGCTGGGCATTTATACGGCTGCATTCGAGGGACGGGCGGGTGCGGCGCTGCTGTCGCATACGGCGCTCATGCTGCAAGGTCTGGTCTGCGCGCAGGGGCAGGGGATTGTCCCGAATTCGCGCTATCTGGTGTCCGGCCCGATGTTTCACGTCGGCGTGCTGATGGGGGCGATCGGGGCCTTTATGCGCGGGGCGGTCCAGGTCTTTGCGCCGCGCATCGATGCCGAGGACATGATGCGGACCATCGCCGCCGAACGCGTGACTCACGCCTATATTCCCCAGCCGACCGCGCTCGCCATCCAGCACCTGGCGGCCGGGTCCAGCCATGACTTGTCCAGCCTGTTTGCGGATGGCGATCCGGCCCATTGGCGCTCGACGCTGGTCATGCCGCCCGATGCTCCGGCGGCGGCCATGCCGGGCGGCTATGGCCAGACCGAACTGGCCGGATATCTGACCCAGCCGTGGTTCGGCGGCGAGGGCGCCGGACGACCGCATCCGCTGGCGCAAGTGATGATTGTCGATGACGACGGCAACGAACTGCCGCCGGGCGAAACCGGCGAGATCGTCGTACGCGGGCCGATGGTGATGTGCGGATATTACAACCGACCTGACCAGAATGCCCGCCGCAGCCTCAACGGCTGGCACCGCACGCTGGACCTCGGGCGGCGCAACGGCGACGGTTCGTTGTCTTTCGTCGGCCCCAAGACGCGGATGATCAAGTCGGGGTCCGAGAACATCTATCCGATCGAGATCGAACGGTGTCTGGTCGGGCACGACGGGGTGGCGGCGGCCTGCGTGATCGGCGTGCCCGATGCAGAGTGGGACCAGAACGTCAAGGCGATCATCGTGCGCCGCGCCGGTTCGCTCGTCGACGCGGCGGACCTGACCGCCCATTGCCGCGCCCACATCGCCTCGTACAAAAAGCCGAGATTCTATGAATTTGTCGATGCGCTCCCGCTGCTCGACAGCGGCGAACCGGACCGCGACCGGGCCGATGCGCTGTACGGTGGCGGTGGCTACCCGTCGCGGGGCAACGCATCCTGATCGGCTGGTTGCGCGACCCGGCCAAGCGCTTTGATCAGGTCCGGCGGGACCGGCGCGGTCATGATCGCGGTGGCAATGTTCAGGGCATCCTGAATACACAATTCTTCGGCAATGACGATCCGGTCGCTTTGCGCCGCGAGCGGCTCACCGGCGACCAGATAGCGATTGAAAGCGTCCGAGGTAGAGCCGATGCGGCGCCGGAACAGCGCGTCCGGCATCGGCTGTGGCAAGGCGCGCTGTAACAGCATGCCGACATGGGTGGTCAGCGGCGCCAGATGGGACGCCTTTCGCCGCAGCGCGAAATTGCCCTCGAAATGATACAGCCCGATCAGGAACGCGCTATAGCTGCGCCGCCCGTGGCAGTCGCGTTCTTCGGCCAATGGCCGCAACAGCACTTCGACCAGGGCGCGCGGATCGGACAACATGCCTTGCTCGGTCGCGCGTGCCAGCAGTTCCGCCGTGCGTTGCTCGATCTCGGGAAGCCGCCGCCGGAATATCGCCTCGATCAGCCCGTCCCGGTCGCCGAAGTAATATTGCACCGCGAAATTGTTGGCGGCCCCGGCCTCTTGCGCGATCTGCCGCAGCGACACCGCCTGCAAGCCGTGGCTGGCGAACAGCCGTTCCGCCGCATCGAGCAGGCGTTCTTCGGTCCGGGCACGTGGTTTGCGTTGGATCTCGCTCAAAGTCCTGCCTTCATTGCCAACGGTTGCCTTAAAATGGATTGCATCATGCCTTATTTCTGACTAGCCTCCAATCATTATAACGATTAAGAGGATTCGTGATGGCGACTGTCATGAAAGTGGATCGCCCCATCCCGCCCCAGGTCAAGCTGCGCATCGGATCAGAGGATCTGGCCACGGGTTCGGGCGGCACGTTTCGACATGTCGATCCCGCCACCGGCAAAGTGCAATGCGAAGTCCCGCTGGCCGGGATCGAGGAGATGAACCGCGCAGTCGAATATGCCGCCGTGGCGTTCGACGTCTGGCGGCGCTGGAAGCCGGCCGACCGGCGCGATGCGCTGCTTCGGCTGGCCGATCTGCTGGATCGGCACGCCGACGAATTTGCCGTCTTCGCCGCGCTGGAGAACGGATCGCCGGTCTCCGTCGGCGGCGGCCATGCCCGCACTGCGGCGGCGTGGACGCGCTATTATGCGGGCTGGGCCGACAAGCTTGACGGATCGGTCTCCACCACGTTCGCGGGCGATGGCGAATTCACTTATACAGTGTCCGAACCCTATGGCGTGATCGGCTGCATCATCACCTGGAACGGGCCGCTGACCTCGCTCGGCATGAAAGTCGCCCCGGCGCTCGCCGCCGGCAACACGGTGGTGGTCAAGCCTTCGGAAATCACCCCGTTCGGGGCCGATCTCTATGCGCGACTGGTGCGCAAAGCGGGCATTCCCGATGGTGTGTGCAACATCGTTCCCGGCGGCATCGACGCGGGCGAGGCACTGGTGCGGCATCCCAAGGTGCAAAAGATCACCTTTACCGGCGGGCCCGTGACGGCACGAAAAATTCTTGCGACGTGCTCTGAATTGCTCAAGCCGGCGGTGCTGGAACTGGGCGGAAAGTCGGCGAACCTCATCTTCGACGATGCCGATCTCGACCGCGCGATCAATTTCGGCGTTGCGATGAGCGTTGAACGCATGTCCGGCCAGGGCTGTGCCTTTGCCAGCCGCATGCTGGTCCAGCGCGGCGTCTATAAAGATGTGCTCGCGCGGGTCGTGGCGCGCGTGGGCCAGGTGCGGATCGGCGATCCGTTCGATCGCGATGCGGTGATGGGCCCGGTCGTCAACGAAGCGGCGATGCACCGCATTCTGGGCATCATCGAACGCACGAAAGCATCCGGCGCCGGCCGGCTGTTGATCGGCGGCAAGCGGGCGGGTGGTGGCCTGGCCGATGGTTTCTACATCGAATCCACCGTCTTCGCCGATGTCGATCCCGATTGCGAACTGGCGCAGAGCGAGGTGTTCGGCCCGGTCCTGTCGATCATCCCGTTCGACACCGAGGCAGACGCGATCGCCATCGCTAACAACACGCAATACGGACTGGCCGCCTATGTCAACACCCGCGACGTCGCGCGGGTGCACCGGGTTGCGGGCGAATTGCAGGCCGGTTCGATTTCGGTCAACGGCGCCCACCCGCTCAAGCCGACCGCGCCATTCGGCGGCCACGGCCTGTCCGGCTATGGCCGCGAAGGTGGCCGCCAGGGGATCGAGGAGTTCGTCCGCCCCAAGACGGTGCAGATTTCCCAGTTCTGAGAACCCTGTCCGACAACAGCGACCGGCCATGACAACGGCACGCCGGTCCATTTGAGGAGCCGTGGCAATGGCCCAATCGCTAGATGCATTCTCGCTCGACGGAAAGGTCGCCATTGTTACCGGCGCCGGCGCGCGGGCGAACTCGATTGGCGAAGCCTATGCAATCGCCCTGGCCGAGGCAGGCGCCAGCATCGTCGTCGCCGACCTGAGCGAGGGCGGTGCGCAAAGCGTCGCCGATACAATTGTCGAAAAGGGGGGCCAGGCGGTCGGCGTGAAGGTCGATATCACTGACGAAAGCTCTGTCGCCGCCATGGCCGAGCGCGCCGGCCAGGTCTTTGGCGGGGTCGATATCCTGGTCAACAATGCCGCCTTGATGGTCGAAATCGAACGAAGGCCGGTCTCGCAAACACCTCTCGATGAATGGAACAGGGTCATGAACGTCAACGTGACCGGCGCGCTCAACTGCGCCAAGGCAGTCATCCCCGGCATGCTGGCGCGGGGCGGCGGCAAAATCGTCAACCAGGTTTCCGGCGGCGCCTTTCCGCCCTGGGGCATCTACGGTATATCGAAACTCGCGCTGGTCGGCTTGACCACGGCACTGGCGCGAGAAGTGGGCCGCAAGGGTATCAATGTGAATGCCATAGCGCCCGGCATGACCGATTCCAGCGCGGGTGCATCGCTCACGCCCCCGGACTCGCCGCTCTATCGGTTGCTGGACAAACTTGCGCTGGGCAATCCGGCCGGGCGGACGGTCGATCTGGCCGGTGCGCTGCTGTTGCTGTGCTCATCGGCAGGCGACTGGATTCACGGACAAGTTCTGCATGTCGATGGCGGATGGGTGGTCAGGCCATGAGAGCGAAGAACCCGACGCTGGACCCGCAGGACCGTCCCTATTCGCACCCGCCGATGGCCCCTGAAGAACGAACGCGTTTCGGGCAGGACTGGTTCACGTACGTGATGCACAACGGGCCACCGGTCCCCGACAGCCCGTTCTATTACAACGGCATCTCGAATTTCGTGTTCGGCGAGATGTGGAGCCGGCCTGGCCTGGATGTGAAGACCCGGCGCTGGATCACGCTGGCGTGTGTTGGTGCAGCGGACGCGGTCGGGCCAATCCGCAGTCATGTCTACGCCGCATTGAAGAGCGGTGACATCACTCTGGATGAAATGCGCGAATTCATTCTGCATTTCGCGGTCTATCTCGGCTGGCCCAAGGCATCGATGCTGCAAGCGACCACCGACGAAATGTGGACCCGTGTTCAGGATGAAGGCGGTGTGGAGGCATACGAGCCGCCAGACATCGCGGACTATCGGTTGTGACCGCGATCTCCGGCAGCGTAGCCCTGGTCACCGGCGCCGGCAGCGGCATCGGGCGATCAATCGCCTGTGCCCTGGCGGCGCGGGGGGCCTCGCTGGTGCTGGCCGATCTGGTTGAAGATCGCCTCGATCGTGTCGCCGCCGAAATACGCCAATCCGGCGCCGCGGTCGCTACGGCTGTCTGCGATGCCGCCGATGAGTCGTTCGCTTCGCGACTGGCCGCCGCTGCCGAACCGTTCGGGACGGTCGATATTCTGGTCAACAATGTCGGGGTGCTGATCGGCGGACATATCGAGGACATTCCACCCGACGAATGGTTGCGTGTTTTCAAGATCAACGTGATGTCGATGGTCAGTGCCATCCACAAGTTCCTGCCCGGCATGATCGAGCGGCGCAGCGGACATGTCGTCAACACCGCGTCGTTTTCCGGCCTCTACCCTTACGCCTATGACCGGCTGCCTTATGCCGCCTCGAAAGGGGCCATCGTGACTTTATCGCAAGGGTTGGCGCTTTACCTGAAGCCACAGGGCATAGGCGTCACGCTGCTGTGTCCCGGGCCTGTCGGCACCAATATTGGCGAAACTGCCCGGAATTATACTGCCGGTGTCACGCGCCGTCCGCCGCCATTTCCCATGCTTCATGCTGCAACGGTTGGCGAACAGGTTGCCGTGGCCATCGCACAGGATCGCTTCTTCCTGCCGACCGATCCCCACGTTCAGCCTTTGATGGTGGAACTTGCCGAAGATGTCGATGGCTTCATCGATCGGCAGATCGCGGCGTTTGCCAAGGCCGATCGCGTCGCTGCGCAAACGCCATGAGCGGCCTTCATGCGGGCTTTGTCGGTCTGGGCAATCAGGGCGGCCCGATGGCAATGCGGATTGCCCAGGCTGGCATACCGCTGAACGTATGGGCCCGGCGCCCCGAGGCCCTTGCCCCGTATATCGCAGCGGGCGCGCGTCCCGCCGGGACTCTGGCCGAACTCGGTGCCCATGCGCAGGCCGTCGGGATTTGCGTGTTCGGCGATGCGGATGTTCTTCAGGTTGCCGAGGCTGTCCTGCCGGGCATGGCTGCAGGCGGTGTTCTGCTCATTCATTCGACCGTTCACCCTGACACGATCGCCAAAGTAGCCAGGATGGCGTCGCAGCGAGACGTGGCTGTCCTTGACGCTCCCGTGAGCGGCGGAGCCTCGGCCGCGTCGGAAGGTCGGTTGACCGTGATGGTCGGCGGTAATGCTTCGGCACTCGCGAAAGTGCGGCCGATCATCGACAGCTATGCGGGGCAAGTGTCTCATCTCGGAGGGTTGGGCGCAGGCACCATGGCCAAGCTGGTCAACAATGCGATCATGGCCGCAAATCTTGCCAGTGCGCACGAAGCGATACCCGCAGGCAGTGCCTTGGGCTTGGACCGTGCCGTGCTGCTTGAACTGATTGCTGCGTCGAGCGGAGCCAGCTTTTCGCTCAACCTCTACGCCGGGCGCGGTGGGCTGGAGGATTTCAGCCATTCGGTCGATCTCTTGACCAAGGATGTCGATTTGCTGGAGGCGGTTTCGCAAAGCGCCGGCATCGACGTGAGCCGGCTGATCCTGCATACCCGCCACTTTTTCAACCAGGTAAGGGCTGCAACCAACGCGGTCGCGTGATCCGCGCCGGATTGCCGGTCCGGATCGTCTCAGGTTACGGCGATGGCGGTGTCAAAGTGCAAGCGCAAGTCCCGCTTGATCACCTTGCCTGCAGCATTGCGCGGTAGATCGTTGACAAAAATAAGAAATTCTGGTGTTTTTTGGCGGGCAACGCCGGTCTCAGCAAAATGCGCCTGAACCGCTGCCATAGTCAGGTCCGCGCCCGATCGCGTGACGCTGAAGGCACAGACCCGCTCGCCAAATTTTGTGTCGGGTTTGCCGACGACCGCAGCTTCGACAATGTCGTCATGGGTGGCCAGCACGTCCTCGACTTCGCGCGACGAGATGTTTTCGCCGCCCCGGATAATGATGTCCTTTTTCCGGTCTGTCAGCACAAGGTAGCCATCCGCGTCGAGCTGGCCCATGTCGCCGGTGCGATACCACCCGCCGGGAAGAAATGCCTGGCCGTCCAGGGTCTGATCGAGATAACCGGCAAATCGCTCCGGACCACGGGTCACTATTTCGCCCACTTCCCCCGGCGCGACCTCGCGTCCGGCATCGTCGACGAAGCGGATCCGGTTTCCGGGCATAGGCTTGCCCTGCTTGGCAAGTCGCTTTTCAAGCGGATCGTCCGGCGTTCCGGCAGTCACCGAGGGATGCTCGGTCGAGCCGTAGCGACGAAATATTCTCAACCCCAGATCTTCGCAACGCGATACCAGTGCCGGCGCAACCGGAGCTGCACCGACCGAACATTCGCCCAGACTGGACAAATCGGCGTGGGTGCTGTCGAGCGCATCGATCAGGCCCGCAATATGGAACGGTGCCAATGAGGTGACGGTCACCCGCTCGCGTGCAATCAGTCGGGCCGCTTCGACAGGGTCCCAGCGGTCCAGCAGGATGAGCTTGCGGCCTGTCACCATGAAGGCAAGCAAGGGCGTTATGCCGGCGATATGACCAGGTGGCCAGGGCGACAGGAAGCATTGCTCGCGATCGCGGTTGAAGGGTCGGGCGACCGACCAGAGTTCCGACAAGATCGTGCGGCTCGTGTGGCAAACCCCTTTGGGGTCGCTTGTTGTGCCTGACGTGTAGATCAACAGCGCGATATCGTCGGGATCTCGCGCTGCGTGCTCGTCAAGCGGGGCGTAGTCGAGCATGTCTGCCCACGCCACCAGCCGTTCGTCTTGCGCAGCGTTCGGGACATCACCGATGGCGACGTGCGTGGCAAGGTGGGGCAGGTAGCCTGCGTCGCGAACGGCCGCCAAATAGTCGGAGCTGCGCCAGCGATCGGGGGTAATGATCACCTTGGCGTTCGATTGGCCAAGAATGAAAGCCAGTTCCCGCGCGCCGTAAATCGACACGACCGGCAGTATGACCGCTCCCAGTCGGGTAATCGCGCTGGCAGCAACCAGCCATTCCGCCCAGCCGGGCAATTGCAGCGCCACGACATCGCCGCGACCAATACCGCGAGACCGCAGCGCGTTCGCGATGCACCGGGCCTGGATGTCCAGCGCCGCAAGGCTGTGGGCCCCCGGGCGATGATCGGAAACGAATGTCGCCATCGCCTGCGGATGATCGCGTGCGCCCGCCGCAAAGGCGGCGGCAAGGCTTGTGCGGGCAAAGCGATCCAGATCGTGCATAGTCAGGCAAGGCCTTTGCTTGTTCAGTTCCGCAACCTGTCAACCCGCTCATCTGCTCGGTACAAACAGGATAATCCTATATAGATAAATTGACTTGGCTTGGATAGCTTGTCAAACTTCAGCAAGAGATCGGCGGTCTTGTTGAGGGCTGTGCCGCTGCCAGGGCAACCCGCGTCCTGCCTCAAGGGGACGGTAAAGAATGCCATGAAGGAAGAGTTCAAAACAGGCATTCGTGTCCCGAAAGCCGCCGAGATCATCGCCGCAAAGCTGCGCAGATCCATCGTTGACGGAACAATCCAGCCCGGCAGTTTCCTGCCCTCTGAAGCGCGCCTGATTGAAATTTTTGAGGTTTCCCGTCCCACAATCCGTGAAGCGATCCGGATTCTCGAATTTGAAACTCTGATAAGCGTTGCGCGCGGCGCTCGCGGCGGGGCAGTTGTTCAACCAACCAGTCCGATGTTCGTGTCCAGGGCCGTCGGGGTCGCGCTTCAGTCAAGCAACGCAACACTGGGCGACATTTTCGCTGCGCGGGCTGCGCTTGAACCGGCTGCTGCGGGCATGGCTGCCAGACTTCGCGGCCCGCAAGCCGGGGCCAGACTGCTCGAACATGTCGAGCAGGAATTTGCGACGCTTGATGGCAAGTCACCGCAACGGCCCCCCGATTCAGCCAGCTTTCACGGGCTCTTGCTGAGCGAATGCGGCAACATGACCTTCGCTTTGCTCGGCGTGGCGCTGAATGAACTCGTGATTCGCCATCTGAAGATGTTCCACCAGACGCGATCTCCAGACCAGCAGCACGAAACCTTCAGTCGCGCGATCAACGCCGTCCGGTCGCATGAGAAACTGGCGAATCTCATTTCGCAGGGCAAGGCAAGGGAGGCAGAGGCGCATTGGCATCGCCACATGGCGAAACTGGCGGAAATCATCCTGCCCGGCCTGGAAGAGACCTCGATAATCGAGGTTCTTGATGATGCGCGGTGGGAATAGCGCAGTCCCCCGCGGCAGGCGACCTCGCGAGGCCGCCGGCATTTTCAAAAGCCTGAAGCTTGCCAAGTGCGATACTCAAATGTATAAATTATTTTGCTATATAACGACGGGCATCAGGGCAGCCCACCGTTCAGTCCGACCCTGCGAGGATGCCATGACTTTGATGTACGCGAACAAGGGGCTTTATGTTGGCGGCGATTGGCTGCCTGCCGAGAGCCAGGAAACCGTCATAAACCCGGCGACACTTGAAACCATCGGGGAAGCGCCGGTGGGCGACAAGTCGCACGTCGAGGCCGCGCTGGCTGCCGCGCGCGAGGCCTTCGACATTGGTCCGTGGCCTCGCCTGTCGCAGCGCGAACGGCAGGCATTCATGTCCGCCTTTGTCGATGCGCTTGAGCGCCGTTCGGGCGAGATCATCGAACTCATCATCGCCGAGGCCGGTTCGACCAGGGGTCTTGCAGTCGGGCATCAATACGGCACGCCGATCCGGCATTCGCGGCACATGATCGAAATTTACGCGCGTCCCTCTGTCACGCCGCTGTTCGTCGAGACGAGCCCCAACCCTGCCGGCACCAGGAACCTTGGCGCAGGCGTTCTTTCGCGCGAACCGGTGGGCGTCGTGAGCGCGATCACGCCCTATAATTTTCCGTTTTTTCTGAACGTCGGAAAGATTGTGCCAGCAATGCTGGTCGGCTGCACGGTCATCCTGAAGCCATCGCCCTACACACCCTTCGAGGCGCTTATCCTTGCAGAGGCGGCCGAAGAGGCGGGCTTGCCAAGGGGCGTGCTGAACGTGGTGACCGGGGGCTTCGAAGTTGGCGAAAGGCTGACCAGCGACAAGCGTGTCGATCTGGTCAGTTTTACCGGCTCGGACGCGGTCGGTGCCGCCATTCAGGCGCAAAGCGCGCCCACGCTCAAGCGTGTTCTGCTCGAACTGGGCGGAAAATCCGCGCTGATCGTGCGTGCAGACGCCAATCTTGAGCGCGCGGCGCTTGCCGGCTTGTCCGGATTTACCACCCATGCCGGGCAAGGTTGCGCGCTGCTGACCCGCCACCTGGTGCACAATTCGATCCGCGACACGTACGTTGAAACGGTCAAGGCCAGGGTCGCCGCCATGAAGATCGGTAACCCGGCCGATCCGACCGTGCACATGGGACCGTTGATCCGCGAGGTCGCGCGCGCGCGTTCCGAGCGCTATGTCGATATCGCGTTGCAGCAGGGCGCGCGGCTGGTGACCGGGGGCAAGCGACCGACCGATGCCGGCGCCGGGTTTTTCTTTGAACCGACCCTGTTCGACAATGTCAAAAATGACCACCGCATTGCTCAGGAAGAAATCTTCGGTCCGATCGGCGTGGTGATCGGGTTCGACACAGATGAGGAAGCGATCCGCATTGCCAATGACAGCGAATTCGGCCTGGCCGGCGCGGTCTTTTCGGCCGATGCCGGGCGCGCCTATGAAATCGCGCTGCAATTGCGCACCGGCGGCGTCGCGATCAACGGCGGCAGCGGCCAGATGTCTAGCCAGGCGCCGTTCGGGGGGATCAAACGCTCGGGCTATGGCCGCGAATACGGCATCGAAGGCCTGAACGAATTCACGTATATGAAGAATATCCACTTCCACGCGGAATGAGGGGCTCAATGTCTTCGGGCAGGTCCCACTGTGCTCGCAAGGCACGGATCGATTGGGCCGAGCCCGGTCCTTCGGGAAGAGACAGGATCAGCTTCAGGTTTTCCTCCCGGCGCAGCGGCAACAGCGCGCGGTCGCCGTCGGTCAGCCGCGCCAGGGCGATGCGTAAATGGTGCGCATCAAGGTCCGTGGTGTAGGCGCCGGTGCCGGGCTGCTGGCGCCACGATTGCGCCAGCGGCCCGGCGTCGACCGGCTCAAAGCCGGCGTCATCGACCAGCCGGCACGCAATGGCTTTCGCGCTGGCATCATCTCCCGCCACGGGCAGCGCAACCCGCGTGTCGGCGCCGTGCGGTGTCCCTTTGGCAATCAGGGATTTTGCAGCGATGGAATTGAACGCCTTGATGACCGGCTTGCCGATCTGCCGTGCGACCCATTCGCTGTCGGACAGATCGGCGTCGAGACCCGCAATCGTGCCGTCGCGCATCGGATAGTAATTGCCGGTATCGATCACCACCTGGCCGGCAGGCGCAACCGCGAACAGGTCGGCCGGCATGGTCGCAAAGGCCTTGAACGGCACCGAGATGATCACGACATCCGCGCTGGCGGTCGCGCCCTTAAGGTCGGTCGCAATTCCGCCGATCTCGCTCGCCACCGCATGCAGCGATTGCGCACCGCGCGAATTCGCCAGCCAGACCTCGTGGCCGGCGGCGGCGAATTTGTTCGCCAGCGTTCCACCGATATTGCCGACCCCGATCAAGCCAATTCTCATTGCGCGCTCCGGTCAACATCAGGGCAAGGCCGGAAAACCGGGTATGCGGGCGGCACTGCGCTCAATCGGTCATGATTTCCAGCGCGCGTTCAGGGCAGGCGCGCACGCCGCGGCGTGCCAGTGCCTCATCATCCGGGGCAACGTCGATTTCGTCGGGGGCGATATAGCCGTCGCTATCGAGTTCAAATATACCCGGCGCAACCGCCGCACAACGGGCGTGGCCCGAACATTTCGCCTTGTTCGCCTTGATCTTCATGTGTCCTGCCCCCGATTTTTTACCAAGTGATGTTGAGATTGCGCACCGACATCAGCCCGGGATGAACGCTGCGATCAGCGTCGGATTTCAACGTAAAAGGCGGTATATTTGGAAGTATTTCTTCCAGCGCTATGCGCAGTTCGCGCCGGGCGATGTGCGAGCCCATGCAACGGTGCGGGCCACCGGAGAATGTGAAGTGCCGGTTCGACGGGCGGTCGAGCATGATCTTGCGCGGGTCGCTGAATTCGTTGGGGTCGAAGTTGCCTGCAGCCACCAAGCACAGCACCCAATCGCCCTTCTTGACCTTCACTCCGTTGATTTCGGTGTCCTTCTTGACCAGACGTTGCGAGTTGACGAGCGGCTGCGAGCGCAGGAATTCCTCGATGGCATCGGGAATGGCGGCCGGGTTGTTCCGCAGATAGGCCTGCATTTCGCTGTCGAGCGCCAGGCGACGAAAAATCATCGCGAGCGTCGCCGCAACCGTATCCAGCCCGCCGAGCCAGAGGAAGAACATGACCCCCATGATCTCGTCCTCGGTAAGCGGGCGACCGTCGATCGTGCCGTTGACGATATCGGTGGTGATGCCATCAGGTGAATCGCGCCGCACCGTGGCCAGAAATTCGCGCAGATAGGCCAGGATCGATTTGAGCGCGGGCAGCTTTACCTCGATGTCCGGGCTGTGCAGGATCTTGTTCTCCCAATCGAGAAACTGTTCGAGCATTTCCTGCGGGAAACCCATCAGGTCAAGGAACACGCGAACGGGAAATACGCGGGCAAATTCGTACGAAAAGTCGCAACTGGTCCGGCCGTCGACGCACTCTTGCAGCAGGATTTTGGCATGCTTGCGCATGTTCGCATCCAGCACCTGATCGACCGCCTTGGGAGAGAAGAACGGATTGAGCAACTTGCGGTACTTCATGTGGTCCGGCGGATCGATGCCGAGCGGTATGTTGGGCCAGGTCTCCCCGGCCAGCCATTGATAGGCGGCGGCCCCCTCGGTCGAGAAGGTTTCTGCATCCTGATAGACTTGCGTGATGTCGTCATAATGCGTCACCACCCAGGCCCCGAGCCCTGGCTTGGAACGTACTGCGTTGGGTGCCCACATGATACGCGGCGCGTCGGCATCGAAAAAGCGCTCGGTCTCGCGGAAGGGCTCGTCATAGTCCACCGCTGCATAGCCGAAAGCCCAGTCAAGATCTCTGACCAGTTCCGGCGGGACATGGTCGGGAAGATTTTCGACATGGACGACATCCATCCTGGGCTTCATCTCGGTCAGCATCGGGCATCCTCTTTGATCAACCTGGGGTCATTCAGGGCGGCCACGGCCCGAAAATGCACCTGCTCCCAGGCAATTATCATCCACATGATCTATCGCGATCGTGGCCCTGACGCAACCATAATTGAGAGGCTTTTGCTTTCACGAAACAGCCGGTCATGGTGATAAACTCTTTGAAACCAAGCTGCCAGGCGTTATGCGCGGACGGTTGGCGCCCGGCATGTTCGGGATTGAACGTGTCAAAAATAGATATATGATTGCAATGTATAAGGATGGCGCCGCGCGCTTATGGAGAACCGGTTCAAAGCGAGCAGCGAGTCGGCCATGTGTGATGCGTGTTCAATCCGGCGACCGGGAGAGTTCATGACGACCGAGCAACTTGGCCGGCCCCTGCCGGAACTGTCCGAAATGAACAGTTATTTCTGGACGGGTGGCAGGAACGGCAGCTTGCAGATCCGCCGTTGCGGGGATTGCGGCACCTGGCATCACCCCTATCAGGGCGCGTGCCATGTCTGCGGCTCGCGCAATGTGGGGCCGCAGGCGGTTTCGGGCCGTGGCACCGTGGTGGCGGTCACGATCAACCATCAGCCGTGGTTTCCGCACGTTCCGGTCCCCTATGTCATCGCGCTGGTCGAACTTGAGGAACAATTGGACATCCGTCTGATGACGAACCTGGTCGATGTGCCGGTTACCGACGCGGGGGCGGGGATCGCCGTCGAGGTGTGCTTTGAACAATATGGAGAGATTTTCGTGCCGCAATTCCGTCGCGTCGGGGGTGCTGCCAAATGATCATTGCCAACGAGCGGCAGGTCGCGGTCAGCGGCATCGGTCAGTCGAAAATCTATCGCAAGCCCACAGTCTATCCATTCGAACTGGCGCTGGACGCCTGTATCGCGGCAATCGAGGATGCGGGTCTGACGCGCGCCGATATCGACGGCATCGCCACCTGGCCCGGCGGTGATCCGGGCGTCGGTCATGGCAGCGCGGCTGCGTCAGTCAGCGACCTGAAGCACAGCCTGGGTTTGAAGCTCAACTGGTACAGTTCGGGCCGGGGGCCATCACAATACGGTGCCATCGCCAATGCGATCGGTGCAATCGCGGCAGGGCTGTGCACGCATGTGCTGTGCTTCCGCGCAGAAGGCGAACGTTGGGTACCGATGTATGGCCAGGCCTTTGCATCCGGCGCGATGCCGGTGGCATCCAGCTATGCCGAGTGGATGCTGCCGTATTGGGCACCGTCCGCCTGCAACTGGACGGCGCTCCACGCCGATCTGCATATGCGCAAAACCGGCCTTACGCGCGAACAGCTTGGCGCGATTGCTATCAGCCAGCGGCGCTATGCAGCGATGAATGAGGCTGCGGTCTATCGCGATCCGATAACACTCGACGATTATATGGCGTCGCGGATGATCTCGACGCCGTTTTGCCTGCTCGATTGCGATGTCCCTATCGACGGGGCTGCGGCCGTGGTGATCTCGCGGATCGATGCGGCGCGCGATCTTCCAAACAAGACAGTGCGGTTCGAGGCGATCGGCACGGCCCTGCATGATCGCGACACATGGCTCGGGCGATCGGACTTCCCGAACATGGCGATGCACGATGCGGCCACAATGATGTGGGCGCGTACCGACCTGAAACCGTCCGATGTCGATACCGCGCATCTCTACGATGGCTTCAGTTGGATGGTTGTTTCGTGGCTGGAGGCCCTTGGCCTGACCAAACCTGGCGAAACCGGCGCCTTTATCGAAGGGGGTACGCGTATCGGGCCAGGTGGCGAATTGCCGCTCAATACCAATGGCGGCCAACTTTCCGAAGGACGGCTCCATGCCTTCAGCCATCTGGTCGAGGCGGTGCGGCAATTGCGTGGGCAAGCCGGATTGCGTCAGGTGCGGGGGGCAGAGGTTTCGGTCTGCGGCGCGGGCGGGGGTGTTTATGGGGCAAGCCTGCTGCTGGTACGCGAATGATCGGTGGACCCAACGCCATGACCAGCCGGTCTGGATTGTGATAGATTGAGATGACTGAATGGTTTGGCCTTGGCTGGCCATCATCGCGGGGAGAGATTGCATGACCACACTGACCGTCAATGGTGAGAAGCGTATGGTAACCGCCTCTCCCGATACGCCGTTGCTCTATGTTCTGCGCGGCGAACTGAACGTGATGACTCCACGGTTCGGGTGCGGGCTGGCGCAGTGCGGCGCCTGTTCGGTGCTGGCCGATGGCGAGGAAATCCGGTCCTGCGTGACGCCGATCGCGGCGCTGGAGGGAAAGGAAGTGACCTCAGTGGACGGTTTGCCGGCGCGTTGGGCCAGGCACAACGGATTGGCGCCCGATCCTTCGCGGCTGCATCCGGTGCAACAGGCGTGGGTCGACGAGCAAGTGCCGCAATGCGGAATTTGCCAGTTCGGCATGATGATCAAGGTGACCGAATTGCTGGAACACAATGCCAGACCGACCGATGCCGAGATCAAGGCGGCGCTCACCACATCAGGCCCGTCGCCGCATCTGTGTCGTTGCGCGTCCTATGCCGCAATCATGGACGGTGTCCACCGCGCAGCACAGATCATGGCCGATGGGAGTGCGTCGTGATGCCCGGCGCTGCCCAGGTCGACACGAACCCGACCGATGTCACATCAATCCATGGCGCGGCGCTGTCACGGCGCGGTTTCATCGGCGCGGGCGGCATGCTGATGGTGACCTTGGGATTGGCCCCCGGCCTGGCGCGCGCCGCCGCCGGGGCAAAGCTTGATGCCACAAGACCGGCAAGCTGGATCGAAATTCACGCCGACAGCACGATCACGATGCGCACCGGCAAATGCGATTTCGGACAAAGCTCGATCTACACCGCCTATCGCCAGGTCGTTGCCGAGGAATTGTCGGTGCCGGTCGAGGCGATCACCACGGTGATTTCCGGCGACACCGATCGCACACCTGACGGTGGCGGCACTTTTGCCCTGTTGCAGAACGCTGCCGGCAATATGCGCAAGGCGGCTGCTTATACCCGAGAGGCCGTGCTGGAACTCGCGGCGCAAAGGTTTGGCGTGCCGCGTGGCGCGGTGTCGGTGGCGGACGGTGTGATTTCCGGCGGGGGCAAGACGGCCCGCTATGGCGAGATTGTCGCGGGCGCGGATTTGCACTTGGCCATTCCGGTGACCGGCAGACTGGGCGATATCATCGGGCTGGCGGTGGCGGGCAATCCGCCGCTGAAAAAGGTTTGCGACTATACCGTCATCGGCAAACCGGTCGTCAATCCGATCCTGCGCCCCAAAGTGTCGGGCCAGACGCAATGGGTGGGCGACGTCAAATTGCCCGGTATGCTGCACGCCCGCGCGATCCATCCCGCAACCCTGGGTTCGACACTGCTGTCGCCGGGAAAGCTGGACCAGACGCAGTTTCCCGACGCCAAGCTGGTGCAGGTGGGCAATCTGCTGGCCGTCGTCGCGCCGGATGAATGGCAGGCGGTGCAGGCGGCCGACGCGGTTGCCGCCACGACCCGATGGACCGCGTGGAACGGACTGCCGACGTCGGACAAGCTGGCCGAGCATTTGCGCGGAGCAGTAAACTGGGCCGAGGTACCGACCACCAAAAGCGCAGCGGGCAAGGGCGACGTGACGGTGGCCGGTGCAGCCAAAGCGCACGCAGCTGGCTATTTCATGCCCTATCTAAAGCATGCGCCGATCGGGCCAACTGTGTCGCTGGCCGATGTCAGGCGTGATGGCTCGGTCACGGTGTACACCCATAGCCAAAACCCGCAATGCCTGCGCACTGCGATTGCGTTGATGCTGGGCGCCGGCGAAGACAAAGTGGTGATCCGCACGTATCCTGGGCCCGGCCATTTCGGTCGTTCGAACGGCGGCAACGCCGGTTCGGAAGACGAGGCCGTGCTGCTCAGTCGTGCGTTGGGCGTGCCGGTTCGCGTGCAATGGATGCGGCATGACGATATGGCGTGGTCGACGCAAAGTTCAGCCATGGTGTCGGACATCCGCATCGGTCTTGCCGCCGATGGTAGCATCCGGACCTATCAAGCGACGCATTCTGGCCCACCAATGCAGGATGATCGCCCGATCGGTGCCCTGCTGGCTGGATTGCCGACGATCACCGCGCCCGATCTCGACAGCAAGTCGCCGATCTACTCCCCGATCATGGGCGTCGCCGACCAATGGGTCTATGGCGCAGTGCCCAACGTCCTGGAAACTGGGCGTGGAACGCTTCAGATTGGGCAACGCGAATCGCCCTTGAAAGTTGGTCTGCGCGACCATTCGATGCGCACGCCGATCCAGTTTCAGCAGAATTTCCCGCGTGAGGTGGCAATCAGCGAGGCGGCCATGCTAGCCGGCTGCGACGCGCTGCAATTCCGCATCGATCATACCACTGACCCGCGCGTGAAAGCCGTGTTGGAACATCTGCGCGCCGAATCCGGTTGGGATACGCGATCTTCGCCAGCGCCGCACGCAAGCGCTGCGGGTGACCAGGTCGTGCGTGGGCGCGGCGTGTCAATGATGCTGCGCGACAACGGCTATTGGGCGTGTGCCGCGCATATTTCCGTGGTCCCAGCCACGGGCGAGGTCAAGGTCGACCGCATGACGCTGGTCGCCGACCCCGGGATTGTAATCAATCCTCTGCAATTGAAGCGCCAGGCGCAGGCGGGGTGCCTGATGGGTATTTCCGAGGCTCTACACGAGGAAGTGTCGTTCGACAGCGGTGCCATCACCAGTATCGACTGGAGCTCCTATCCGATCCTGACGATGGCCGAAGTACCGGAACTGAAGATCGTGATCGCGCCGTTCGCCGGAGTCGAGATCTACGGCCAGGGTTCGGAAAGCGCCAATGCGCTCGCTGCCCCGGCGATCGCCGGGGCGTTTCTCGACGCCACGGGCAAACCTGCTCGCCGCATCCCGCTACGGCCCAAATATGTCAAAGCGATGTTGGCCTGAACCGCATCAACCTGTGCGTGCCCTCGCAATGCGTTCGACTGCACGCGCCAAAGCAGGTTGGCGATGTGAGTGGTGATGATGGTACCCTCGTCATCAGCCGCCCGGTCATGATGGACGGCGAAGTCGAGAAGGACCAGAATGGATACACCGAATCCTAAGACCAGTTCCATACTTTCAAGGCTTTCATTTGTCTGGGCGAGTCGATCTCCAGTAATTACCCAGTGCGCCGGGAGACCGGCAAGGAATAGAAGGTGAAAGTCCATTACGATGAAGGAATAGCAACCCACATCGACCCCGAGCCGTGCGTTGGGATCCGTGAGGATGTCAGCGAAG
>Ga0116227_10007661_pt1 | contig 20906 bp, 15 predicted proteins | sample S1TSphgellanicum_FD_89693 | JGI IMG/M metagenome (GOLD analysis project Ga0116227, IMG submission 89693) | Host-associated microbial communities from peat moss isolated from Minnesota, USA - S1T2_Fb - Sphagnum magellanicum MG | ecosystem: Host-associated > Plants > Peat moss > Unclassified...
CCTCTTCTTAATAGGTAATGACTAGGTAATATTGCAGAGGAAGAGTGTAATATCATCATCCGCTCTGTCTATGTCGACTCTCTCTAGTGACCCAAGCTGACAACGTTTAGGTTAGTGCTGCAGGAGCATTGTTACTCTACTTGAGAGAGAGACGGACGTAGTCAATAAAAGACAGCAATAGGCCTACCTCCACTCCATGTCCCAGAAGGGACCAACTAGTTCCTTCCATATGGAACCTTGGTTTGGAAGCTTGTTCAAGGGGAAAAAAAATTGAAGTGGCACATACAATAATCACATGAAAAGAACAGAGTCTTTGATGCAGCTCTTACAAAATAGGTACTTGCATCTCAGGAGACTTTTGATTCTACAGAAGTATACAATATATAACACAAGCTGTATTTTGTTCCTTATGCATGAAAGTGAGTTCTGATGCATATCAAGTCTTCACTCTGATTTAAATAGCCATCTACTCCTATGTCTCTGCAGTGATGTAGGAAAGATGCTCATAGATTTGGCATGCAAACATGATGGTGTGATCTGCAAGGATATGATCTCAGCTGCTCTTGGTAGGTCATTATAAAGAGAGCCCTCAATACTGAACACAAATAGGTCTTAAGAAACAACATTTCAGTGAGTCAATTGCAATTATTTCAGTTGCAAAATTGAAATTACCTTTCCTTGCACTTTGTGTTGGAGTGTGTTGTTGATGGTGGGGTTGTCAACATTGTTGCAGGGATGGATTGCTGTGTGAACCATACCAGGTTCACATATTACTTGGAATGGGAGCCACAACTGACATCCACAAAGGACATGCAACATCTTGCACAAAGTAAGATTTCCAGCCCCACCATTTCATCAGTTCCTATGTGGTGAGCACACTTGGAAGAACACCAACAAATTCCACTAGAGTTAGCCAGCCAGAGGCTTGGTCATCATGTGCAAATATTTACAAGATTGTGTATTGTGCACATGTACAGTGATCCGGAATGGTTTATTCAGTTTCTATGACTATGGGACAGAGGGCAACCTGAAAGTGTACAATCAAATAAAGCCTCCTCTTTACAATCTGGCAACAATTCCAAAAGAATTACCTCTGTTTCTGATCTCTGGAGGAAATGATCGACTTGCGGATCCTGAAGATGTGGAGAAGTTGCAGTCTGATTTACTGGGTGATGTGACAGCTCTTCAGATTGCTGACTATTCTCATGATGATTTGTTGGTGAGCACTAGAGCCAACATCGATGTCAATGCACCAATCCTTGCATATTTCAAAGAGTTGGAAACTCATTCGTTTGCAAAGACTAAGGACTTGTGAGAGTATGATTTGACAGTAATTTTCTTGTGAAGCATACAATTAACTTCTTGAATTAGGTTCTATGGTCGGTTTGTGACCCTTGGGTGCCTTCGGCATCCTGAGGGCGATCTTGTAGTTCCTACGGGGTGGAGACAATGGGGTTGGTCCATGGCTTGTTTCTCTTGTCATATTGTGCTTGAAGGGTTGAAGAGAGATAATGCATCAAGCTGTTTGCAAGGGCCAACTTGATCCTCTTCCCCAGGGATTCTAGATGAGGTAACCCTAGGAGAGCCGCTGACTCCAACTATTGCCCATGTATGATCCATACCAGATCTAACCAACTACCCATCCTACCTTTTCTACGCTTTTGACAACCCATCTTTGTTTCAGTAAAGTTTTTCAATGGCATGTTCCAATCCTCTTCCCCATTCTTGAGAAAAAGTTAGCCGTCAGTTTAGGTAAAAGATACTATCATTACTACCTACACAATTAGGCATTTAACCCATAAGTGCAACGACCCAATTGCAAGGGCGGTGCTCGACCAACTGAGCTATATCCCCTATACTCGAGCTGAGTGAAGCATGCATGAACAAATCATAAGGTTTTTTTTGTGATTTCCCCTGGTGCAGCTGGGCTATCTTGGACTTGAACTAGAGACCTCACCCATGAAGTAAATTCTCACACCTACGTTATTATCCAATTGAAAGAAAATCAATAGATTTTCTTTTTTTTAATAATGATTCATTGTTCCCGAACGCAGCATACAACTCTTTGTTGTACTACGCTCTCCAAGTGTGCTTGTTCCCTCTCCCTTCCCCTTGTTACGTTAATGGTAAGTTTTGGGAAGAGAACTTCCATGGGAAGCGAAAAAAAGGTGTTACGAAACCATCTTAGCCCAACCCTACACACTCTAAGATCCTTTTTTGAACCTAAATTCACTGTTAGAAAATAAATAAAAACATCTAATTACATTGATTTGGGGGCCGATGATTGAGAAGGTTCAAGACCAAGGAATTTGTTGAGAGTCATTTGCACCAAACATTCTTATGATTAGATAAAATTTCCTAAGCCTTCTAGATAATTTTTTGATAGAATATGGCTTCTTTTCCCCATTGGGCCTCCAGATAGGGAATATTAATTACTGCTTACTTTGGACCTCCAAGGAAAGCAGGAAAAGGTTCGAATGGTATGATCCCTCTGTCACCTTAAAATGAAAAATCTTCATGGGTGATCTCGTAATTTTCAATCTATGAAAATGCATTATTCAGGTGCTCCATTTTCCATGTTTAGGTTGAAATTCAAACTTGTGCTTGAAAGATATATTGATAAGGAATATATGGATTTTTGAAAAGGGAGGAACTTTGGATGATTAGTCCCCCATAGATCGCCCAAATCCCACGAGTGAATTGTGAGTTGAATTTCCATTAGATCTCATTTGAATTGTTGCCTCATCCATCTTCCTGAAAAAAAAAAGAAGTTTCAAAGCTTATGTCATGCTCGTACATGGTTTCATACATGATGGCCCAGTTACGTCATGATGCCTAGTTGAAACAAGAGGAGTACGCCATGCTAAGGTGCTTTGAATGATTAACATCTTTGGGTTAGGCATTGATGAACACATTGAATTATCTATGTGGCTGAGAGCCTTCACAGCCCAAGCACAACGATGCAATTATCAGGGGTGCATTCTACCACTGAGCTAATAGCCCATCGTGCAGGCCTCCCCGGTTGTGAGACTTGTAGTAGTTCAAGGGCAAAGGAACACCTGTCCCTAACTTTTCTTGTTCAGGAAGAACAATGAGATAAATGGGTTCCTATCAACTTGTTCCAACCTGGGGTGATAAGCTCACAAACTTAGTTTTACTCCACTTTTCACTATTAAAAAAAAAAGGAGGGAAATTTCCATCTACGAACTTTGTTCAAATGATGGTTTTTTTTTTTTTTTTAAGGTATCGAGTTAGGTGTCAAGTAACGTAAAACCAAAAGGCCCAACCAGAATTAGTTCTGCTTAAAAAGGAGGTGATCCAATTGCACCTTCCAATACGGCAACCTTACTACGATTTCATTCCAATCATTAGCCCTACCTTTGACATCCCCCTCTTTATGGTTAAGGTAATGAATTCGGGCATGGCTAGCTCCCATAGTGTGACGAGCGGTGTGTACAAGGCCCGGGAACAGATTCACCGTTGTATGGCTAATCGGCGATTATTAGTGATTTCGGTTTCATGTAGGCGAATTGTAGCTTGTAATCCAAATTGACGCTGAGTTTTTGAAGTTAGCTTGCCATCATGGGGTCGCGACCTTTTCTCCCGGCCATTGTAACAGGTGTGTCGCCCGGGTGTAAGGGGCATGTTAATTTGACGTCATCCTCACTTTCTTTTGGCTTATCACCGGCAATTTGTTGATGGTTCCAAACTAAATGATGGCAACTAAACATGAGGGTTGCACTCGTTGCGGGACTTAACCCAACACCTTATGATACCAACTGACAACAACCATGCACCACTTGTGTTCGTGTTTCTGAGGGCACTATTCTCTTTCAAGAAAATTTGTGACATGTCAAACCTTGGTAAGGTTCTTCGTGTTGCATTGAATTAAACCACATGCTCCACCACTTGTGTGGCCCTTGTTAATTCCTTTGAGTGCCATTCTTGCGAACATATTCCCCAGGTGGGATACTTAACACATTAGCTACAGCATTGCACAGGTCAATATCCATAGTGTTTAATATCCATTGTTTACGGCTAGGATTATTGGGGTATCTAATCCCATTTGTTCCCCTAGCTTTCATCTTTAAGTGTCAATGTCGGTCTAGCAAAGTGTTTTCGCAGTTGGTGTTCTTTTTAATTTTTACGCATTTCATCACTCCACTGAAAATTCCTTCTACGCCTACCATACTTTAGTTCGGTAGTTTCCATTCCTTGTCTAGGGTTAAGCCTTAGGATTTGACAATGAACTTAAGAAGCCACCTATAAATGCTTTACACCTAATCATTTCGGATAATGTTTGCATCCTTTTTCTTATCGCAATTGTTAGCACAAAGTTAGCCGATGCTTATTCCTTAGATACCATCATTGTTTCTTTTTTGAGAAAAAGGGTTTATGACCTGTGGGGCTTTTACCTCCATGCGGCATTGCTCCATCAGGCTTTCACCCGTTGCGAAAAATTCCCCTTTGTTGCCTCCCATAGGAGTTTGGGTTGTGTCTTAGTCCCAGTGTGGTTGATCATCTTCTTAGACCAGCTATTGATCGTCGCTTTGGTAAGCCATTGCTTCATTAATTAGTTAATTAGATGCAAGCCCTTCCTTGGGCAGATTCTTCCTTTTACTCTTCAGCCTATGGGGTATTAGCAATCGTTTCCAGTTGTTGTCCCTTTCCCAAGGGTAGGTTCTTATGTGTCACTCATCCGTCCGCCACTAAAAACACCACTAGGATGCTTCCCATCCAACTTGCATGTGTTAAACATGCCGCTAGCGTTCATCTTGAGCCAGGATCAAACTTTCCATGAAATTCATAATTACATTATTTATAGCTTCCTTTTTCGTGGACAAAGTTGATTGAGAATTGTCTTTCATCCCAAGGTATAACTCGTGTTCATTTGCTTCATATTAACTTGAAGTTCACTTCTAGTATACCCATCCCTACCCTATCATGTCAATCTCACAAGCCTTTTTCAATTATGAAGAAGCAAATAGAAAAGGGAATAAACATAAACACTTGGAATAAATATAGGGATAATCAAGCTTGAACTAATAACTCCCACCACGACAAGGTGATACTCTACCATTGAGTTATATCCCTACCCCAAAGAGAACCTATTTATAAGTAGGCACAAACCAAAAAGTCAGAAGACTGAAAGCCACTATCAACTTGATTGGAGCTAGGCCTTCCTTTCACATATGATTACGGAAATAGTAAAAAAGATTGAATCCTATTGTCGACCGGGTAATCCTATAAAAAATATGGATTCCTATTGATTGAGGCCACTAGTTTTTTTGGAAAATTCGTAAACCTTTTTCTTTTTTCAATCCAATACCTTTTTCATCTAGATTTAGCAAATTCTACATGAAAAAAATATTTTTCAATATGTTCAATCTAGCACTAATCAATCTAACCCTAATATAGGAATTGGTTAAAGAGGGGGAAGGAGAAAAACCAAGTAAAGAAAATACATACATAATTTTTTTTCTTATACCAAAAATCTTACCCATTTCCAAGAAAATAAAATCCCAACTACCTCTAGCCAACATCTTTTTTTTATGTTCATTCATAAGTTCCAATGTGTTACCACATTTTTTTTGAGAGCTCAATTGAAAAAAGAGACAAATTTTTTTATTAGGAACATATACATGATTTATCACTGTAGAAAAGGAATCCTATCCAATCGTTAACTACTTTATATACATACATTGCCACCCTATTGAGGAAGGATTTGGAACTAGCTTTAATATACCCTTGACTAGCAAGAAAAGAATAGATTTGCCTCCATGGAAAGACTTTTTGATTTGAATTGGCGTAAGGGTACAACCAACCATATTGCCAAAAATCTATGTTGTATATTCTAAATAGAAAAGAATAGATTTGCCTCCATGGAAAGACTTTTTGATTTGAATTGACGTAAGGGTACAACCAACCATATTGCCAAAAATCTATGTTGTATATTTTAAATAGGAACAGGTTGACCCCTTGGCTCTCTTGTGGTACAATCTTCTTCCCATTGAGCTCTTACTTTCTCCCCGATCCACGGGAAACATAATAAAAAAAATACAAGACTGATGCAAGTAGTTTATCACGGAGGATTCCACAATCACTAAGAAAAAAAGAGCTACCTATACTTTCTTTGGCCATATTTATTCATGCAGTCAATCAGCCTAATATAGACATCTGCAAGTTATCGAAACTATCTCGGATGAGCCAACCAAATCAAAGCACGAAAGTCAAACAATATATTTCAAAAAACGAATTCCTAATCAATTCGATATAGTGCATAATTGCCTTTCACTCTCCTCAACAATTGGTTGATTTTAAACTCTTTTCATGTTTCTCCTATTTTGGTTGAGCAAAGATGACAGAGAATCCAAAGTGCAGTTTTAAGTCACTGTACATGCGAGTTGAAGAAATTGCCTCTTTGGCATATGGGATGGCAAGACTGCTCCCCAAATACACAATCAGTTGCAAATTGGTTTCATGTCCAACATTGTCATCCCTTGCAGGTGCAGTCTTCCCTAGCAGACTGTGCCAATTCCTGAATACTGTAAATTAACAAGTCTGCAAGCAGATGGCATCAAACCCAACTTAAGAAACCAAACTCAACCTTCTAAGAAACAGCAAGAGCCACAAGTGATGCTTGTTTTGCAAATGCTGCACCCACCTGCATGCACCCTGTTTCATTCAAGGGAAACCCAAAGATGAGTTTGTCAAAATACAAAATTGTGGCTCTTCCATGTAGTGCAACATTCCATGTTGTATGGACATTGCACAACTGTCCCAATCCTGTTTTGCCTGTCAATATAGTCTGATCTGCATGCTCTCCTATTCATCCTCCTCTGTCTTAGCTTGACAAAAAGGGAGAAAGTAAGTGTCTAGTTGCCAGTACTTGTGGTAGACACCCAACCATGTCTTCTCATCTAGACATTCCTTCACTGGTAAAGGAATAAACTGTGTAGTCAAACCCAAGTGTGCAAGCTCCAAGGCCACAATCTGACAGTACACAACATGAAAGAATGCATTTGTAGCACATAAGCCATTGAAGTACGAGTAAACACCTCCCTCCTTCAAGAGCTTTGGCAGACACTCATGGAACTCTCTCAAATCATCGTAAAACTCTCCATACGTGTCAAAAAAAACACCTGCACAGACACATTACACCACAATGCAAATATCAGCAAAGTTTGCAATGTTCAATTTCTTTCTGAAGATATGAATCAGCTTTGATAGCAGTTTCAATGTCCAATTTCTGCCTTAGGATATGAAATCCACTTTGAGTGGACAAAAGACCTTATGTTGCAGAGTAAATAAGACAGCCTCCTGCAATCAAGCAGACTGAGGAGATACTATATTGCCATTTGCACGAACATGTTGGTCCAAACCAGAATACTCTTGACAGACTGAAGAAATAGATTCTATCCTGTAGCTGTAGGTGATCAATAATTTTTGCCCACCCATAGCAGAACCACATTCACCCCAAACTTCCACTGCAACAAGGAAGCTGAAGTCAATGCTCACATCGTGATTCCCAACAGGAACAAACACAGGAATGCATTCTTCAGCAGTGAAGCAGAAACACAGGAGGAACACCTTCTTAAGGCAGTGAAGAGAAAACACATGAATGCAATTTTCAAGCAGCAAAGACAAAGTGAAAGACATTGTACCATCATATGTTCCGAGCTGTGGAAGAACATCTTGCCATCGCCCAAAAACAATGTGGACATTGGGCTTCTCAGCCCAACCAGTCTCAAGCATGCGCTTGTAAACATCAGGGTGAGCCTCAATAATAGTGTGCGATGTTATACTACTGTAGCCTTGAATGGCTGTATCCACCAGACCCATTCCGAAGCCCACATTCAGTATGTCACCACCAGCTCCACAAACACATTTGGCATGTGCTTCCATCAAGGGCTTCTCCCAGGCCATCATGACACCCTTGCTCTCTTCGTCCATCAGCCTACCCTCGCTGTATTCCACCCGCTGCTGCAGATATGGCTTACTATGATCTCCATCTTCCACCTCCTTCTTCTCTTCTTGCCTTCCCACTACCCCTAAAATCAGCTCTGCCTGAGTACCTGCAGATCCACCATGGGGGAATTGTAAACCAAGGAGGAAGAAGGTCATCAATCAACCAGGCTTGTTGCTTCAGTATGAAACCCTCTCTGCTACTCTTGTGATCTACATTAGAGCAATCACAAGTTTGCATTTGAACAGATGCTGCTGCAAATCAAGAGGTATCTTGTTGATTTGCAGCAGCTGTGATTCAAGACTAAGAGAGACAAAAGAAAGAACGGCATGTACTGTGAGAGATTGAAGCAGGAAAGGAAGAGAGAGATTTCACAACAGAACCGAGAGTGCAACAGAAGAGGAGAAAAGGAACTTGCCTGCATCTAGAAGCGCATCGAAAGCTTCCTGATGGCCAGCTTCCATGGCGTAATCACCTGCGCAGCGACCAGAAGGATTCAAGGCGTTCCATGGTGCTCCGGCTTGCAGCAAAGCTCGCACCACAGGTGCATGTCCGCTCTGCGCTGCCAGCATCAACGGCGTCATACCATCCGCATTCCCTTCGCATATATCGGCGCCAGCTTCTAACAGCTTCTGCACTTGCTCTAAGCTTCCCTGCGCTGCTGCTTCCCATAGCTGTGCTGTAGGTGTCCCTTCCTTCTCCTCCTCCGTGCTGCTCATCGTGCCCGCAAAATACTCCTTCGATATACTGCCTCCTTCTCCTCCTTCTCCTTTCTTCTTCAAGAACTCACCATCTCCAACTCCCCTACAACAACAAGATCAGTAACGCTCCCAAACCCTAAGGCTGCTGGTTGCAACCCCAGATTGCAGTGAAGCTCTTGATCTTGATGAAGGTTGTTTGATGGAATGTCTTTGCAGCGCTTAGATCGAGAAACCGTGAATCTCTTTGATCTTGATGAAGGTTGTGCGATGGAATGAATGTCTTCACATGCTCGAATTCATCTTGTTTCTCACCAAGAAGGTACAATTTTTTCTCTTCTTAATGGAGCTAGCAAGGATTGTGCAACATACAAAAGCAATTAGATGCATACAATTCACGAAGAATTTCCATAGCAAGCCAGGATTCCAGCTCCATGAGGACATGCAGAAAACACAAATCGATACACCAGCTTCTCCTTGCTGCCAATTTTCTTGCAAGACTAGGGTATGATGGCACAAAGCTGTTCAGTTTCTTAAATCTTCTGAGGTTTCTTCCTTCCCTGTTGTCTAATTGGACAATCCGCTCGGCAAGTGTGATATCTTTCCACTTCAGACAAATTGCTGAAGTAAAAAGATGGAGAGACCAAGAGGGGACAAGAAGGTTTGCATGTTCACAGGATCCATTCTCCAAACTATTTGCTAGAGAGTTTGTGGTACTCTACAAAGACCACAAAGAAAGATGATAGAAGTTTGTTGAACAGAACGCCCCCTTACTACCAACTCAACAACAGGAAGAAGAGGGTGCAAAAAAAATGACTAGCTGAAACCTACAGATCCAAACACTCCTGAGATCCTTGTCATTTCTTTGGGCCACATGTACAAAGATTCATGGCATTTTCCTTTTAGAGCTTTTCTATCTGAGCTGCATGTGATTGTCCTTAGTAAAGTCTGAAGCTTGGCTCATGAAGGCCAGCTATGAGAATTGGCCTCCAGCAAAGGTCAGACCCAGTTGCCAGTCAAGGCCAGCCAAATTGTATGCAGTGACTGTTTTAAGATTGGAGCCTGAGAGAAGCATGAAGGAGTCCATGAGGGACTACTGGCTCTGCCCCAGTAGTCCCTGAAACACTTGATATCCTACACCCCAGTTGTGGCTCATGAGGATCCATCTTGTCCTTGAGCCTTTGATGTACACCCTGATAAGGTCTCCTGGCCCTGCTACATTGGTGATGAACACAATGTGCCAGCTCTGGTTGCCCTGAATGAAGAAACGAATGGGTCCATGCTTCATGCATGGAAATCTGCAGTAACCAGTCAGAAGAAGCACAAGAACTGCAGGCAGAACCTCAGTGCCTCACAAGAATGAGAATGATAGAATGATCTCTCATTGGGTGGTTGTGAAAAAACATCTGACATAGCTCATTGTTTCATGTTTTACAGGAAGATTGCATGTGTCCAGATGCTCAGAAAGTGTGACTCTGAATGTTGAGCAGAATCTGGAAAGGGAATTGCTTATTGAGTTCACGAGTTTTTCAGAAACATAATAGGTAAGTGTGGTTTTGTGTGGGAACAATGCCAGCACTTGAGTTAACAATCTTTCTGAATGCAGGCTTGGCCATGTCAAAATGACATCTTGGAGGATTGCACCAGCCTCCATTGTTGCTGACCTTTGCCCAGTTTGGAGGACACAAGTTGGTGGCAGTAATCACAGTTGAAGGCTGTAGCGGCCAACACCATTTTGTGGCAACACATCTAATCTCATAGCACCCTCCACATGAGTATCCTCTGTTGAATAAAACAGTGCTCAGAGCTGCTGTTTGTGTGCCATAGCCTTGAACATACAGGTTTTTGTACCCACATGCACCACCTGGTGTAACCATTCTGCAACAACAGCTCAATGCATCAAGACTACCATCAGCAGAAAATGGCTTTCATCTGACTACTGGAAGCAGGATCTGCACAACAAACTAAATTTGTAAGCATTGTGATCTTTAACACTGAAGGTATGTACAAAATTTTATTGAATTCAGTATGATGGTTGAGGATCCATACAAGAGTGGACATTTTGAGTTTCTTCACGAAAAAGTTAGGATCAAAGGTTTAAAGCACTTGTGCAAAACTCTTTCCTTGTATAATTCTAAATGCTGTATTCTAAATATCGTGGATTCTGGTGTTTTCTCTAAAATGTGTGATTCAAGCTTCTGTCATCCAGTCAAGGATTCAAGAAATGCTCTCTTGGCTGCAAACTTGTTCTTCAGAAAGAAAAATCTAACAGTGAGCTCACCCATTGTTGCAGCAGCTGTATCATCTCCATAGAATGTTGCATCGCAATTCTGCCAACGTCCAACAAGAAATTGTGCCAGTGCTTCCTGGCATTGCCAGGCCAATATCATCACTGCTACTACAAAAAACCAGGGCATGCATGCTAGTCTCCTCATTACAGCCACCTGCATCTCTGCAAATCTCCAAGTTAGAATACAAACAAATGCTCCCCAATTCCCCCATCCTGTTCTTCCATAACGAGCAGCAACATTTGAAGTAAAACAATGATTTCTAACTCCATCATGTCATGATCCACAAGCACCAAAATTGCTATAGGATGCTAAGTCAATGTTCATGAGAGGAGGCAAATCAAATTTGAGACAAATTAGATTGCTTAAAAGATGTTCTCAAAATTGAAGCTAAATTCAATCTATTATAACATCCGAATGGAAGTTTCATGTACTCATTTGCTTAAGGAAGAAGGCTTTAGTCACATGAATTCCAATTTAGCACCAAACCCTGAATAATGATCATGCTATTTCTCATCATGAAAATCTAGATCATGAATGAGAAATGGTGTTGGATCTCAATGACCTTCTAGCCAAATTTGATTCATAGAACCCATACCCAAATGGAAGTCCTACCTATTACATAAAGGAAGAGCTTGGTATTTTGTTTCTAAACCCACCACCAACTCCAATTAGTTGAAAGTTTCTTATCATGCAAGCTCGCACATAAGCATCAAAATTTTGTTTAGGAATTCAAATTAAGATGAAAGTGGTGTTTGACTTTGAGTTTTGACCTAAATTCAAGTCCTTGCTTCATTCACACATAGATTTGCTCTTTTAGCTCTCGCTTGATCATTCTTCAACTATCGTTGTTTGTAGATTTTGAAAGGTGAACAGCACCAAACCAACCCAAAAATGAAAATGAAATGTTTTGTTGTTGTTGGTAGGTGTAGTTTGGAGTTAGTTGACACGTTGAACCGAGGACCCTAAATATCCATATTTCATATTAATATTAATATTTATTTTTAATGTTTTCTCCATTTGATTGTAAATTGGAGGAATCATTTTCCCTTTCGAAATTGTCATAAGTGGTGTAATTTGATAATTGGTGTATTCCTTGAGTAGAGCCTCTTGTCCAAAGCCAGTTTTGTATGACTTCATTCTTTTTCTTTTCTAAAGAGCATATTTAAATAATCTCAACAATAAAATTGAATATAAAATTAAAGGTAATTAGTTGAACATCATGAATACCCTTGATCCATACAATGAAAATCTAGCCAACAAAAATAAGGCATGAGCAAAGTTGATGATAGTCGAATGATGGTGTGCATAATCTAAAAAAGTGGATAAGTGTAATCACAACCACTAGAATAGAATATAGCCTTTGCTAAAACAATAGCCTTGAAACTCGCATGTGGTAATGGGACATATTTTGACAAAGCCATACCCTATAACATATTTGTGAGGCAATTTTTGTGGTTTTCTTCATTTCTATGTAGAGAATGCTAGTGTTGGCTATTCCAATTGAGCACATGTTATAATGCATGTTTGTGAGAATTTTTTTAAAATTTCATTTTTGATTTTGATTGAGTTTTAATTGACAAATGAATATTCAAAATGAAATAATACTTGCCCCATAGGTCGGAAATTTATGAAACCACCGCAATGCCATACTCGTGGAGGACTTCCTAACACTATCAAGAATGCACCCTCAATTTCTCTAATTTTTTAATTTTTTCTGTTTTAGTGATGAAAATATTCAACATTCAATAATTCTTGCATTAGAGGTCTAAACTAGTGTTGGCTTGTTCCATGGTTCTAGAGACTCTTGGTTTTGGTTCCTAACATTTTTCAAGGGACTAATTTTGGTTTGGTTCCGGACCTAAAATGAGTAGTAAAACAAAAAGTGAAAAAGATCACAAGGATCAAAAAATTCAACACGAGGTGTTGATCATTCGCAAGTATGATGGTTATGTTTACTCCAAGTAGTTGGTATTTTGTTTGTTTTGTATTATGGTTGTAGGTGCCTACATTCATAGAAATAGAAGAAAGTTGGATGTTTGGTTTGTTGGTTTTGTTGGTAAGCTCACAAGCTTATCATCTTTGTTGCTTGCTCTTCATGATGGATGATGAAGCTTTGCTACCAATTGGCTCAATGAATTTTGTAGTGGTAGGAAATTGAAGAAGCTTGGACTATAAGGAGTGAAAGTTTGTTTATGTTGGGCAAATGATATCCAGTGGGTGTCTTGGAATAACCAAGGACATAACCAAGGGTTGGGAAGGGGGACTTCACCACTTTTAGAGTTAATTCAACCCTAAATCAATTTTAGGTTAGTATGTGGAAAGTATGGCGGTTCAATTTGGATGTTTCTTTGTTGAATGGAAAATGGCAAAAAATAAAAAGGGTGAGGATCATGACTAAGTGAAAGTGAAAACCTTAGGGCAACTTCTTGTTGTTATGGAGAGGAAAAGAGGCAGGATGGTGGTGAGGAGGAAAGGACATGCAACAAAGATAGGCATGGAAGAGGGGGAGGTAAAGAAAAAGGAGGGGGGAAGAAAAGAGGAGGCCATAAATAGAGAAAAGGGGGACTGTGTTTTTGTTGGGCATTTGAACCTTGGTGAACAAAGAGAAAAATAAAACATTGGGGAGGGAGGTTGTGGGAATGATGTGCATAATAGGAAGAAATCATTTCATATTGTTGTCATGGATCATGTTGTGTCTTAGTATTAGTTAATCTTGTTGGAAATTAAAACATAGAAGAAGCTTAGGCATTACGAATCACATATAAAAACAAGAAGGGAGGTTTAGGTTGTAGGGAAAACAAGGTGTGTGAATAATAACAACAATTAATTGGTCCATAATGTAAATTCACAAATGTTGTTGAAGAATCCATATAATATATAAACTTTTGGCATAATTGCTAAGGTTGGGGACAATGAACCCATTGGAAGTTTAAATAGATGTATACTTTAGAATTTAAGGTGTAATATTTTGTTGAACAATTGTTTTGGAAAAAAAAACTTAGTACATGTGTTAGTTTTAAATGTGTTTTGAAGGAGTTTGTTATGCTTGTTCATGATATAATTTGCATCACATGAGCATGAGAAGAATGCTTGTGGTGCACATTCTTATTTCTAAAATTTTGTCGTGTTGAAGATTCAGGGTTTGAAATAGGATGTTAAGATTAGGCTATTGGTGAATATGATGAAGAACAAGAGGAATTCTTAAACTATTTTTGATTGGCGTCTTCTCAAATGTAATTGTGCTTAAGATAAAAATTGTTTGGGGAGAGAATTTTGGGATGGGATGGGAGTGAGTACTTTTGTGGGCACTTTGAGATGAATATTGTAGTTAATTTTGATCTGAGGAATGAATTGAAATACAAAATTATTCAATTCTCATCCAAGGGATGGGCTACAATAATTTTCTTGTGCAAGTTCCTAGTTTTTCTTGGTAAAGGAAACTAATTCTTGTTGAGGATGGACTTGGGTGGGAAATGATGTTATGAATGAGATTGTTGAGTTCCATGAAAGTGGATTTAAAGAGTCCTAATTCATTTAAGGCTTGTAACTTTGTAGAACAAATGTTTTTATTTCAAGGATAATACCTATGTTGAGACCGTATTATATTCACAATTTTATGTTGTGGTGGTAAATTGTTTTATTTGGGTCATGATTATTATAAACCTTTTCTTTTGGCTACACTGGTTCCATTTTTTTCAAATATGGGATTTGGTTTTGGATTTGATTTTTTAATTGGGGGGGGGGGATCCTAGTTTCAAGATCCAAAATATTAAAATATATTACACAAAATATCAGAAATGGAATTTTTATTAAAAAAAAAGGTGATTAACATGTAATTTCAAATTTTTGGTTGTTGGTCAAACTGAGATGTTTTTGAAAAGTAGAAATTTCATTTGTAATCTTGTAGGTTAGTATGATGCTTTTTAAAATTCCTACAATCAATGCAAGTGAGTAATAAAAAACACATTTAAGTTGTTAAGATTGGGTTGAATTTGAATTTATATATGAGAAAGATGATGAACAAGGTGCATAAAATGCCCTAGTTGTGGTAGTGAAACTTTTGGGTTTCTAAAAATCTCTATTTTTTCGCCAACAAGTCCCATTGAATTGTAACATTTGTGGTTGAAGAATCATCTCTAGAAGTTATTGTTGTAGGTGTTGTTGTTATGACAACACTTTCATGACAAGTAAAACTAAAAAAATCCATCTCCAATGGGGAATTTGAAAAAAAAATCACCTTGTTTAAAGGAGTTACAAAATCTTCGATGTCCTTAAACCTTAAAAAAACTAATAACACAATGAGTAAGGTGAAAGTAGAAAATGAAAAAAACTCATTATCTTTTTTGTTGTTCCCTTGTTCATAATCTCACCTTGTTCATCAAAGATGATGAGCAAGGCAACGAGTAAAAAAACAATGATTGGAGGAATGTGTGAAAAAAGAATTTCATTTTAATTCACAAAATAAAAAACGACTCCTTCAAAAATAATAATTATTGAAAAAAATTTCAAGTTTTGCAAATTCAAAAAATGAATTTTTTTCAAGGAACAAAAAAGGGAATCCATTTTTTGGTCATGCCAACTCACAAAACCAAAAAATGAATTCCTTGAAACAAAAAGGGTTTGATTTAAATTTTCTCTTAAAGAGTCTATTTTGTGGTCTTGTCAATTGACAAAACCAAAAAATGGACTCCCTAGCAAAAAAAAAAAGAAACAAGAAAAAAAATTCCATTTTTGCAAGTCCAACAAATGGATTTTAACTTTGATTTTTCAAGGAGTCCATTTTTTGGTCTTTTAAATTACAAGTTCACAAGACAAAAAATTTACTCCTTGAAAGAACCCTAAAAAAAAATTCCATTTTTTGGACTTGTAAGAATGGAGCAAGATGATAGCAAGACATTGAGAAGGAGGAAGACTCATTGGTGGAAGAAGATTGTCATCATCACAACTATCCTCACAACAAAAACAAAAAAGAAAGTCAGGTAATGAATAAGGTGATGAACAAAAAAATTATGAGCATGAGTAATACACAACTTACTTTGTTTGTAGTTCAATGTATTCTTAAAGTTGATGCAAGGGGCTCAAAAAAATCACATGAAAGCTTCTGAGAAAAAGAAAACAACTTGAAAATCACAAGAATTTGAACAATGTGCTTGAACAAAAATGAGGTTGAAAAACCAAAAAAAAAAAGTAAAAAAAAAATTCTTCAAAAATCAAAACATTAAAAAGAAAAATGAAACCCTAAAGTCTTGATTCAATGAAAGTAGAACAAATTATTTTTGAAAACACCAATTTAATTTTGATTCTCAACTAGTCTTAGAACTAAACCTTATGTTCTAGTTCCAATTTTTTTAATGATAAAATTGGGGCCTATTCCCACTTAGTTCCAATAACTAGATCTTAACCATCCAATTCCAAATTCACCCGGATCTAGAACCAAAACCTAGTTCCATTTAAGTTCTTGGAACTAGACCAAAATTGAGCCCCAGTAATGTGCATCAAGGTAGCTAGCCAACATTGGTTTAAACATTACAAAAACTCTCTTGTGCACTCTTTCTCATCAAAGGCTTCCAGTGGTACCAAGAACACAATTGAGAGCCTTGTGCTTGGAGAGATCTAAATGTGGCAAAACAAGCAAGTCATCATGAAATGATTACTTTACCTATGAGTAAGAATCAACAACTCTTGTTGAAATATTTTATTTATTTCAGAATAGTACGTTTGGCAATCGTAATTTAATATTTAAAATTTCAAAAATAAACAAATAAATCCAAAAATTATAATTTCCGTTTTGTATTTGTAACTGTATCCCAATGGTTGGGATAGTAATCGACCTACTTTTGAGGCTAGGGGTCAATTCTCATGAATTTTGGCAAGAAACAATAAAAGTTTTTCTTTTTTTAATGAGGCCCTCACAAATTATTTTGTGCCAAACACCAATCACAAGTATGGTGTTGTTGTCAATCACAAATATGATTACAACAAACTTCCCTTGTTGGACTTGGAACTTCTCATCTAGATGCATGCACTTTTATGCACATGGACCATCACCTCGAGTAAAAGACCCATTCACCAGTTTTTTCACAATTGAAAAACGAAAAGGTTTTCTAATTGTAATCCTGTTGTATTATCAACTTGAAAGATCCAACTTGGTCATCTATTTCAACCTAATATACTGATATTAATGTAAATCATTTCACAATTGTTGTGACAATTTCACTTTGCAAAGACTAGAGACCTCCAGCTTTGAGGATGGAAATCACTAATGTATTGTAGTATCTTGGCAGCTTCAACACTAATTCTATTATTATTTGTAGCAGAGTTGAAATTTTAAAAAAAAATAAAATTGTGAAGGAAAATAAAAAATCTTGTGAAATATTCAAGATTTTTTTTTTTTTTTTGACATGGAATCTTCAGAATTACTTGATTATTTGACAGTCATGTGTTGAAGCTACCCCTGTACTATGGTAATACATTTGTATAATGTTTCATTGAACATTCCATAGAACTTCAATTACAAATCCAATTGATTTTGACAAAACTGCTGCCCAGATCTACATGTTCAAATGTGTGACAAATGGCACAAAGTACATTGATAACACAACAAAATCACCTTGAATTTGCTCCTTACAAGGAAAACATTTGAATACCACCACCATATGTTTGTTTTCTTTAGAAGGTATAACATACATTATATGTTCATAATTTAACATGATGGCTAGAGGTTCTTAATCATATTCATTGTGGCAAAGGTGGTTTGAAACAATTGCCATTTACAACTAATTTAATTGGTTCCAATTGATACATACATGTCAACTACATTGTCAATATAGATTATTCATTTGGGGTAAGTCATTGTTCAATTGGTTTGACATATTAGTTAATACTTTCATGTATGACCACCACTCTCACCACCACTTTAGCTTGTGGATGCTTAACTTGAAAAATCTCTCAATATGGCATACATTACCGTAATAATATTAAAACATTACTAAAGGTGCATTTACACTTGGTGTTTAAGGACTCTAGTATTAAGTCCCCTAACACCAAGCTAGTCATTTAGGGCCTAAACCTATTTACCATGAAGATTTTATGTTAAGGCAACATTCACTTAATATTAAACAATCACCCATTTAACATTGAGTGCCACCTAGATTTTCTCTTAACACTAACTTAAGGTTAGGTGTGAATGCACCTTAAGTTCTATAATTAATCAGAATCAATGCATATATGAAAATTATTCTAACGTGTGACAAAAAAAAATTTCTTTTCAATTTTGTGATGTAGCCAAGGTGGTAGTGATTGTAAGCTGATTTAGCCAAATTTGGCTATTAAAAATAAGAAAGCAAAAATTTAAGACCCTTACATATTTTTGGCTACTTATGTTAAGGGAATGAAGTAGTTAGTACAGTAACATAGTAGAAGGTCTGTAATAGTTAGTTACCTAGGTAGGTAGTGACTTGCCCAATTTAAATTTTGTTTTAAGGGAAAGTTCTTTGGACGACTTCTTTTCTTACATTTTGATTTTGTTCATTCCTTTCTTATAATTTCTTTCTTTTTTAGCTTTGCATATTATTCTTGAAGTTTGTAGTGGGAATTGGATATGGAAATGCTCAGATTTTGTTTTGATACTTGTAGATTTAAAACAAGAAGTAAACATTTAGTATTTACCAACCTACTTGAACAATGCATAGAAATATACTGATTTTTTAGATTTTTTGAAAAATTTCGAATTTTGGCAAAAAAAAATTTCAAAAAATTACTGAATTTTGACAAAAAGTTTCTGAAGTCTCACAATAGACTTGTCAAAATTTTGCACAAAAAAAAGGAAAATAACTGTTTCATATGGATGCTCAAAATTTAAATTTCTATCATACTTTAAAAATAATATATATAAATGTCAAACTTGATTATTTTGCAATCATCACAAATATGGCCCTACACCTATTGAATGGGCCACATTATTTAATGACTGGGTAAACTTGGTCATGAGGTCATTTCTACTAGCATAGGTCCAACACTTACTATGTCTATTCTAACCATGTTAGCTATTTTTTTGTCATAAATAACATAAGACATGTCATGTTTCATACTACCATATTTTGGCTAACTTGTAAAATTGTAATTTATTCATATACACATGTATTTGTCTACACATATGTCATATAAAAAAAATAAAAATCTCTATGTCAATACAGTAAGTATAAAAATCATGTATCTCAAACCCAAGATTGAAAATCTCTCAAAAATTGTATACAGCTGAATTAAAGCTTTTTACCAAGCTTATATACGTTCAAAAGAAATTGAATAAATGCCCCCACATTATAACTGGGGTTGGGGTGGTTCTTCAGTTTTATGAAGAACCTAAGTATCTAGTTCTAAAGAACAAATTAGAACCAGGAATGTGGTTCTGGGTCAGGTTTTTCAAAAGGAAATCAGATTCTGAAAATCAGACCTAGTTCCAATCTGGTTGTGGGTAACCCAACAGTTAATTGCCATTTAACTCTAGTTAGCCCTTGGTCCAGACTTCCCCCTCCCCTTCTTCAAATGCTTGGGTTTCTGGTTCCACACATGAATGAACTGGGGTTCTGATTTCAGGTCTGGTTCGTCCAAAACCAAATCTGGTTCTGCACATAAATGAACTGGGGTTCTGATTCCAGGTCTGTTTCTTCCAAAAAAAAAATCCTCGTTTTGCACATAAATGAACGAACTCGGTATCTGATTCCGGGTCCCATTCTTCCAAAAACAAATCTGGTTCTGCACATAAATGAAATAGGGATCTGATTCCACGCCTGGTTCTTCCGAAAGCAATTCTCATTCTGGTTCTAGAACTGATCATGAAGTCAGACTTGGTTCCAAGTTGGATTTTTTACTGACTGGAACTGGTGGTTCTCACCTGGCAAACTGAGTACTTACCCAATGCTGATTATATAACCAATGACAACCCCCTTCCCCAAAAACAAAAATCTAAAAAGAGAATTAAAGTAACAAACCATATTAATCACAAACCAAAAATCAATAAACAAACGCACATTAAAAACCTCACTCAACAAAAGATTCAACCTCCAGAGTCCGGACTCACAAGAATTCTCCAAATCACAAAACACACAAAACACCCAAGAAAGAACTAAAGGAGGGAAAAAAAAACAAACAAACAAACAAACCACCCTTAAGAAAGGGAGACACTAAATACCCCTCATCGTTAGAGGTGCAAAGTAGGCCTATTTTTGGAGTGACTTGATTCCAAGTTGTTATGCGTAGTTTGTCTCCCCCTCAAAAGTTAAATGATGTTTGTAACTGATGTCTTACAAAACATTGAATGAATGTTTAAAACATTTTTGCTACTAGGCTATCCTCGTCAAGATTAAATTAACAAGTGAAAAAAAACCACTGAAAATACTCACCGCTAGCTTCCTTTCCAGCTTTCAGTACAACATGACTTTTTAAAAAAAATTAAATTTCTTTTTGCAAAACGAATTCAACTACACAAAACAACTGTGCAAAGATCACGCTATCACTCGTCACTCGCGGCTTTGCTTGCCGGACAGAGCTCAATGGGTCATATGTAACGTCTCACATTAGCAAAGACACATGAACAGATGAGTCAGGCAGCAGCAATTCATGTCAGATGCACAACAACTGTAGATCGACGACATTATAAGTCTGCGTTGTTGATGTTTGTTTGTTTGTTGTATCAGCAAATGCTGCATCCACGCAAGCTGGGCGTTGGTGACATGTGGGGGGAAGTGTAGTGGCAGCCAAGGAAGGCGGTAACTTAGCGTGTGATGAGTTCACGCTCCTCCTCATGTGCCACGTCGTCATCGCGACGACAACGCACTTGGCACCAATGGGTTTTTTTTTTTTTTTTTTTTTTCCTGCTATTTTTTTTTTTACCCCAAGTGACGATGATCCACAAGAAGATTTTTCTAGATTTGGTTAGAAACCAAAAATAAA
>Ga0116227_10007663_pt1 | contig 20901 bp, 19 predicted proteins | sample S1TSphgellanicum_FD_89693 | JGI IMG/M metagenome (GOLD analysis project Ga0116227, IMG submission 89693) | Host-associated microbial communities from peat moss isolated from Minnesota, USA - S1T2_Fb - Sphagnum magellanicum MG | ecosystem: Host-associated > Plants > Peat moss > Unclassified...
AGATGGCGCACAAAAAATTGACAAATTCCTGGGAAATGATGTGGGTATTTAGACGAAAAAAAGAAGAAAATTCTTCACTTTAGAGAGAAGTGTACGGACAGAGACTGAGCTTAAGCGCGGAAGAGAGAGAGAGAGAGAGAGAAAAAAAAAAGAAAAAGTATAATTGAAAAACTTTTTTTTGAAGCATAATTTTTTTTCTTTTGGTTGAGTTTTTGTTTGTTTGTTTTGTTTTTGATTTTTTGATTTTTTTCAATTTTGTGATGTACCCAAACTGGTGATCAGCCACAAGAAGATAAATTTGGCTATAGATATGAAAGTAGACAATTTTTTTAAGAACCTTTTTTTATTTTTTGGCTACTTGTTGGGCATTGTTGTAGAAACATAGAAATGCATTTATTTTTATTTTTATTTTTATTTTATTTCAAAATCTAGCGAAATTTAGGGTCTTTTTTTTCCATGGAAAAATCCTTTGTATGGGTTGAAAGCATATTTTTCAGGTCAAAAAAAATACAAAAAATTATTCACCCCCAAAAAGAAAACATTGATTGGAATTTGGAAGGAACAAAGTTAATAACAAAAACTACACGGTTGCAACAAACTTGGGTACCCTTGGGCCAAGCCAATAGACTCCAAAGTGTGGGGGGGAGGAGATCCCTTGGACATTCTTCCTTTCATCTCCTCATTTTGTCAAGCTTCGTAGTAAAGTCAAGAAAAGGCACCTTGACTCCAAAGTCTAGGAGGTAAGACTCCTGACCTACATTTCAAAGCACGCGGAGGAATCTATCCATGAAGCAAGGTAGTTTGTTTTGTTTGGTTTGGTTTTGTTTTGTTTTGCTTTGCTTTGTCATGCTGAGATCTCCCAAAACCACGGCTCATTTCATGCCATGCTCATGCTCTTTTTTGGTATCTTCCAAAAAGCTTTGGATTATGAGTAGGAGGGGTGCATTGACTTGGTTTGAGAGTGTTTGGAGGAAGCTACGATGTGGAAGCTATTGATTATTGAATCATTTTTTTCTCAATCAAAAACTAAATAATAAAATTGAAAATGAAAAAAATGTATATATTGGAATTTGAGAGCATTCTTTCTTCTTCATGTTTTTTGTTGGAAAGCCCCTTGGTGAGTCAGATTTAATAGAGTTTTATTTCATAATTTTCAGAGCTACGGTGTGGAAGATTATTGAATTTTTGAGTGGGTTTTTTGTTGCTGGGAAGTTCAAACAAATTGCAAAAAAAAAATTGGGTTTGGAAGGAAAAAAATCAGTTGAGCTTTCAATGTATTCACATTGATGGATTTAGAAATTTTCAATTCGCAAATGTGAAAAATAAAGAATGTGTTCACACTTGGGCCAACGGCACAAGCTACACTAGTAAGGATTGAGTCCAAGTGAAAAGACCTTTGGGGGGGGAGAGGGGGGTGAGGATGGCTGGTTTTTTTTGCTTGTTGTGGGTGGGTGGGACTATGCTTCCTTTGTGTTTGTTGTATGTAGGTCTTAAAATTTTATGAACCTCCTTGGATCATATGGTGAATACTTGAACTGGCCATCAAATGGTCCAACAAATGAATGAATTTTCTAAAACTTCCAGCAGCAACAACAACAACAACAACAACAACCACCACCACCAACAACAACAACAACATGACAGAAGAAGGGAGAGTGCACTTTGCAGAATGCCAAAGCTGACTGTCAAACCCACTCGTGATCTGGTCTGGTCTGGTCTGGTCTTGTCTTTGCAGAGACTGCAAAACCGCACCAATTAAAACCACATCAATGGCCGTACCAATGGTTGGCAGTAGTAAGTAATATGTGCACAAGCACAAGCACAACCAACAACCAACAAACTCTGTGTTACAAACAACAAATAGTTAAACCGTGTGCACATCCACAACCGACAAGCAACAAACAAACTTGGAGTTATAAACAACAAATAGTTAACCCTCTGCGTGTGTGTGTGTGTGTGTGTGTCTCTCTCTCTCTCTCTCTCTCAAGGGTGTGTGTTAAGAAGGTGCACATTCAGAATCTCTGACAATCCCATCATCTCCATCAATCATCCAATCAAACCAAGAGAAGGATTTTGGCAACATTCTTTTCCCTTTTGAATTAAAATTTTTTAAAAATTAAATAACATAAAATTAAATAAAACTAAAACTCCATAAAACTTTTTACAACTAGTAGCAACAAAAATCGGGAAAGTTTGAAAAGAGAAACCCTAGTGAAGGAATCATAGTAATCCACCAACTGTAAGGTGGTGGTGCTGCTGCATACGGTGCCGCCGCCCCTCTCATGTCCCTCATCAGTCATTAAAGAAACTTGGGGCTCATTACACTTGGGGGTAAGGCCCCACAAAGTGTAACAGCCCCACAAGTGTACAAGCTTCCCAACATGTGAAGACCCATGTAAGATGGACCCCCCATTATTTTCAGAAGGTCCCCCACGGGGCATCCTTCTTTTGGGAAGCCCTCCCCCCCCCAACCCGCACCCACCCAAAGGCCTTTAACCCTACAATTTTTTCCCACCTTGCAAGTTGACATAAAATTCTAAAGCATTTACACTCAAACTTCTCATACCAAAGCTAATAGCGTTGTAGAACAAACACTACTTAATTGATTTCTTAGAGGATTTATATGCTGTATAAGAAGCAGTGGCATTCATGATTCCATAGTCAATGGGTACAAAACAAAGGGAGATCTCTACAGAGAAACATTTACAAGCATGTAGATACTACTATTATCATGCAATTTCCACAGAAAAGAAACAAACATTGCTGAAGGAAGATCTTTACTCAATGCCAAAATTGTTGCCTTCTTTGATTACACAGGTTCTCAAGTTCTTTGTTTATGGAATTCAGTGCTGCAACTGATGCAATCTCAGAAGTAGTGAAATTGAAGCTTATCTGCAACCTTGCTTCACTCATCTGTTACACACAACCTTCAGATGTCAATTTCCTGATCTTTGATTTACTGCAAAACCCTCATCAAAACAGTCCCACCCGACAGAAGCCCAATGGTCAGGAGAGAAACCCAATTGAACAAAGCTATAGCTGACTATTCCAAAACTTAGACCCTAAACCAATCTGGCCCAGGATCAATTGTGTTATAGAACAGTGGTGAACACAAACAAGTATTGAAAACAAAGCAAACCCTAAACCCTAAAACCTGGGCTTCAATATAGTGGTTACTGTCATTCCTTAGGTGTGTGTAAAACCTGTAAACACCAAACACAGCAGCCCAAAATCAAATCTTAGCGGCTCAAGAGCTAGAGTGGATGCTTTTAGACAGATCATAGACAGACCCAAACATTGACTTGCTTGAAAAGTTTTTAACTGTGCCACCCAAGATAAGATCATTTTTGGTAGATTAACACTCCAGAGTCCACCCATTGTCCAGCAATTTTTGAGGAAAGAAACAGGTTTTCTGAGCCATCTGTACCTTGAAAGTAGAGGCTGGCCTTCCCAGTGATTTTGGCAAGCGACACCCACCACACCATTGCTTCAGACTCTCCACCCAATTTCTTCAGACATGGATGAAATACAGCATGAATGGTCCTAGCTACACAGCCAGTCCACCAGATGATGGAATTTCTGACAAAAACATCATTGCATACTTTCAATCCCTTTGAAGATAACTGCATAAGGAGACAATTGCATTCTAAACAAGTAAGCACCACATCAAGGTCACTTTTAATTTTCTTCAAAAACAAACCCACAAAGACATTGATAATCTCCTGCCTGATTAACCAATGCAAAATCCAAAGACACATTTTATGCATGCTATCATTGCGCAGGATTGAACACAAATTTTATGCATGCATATGTCAATGCACATTGCACTTTGTCAAATCCAGAAAGAAAGAAATTCTTGTCTGCACTCCAACTGCTCATCTGTGCTAATGTGCCAGACCTGGGAATTCTACAGAAGGTGCTGGTAGGATCTAGCTTAGTCTGAGCATTCACTTGATTGCCTGTAATTTTGGTAGAAAGAGGGTGCTTCACTGTTGTTGATGAGGCTGATCAATGCTATGTGGGTAGCAGATTCTGCACCAGCTATGTATTCTAGATTAGGAAGTTTGTACTGTGGAAATGGCACTTCAACTAATGCCATACCCATGCAATTCAATCCCTTGATTTCTCCAAGTACCTAATTGTTATGTTATGTCTGCAACTGACATATATAGTTCACCTTGCGAAGTGTTGTTTTTGTGGAGATTACTCTGTAATCTCATATTTTTGCATTTGATCTGGGCTCCAGAGCTATAAGGAATACGTACGGAAATCCATCTGTGAACAGGAGCACATGGATATAGTGAGGAATTCCTGCCCTGCTGCTGGAGCCTGTGGTGGTATGTATACAGCCAACACAATGGCCTCTGACTGCCATTGAAGCTCTTGGCATGTCCCTTCCTGTACAGGTACATATATCCCTTCAGCAATTTTATTTTTTTTTAATGACGAGATTTTGGATTGTCTCTTATGCAACAATTGGATTCTGCAAGAAATGATGAAACAGTGTTCTTGTTTCAGATCAGAGGTTTGCAAGTGCTGAACCAACTCTTCCTCTCCCTTCACTTTACTTCCTACCAGAGATGTGAGAGATGACAGACAGTACAGGAGGAAGAACAAGAGGGAGGAGCACATGAGATCGATTGATCAATCAGTTTTCCTTCAAAAGAAAAAGATTGGCTTGAGGGTTCAGAGCTATTGCTAACTAGAACCTGCACATCCAGGGATACCCTGTTTGATCTGGGGATACCCCTTGAAAAGAAAAAGATTGGTTCAAGGGTTTAGAGCTCTTGCTACCTGGAACCTGCACATCCTTTGATCTAGGGATACCCCAGTTCTATTTGATTCTGCTGTCCCAGAATCCCTGCACAGATTCTTTCTTCCTTTGCAACAGGGAATCTCATTTGCACCCAACAATTGGATACCATTCTGTTTCATGCTTTAGCTCTGGTTTCTAGAGACATACTTTGTGGCAGAAGAAACTCTGCACAGATCCTTTCTTTTTTGCTTCGCGGAGCATCTCATATGGTGCTTTCTGCAGATTAAGAAGCTTCATACCATTGCATCATCATTTGTTTGGTTTTGAGATGGTGCTTGCTTGCTATTTTGCCAGAGTTCCATTTTGAGAAAAGAGCACTCTTTTTGAGAACCATCCATACTTCAGAGACTTCGCTCAACTCTGCAGATTTGCAACCAAGATAAAAAAAGGAGTCTAGAGGAAAGCCTATGTGAGAAAGAACACTGCAAATTGCTGGAACAGGAGCAACAAACTATTTGTTTGTTCCTCGCTCTCATTTCTTCCCATGTAACTTTTTGTGCTTCTTGCACTACTGGGTTTAACTCACACAACATAACACATTTAGCAGGCAGAAGAGAATTCAGAATTTATGTTCAAGTACAGAAAAACAAGCAAAATTGAGGAAGGAATGCTCACATCACAAGAATTGCTATGACAATTTCACCAGTTTCATCAATAAAAAAGCAGCAGCTGCCAAAATCAAAGAAGCTCTGAGCAGCTGCAACCAGCACTCACATTTTGTCTCAATCCGAGAGTCCATAAGTTAAAACAATCTCTTAATCGACAACTGGCCCACATCAACATCCTCAAAACCTTTTTAACTACAAAAGAAAGATCGAAACAAACCCTGGACATATGGGGAATTAGGAACTGTGCAAAAAGAAAGCTACAAGTCCTTAAAATATGCAGCAACCATGCAAGTCCTAGAGCAACAAATCCTGGTTCAGTTGCCATGTTTTGTTTCTAATTTGGGAAATAAATGATAAATACATGAAGGGGGAAGACTCGTACTAGCTCAAACTATTTTCAGTGATTTTTTCTTTACCAGCGCTTTTTGCGCCTACCATACCAAAAGGCAAGACTGACAAATGCCACTCCAACCACTACACCTGCACCAACTTGGATTGCCCAAGATGAGGGCCTTGTAAGAAAAAGATGGCCATCTGCTGTGGCAATGGAGCTCATGAGTGACACTCGAGGAGGAACTGGCTCTGTCAATGCCATTGCAAACCCCATGCCTTCCATCGCTAAAAGCCTAGTATCATCCACTGTTGGCCTTTGCCTCGCTGCCCTTGCTAAGGCGGCATACTCAGCCTTAGACCCACCTTCGAGAAAAGCACCAACAAGTTGCCCTTTGTGCACCCAAAAGGCACCAAACTTGCTTGCAGAATGATCACCAAACAAGATGCACTCCCCAACATTTTCACCATAAAACTGCCACGAAAGGGTGAAGATGCGGGAGTAGAAGTAGGGTAGGTAGTCATAATCACCCACCTTGTTGGATGACATGATGGCTTGCACTGCATGGGCTGCAGATTTCCGAGCATGGTCAACATGTTCGAGGCGCCGCACATCACCATACATCTTTAGAGGGAATGCTGCAACATCTCCAACTGCATACACCGAGTGGTTACTTACACTTCTCATTTTACCATCAACACGGATCCCTCCTTTCTCCATTGCAAGCTGTCCCTCAAATAAATCAACATTTGGGTGGATTCCTATGCCCACCACCACTAGATCCACAGCTATTTTCCTTCCATCCTTGAGCACCACTGTTGTCACCTGTCATTTTGTATCAATCACCAAAATATCTCTCAGAACCTCTTTTGCAACGTTATTGAAAAGGGACCAATATAAATCATCCTGTGCACACCTTATGAATCAATATGGTGGGTGGCACAGTAGAAGAAATGGGCATTTGAATAGAAGTTCAGATGATGCTGTCTCCTTGCAAAGAAAAGGTTCAGAATAAACAAAAGCTGAGAACGTGACAACTAACAGCTCAACATCTAGGAAAATTACTGTGCTGAAGAAGATCAATCCGAAGTTGTATACAGAAAGCATTGTTGTAGTCACAGATGAATGTCATGGAGAACAATGTTAGGCCAAAAAACACTGACATCATCAGCACCCCAGGCAATTCTCTGTATTGACTTTTGTTGCAATTATTAGGTTTGGGTACGATTTTCTAAGAGCAAAGTTTCCAGTCCACTTAATTGTGTTCAGAATTTGATGTGTAAGTGAGAGTTCAATGACCTCAAAGATAAAGAGGAAACACCAGCATCTGCCAGGTTTGGCATGGCAACAAAACTCTCATCTCAGAAAAGGCAACAAGGAGATGTGGGCAAACAGAATAAGTGGACTTTTGGACCTGTAATCATCCAAGATCAATTACACATACCTTGCCAAATTCATCCTGTTCAAAGGAGGCCATGACATTCCCCTTGATGAAATTCACACCTTTCTTCTCATAGTAAGTCTCATAAAATGCTGCTATTTCTGGTGTAAATAATCGAGCCACTGCCACCCAAAAAGCATACATTATGAGTGTCAAGACAGATGTTGCATCAGTCACACCCACTATCATGGAAAACATCTGTAGACTTCTGCAGACCAAAAGAGAAGGCAGATCAGGCTACTTTATGTCACGGAAGTGGAAGGATGCAGCCACATACTGCAATGGTGTTCTGGGAAGACCATAGTGACAGGAATGCGATTTCCATGAAGAGCAGCAGCACATTCCATCCCAATGTAACCACCTCCTATCACAACTGCCTTCCCTTCTACTTTCCGGCAAGCTGACATTTGGTCAACCAAGTGAGCTGAATCCTGTACATCACGTAGATAGCAGATGTTATGTGCATCTGCCCCAGTTACCCCAAACTCTTCCAGCTTCAACACCTGCCATTTCATGACCACCCGATGCATTCTGTGATCAGATCCTGTAACACACAAATATGTTCAAAATCAAACAAAACTGTAGGGGAAAGAAAGGCAGACCATGCTCCTGGAAAGATTAAAGAGACACTAGGATCCCAGAATTAGAGGAACAAAGAACAAGATCCAGTTCAAGGAAAAGCTCATGATTGCCACAGTAAGACAAATACATGTGTTCTTTTTATTCCAAATTGAACACATCCATTCTCCATCAATCTAAACCCTAATGCAGCACCTGTAGGTCCAAGTAATGGGATGAGAGCATATACCCGAGCACCAGTAGCGATGACCAGGATTTTGTAGGAGATGGTTTCACCTGCAGCTGTGAGCAATGTCCTTGCCCGCACATCAGCTGCCTTCACCCGAGTGCCCAAGACCAACTCAATTCCTGCCCAGCATTCCAATTCCTTCTGAGAAAGTCTCTGCTATATTAATTTTCCACATTGGCTGGTAACACAACTGGCTGGCAAAACACGCTGAGGGATTTTGGGAGAAGGCCCTACCATTATCTTTGTACCACTTTGTCATGTGCCGTTCTTCACCTGTCCCAACACATGTATGGAATGCAGGCAACCGTGCTGCGCCTGCTTGATGCCCTCACATCCCAAAGGAAACCACCACCCTCATCATCTTGATCTCAACTCTCAGATCAGATATCCAACCTGCCAATATCTGCAATTCTCTGTCCCCTACAGCTGCAGAAAGAGAGCATTGCTCCAAAAGAGCTGAAACATACCTTCAATAAGCAGGTATCCCTTACTTAGTGCCGGGCGCTCATATGGTGCAACCTAAAAGGCCCAACAAAAACATCAAACAGAAAAAAAAGGTGACTCAACATCAATCAAAAAGTTTGTCATGAAAAGAGCAATGACTGTACAAACAAATAGATTTTATCTGTTTCTCAAAAGCTCAGAGACTGAAATGATATGACCACAAGAATTGCACAGAAACAAAGTTGATAAGGTGACTGGGAACACAGAAGACACTCTGAACTCTGGAGAATCAGCATCATAGATTCTGAGAGAGAATCCAAGATGTCTTTCCCATACAAAGAAAGGAAGAATCAACAAAGATCCAGCAGAAAAGAAAGAGAGGAGAAGAAGAAAAAAGTGTGCACATTCATTTTCAAGGGCAATTGGAGACAAAGAGGGACAAAGTTGAGCATACCAACTCCTCAGAAATGATGCACAAATCACCATGGAGAATGCCAAGCTTCACAAACTCAGAAGCAGCATAGCCAGCTGCAGTCCCACCTCCAAGAACCACTACTTTGAATGCCCTCCCCATCTCACAACCCCATCCAAAACCAGCTCGAATCCAAGCAACAAGCTCTTGAAGAAAAGAATCCTCACAGTTCCTGAAACCTGAGACACTAATCTGGTGTGGAGACACTAATCACACCCCTCTCTTGGATTACCAACCCAAAATCTAATCCAATTCTCAGACAAAATAAGATACCCCTAAAATTCCTGCACAAACCCAAACCCTAATTCCTCTCCCCTGAAACCCCAAGAGGGTTTTGTTTGATGCGTAAGACTCCGATAAAGCAGATACAAAAACAAAAACACATGTGTATCCCAAACTTTCGCTTCAATCCTTCGCCCTGAGAGGAGCACCGCCGGGGCGACGACGATTCTTCCGTAAGGGGCGCTCGATGAGTTAGCAAGCGATGAGGAGAGTTAATCAACAGCCCTAATCCTGAATCTCATCTGGAATCCGCGCTGATTTAGGGGAGGACGAAGTGGTTATATTATAATCTAAGAAGGGCCACCCTAGCCAACTACATACATTCATTCGTAGCTAAAAAATTCCCTCCTCTCGGATAGGTGTAAATTTATTAGGTCAAAAGAAAGAATGCGAAAATTACGCAACTGCAGCAGTTGTAACAAGATTACGCAACCGCGTATCTTCTTGCGCCGTCCTGAGATTAGATCTCTAAGGAACTATTACTGCTACGACTCCTCTTCCTCCTACTGCTACTACTACTACTACTCTTTACTCCATCATCATCATCATCCTCTCTATGCCGAAATCTTAGGATGCACGAAAAACAAACAAACACAGCAAAAAGAAAAGGAAAAAAAATTGCAGTCAGTCAGTCACACTTGCAGCTTGCTATACAAGGGAAGTATGCATGCATGCATGCATACACGCCAACAATCGATCAACCAACAACTGTGCTGTGTTGCGTGCATAATCATCATCATCACCATCATCGTCATATAATGATCGATGATATGATGATGATGCTGCACATCGAGTCAAATTCCAAGCTCCACAACAAATCAAAAGTTTCAACTTTTCGTCTTTGCATTGGTCGAAGGAGGAAGAGACCCTTTGCATCTGAGCTCCCTTCCACCCTTCTTCTTCTTCTTCTTCTTCGTCTTCTTCTTACTTGTACTTTAGATTCGTGTGCTCCGTTCTTTGTGTCTGTGGATTCGCTCCTCTTTCTCAACTCTCTCTCTCTCTCTACTCTCTCGTTTCTTTGGTTGGGTTTGTGGAGTTTTTGTCTTTTTTTTTTTCCTTTCTTTTGGGTATTGAATTTTGTTAAGGATTTTTTTTGCTTTAAACAAAATTTGTTTGAGTGTTATGGTTTTCATCAATTTTAGCCCACTAATATCACCAATGTTTGTTTGACCTGAAAAATATGATGTTGGCATATATACAAAGGATTTTTCATGGAAAAAAAATGACCCAAATTTGTTAAATTTCAAAGAAAAAAAAATCTAAATTGCCATATTCTTATGAGAAGTTCTGGTAAGTAGCCAAGAATTTAAAAGGATTTTGATTGTTTTCCTAATTTCATATCTAGTATGTACATAATCAAATCTAACTAAATCATCTCATGGATGATCATCATTTCAACTACATCACAAAATTGAAAAACAAAACCCTACTAATCACACCAAGAGTTAACATGTAATGTTAAAATGTAACTATCATTAATGTCAAGTTATCAAATAGTACATTAGAAATTGCACGGTGGCAAATCATCATGGACCTAAAACAAATGCCACTAATGTGCCTCTATAGATCCCCATGTCACACATTATTAGCTTGCAAAACAAGCATCCTTATTTTAACTTTGTCACACATTCATGTCAATACTTATTTCACCATCTCTTTCAACATAGTTTGTTCCTTGAAAGTTCATGTGTATCCCAACCAAGTTCATTCGCTCAAAGTTGTTTGTTAGTCTATAGTTAGTTTGTCCACCTTGGTTTCTTTTATGTTGATGTTTAACCATTTGCAAAAACTTGATTGGTGTTGTCAACTTTGATTTTGAAATTTTGTCATTTGCATTTGCGTTGATAGTTTATTATGTGTAATAACTTGTTGGTGTCTTAGCATTTGTCTTGAACTTCTTCTATCATTTAAATTTGATAGTAAAAATTGTTGACTTATGTGTTGAATTAGTTTTGTCATTGCATTCTTATGACCTCCATTGTTATTGATCGATCACTTTATTCTCATAACATCTTACAACCCTTGCAAATCATTGTCTCTATGTCATGATATTGTTATTTACATATTCTATAATTTGTTTCATCTTCTTCGAACTTCATTATTGGCAATTGTTTTTCTTTTTCACAATGCCTTGTTCTATCTTGCAACTCTTTGTATCATGGCTTGACCTATTGCAAATGACATTCTTATAAATTTCCTAACAAATTACATAGATGATTTTGTCATATCTTGTGACATTTTATTTTACACCTTGACTTTACAATTTCATCCCACAACTCACACAACATTCTTACATCATTTTCTCTTTTTTTGTTATATTATTTATTTATTTATTTATTTATTTTTAATCTTTGCCAAACTCACAATGGATGAATCTAAACCCATTAACAATGTTCTTACATCAAGGCCTAGTTTTTAAAAATAAAGCTCTTCCAAAAGTCGATGGTTTTTAAATTCATCACTGTGTTTTTAAATTTTGACATACAATCTCCTAAAAAAATGATCACTATTAATTATATTATAGTTGTTTTAAGTTATCCATGATTATTGATCATCAAAAATGATGAACAATTTGTTTCTTACCCTAAGACATTGGGTGAAACCAGAATCCATAACTTCAATTTTCAATTTTCTTTTTATTGCTTACTTTGTCCCTTCCTAAAATAGAGGTCCTCCCATAAATAAAATCAAAATATATATTTTGATTTCCGAGCTTCTTCATGGCCTCAGAGAGCTAAAGCCCTTAAATATCTCTGATTTTTTTTTATAGTACTTTGAAATCTATAGCATTTTGTCAAAACACATCCTACGTCAAATATGATAACGAACATTGGGCACTAGGAACTTCAAGATAACCAAAGGGATGTTCTTTCAAATTGCTCATTAATTAACATTTTTAATGGCAAAGCAATGTCATAAACCATGTTTGTGTAGATTAAAGTTGTGCATGTCATTTATTGGTTGGTGTAAGGAACGATTATTTTATATGTTTTCAATCAAATTTGTTTTTTGAAAAGATTAGTAATCTTTTTTTTTCTACATGTAAGGTTGTTTATGTAATTACTAAAGTGTTCATGGGTCCCATTTCTTGGCCTAAAGCAAACAAAATGCAAATGGTGATGGTAGAATTCAAGAGCTTGTGTGGCTTACCTTTTATATAAGGCGACATCTAAGAAAAATGCACATTTCAATTGTCAAACCTTTTTAGGGCCTTTTCTTAAATATTATTATTACCACGTAGTCAATTGTATCACAAAAGATGTATCATTTCAATTCATCCATTTCTACTTAAAAACATAAGTTACATTTTGATGTCTTAGATCATGACATATCACATAAAAGAATGACAATATACTTTGTTGGAATTATTACATAATAGGAAACATAAGGTTGAAAGGTTTGTCATTGAAAGTGCATTTGGTATAATGGAAAAGATATAATGAAAACAAATTGGAAAGTTTAGGTACATGTCATGTTCATCACAAACATCTTCACTTGTTGTTATCAATTGCATAACTTGTTAATATGCAACAAAAGATATTTTCAAATTGAAACCTTGATGCACATTTTTATAATGAAAGGTGAGAGAAATCCCTAATAAAGATCTTACAATCACATTGTTCCAAATGTTTCATAGCAATGAAAATTGAGAGAAACTTGGAGACATCTTACAAAGGAAACTACCTTTTTATATTAGCCTACAATGCATTTGTGCATGAATAAAGGTTAATTTTAGACCCATATCAGCAATGATGGATTCCAAAGGCTGAATTTTTAAGGTGTCTTCATGTTATAGTGGATTCAATATAATCAAGATTGTACATAAACTACTAAAAATATTGTAGTTTGAAATTCATTTACTTTGAAATTTGTTTAAAATTACATTTAGTTTACTTGGGCCTTAAAAAATAACATAATTGAAAACAATCATGAATATCAATTTTATTTATTTATTGAGTACATGTATAATAATCACATCATAAAACTTGTCACCTATTTGACAACAATATACCAATGTTGGATTGATATCACCATTTTGACATACCAGCCTAGTCCTTGATATATAGGTCTTTCCAAAAATCATATATCAACCTAGTATTGGTATTAGGGCATTTTTCAAATCAAAATACCCAACTGATATCTATATTTCAAAAATCCATTTCCACATTGCAAAGGTATCAATATCAATATGGAAAATATGATACTAGCTAGTATATGGTTTCAACCTAGGTATTAATATAAGGAGTGTCATACACCTCAATTTGTGTACAACCAAAACATGAACAAGAAAAAAAATGTCTTCACACAAATGCACATTTGGATACATATAAAACATGATATAAGAGTTCAGGGAAAGGGTTCAATAGGTTGTTAGATCTCAAAATTCAACATAGAGTGTTTGTGGAAGCTCTCTCACCAATCACCAATAACACAAAAAAATCAATTAACCAAGAACAAGGAATGTGTTCACAAATGCACATTAAATTGAATTTTTAAATGGATACATATGAGGCATGACATAACAAGTCCAAAATCCAAAAGAGGGTTTAGCAAACTATTAAAGTCAAATTTCAAAATTCAATAGACAGTGTTGGTGGAAGCTAGATGCTTAGTCACTAAAAGCCCAAAAATTCAACCAAACTTATAATATGAATGCAACATTACTACCCATTACACCATGTTTGATGTTTGGTGGCTACAACGTAATACTCATGGCACACAATTCTAGGCTATCAAAATACCCAACATCTTCAAGCTCTTCTTCAAAGTTATCCAACATCTTGTCTTTAACTTTCAAAAATTATGCCATCCTCATGGTAGTAGGAGAAAGGTAGTTGGTCCTCGCATCACTTGCCCAATTCTTCAAAAGCATAACCAACTTGTTAAGATTTTGCACACCCAACCAACACTGGCGCAAATTGGTCAATATTCTAACAATGTCGAAAATCCGTTTAGTTTCAATTTAAGAACTTACAACACCCAAAAACTAACGAACAAGGAATGAAACACCATAGGAAATTGTTTTGCATGATCTTTCCACCATTGCAAAAGCAATTGTACATCGCTTTCACTCACAGGCAAATGGCAATACAAAAACAATTTTGCTTTCACTAGAGGCAAACTAACTTTTTCTATAGAAGCTATAACACCCCCCCATAAGGAATCATCAACAATGGTTGTTGAAGGAGGAAGGTTTTTACATTCTTAGGGTTTAAATGCTTGGAGACCACCACTAAGAGAAACATCAAAACTTGTTGGTCATACTTTTCCACAATTGTGGCAACTTTATCCTTACCTACATACTCCATGATGCACTACAACCCCTTAAACCTTGGGTCAAGTTGAAGAACACAGATATTATGTGTTGCAACAACATTGAAGGTCACAACAAAAGCCAAAAAAGGCTCCAACACATTAATCACCTCAAGTGCCATTTTGCCATACAAAATCTCCAACTCTACCTCAAATTTTCCACACATCAGGGTTTAATGACACATGAGCTCAATACTCCTATGCATTTTACACAAATTGAAAATGCAGTAAACAAAACATCTAAAAGTAACCAATACCCTCTAGTTTGATTCAACATGCATTATTCCACCAAAATGTCTATCATTGTTTTGGCTATGTCCATGTTGAACCTAACAGCACTTTACTTTACAACCTAATGGTCTATCAACTATAGCAACGGTTTATGGCAGCAACATATCCCAAGGTTTCTTGGAAAAAAATTATAAACAAATTGAATTTTCACCAAGATCTTCAATTTCCAAGGTTTCAAGCCAACTTCCTTACATGCAAGTTCCCATTCCTGCTTACCCTTGCCCAACTTCTTTGTCCAAGTAATGGTCTTTTACAATTCACTTTAAGTTTTTCTTTTTCCCACACTCATTTCCTTCATCCCAACACCAATTTTTTTATTAGTAATGGCATGTTGGCCTTAGACATCACATGGCCAAAAAAGGTACCACTAAATGGTGAAGGCAACTGTAGCAATTCACAAGATACAACATTTGTTAATGCATAAGCAAAATTGTTTAGGTTTGTGCCTTCGTCCTTAACATAAATAATCACCTTGTTTGTGATTTCGTATGTAACAAAAAGAGACTTCACTTACACTGCTAAGGCTATTGTAAAGGTGTTTGGAGTTTCAAACATGCCTATTATAACATGGCAAGGTACCCGATCATTATCAATGAAATTGATGACAAGAGCAAATGTATCAATTCCAATTTTGGACATCCAAAGATTGAACATAACAGTGGTTGTAGCATATTCTGCAATGGTTGGGAACACATGCATTTCCATCAGCTTAGACAACATAGTTGGAATATGTTTTCAAACAAACTACTTACGTGAAGGAAACCTAACCCGATGACACTATTGCATGACAAAACATCACAACTAAGGGTTTTCAATTATAGATAATGGCATGTAACCTTTCGCAGTCAACAAAACCAAATCTTCAATAAACTTTTGTTGACTTAGATTATTTGGTTTGTTCAGGCCATAAAAAAATTAGTGATGGAATTGGGAGGCATTGTTCTCCTCTTTTTCCCTTTTTGCCAACCTCCATCAACAAGTATTTTTTGTTATTTGTATCAATTCATAATAGCCCCATGCTCATTATCAACATGTTTCTTCATACTTGTAATGCCATGTGTAGGATTGTAAGAAAAAATATTTTTCCTTGATTACATTGTATTGTTACTAAAAACTAAAGCCATGGGGCAGCACAAGATGCACCACATGCTCTAAGTGAGATGGTTTTGGACTTTTGTAATTGGATCATTAAGCACAAAAAACACCTAAATATGATAAATTCAATTATGGGGGTGTCATAATTGCTGGTTTTTTTGCAACTCAACAAACAACACACATTCTTTTTCAATTTAAAACCCTCAACTCTCATTTCCCTGTCAACTACAACAATATGATGCATTCGTGTGTTGATGACAATATTAAATTGCACTAAGTTCCATTAGCCTCTCCATGATGGGCTTTGGAATCAGAAAGTTTATGAGTAACAAAATCCATGGAAAAGAAAACCCAACCAAAAAAAACAAATGTATGAATCACAATAGCTAAGATATGTAGAATTTCACAAGCACCCCTTGCATCCCAAAAACTCATAAACAAAGTATGACAACCACGATGAACATTATAAGTGTAATCTAGAGTACTAAAACCAACCACCAAAGGAACAAGCTGGTTGAAACACAAATTAACATTTTGGTAGGTTGTTCTTGGGTTTTCATTTGTGACATCCAAACTTCTATTTAAACACAAAATCAAAAACAAACAAAAGTGAAAGAAAAAGGAAGGGTGGGGAATGAAAAATGAATCCAAATAGAAAAGTTTATGATTCAAGATGATTTACTAAACTTTGGCACGTTCAAAAATGTTGCAATGAAGTTGTGAGTAATGTTGCTAGAACCACCAATCCTTTGTGTGTGTGCACTTTAATTGAAAGTATCCATCTCTTCACCATCACAACTCTAAAGTATGAAAGGAAGTGCAAAAATTAAAATTAAAATCCAATTTGATAGGTCAACCAAACTACCGTTTAAAACATAATGCATTATGCACATTAGTATGTGCATTGAAACCTTAAGTTGATACCAATCGAACTACTTTACTAACTAGTATGCACATTGATATGTGAAATGGTATTGAGAATTTGTACCAAGCTAATTGACTCTCCAACCATGTTTTGCAAAAACGAAATGGGGGCTATATTGGTATTGAACTAATACTAGTTTGTAATATCGATGATCATATTAGTATTGATACCTAGGTCCAACTTACATACCAATCCAACACTGTAATATACCATTTTTTTACTAATTGAAAAAATATTTCAATTTTGTGGATAAATAAAACAAAGCTTAAGGCGCCTACATCTTCAATGGAATAATATTTTATAACTTAAAAATCATAATTATCATTGTTATTATAAAATAATGTACCATCAAGGGTTTGTAAAATTTATATTTATATTTCATGATTTGAAATCAAATTGCAAAAAATTGATGGAATATTATTTATTTGTACATATATACATTGATGTGCAAAAATTCATTGACATATTCCAACTAAAGGAAGTATTACTTGGTCGTTTTGTTAAAATGATAATTTTGTGATAAATGACCACATGTTACAATTGTATTCCAAAGAACTATTGCATCATTTCTATTTGCAATCATTCATAATATAATGATAATTGAAAATGTGAACCACCTTTAACTACACATTTTGACCATTAAACCTTTTTAGAAATATGTCCCAAAATCATTGAATTTTAACTTATAGTCAAAATTGCAACATTATGACAATTTTGGGGTCCATTGCATTGTGCAAACATCTTTTAAATTATTTTTTGATATATATATTTGTTATCATTATGAGTTGGAAATGTTGTAAACATTTGAAAAGAGGTATGAGATTTTTTCAATTTCCAATACATCTCTTGTTATTTGTATACAATGTCCAAAATGCATTAATATTATTATTTACATGGGTGGGTGGTTGCAAGGCGAACCAATTTTGTTGAATAAATAATCCATTAAAAGTCCATTCGATAATGTTAAAATTGCAATCTATTGTGATATCATTGTTTAAGTGGGAGATTAAAGGTGGTTAGTGATATAATAAATAAATATGAATAAAACCCAACTAGATAACTCTTTAACATGCATGTTAAGAGAAAAACATTAAAATCCATCAAAAAAATTAATGTGATATGGACTTTTGAAAATAAGGTCCATTTAAAAACATTTAAAAATATTTTTTTGGGGGTTAAGATTTTATTTTTATTTTTTTGCATGTATGGTAATTTTTCTTTAATATATCACATATTGAGTCCCTACAAGATAACCCAAAAAAATTTCATGATAAAAAATTTATTTATATAAAACCACAAACAGACCAACCTAATTTTTTATTATTTGGGGAATATATGTTATAGTTTTTAATGTATATGTATTCTTATTCAAATTGAAAATCCTGATTTAATGGAAAAGTTGCCATAATGATGATTTAATGGGATGTCAATGCATGACACTTTACAAAAACTTGGACGTGACACAAAAAGTGGTCCATCTTATCTTGCACCCACCCATGTATATGCATAAAAACCAAATGAAGATTGCAAGACACTTGTTGAAGCAATAAATTGATTGGAACAACAATTTGATAATTGAAGCAACATATGAACAATTGAAATAAAAGATCTAGATTTGAAACAACAAATTAATAGCAAATTCACAATGGAAGAAACAAGATTTTTGTTGAAAGATGTAAATTAAAAAGCATTTGCTTAGTTTAAAAATTTGAAGGGGATCTTATGATCTTCTCCCATTCATTCATCTTCTTGATAATCATCAAAACTATTAATTATTATCCGAAAAACATCCATGTTACAAAAACAATATTTGTAATGGAATTCATTTGAACTTCAATTTTGCATTAGTATCCTAAAACTAGCAATGATCTAAAGTATGCATGAATAATTGAACTAAATGGGTCCTTGTGGGGTCTTTTTACTATTATTCAAATTTGCAAATTATATGAATGTAGACCTCAAAGTTATAACAATTTGTACATTTTCTTGAATGTTTTTTGTGCATGTTGAACAGGGGTAGAATGCAAGGTCACAATCACCAATGCATTGATGTTTTATAACACTAAGTTACAAGGCCATTTTTAGCTCTCTTACATAACATCATAGCAAGAACCTCAAATCTATGATTTACGATAGATTAAGTGTTAAACAAACTACCCAATATTTGCTATTATTTATTGTAAAACATTAATGATATATATATTTTTAATTTTGCAAAATTTGAATTTTTTTTTCCAAAAAAGTCTTTTGTTGATGTTGTTGCCATTTTAAATTGGTAAAAACGACAACAAAAAGAAATTTTAATTAAGTAGTCAACATAGCCATTTAATTATTAATACCATATTTGTTTAATAACATGAATCATACTCTAATACAAATGATTAATTATACAACTTGAAAAAAAATCACAAATATATATATATTTCTATGATGTAAGAATATATTTTACCTTTGTTTCCTTTGGAGAAGTAAAAATAACATAATTTGGTGAAGGTATTAAATAGTTGGATTAAAACCCCTTCCCCAACCAACATATTTTTTTTGGTTTCAATTTTTTTTAACTTGGTAATTCTTGTTGGGAAAAAAATGGAAAAAATTTTGCAAATTCAAAAAAATATGTAAACAACAAAAAAATTTCCAAAAATTTGAAATCATAAATTTGAAAGAAAAAAGGTTACTCCTAATGAATAAAAAAATTTAATCAAATTTATTAATTCCAACCTTAAACAAAATTCCAATGTTAAATTTATTTGAAACTTTTTAAGCTTAATCTTTGAAATCACTATAAACCTTATCCAAATTTTTTGAAAACCTTAAAATAAATATTAATGATGCAAATAAATAAAAATTTGTGGTGAATTTTCACAATTTTGCAAACATATAAGGGGCCATCAACATCAACAAATGATTTTTAGTTAGTTTTTTTTTAATTAATTTTTACTAATGGTATAATTCTACAAGTTCTAGGATTTGTAGAAAAAATATAGAAATATTTTAACCTATCTATACCTCCTTATACATGGACTATAGCCAACACACGGTTAAATTTTCTTGTGGATGATTTTGCAAGACACCACAAATTTGAATTTTTTAAAAACTCATTCATTTATTTAAAATTTTAAAATAAAAATTTAAAATTCATATCTAAATATTTAAAGATAAACCTGTAACAAAACAAGCCACAATAAATTAATAAATCATGTTTAAAATATAAATAATAAGTAAAAATGGTTAATAATCATATTAATTTTATGTTTATAATAATTTTTAAAAATTAAAAAAAATTCACCTTTTTCAACATGTATAATTTTTTTCATACACCAAGAGAAAAAAATGGGGAAATTTTCAAGGATTATTTCTAGGGGTTTTTAGTGTTGCATCATGAACATTCATAATAATAAACTTGTCCATGATGCCTTAAAAGCTAAGGAAAAACATACATTCTAATTTACAAAAATGTATGAAAATTTAATATATGAAAAAAATGATAGTTCAAGAAATGTGAAAAAACTCATTAAATCATTCAAGTATAATTGCAAAACATTTAGTTGCATGTGTTTCAATATATTTTGATAAGTGCAAGATGCAACTTGTGATCATGAGTAATGATTTTTACATATTAAAAGTGAATGGTTTAACTCATGTACACATGTTGATAATTGAAGAGATGTGAAAAAAATCACTAATTCATTTTAATATAAATGTGAAATCTTAATTTGAATTACATGTGTTTTAATAAACTATAGTAAATATAAAATACAACACATGTGTAATGGTTTCAACATGTTAAAAGTTGATGGTTCAACTCATGTACCATGTTGATTGTTGGAGAGATGTCAAAAAAATCACTAACCCATTAAAATGCACTATGTAAATAAAGTTAAATGCTACCTCAATTTCCACATCAACATATACTGCGAAGAGGTCTTTCAATGTAGGCCTAGCCTTAACTATCATCGACTTAAAATGTGCTCTACTGAGGAGCGCCCTTTGAAACAATATCCAATTGTGGGCAAAGGGCAACGCATTGTGATGAAAGACCAACAAGCTATTGTGAAAGGCCAATTGGGGAAAC
>Ga0116227_10007664_pt1 | contig 20901 bp, 17 predicted proteins | sample S1TSphgellanicum_FD_89693 | JGI IMG/M metagenome (GOLD analysis project Ga0116227, IMG submission 89693) | Host-associated microbial communities from peat moss isolated from Minnesota, USA - S1T2_Fb - Sphagnum magellanicum MG | ecosystem: Host-associated > Plants > Peat moss > Unclassified...
AGACTCACCACGGCCCGGACTCGGGGGAAGCCACCACCTTCCCCCATATAGTATTCTCTGCGGCTGGTTGCAGAGGCTACATCCGAATGGCACAAATTCCCGGGACTCCCGAAATGGAGTCCCGAAATTGTCCCGGTGGGACTCTCGGAACTTTGAACCGCCATAACTCCCGACTGCAGAGTTGAATCGCGACGAGGTCTGAACCAAAGTTGTAGCCCTCGTCGAGATGTTTCCAACGCCATGTCGCACACTCAAATCGAACGTCAGGAAGAGGTCGATTCTCGACTTTTAGTGGTCGGGAGTCAAACTGCCAATTTGACTCCCGACCCTTCTTTTGCTCATAACTTGGGCTGTAGATGTCCGAATTGCCAATGCGAGGCCATTTTCGATATCTACGTTTCAAGACCTTTCTAATGACACCAAGAACACCCCAATGCGAGGTGTTTTTCCCCTTGCTGTCGAGCTCTGAACATTCGGGAGTCCCGAAAGACTCCCAACCTCCAACTTTTCCAAGTGTTGGGCTTCACCCCCACACTTGGCCAAAGTGGGGTTGCGACATTTTGAATCCGGCTTCATCAAAAATCTCCCCTGGGATCCAGGGGAGTGGCACTGGAAAGAAACGCACCCCCTAGGTGACGCACCTTTCTTTGGGTACATCGCTAAAAGAGGGTACAAGAATGCAAAGGGGCCATCACACTCCCTTGGAATCATCACATTCATCAACAATCTCAGTCTTAGGAACTCCACTACTCTTTAGGTGGTTGCCAGGATTTGGCACAATGCCCGCCCAAGGAAGGTGGGCACCCTGATTTGGTTAACCCTCAACCAGGGTCTCCCGATTGGAACCTGGCTGCAAGTGATGGGGATCTCTCCCACTTGCAACACTTGCGATGCTAGGACTCCTGAGTCCCCTCAGCATTGCCTCCTGGACTGCCCTCCCGTGTAACGCGCCTGGGGCGCGTTCAGAAGAGTTTGGGAGGAATGGAAAGCTCCCGAGGGCATCACCATCAACTGGCCCTTCGCTTTGCTTGGCAAGGCCTCCATCGAACGCAAAGACGACCCTCCCGGACTCCACGCCTATCACATTGGCGGCTTCACCTACCTCAGGCAGGCTCTCGACATCCTCCGAACCTTCATTCTGTACTACCTTTGGTCCAAGAGGTGTCGCAAGCACTTCGACGACAGCTACTCCCTCAACAAAGTGCTCCAGCAAGCCTGGGTGGCCACTGTCGAAGTCGGCATGGCCACTTGGAAGGCCATCAGAGCCCCCAGGCCCGACAAAGACCTAGATATCCAAGATAGGATTGAGTTAGCTTTTAAATCTGAATGGTTGCATTTGAATATCTTTGGGAGTGATAACGCCACCATCAGGTGGCATTTCCTCCCGCCATTGTACTTCTCGAATTTCGATAATGATTGATGGGGCTGTTGCCTCCCTCCCCGCAAGGGGTTCACCCCTGGAAGATTGAGGGAGGCATCTGAGAGCAGGTCTTCCCCAACACAAAGCACTAATTATTTTTGTATTCAAATGGCAGAAGGTGAAGGTCTGCATGTGATCAGCAGAAGGGTCCTTCTTCAACTGAGGAAACGAATCTTCTTCACAGGGAGATGCTTTCAAATGCAAAGAAAAAACCTTGGAGTGATTCACAAATATGTGAGCATGGGGTTGGGGGACTTGAGTGCTCATGATCAATATTTTGTTACGAAACCTTTTGAGAATTTGCCCAAAAAATAATGGTTTGACAGAAGAAACGTACTTCTGAGCAGATATGAAGGGACGTGGGGTTGTTATTAGCCATTGCTCTTGAACATTTCATGATGTCCGCTCTTTTTGGCTTCTATTGCAGGTGACAGAACTTTACCCAACAGCAAACCAACAAGAGACTGGACGGAGCTTGAGACTGGATGCAGTGCAAGCTCCATCGTTGGTTGCCTGTCAGAATCTCAAATAGGCAAGATACTTTACTTCACGAATCTGGAAAACTAGACCCCAGTGGACTACTGTGCTGGACATCCTTGAAATTGTGTCCTGAAACAGCTTAATTTTGTCAAGTAATTTTGAGTAAGTTTCATCTTGGTCATGTACCTTGGTTTGGCTCTTGGCCAATTATGTGTAGGGTAATGCCCCAGGAGCAGGCCATTCCTGAACTAAGCACCCCTTCTTTCAGGAACACCCTGATCTAAGGGTGTTACCCAACAATAAAGTGTTGCACAAATATTTTTGGTATTTTTTCTTCTGATATATGGCAGGTATCCAATGGGTACCCATTGGGTATCAAGGGGAAGAAAGAAAAAAACAATGCAAGGCATTTCAAAAAACAAAGTGCCCACTTGTGCAAGCATTCTGTTTTTTTTGAAATGTCTTGCAAATTTTGTGCTTTGTAATGTGATCTGCGAATACACTAGAATTTTCGGTCTAGTGCCTGCTTCCCACAGGCCTCCCCTAATTTGATGGCAGTAGCCTTGAGGGCAATAGCTCTAGGGTGTAGGCCCCCAAACTAGGGGAGGCCCATGGGAGCAGGCCTTCTTCTCCCATCATAAAGCATGAAAGATTTTCTATTCCAGTGGCAAAAAAGGTTTGCATGTGATGATTGGAAAGGCCCTTCAACTAGCAAAGCAATCTTCCAGAGGGGGAGGTGCTGTCAAATACATAGGAAAAAATATTAGAGAGCTTTATATGTAGGGTAAAGCCCCTGGGTAGGGCATTTCCAAAATAAGGCACCTAAGACAAAGTAGTAGCCTCACATTTTGGGAATGTCTCCCCACCTAAGGGCTTTACCTAACTTGAGCCAATGGTTATGGGAACCTTAACATACATAGATCAGTAGGCATAGAAGAGAGATGATACTATGCCTATAAGATACCTAGAAAACTCCTTAAGAGTGGGAGGCCTGTTTATAGGCTTAAAGACCAGGCAGATATTTTGTAGTGTAGTGGAATAACTCATAATGAATCTGTGGGCTGCTTACATTTTGAAAGTGGGTCTTTTCCTTTTTGTTTTAATAGCAGGCTTTACTACATTTTAGTCACCTTCTTTCTCGTCAGGATTCTTTTCAGCAAGACAGCTTTCTCCTGAGTTAATTTGTATTGTGCATCTTCTCATGGGGAAGAAAGAGAAAAAGGAGAAAGTGCATGCGGATTGCATGTTACTTGCCAAATGAATGCACGAAAACAAGGACACTACCCAACTCATACCTGACTGTAGGGATCCTCTCACTATCTATCATGGCAGCATTCCATTGTACAAGAGCTCCTCAATTATAGTACATGTTGTGCTTCCTCCTGACATTATTGCACCTCCATAATACCTTTTTGCAAGTTCCTGGCACTTCGTTGGCTGAACCTCATAACTCACCCTCTTTTGTGTCCCATAACCGATAAGCTTGGCCCTCACCCACAATTGTTTACCTCAGGTAACTGGCTCGAGCATGTTGTTTTTCACAGTAACCTATGTGCTATTGGCCATTACCTAGTTCATAATGCTCAAATGTGCTTCTATGAGAAGTACCTACTTTGATTCAACGTGAAAAAAACATGTCATTTGTGTATTTCTTAATGTCATGCAAATAATTTGAAATATGAGGAAGAAAGTAAACTTCCTGAGTTTCATAATTTTTTTATTATTGGATCTTAGATAGTCAAAATATTGCACTCATTTTAATTCCATTTGTGAAAGTTCTAATATCAAAGAAATATATTCTTTCTCAAATTGTTGAAACACCTTATCAAAACTTACCAAGGTCATTCTTCCATATCTGAATTCCGTAATGAAATTCAACATCCATATTGCCATTGTGTTTTGCATTTGTCAAGGCCATTGTGCACCTCTTTAGCCAGCAAAAATTGCACAAACTAGGGACTTTTACTAATACGTGTCTTTGCTCCAACCCCAGGTATGTTAACTATTATAATCAAGATAGGTATTCAGATACTTGACATTATATGCAAATTTCAAGTAGGAAGGCCACAAGCTGATTGAACCAAATAAACATAGCAAATTTTTTTAAATGTAAAACCAACTTCACTTACCAAAGGCCGGCAAAACATTGTAGGCACTACAATTCCAAGAAATAGGATGATTTCAGTTCCCATGAAAATTCAGTTAAAATTTCAAATTTTCAACTACAAATACAATTTGGCTATTAATTATTAAATGTAGATTTAAAACAAATCAGAGATTTTGTTTTGAGAGAAAATGAGCCCATGGATTCTTTTTATTGAAATTGATCAAGAGACTACCTATGTGCACTTATCATGTGTGTCATGATATAAGCTTTTGCCAATGTGAATCACACACAACATGACTTGATAACAATTCATTATGCTTATGATTATGGTGGGTCCTTGACATGTGAGGCGAGAGGCTAGGAAGCCATGCACATGTGAATGATGACCCAAAAAAAAAAAAAAGAGGCAGCAAATTCAAGGGACCACAAATTGTCAGACCCCCATGTACCCAACTAGGAGAGACATTGTACCCAACATGTTATGGCCAAAAACTTGACAAATGGCACTCGGATGGCCTTCTATGGATATATCTATCTCCAATGCCATTGAAAGAGAATACTTTCTTCCCAATTGAACAAAATTCTGGTGGTTTGTCATATTCTTGTTTTTAGGATGTCAGCAAATGGATGGTTCACATGAATAAATTGGAAAAAAATAATGAAGATGGACATTCCATGAATTTTTTCAGAAGTTATCAAATGCTTATAATTGTTCTCTTGTTAGTTTCGTGCTTTGACTTCAAATTAAAATAATGATTTTAAACACCCACTAACACCCAAGACCGAAGGACAACCACACGAGCAAAAGCTGAGTACTCCCACTAGAGAATGGAATGGGCCCACCATGTATTATTGGTAAGCAGAAAATTGCCAATACTTGTGTTCTCATTTGCCTTGTACTTTTGATGGATGGGTTCCTATCCTTGATTTTTATTTAGAGAGGTTTTTTTTTCTTTTGAAAGCATCTAAATAAAATATAAACTAAAAGTGGACCATCAGAGAATACAATCCAAAATCTTTCCTTAATACCAGGGCTATTATAGGCTAGATTGAGAGCTCTTTAAACAAGGTAAAAGTATGGTTTGATCCATGCAAGTCAGTTAGTTTTAGGTTTAGGATTTGGGGTTTGTTGTCCAATTAGACACCATGAAAACTTAGCAATTTTATTTTCAACACATACTTTAAGAAACCAAGCCTAACACATTTGAAGATAAGTTTTAGGGTATTTGGACGGTACTTTTTTTTGTGTTCATCTCCCTCCAAGGGAAAAAAAAAAAGTATATTACACCTACTCCTTAAGAGTGGGAGGCATCCTAGGGCCTCTTTTCATTAGGTTGTTGTGATCAATTATGCACAAAACAAAGCTTTTCATTGCATTTGTTCCATCAAGGGATGCACAAAGTCATTTAGAGCTCTAGAGGTGAAGCATTGATCAAATGAAGAGTTGTGTGAGTTATGAGTCAACCTATGGATCATTACAAAGTGACATGTATAATTATTTTTCCTGGGAACACATGTTATTTTTAAGTTCTCTTGAAAGTACCCTCCATATGAAATGTTTGTAATGTTCTTGACATAATACATCTTGGTAGCATGGATATTCATTGAAAAGGTTTTAGAAACAGGCCTAGAAACAAATTGAGGAGAACATGTTGCTACAAACAAAGCACGAACAAACAGTCCTTTTGAGACTACAATATGTTTGGATATAAATTTGACAAACTGAATATGTATGATATTTTTTTAAAAAATCAAAGTGAAAAACAGATATTTTTGATAATTATTTATGCATGTGGTCATTTATCCTGAATGGGCTTGTGTTTGTAAAGTACTTTCATGAGGATCAAGTAATGTGAAAGACCAACTTTGAATAGGGACATATATACAATTTATGGTGTGAACATCTTTAGATTCAAAAACTACTATTGTGGCCTGTGCCATTGGCCCAAGTGTTACCACATCCTCAATGATTTTTCCTTCCAAAACCTGGTTTTTGGGAATTTATTTGAATTTTCAGTGGCAGAAATCACTTTAAAATCAAGATCTCCCACATACTGAATCCAATCTTACCAAATAAATTCCATTTAATCCTGCACATCAAGATCTTTCCAACAACACCAAAGGCACATTCCAATTCCTCCAAAAAATTTCAGCTACGATTTAATTTAATTTTCAGTGAAGAAATCATTCAATATTCAAGAACTTTTGCACCGCAAGTCCAAACATCATGGAACCAAGCCCATGCACCCCTCCTCCACATTGAGAGCTTTCCAAAGACACCAAGAACAGGATCTGAAGCATCCTGGTTGGATGGATCTCATAACTACAAAACAAAACAAACTACCTTCCTTCTTAGATACATAACTAAAAATAACCAATGATGTGAAAGCATACATGTTTGGATATGAGATAGGACACAAGTAAGAACTGTTTGAATGATAATTAAATATTCAGTGAAACTTCATGCTTCTAGTGAGGAATAGTTATGAAAAATGCATTGGAAATTTTTTAGTTGGGGATTATTTGACTATATTCCACCTTGCCATAACATAAGAACTATAAACTCAACACAGCACAGCTTCAGACAATGTGTTATGCAAATGACACAAATTCGATGCATGAATCTAACTCGGTAGCTCTCCAAACTCAAGCAATAGTAGTTTGAGGATGTAGTTGTAGAGTGGAATTTCACATGCATTCCTTGTGAGCATTGAGGTAATAAATGGACCATTTGGGTCAACTTCACAACTCCAAATCTCAACAATGAAGCACTTCAATATAGTTTCAAGTTTGGACCCATGGGGTTATGGACTAGGTAACCTGCAACCTCAAGCTAGTTACCAGACATAACCTACAGTTTAGAGGTTCGAGAGCAACAGCATAACACATCCTCTTGATGGATGAAAAGTCATATAACCTTCCTCTCGATAGATGTAACCTCATATCTGAGGTCCTGCCTGAGCCATGTATGCATGAAATAGAAAGGATGAGAGGTTATGCTTGATGATTGATCAGAAGCTCAAGAACCTTCTAAGAGTAGGTTATGTGATGGTATATTAAGGACCAGTGTTTTTTTCAGTGGCAAAATTTCGTCATTTTTTAAACAAAGAAATGGAGGATTTTTTTGGATTTTTTTTCTTTCCCTAGTGTATTTTTGACATTCATGTTAAAATCAACATGGTAGTAGTGGGTAGCCTCCATGATGCATCCACACATGGGACACATTCAGATGGGACCATACAAAATAATGGCATCATGTTTTTTTGAACTTCAATTTGGGGAAAAGCATTCTTTTGCATCTGGTTCAAGTGGTCAAAAGGATGGGTCTCATTATACAAAAAATTGCTCTAAAATCATAGACTTTCTGAATACTTCCAATTGAGGTAGAAGGTAGCCTCCCATAGGACACATGGAAATATAGATGGGAGTGCAAAAAAGCAATGACGTCATGTTTTGTTGTGGAATTCAAGTTGGGGAAAAACATTCTTTTGCACCTAGTTCAAGTTAGCACAAAGTGGGGTCTCATTGCAAAGAAAGTTGTTAAAATCATGACCTTCTTAATACATCCAATTAAGGTAATAGATATCCTTCCATAGGACACATGGAACACATATGGATTGGATTGCCAAAAAAAGAAAAAAAAGGATTATGCCATCATAGTTTTGTGGAGTCCAATTTGATGAAAAACATTCTTTTGCACCTAGTTGAAGTTGGCAAATAAAGGAAGGGGTCTCAATGCAAAAAAATGTATTAAAAACCATAGACCTACTTAACTTAGAGCATTTCCTGCAAAGTTCAGTATGTGGCTTTACAAAAATATTTCTCACATCCAAGTTTAGTTCTTTACTTTTTTCCAACCCACCCTAAAAACTAAAACTGAGATTGCAAATAGGTGAGAGATTGGGTGAAAGCATAGGTAAGGGACTATTTGAATATTATAATCACATTTTAAAAAAATTATAGATGAATATAAAATGTAAAGCTATATTCAACATTGATATTGTTAATTTTTAAATTATCCATGTTGCAATAGACAAGTTTAGTGAAAATCATATTGGAAAATACAAAAGATTTCTAAGAATGGAGTGATCATGAACTTTTGAAACAGTGGCACTATGTTTGTCATGCATATAAAATAGAAAAATGTGTACTCAACAAATGTCACTGTAGTGTCAAAATAAAAAGAATAAGAAAATATCATCATCAAATGAGAAGTTTAAAAATAAGATGCATGCAAACTTTCCTAACATAAAAAATTATAATTAAAAAAAGTTAATGTTATGATTTGCATCATTGTTTCTCCATTTCACATTGAAATCTTCAATTTTTAACATTTAACCAATCACAAATGTAATGATATCTATAAAGTGGCCTACCAATATTTTTTACCAAAAATATAATAGAATTATAAGATTTATAATTTGATAATTGTTGTAATAAAAAAAATAGTGTAAGATCTAGACTTTTCAAAATGTCAAAATCACTTAACCATGTTTTTACCCAACTACTTATAACAAACCACCTATTTAAACCAATTGATCGTTATAATTGGTCAATCACAAACATGAAATAGTAGTCAAATCATATTTATTACACTTTTTTTCTGGCAAGTGCTACAATTTGATATGATTTTTATTAACCTCAACAAATTGTTTGGGCCAAACCAACATGTTTTCATTCTTCTTCATCCAATTTTAATTTGCAAGGTCACATTCTAAGCACCTACAAAGTTGCTCTCAATACTTCATAGATATATTTCACATTTCCCATCAAATAAGTAAGTAGCCTCCATCCACATGTAAAGGACATTGTCCCACACATATGAACAAATATGGGTTGGACCACAAAAAAAATTAATGGCATCATGTTTTTATGGAGTTCAATTTCAAGAACAACATTTTTTTGCACCTCATTCAACTTTTAAGTTGGCCAAAGAAGGTCATGATTGTTAAATTGGTTAATAAGAACAATGGTGTATTTTGGTGAGTTTACTTTCTTTTTTCTATGACAACTTGGTTTACATTTTTGCATTTCAAAGTGATGGGCAATTTTAACAAATGTATTTTACATGATGGGTTGACAAAATTTTGACCTGTTCTACAAAAATGTGACCATCAAAGCATATCAAAAACGTTTAAATGAAGGAAAAATGTGAACTTCTTGTAGTTTATTCAAACTAAAAATTCTTCAATTTTTCATGTTGTGTCACGCTTCAAACACCATCCTCTAATTCATATTCTCCAATTTTATGCCACATAATGACATTTGTATCAAAGCATCCAAAGTTTCCAATTTCATTTTATCAATGAAATTTGCAAGTGATTCTTAATAGCATTTTGTTGAGGTTTGAGGAATGATAAAAACTATTCATCTTAATTCACAACTTACTACTAACTTACTAAAAAATGTCTCCCTAATCTTATTTAGGCCTTGGGTGAACTAATTAGTAATAGCTACAATGATTCATGATAAAAGCTAAAACCAAAGTACTTTTCTTAGGTTGCTTCTAAATAATATAAATACAATTACACTAAATCATGGTTGCTAAAAAAGGTGAAGGTACCAATGTAAGCATTGGTTCATTTTAGCCCATCACCTAATGATAGGTGTAACTTTCTATCACATTTTTTTGATGAACTAATTTCCATTTTTCTTTTCCATGTGACATTGATTTTTATTCACTACATTTCTTATCATGGAATAATGTTTTTATGCCTTTCAAATTGATTGTGATGGATGCAAAAATAAGCTTTGAGTAATAACTTGTTTAATTACGGGTTGAATGTGAAGATGTTAATTTGGATGCAATTGCAACTACTTGATATTTTGTTAACCCAATCTAAATTGTAGAGAGATTAAGGTAACCAAACCCATCACCAAAAATAGGCCTACAACTAACTATCCAAATAGTGCAAGTCCAAACCTATTAAAAAACACAAATGACGTTGCCATCATTCAAAATATGTCCTATAATTGAACACCCAATATTGAAACATGATTTGTGTTAACAATTTTTTCCACACCTAACCTTGAGGTGATGTCTTTTGTATTCAACTATGGGTGTAAATATGGGCAAATATAAATATGGGCAAGCCGACCTTTATGCTATGGTAATTTTTGGTGATGGGAGGTGATTTGAATACAAAATTGTGTACAACTAACTATAAACCTAAGAAAACTAGGAGGGCTATTACTTTTAGTGTTTGGTTATGGGTTTGATTTGGGGCAATTTTCAAGAAGCCCAAGTAAGTTGTGCAAAGGCTTGGTGGAGTTGGTTTGTCATAGTAAACCACTTGCAATTGAACAAAAATGTGCAAAAACCCTATGCTCCAATGCACAAATATGACCTAAGGCAATCAAACATAGTAGCAAATTACCTTGATTTTAATTGGATATATATTAAAAATTGAGACATTAATGTTCACAACCTATAAAGGAGTTCACACCTTGTATATCCCCCGTAATCTTATGCATAATGCATTCCTACCAAAACAAAAGATCACATTTACAAGTTGTTGGGGAAAAGTTAATTACAATTGAACGTGAACCGTAAACTCATTCATTTATACTCTTTTCAAATCTATCAACATGTCCTCCTCGCCAACTAGTGTGAGAGATGAATTTCAATCCTTTTTAGAAGTCCTAATTTTTATTGTAAGAGTCTTGAAAGCTAAAATTGAAGATCAAAACTCACAGTAAAAGCACATTAAATTGGACCAAAAATGGCAAATCAAAGTCCCTTTTGAAAGTCCATTGCCAATGTATTTGATCTAACTTAAACTTGACCATCTGACATTCATAGTTGATTTTATTTGTTTTAAAGTTTGATTTAAAGTCGACCATTTTAAAATGCATTTAAAACTCCTTTCTAAAACGAAAACTTAAAAAATCAATAGTTTTTATGCCAATATGGACTTTGCACAATAATCAAATGTTGCATATTTGATGTCATGGAACACGAAGTTGGAACCATGTTTCATTCATGAAATGAAGTTTTAATGTCCTAAACTTGCATCATGTAATATCTTAAATTTTCATATCTATTGAATAAACGCATTATGAGATAAAAATCCATAACCAAGCTTTTATAATTTGCAACAATTTGTTTTGTCAAGATTGTAAAGTCCATAACTAATTGAACATTCATGGTTTGGTTGTGTTTTTTTCAATTTTGAAATAATTAATTTGTTAACTTCACATAAGTGGGTCCCCTTTTCTTATATCTAAGATGAGTTAAAAATTATATGCAACAACATTGTTCAAATCCAAAAAAATTAGTCACTATGATTTTTAAATCATTGTAATATGCAACTAACCATTATATTTAAAATTCAAAGATGTAAGAAAGTAAAAATTAGGCTTGAAAGTATAGTTAGAAAAAGGGAAATTAAAGCTGAAAATTAAAAATGATATAAAAACAACTACATAAACAAGGTTTACAATGAGAAGTTCAAAAAGTTTCTATATTATCATTGGGTCCAACAATCTATGGTTCCACACCCTATTGTACTTAAGGAATTTAAAAAGAAATAGATTCTAGCAAGCTCCAAGGCATTGCACATTGAAATCTATAGCCACAATTTGCAAATCAATTTTGATGTGGGAGGACTTTTCACATTTCTATACTATTATTTCTTATGTTGGAACTTAAAAACACATGTGCATTTCTAACATACCTTGACATAAACACATTTTTTGATTTCTTGTTATATGTATAAGAAGGAGAAGGACATATGTCTTGTAGGGATAGAACGTGGACCCCCCTACTTGTTCAAGGTTGTGGCCAAAAGTATTGTAGTTGCCATGATATTGAATGTGCTTTGCAGGTGACAAAGTAGCATGCTTTCAATCAACTAGTTATGGAAAGGAGAATGTCTAGCTTGAACCTAGACTAAGAACAACACAAAGCACCAAGGGTTAATAAGTGGGAAAAACAAATGGACAAATGAATCATTGGAAGAAGAAAGAGGGATAACATTGATATTGAGGATTAATGACAACTCAAGTTATCAAAAACATCCCTAAGTCCATTATTTGCTATATTAATGGTAGGACATGGTCTAGGAAAATCAAACTAGAAAGTGTGTTCACACATGACTAAATGTAGCTATGGTTGTTTGGACTTTAGTTATTTGAAAATGCAAATTGTCAATTACCCTACAACACTTCAAGATGAAGGTGGTAGAGCTCACACAAACTAGGCCCACACCATTTATGAATATTATATCAAGGAACAATTGGCTAGTATTAGTTCAAACATCATCACTCAAAATTAAATATTTGACAAGCAAAAGGAATTAAAGTCTACAAACTTCAAAGGTTTGATTAGAAATTCTTAGAATTCAGTTTAGCAAAACATGGCAATGTTGTACGATCAACACAATTTAAATGCAAATCATATCTAAAATTTAAATGAAACAAAAATTCAAATAAGGTAACAATCTAGTGACTATGTTTTGGCAAAGAGGTTCAAACCAAGTTCACAACATCATCACCAAGTCTATAGAATAGTAATTATGAAATATGTGGTAAATGTAGTGAACAAGGTTTTGTCAAGGTTTTATATTTTCATATGTGAAAGATTGCAAGATGGTCCTATATTGAAATTGACAAATCAAGGACATGTATGGCCATGCAAAAGAAATTTTTGATAACTTATTTTGTATTCAAAGAATTCTTGTTCTTTTTTAAAAGTTTATTCTAAGTTTAAATTCCCAAACCAACCATCATTTATTGATTATTGATGGCCATGGTTAGCATGTTACTTTTGATGCAATAAACTAAGCACAATAGTTTGGATTGCATATGATCATGTTGGCTTCACAAATATCATATGTTCTCTAACCCCTAAATGTCTTTAGTTACTTTAAGGTGCAATCACAATAAAAGGAGCCAAAGCACTTGTTGACTATAGTGAAACTTATACTTGCACTACTTTGAAAAAGAACCATCTATTATATTTAATGAAATAATTATCCATATTTTAAAGTTATGTTTGTTTGCTCATGAAATTGAAATTTCATGAATTTGAAATCATTTTTACTATGTTAAATTAATCTTTTTCCATACACAAAGCAATTGTTGACATAATGTTTTTTAACGATCTTAAAATTGAACATGCTTTAAGTTAGTCAAACCTTCATCAAATGTTCTCAAATTTATTGTGGGTTTTAACATACTTCATAAGAAAGGCTACATGTGTTGATCCTTTTAAATGCACATTTATTGAATCATGTATGGGATGTTGTTGATTCTGATTTTGAATGTCTTTAATGATTATAATAATTCACAATTTGTGATCATGGTTCAAATCAAAGTTGTAAATTTGATTATAATGTAAAACTTTATATATATAATTTGGTCTCAATATCAAGTCCAACAAACTATATTTTAAAATATTGTTTTTGAATTTAAAATATATTATGGGTGATTTAATAAACCAATACACGAAGGTTATGTATACAATGTAGTCTTTGGTAAGAATTTTGACCTTGTTGCTATTAGTTCCATTTATTATGACCACACCTTCAAGTTTTTTGCTTAACGACATTTAGAAAAAATGGAGATGGGATTATGATTAAAGTAATTATATAGTGTTGAATTAACAAGATTACTTTAGCTAAGTGGGCAGACAACGTGAAATTTCCCCCCAAAGGTTTGCCACAAGGTATTGAGGTAAACTTTCTAGTACAATGTTTGTAAAAGACTTAAAAACCTTGGGCATGCCTACTAATTTGATGTAACATTTGGATAAGAGGGGTATGTGAAAGTTCTTAAAACATATTAGAACAAGTTTCTAAGTTGAACTTTTGATCATGTCAAATTACACAAACAAAAAGAGAAGGTGATTAATGTAGTTTGGAACCAAAATGATGCATGGACAAACCATAGGTTAACATGAAATCACAAGACTCACCATGGCCCCAAACTTGGGAGGAACCACCATTGTCTTCCCTATACTATAAATTTTTTTTACATATCTTTCAAAAGATTACATCTTAATGGTCATATTTTTGAAAATTACTAAACTTGCACTATGAGAAATTGCGTCCATTGAAACCACACTACCCTACAACTAAAATTTTAAAAATAACTCATATCAACTATTGTGCAACTATCTTTTAGGTATTACAACTAATGTGCAATCATCCCCCTGGAAATGCGGTGTATTAATAAATAAATTGTCATGTTAGAAAATCAATTAGTTATATTTGTCGTAACCCTAGCCTTGGGTTCGCAACCACGACAAGGGCTTGCAAGTTGCAAGCCAAGAGTGAGCTTGGGAATCACATTTCATAATCTCGGGAGTGCAAAAGAGTGTGAGGGAATGAACCCTCACACTCCCAAATGAACTCCCATTTTTGGGAGTTGGAGTTCCAATGGACTATCAAATCTTCAGAGAGCGATTGCAGGGGTCAAATTACATTGGATTGAAACGTTCCTTATATCATTGGAAAGTTCTTGGAACGTAAATGTCTGAAATGGGCTCGCATTGCCCATTTAGATATCTAAAATACAAGTTATGGCCAAAAGAAGGGCCGGGAGTCAAATTGACAATTTGACTCCCGACCACTAAAAGTCGGGAATCACCCCGATTTCCTTGTGTGCAGGTGGCGTGCCACATACTATTAGAAAGTTCTTGATGAGAGCTACAACTTTGCTTGAGACCTCATCTCAATCGGAGGTCTACACGCAAAGTTATGGGGCCCCAAAGTTGCGGGACTCCCAACTTTGACGATTTCGGGACTCTCACTTAGGAATCCCGAGACAAAAAAACCATTTGGATGTGGGCCCCGTGGAGAGGCACAAAGTATACTATAAGGGGGAAGGTGGTGGCTTCCCCCAAGTTTGGGCCATGGTGAGTCTTGTGAATCCGAATTGCCCATGGCTCATCTTAGCACCAAAAGTGCTCCAATTATGCACTAACTACCTTGTGTTGGTTTTGTGCAGGTCCGTGGGAGTAAGTGAAGCTTGTCACTCTTCCTAGTCCCATCCCGGAGCTCCATCACGCCCTTCTACCTTCACAAAGTGCTACAAGCCAAAGAACGTGCCCCAACTCCTTGCTCTTTCGTTGTTTTCAGTTTGGACTCACATTTGAATCCATTAAGGAGCTTAGGGGTGTGTCAGTATTATAATTACAAGTGAGTTGAAAATGGGTCTTCTATACAATAATTTTTACACATTGTACTTACACATGTAATTAACCATGTTTGACTTTTTCAAATTTTGCATTGTAGTTACATGTGGCAACTATTTTTGAACTATTACAAATGTTCCATTATAACAATAATTATGTTGCAATTAGGTATAATGTACATACATGTGATTATACCACATGTCCACATTTCCACCACCCATTATGAAATACATTTGTAATTAGTTTTTGATTATGATTCCCATTGATATAATTAGTATAACCATTAATAAACCACTTCCAAAGTACTATTATTCAACTATGTTATGACTATAATATAAGTACTTATAACTTAATAAAGATACATATTCATTAATTATGTATATCTTCATCATATCTGTTTCATTTTTAGTGATTTAAAATGTTATGTTTGAATGCTACCTCAAGCTTTAAGAATCACCTTTGAAATGTAAAGGAAAAGGAGTAATGAAAAAATAACAAAAAGAGAAATAAACTTTCCAACTTACAAAACATAGTTTTTTCCTTTTTTTTTTTTCTTTGGACCCTTCTTACTTTTAAGCCTCATAACTTTTTGATTTTTATTCATTTAAACCAATTTAAAGTGTTATAGAAACGCCACCTAAAGTTTTACAAATCATCTTTAAATTCCAATAACAACATAAAAACATATAAGGATTTTTTTGGGTGTTTGGGAACTAGCCTTTGTAACATTTGGTGGCTTGTTTTTTGAGTTTTTGACCCCCTCTACTTTGGGGGGCCATAACCTTTTCAATATTATTCCATTTTTGATAAATTTTAGTGCCCCAAAAGAATCAATAAAAGGGGTTCAAGTTTTGTTTAGGCACTAAAAACAATGGAGCTCTCCCCTTGGATCTGGCCAGCCTTAAGCATTTAAGTGTTATAATTGCAACTCAATTGCAATTTAATTTACAATTAAAAAACAACTAAAAGATTTAACCCATATGTTTTGTTTTCGAATCGCATGTTACAAACTATATAAAGAAGGCTTGTTCTCTCATTTTTTAATATTAAAATACAAGTGCCATTTGGGATGAACTCAAAAAAACTTAATTGAAAAGCAAAACATAATTTAAAAATAAATAAAATCATAGATATTCTTTAGTTCATTTACTCTTGTGCTTTTCTACTTACATACCTACCTATGTAAGTAGGTATGTAGGTAGGTCCTAAGTAAATTTTTAGGTATGTAGGTCTTAAGACCTACCAACCTAACTATTGATGGTTATGTATGACCTATCTAATTAATATATATATAATTCCAAAATATAATTAACATGCCATGTGGAAATTTTATATTATGCCATGTGTCACAATTTTAAACCATCATCAATAATCATAATGAACAACAAATATCAATATTTTAAAAAATAAATAATATCCAAAAATCTTCATAGTTCCATGTGTTAAATTTTAATAGATGGATAATAATTAATGACATTAGCATGACATCATGGGTGCAATTATAATGGAATTCCATAGTAGTTGAAAATGAGTTGTTTTGATAAAGTTGCAATGAGTTGCACCATATATACATTGAGTTGCAACTCTACAACTCATGTAACTTGTTTGTTAGCAATCACAATGTATAAATACAATGAATTGCAAGTGTCTTTTACCATGTGTTAGATTTTAATAAATGGATGATAATTAATGACATTAGCATGACATTATGGGTGTAATTATAATGAAGTTCCATAATAGTTGAAAATGAATTGTTTTGATAAACTTGTAGTTATGTTACAAAACACCCTTTCTCATAATGTTGGCAAGTTATGAATCTCATTGATTTTGGGCTTCATAACTTTGTCATTTCACCTTTGATTGAAAGCTTTCAAATGCATAGTTGTAGCCTTTGAAAAAAAAAACTTTCCAAGATGTGACATGCTTTTGGGGCTTATTAAATAGTATTGGGGGTAAGTGCCTTATTGATTATTGGAATTATAATGGAATGTAAACTAATGCATGATCCTTAACTTTGTGCATTTAGGGAGTACGTAGAATGTGTGGGAACTTTGAAATGGGACTAGAACAAGATGACAATCTTAAGCAATACACAAACAAATTACCCATGTGAGCCAAAAAATGTTGTTGATTAGTGTAAATGAAGCCAACATTTTTGGGTCACGAACTTGCCTTGGATTCATTACACTTGCATAGCTTGAAATTGGGAAAAGGACACCACCCTCTCTCTATAGTATATTTTAAGCATTTTCATGGCCCAACTACATTGAAATGATTTTTTTCCTTAGGACTACAAAGCATGTAGTCAATTTAGATAATCATACTTCACAACTACGACAAGAATTCTCAACATCTCCAAATATAACCCAAGGATTTCTAAGTTTGTCATTGCCCCATTTACTTACACAATATAAACTAAAGGTACATAATTGCTATTACATTATTCATAGCCACATGTTATATGTTCAATGAATTAAATGTGCCCAATAGCAAAAGTCCATGGAAATGATACAATAATAAAAAATTTAAAATAAATAGAAGGAAAAAGAGTAAAAGTAAGCATAAATAATGGGTGTTTGCATGCTATGGTGGACCCAAAAACCTATCACAATGTTTCAATTTTTAATACAAACAAAATTTGAAAAATTTGGGAACATGATTAGGAAAGGAACAATGGTCAAAAGGTGTAGTTAAAGGTGGTTCACATTTTAATCTATCAGTATGTTGTGAAATTAGTGTTAATAAAAATGATGTCATAGTCCTTTGGAGTATATTTGTAACATGCAATTGCTTGTCACATAACCATTATTTTACAAAAGGATTAAGGAGCACTTCTTTTAGTTGGAAATTTTCAATACAAATTTGCACATTAATGTATATATGTACAAAGAACAATCTTCCATCAATTTTTTTTCAAATTCATTTAAAATCATGAAGTATACATTTAAATTAAATATAAACCTTTGGAAGTACATTATGTTATAATAATGAATATAATAATGATGTTTATAAGCTGTAAAATGTTCTTTCATCGAGGATATATATGTTTTTGGTGTTATTTTTATTTATCCATGAAATTGAAGTTGAGTTTTTTAATTAGTAAAAAACTGATATACTACTACCAAATAAAGTGTTTCAAGCAAGTTTTATAATATAATTGGTGTACATTTACTAAAAGAAACAAACATGAAGCAATTTCATATTCAAGTTTGTATTGATTTATTTTATTTTCAAGGCCCATGTCAACTTAATGTAATTTTTAAAAAAATTCAAAATAAAAAAATTTAAAGTTGTGATACTTTTAATATTTAATGTACATCTAGTTTTGATTACAATTGGGTCCATTGTAGCATGTAAACACCCTAATGGCAAATACCTTTAACATGATTGAATGTGCAATTCAAAAATCAATTGACCAACATGTAAAAGCAAAATTCATATCAACTCGGTTTGTAATAGTCTTAAGGAGGCAAATGACCATTTTCAAATCATAACTTTAAATATGTAGGTTTATGAGTTCACCCACTAAGTTACAAATGTGTTAACCTTGGAATCACAACATAAATTTAAAGACAATGACAAACAAAGGGCAAGAACCAAAATGCAAGTAACAAGGCATGTTACAACAAGGTTACATCCTTTTTATGATAAAATGAATGAACATGAACATGAAGAAAAAGGTCATGTGAAAAAAGGAGGATCATGAATAGAAACACAAAGAGGAGGATCACAAACATAAGAAGACCATAAACAAAACGATGGATGGGGAGGAACACTACCATTATATGTAACAAAAATTGTCCATCTAAAATACCATTAAGAAAACAAGGAGTAGGAACATGGGTAAAAGGCCCATGAACTTGATTAGTAGTAGGGAAGAACATGAATAGGATAAGTAGAAAGGATCCCTTGCACCTACAATTAAAAAAAAAGAACACAAATAGGACTTTGAGGCATCGAATGTGAAGAACAAAAAGGAACATTGGTCACTAGTGGTTGGGCACCATGAGCATGATCACAACCATAAATAGGAACACAAGCATGAACAACCTTGTGAACATAATGAGCATACATAGTCATGATTATGAACAAAACCATGAACAAGATCATGATCATAAAAAAGAAGGAAGGGGTGCATGCAAAAACAAAATGAGAAGACTACTTTTGAATCTAAGAGCTTAAGGTGTTGAATGTTTATTCAAATTATATTAAAATTTGATTCAAAAATGTTGAAATAAACTTATTCAATTCTAAAATCCAATATTTGAAATCATTATGGTATTACATTAGTACCTAGTCACCACCAAATATTAGTATTATAAACTTTAATTCATAGATGTTGAAATATTAGTAACTTTAAAAAAATTGAAATTCATTTCATTTTGGAAATATATTCATTAAGTACATTCAACCTAAACACTCATAAATTGTTTATTACACATATTATGATATCCACCCTTAAAGTTTGTCATTGGAAGTTTATTCACTAGATTGCACAACACTAAAATATTAATCAAGAAATAAATCATTTTAATTGTCATGATGGCTAGCACTTAATGTATTATATGTGATTAACTTCATTAGCCACACCAATGTTTGATTTAACCAAACTACCATGCACATCACTAATTGTTATGATGTTGTTCATGGTTGTATTTTTCCTAGTAGGAACTGAAAATGCAATTGAATCAATGTCCACCTATTGCATTGGGTTTGTTAAGTTGCATTTCCACTTTCCTTGCTAATAGTCTTGGTATAATTTTGCATTGTTGTGTGCTCCTTTTTTCAAGGGCACCCACCATTGAACATGCACCATTTTATAATGCCCATTGTTCTCATCCTTGACAACATCATTGTGCATTTTCTCCATCCATAATGGGTACATTTTGAGATTGGATGATTGTGCAAGAATAAAATCTCTTCATGTAAATCTTGTAAGTTGATGTATTGGATGAAGGTTTCACTTTTTAAGGTCCACAATATGGAGGGATAAGTGGATCTTCCTAATTATCTTAAATGATAAGTAGAATTAGAAAATAAAATTACAAATGATTAACCTTCCAATTGTTAGCTAACCATAAGCCTTCCAACAATATTAGACTTTGGTGTGGAAGTGCTTTTGACAAGATTTTTAAATACCTTCCCAATATTCAATATAGCCCATGGCACTTGTATACATATCATCTTTCATAATGTTCAATTTCCAAAACTCCAAATACTTTGAACTTCCACTATTGGTGGATCTTTCCTTTTCAATTGAAATTCAAACATCGTTATCCAAAATAGCACAAAATGGGGTAAGTTTCGGAACTCCACTTGATAGCTTGGGGTTGATGGATTTTTCTTTTTCAATTGAAATTCAAACATCATTATCCCAAATAGCACAAATTGGGGTAAGTTTTGGAACTCCACTTGATAGCTTGTGGTTGATGGATTTTTCCTTTTCAATTGAAATTCAAACATTGTTATCCCAAATAACACAAAATGGAGCAAGTTTTGGAACTACACTTGATAGCTTGGGGTGGCCTTGATCATCAGACTTCCACCATCAAATTGCAGGGTCATATTTGGGATTCCACATCAAATCAATTGTCGACACCTTGTATTGCTTCACTAGCCACCTAGAAAAATCCAAAAAAAAAAAAAAAAAAAATATTTTATTAAAAATTCAAAGCCAACTTTTAAAAAACTTTCACCCAAAAATTTAAAAAAAAAATTTTCTTAATTTAGTGAAAAAAAAATTAAATAAAGAAAAAG
>Ga0116227_10007665_pt1 | contig 20901 bp, 26 predicted proteins | sample S1TSphgellanicum_FD_89693 | JGI IMG/M metagenome (GOLD analysis project Ga0116227, IMG submission 89693) | Host-associated microbial communities from peat moss isolated from Minnesota, USA - S1T2_Fb - Sphagnum magellanicum MG | ecosystem: Host-associated > Plants > Peat moss > Unclassified...
AAGCTGCGTAAGGAGGGTTTCGAGATGCGTCTCGATCTGCCGCTTTTCGGCCTCGCCCGCGCCTTCGACCTCGTCGATCAGATTGGCGAAATCCAACTCGTCGAAGCGTTTCTCGCGCAGGAGCCGGGCCTGCGCTTTCGTCCAGGCGAAGAAATCCCGCTCGTGGAGCTCGGACGCTGAGTCCGGCTTCGGCGCATGCTTCTTCATGAGAATTCCATCGGCCGCTTGGTGGCGCATGGGTCATTTGCCGCCGTGATTTCTACCATAGAGCCGGGGCAGCGACAGGAACAAGAACACTGCGACCGCGTCGAAGCGATGCCGCAATGAGGCAAATACCAACGGCCTGTCGCGCTTTTAAGCTTAGCCCCGCGAAGTGTATTTTCAACTCATTACATAAATATAAGTAATAATATCGCATAGAGACGCCTATCAAACGTATAGTTTTTGATATGAGAGGCTAATATATAAGCCTAGACAAACTGACGCAGGCTAGAGCGCCGCCTTTTTTCGATCACATAGCTCAACCAAGACACGATTGCTGCGTCGCACAACGGCGCTTCTGTCTGTAGAGTAGGAGTAGAGTGATTGAGAAAACTTTTGCTTGGGGCGCTGGCCCTGCTTTCGACTTCGGCTCTGGCCGAGGCCGGCACCTGGACTGGCAAGGCTTCTTTTTATAAGGCGCGCGGCCAGATGACATGCGCGCACCGCTCGCTGCCTTTCGGCACGCGCGTCCGGGTCACCAATCTGCGCAATAGCCGCTCGGCCGTTCTCGTCGTGAATGACAGAGGCCCCTTCATCAAGGGCCGCATTATCGACGTGTCGACCCGCGCCGCCGACGTGCTCGGCTTCCGCCATGCCGGCATTGCCGCCGTCCGCGTCGAGACGGCGTTGTAGGAAAACCCACAGCGATGCCCCGGAAGACCGCCAAGCTCACGATCTTTCGGGGCGTCGCTAGAGCATCGTGCGCAAAAGTGCGCGCGGTTTTGCGCCCCGAACAATGCTCTCGACGCGCGTTCAGACGCGCATCGGCATCAGGACATAGAGCGCGGCAGCGCCGTCGCGGTCGAGCACCAGCGTCGGCGAGCCGGGGTCGGCGAGCTTGAAGAGCGCGGTGTCGCTGTCGAGTTGCGCGGTGATATCAAGCAGATAGCGGGCGTTGAAGCCGATGTCGATCGGCGCCGCGTCGTAATCGACCTCGAGCTCCTCAGTCGCCGAACCCGAATCGGGATTGGTCACCGACAAGGTGAGCTTGCCGTCGGCCAGCGCCAGCTTGACGGCGCGTCCGCGCTCGGACGAGATCGTCGAGACCCGGTCGACCGCCTCCGTGAACGGCTTACGGTCGACCGTGAGGTGCTTGTCGTTGCCGCTCGGTATGACCCGCACATAGTCGGGAAACGTGCCGTCGATCAGCTTCGTCGTCAGGATCACATCGCCGAATGTGAACCGCGCCTTGCTCGGTGAAAGCTCGATGCCGACATCCTCGCCGCCATCCTCGACGAGCTTCTGCACTTCCGCGACGGCCTTGCGCGGCACGATCACGCCGGGCATGCCGGAGGAGCCCGTGGGCGCCGGAATTTCAACGCGGGCGAGCCTATGCCCATCGGTCGCGACGGCGCGCATCATCAGATGCCCGTCCACCTCGATCGTGTGCATGAAAATACCGTTGAGGTAGTAGCGCGTCTCCTCGTTCGAGATCGCGAACTGCGTCTTGTCGATCAGTTTCTTCAGATCTCCGGCTTTCAGCGCGAAGCGATGGGAGAACTCGCCGGCGGCGAGATTCGGGAAATCGGCTTCCGGCAGCGTCTGCAAGGTGAAGCGCGAGCGCCCGGAGCGCAAAAGAAGCTGGCCGACATCGCCATCCGCATCGAGAGACACTTGCGCGCCGTCGGGCAGCTTGCGGACGATGTCGTAAAGCGTGTGCGCCGGCAGTGTCGTCGTGCCTTTCTGCCCGACATCGGCGGCGAGCCGCTCCGTGACCTCGAGATCGAGATCCGTCGCTTTCAGAAGCAAGGACTGGCCGTCCGCCTGCAACAGCACGTTGGAGAGGATCGCTATGGTGTTGCGCCGCTCGACGACGCGATGCACGTGGCCAAGCGATTTGAGGAGAGACGCGCGTTCGAGGGTGACTTTCATGGGGCATGTCCACTCGGCTCAGCACTGCGGCGCGTCGGCGCGCCGATCCCCGTGTCACGCCTGCTGCATCATGGGCCTGAGCCTCCGACTTCAGGCGCATGGAGTGTCGCGCCTGCACAGACGCCCGATAGTCGGGGCCGATCGGATGCAGGGCGGTCCAGGGGCGGGGACTTTGGCGCGGCTGATGCCAAACCGCAAGCCTGGTGGAGTGGAAAGCCGGGTTTTCCGCAGGCTTTGCAGAAATCGGCGCGCTGGGCGCGCTTTACGGCGCCTTAATGGCCGGCGCCTATGCTCACGCGACGTTGCGCCAGCCTCTGCGGGCTCGTTTCCGCAACTTTCCGCGGCGGTCGCGGGATGGAAGGGCTTCCGCGGTCCGCTCTGCGACCGCCTTTTGCGAGCGTGAGGCGCATGAAGAAGGGCAGGTTCGACGAACGGCGCGAGCCGACATTCGCCCCCTCCGTCCGGCCCAGCTCGGATTTCGACGACGATCGCGTGGGGGCCAGTCGCGGGAGCCGCAAGAAGGCGGTGCGGCGGCGTTCGATCTTCGGACGCTTGCTCTATTGGTGCGTGACCTTGAGCATCTGGTGCCTCGTCGGCGGCGCGATCCTCATCGCCTATTATGCCGCGCAACTGCCGCCGATCGACCAGCTCGCGGTGCCCAAGCGCCCGCCCAATATCGCGATCCTGGCGGAAGACTCGAGCCTCCTCGCCAATCGCGGCGACACCGGCGGCGCCGCGGTGCGGCTCGCTGAGCTGCCGCCCTATCTGCCGAAAGCCTTCATCGCGATCGAGGATCGGCGCTTCTATGCGCATTACGGCGTCGATCCGCTCGGCATTTTTCGCGCCCTGCTGCGCAACGTGACCGGGCGCGGCACGATGCAGGGCGGCTCGACGCTGACCCAGCAGCTCGCCAAGAACCTCTTCCTCACCCAGGAGCGCACGCTTCCGCGTAAGATCCAGGAAGCGATCCTCGCGCTCTGGCTCGAGCATAAATATGCGAAGGACCAGATCCTCGAGCTTTATCTGAACCGCGTCTATTTCGGTTCGGGCGCTTTCGGCGTCGAGGCGGCGTCGCAAAGATATTTCGGCCATAGCGCGCGCAATGTGACCTTGCCGGAAGCCGCGATGCTTGCGGGCTTGATGAAAGCACCGACGAAGCTCGCGCCCAACCGCAATCCGGATGCCGCAGTGGAACGCGCCGCGCAAGTCGTCACCGCCATGGCGCAAGAGAACTATATTACCGAGGCGATGGCGAAACTGGCGCTCGCAAGGCCGGCGCAGGCGATCCACGAGCAGGGCGCCGGATCGGTCAATTATGCCGCCGATTACGTGATGGACGTGCTCGACGACACGGTCGGCGCGATCGATCAGGACATCGTCGTCACGACGACGCTCAATCCCGCCTTGCAGGCCAGCGCGGAAAAGGCGTTGACGGACGAGCTCGACAAGAAGGCGATAAAATACGGCGTCAGCCAAGGCGCGCTCGTGTCGCTCGATCCGGAGGGCGCGATCAAAGCGCTGGTCGGCGGCCGCAATTATGCCGAGAGCCAGTTCAACCGCGCCGTCGCGGCCAAGCGCCAGCCGGGCTCGGCCTTCAAGCCCTTCGTCTATCTCGCCGCGCTCGAGCATGGGCTGACGCCCGATACGATACGGCCCGACGCGCCGATCAATGTGAAAGGCTGGCAGCCGGAAAATTATTCGCACGAATATTTCGGGCCCGTCACGCTCACCAAGGCGCTCTCGCTCTCGCTCAACACGGTCGCGGTGCGGCTCGGCCTCGAGGTTGGAGCGGGAGCCGTCGTCAAGGTCGCGCATCGGCTCGGCATCACCTCCGATTTGCAGCCGAATGCGTCGATCGCGCTCGGCACCTCGGAAGTGACGCCGCTCGAGCTCGTCGGCGCCTATGCGGTGCTCGCCAATGGCGGCCTCGCGGTGCAGACCCATGTCATCACCAAAGTGCAGGTGGCGTCGAGCAAGGCCGTGCTTTATCTGCGCAAGCCCGCCAGCAATGGCCGCGTCGTCGAGCCGCAATATGCGGCGATGATGAACACGATGATGCAGGAAACCTTGCTTACCGGCACCGCGCGTAAGGCGGAGTTGCCGGGATGGCAGGCGGCCGGCAAGACCGGCACGAGCCAGGATTGGCGCGATGCCTGGTTCATCGGCTATACGAGCCATCTCGTGACCGGCGTCTGGCTCGGCAATGACGACAATTCGCCGACCAAGAAAGCTTCAGGCGGCAACCTGCCGGTCGAGATCTGGTCGCGCTTTATGACAGCGGCGCACCAGGGCGTGCCGCCGGCGCCGCTGCCGGGCGGCATCTGGCACGATCAAGGCACGCCGCTTCAGCCGCCCGAGCTTATGTCGGCTCGCAATGGCGGGCTGCCATGGCGTGACCCCGCGACGGGCCAAGCGGCGGCGCCCGTGCCGGGCCGCGCCGCCGAGGCGCCCTCGTCTCAGCCTCTGTCGATCAACGCCATCGGGGCGCGGCGCGATAATGAAGCGGGCCTCACGCCGCCCGGACTTATCCCCAACGGCAACGCGCCGCCGCCGGCACGCACGCAAGAGCCATCGTTTTTCAAAGGTCTCTTCGGCGGCTGAGACTGACGCTAGCTGGCCTTGTCGGAAGGATCGCGCGCGCCGTGGCGCACCGCGTGAATGATGATTTCTGCCTCGGTCGTCTCGTAGAAGATGAGATATGGATAGGGCTTCGTCGTCATGCGCCGGATAGTGGGGTCATCTGTCACGGCGCCAGCCAGTGGATAGCGCAGCAACAGATCGTTCACAGCGCGAATTCGGGCATGAATGTTTGCGGCTCCCAGCGGGAGCAGTCGGCGACGTAATCGAGAATCGATGCGAGGTCGGCAAGGGCGGGAAGCGTATAGCGCAGCCTCATAGGCCATGCTTGGCCCACACAGCCCTGACTTGTTCGTCGGTCGCGAATTCGCCGCGGCCAGCGGCGGCCTTGGAGCGGGCAATTGCTTCGCGCTCTTCGGGCGATAGGGCAACGGGCGCATGGAGATCGGAGCCTGCAAGCTGCATGATCGCGCGCGCGATCTCATCCTGCTCGTCTGACGGCAGACGACGCACAGCTTCAACTGCTTCATCGAGGAGCTTCGTCATGGCTATATCATAGGGTGGGACGACGTCGAAGTCGAGGAGCCCGGCCCCGGCGGGCAAAAGAGAGCGCATGACCATCCCTTTCAAAAAACTAAAGGCACGTTTGCTGACCAATCCCAAGGTCAGGCCGCGTATGACGGCGCTCCCTACCCGCCGAAATAGGCGGCGGTGATATCGCTGCGGCTCGTGGCGGAGGGGATGCCGGCGAGCGAGATGCGGCCCTCCTGCAGACAGATGAAGCGGCTGGCGCTCAACAGCGCGCGCGAAATATCCTGCTCGACGAGAATGGCGGAGACGCCGGTCGCGATGATCGAGGGCAGCACCGCATAAATCTCCTTGATGATCACCGGCGCCAGCCCGAGCGAGATTTCGTCGAAGAGGATGAGCTCGGGATTGGCCATGAGCGCGCGCCCGATCGCGACCATCTGCTGCTGGCCGCCCGATAAAGACGGGCCGGGGCTGCGGCGCTTCTCCGCAAGCACCGGAAAGAGCCGGTAGACAGAGTCCAGCGTCCATGGACCGCGGCGGCCCACCTCGGCACCGATCTTTAGATTTTCTTCGACCGACAGCGAGCGAAAGAGACGCCGGCCTTCCGGCACCATCGCGATGCCGCGATGCGCGATTCTGTCGGCGGCGAGACCGCCGATGGGGAGACCGCGATAGAGGATCATGTCGCGCTTAACGGGGACGAGGCCCGTCATGGCCTTCAGCAAGGTCGACTTGCCGGCGCCATTGGCGCCGATCAGCGCGAGCACCGTGCCAGCTTCGAGATCGAAGGAAATGTCGAACAGCGCCTGGAAGTCGCCATAGAAGGCCGCGAGCTGCCGGATCTCGAGAAGCGGTTCAGCCATGCGCGTCGGGCTCGCCTTCGAGGCCGAGATAGATCTCGGCGACGTCGCGCCGCGCCATCACTTCGCGCGGATCGCCATCGGCGATCATGCGGCCGAAATCGATGACGATCAGCCGATCGATCACCGCGGTCAGCGCGTGCAGCACATGCTCGATCCAGACGATAGCGACGCCGCTTGCGCGGATCGTATGGATCGCCTCGACCAGCGCCTTGCTTTCGGGCTCGGTGAGGCCGCCGGCGATCTCGTCGAGCAATAAGAGCTTGGGATCGGTTGCGAGCGCGCGCGCCATTTCGAGGCGCTTGCGCTCGATCAGCGTGAGCGCGCCTGCGACGACATTCGCCTTGCGCCAAAGCCCGGTCAGCTCGAGCACGGCGACCGCGCGCGCTTCCGGTTCCGTCGGCGCGAGCCGGCCGAAGGCGGCGGCGACGAGCACGTTCTCGAAGCAGGTCATGCCGGCAAAAGGCTGCGGGATCTGGAAGGAGCGCGCGATGCCGGCACGGCAGCGGGCGCGGGCCGGAAGCCTTGTTATGTCGCGGCCCTCGAAGCGGATCGTTCCCGCATCGGCTCTGACCGTGCCGGCGATCAGGTTGAAGAGCGTCGTCTTGCCGGCGCCGTTCGGACCGATAATGCCGAGCGCGGCGCCGGGCTCGAGCGCGAAGGAGATGCGATCGGTCACGCGCAGCGCGCCGTAGCGCTTGGCGAGGCCGTCGATCTCGAGAAGCGGCATAGGGATTTAGGACAGCAGCACGAATTCGCTGCCGACCGGAATGTCCGGCGCGGTCTTGTTGGTGGTGATGACGAGATCGAATCTGTCGCCGTGCTTCTGCCATTGACCGGCGACGAGCGGCGTCTTGGTGACGTTCTTCACCGGCCCTTTCGACCAATCCACGGTGCCGACAATGGTCTTCAGCTTGGTCGCCTTGATCGCGTCGAGGAGCGCGGCGGGATCGCTCGGATCGGCGGCCCGTTTCACCACGTCGGCGACGACTTCGAACAGCGCATGCTTGAAGCCGATCGGCTGCGTCCAGGGCCGACCCGTCGCTGCCGTATAGCCGTCTGCGAGAGCCTTGGCGCTCTGGCCGGTGAGCGAGGAGGTGAACGGATGGTTCGGCGACCACCAGATTTCGGAGGAGAGGCCGTTGCCACGCGCGCCCAGCGCCTCGATCGAGGAGGGAAAGAGCAGCGCCTTGCCGATCGTGACGATCTTCGGCTTGAATCCCTGCTGTCCGGCCTGGCCCCAGAAGGTCGCGAAATCCGGCGGGATCATCGCCCCCGTCACGATCTCGGAGCCCGCTGCTTTGAACGCCGAGATCTGCGCCGAGAAATCGCTGGTGAGCGGTTGAAAGCGACCCGTATCCGTCAAGCCGAATCCGGCGGCGGCGAGCGGTTTCGGGAAGCCGCGCTCGGCATCGCCCCAGGCATTGCCGTCGGCATCGTTGGGGAAGAGGCCGGCGACTTTCTTAGCCACGTCCGGCCGCTCCCACAGCGACAGGAAGGCGGCGATCACGTCTTCGAGGCCCCAGAAGAAATGATAGGTGCTTTCGAACCCCTTCGCGGGATTGCCGTTGCGTCCAAAGAAATAAGCCTGCCAGGGACAATCCGTCGTCACGCAGGGCGTGCCGTTCACCTCGGCCTGATCGGCGACCGGGTTGACCGTATCCGGCGTCGAGGCAGCCGTGATGATGTCGACCTTGTTCTTCAAGATGAGCTCGGCGGCGACTTCCGCTGCGCGGTTCGGATTGGATTGCGAATCCTTGGCGATGATCTCGATCGTCCAGGCCTTGCCATTGTTCTGCACGCCGCCGCCGAGGATTTTCTGAATTGCGCCGAGAACGTAATCGTCCGTTTCGCCGAAGCCGGCCAAAGGTCCGGTGCGCGGGCTGACATGCCCCACTCTGAGCGTCGGTTGCGCCGCATAGGCGCGGGAAAGCGTGAGGATCGCAGGCGCCGCGATGGCGCCTTCGATTAAGAAGCGGCGCGTGACGTTGGCTGCGCGCTTGCCTTCGTCCATCTCATTCCTCCCCAATAAAGTCGCTGCTTTCGATGCGCAGCTTTCCGTCGTCAGCTCGAAAGCCAACGGAACTTGCGTCTTTATCGTTGGTTCAGCCGGCCGTATAGCCGCCATCGGCGTAAAGGATATGACCCGTATAGAAGTTCGAGGCCGCCGAGCTCAAAAACAAAAGCGGCCCGGCGAGGTCGGCCGGCTCGCCGAGCCGCCCGACAGGAATGCGGGCCAGCATGCCATTGCGGGTCGCTGTTCCTTTCTCGGTATCTTCGAACATCCAAGCGGTGAGCTGGGAGCGGAAGACGGTCGGCGCAATCGCGTTGACGGTGATCGCATATTTGCCGAGCTCGCAGCCGAGCGCGCGGGTAATGCCGTCGACGGCCGATTTCGAGGCGCAATAGGCGGTGTAGCCGGCGGGATGGCCGAGAAGCCCGCGCGCCGACGACATCAGCACGATCTTGCCGCCGCGCCCTTGCGCGATCATCTGGCGGGAGGCCGCCTGCGCCATGAGCCATGAGCCGGTAACATTGGCCTGCATCACGGTCGCGAAGCGATCGGGAGACATATCGGCGATCGGCGCGACATCGTTCATCCCGGAGGCGACGACGAGAATGTCGAGGCCGCCGAAGCGCTCGACCGCGGTCTTCACGATCGCCGCGCAGTCGTCGTCTGTGTCAGGCCGCTTGACGATCTCGGCCACCTCGCCCTCGAGCTTGCGGCAGGCCTCGGCCGTCTCGCCGAGCGCCTTCGCATTGCCGGCCGCGAGCAGAACCTTGGCGCCAGCACCGGCCAGCACTTGCGCGGCAAGCGCGCCGAAGGCGCCCGAGGCCCCGGTCACAACGGCGCTTTTGCCGCGCACGTCGAACAGCGAAGCGGGATTCGTGAGCCACTCTTCCATGGTTTCAAGCTTTCGGCGGGGTGGGCATGACGACGAGCATGGTGCAGATCTCATTGCCGAGATTGAGGATCTCGCGGGTGACGTTCGGCCCGATCGTCACCGAATCCATCGGCCCCAGGACGAGCTCCTGGCCTTCGGCCCGCAAGGTCAGTGTGCCCGACAAGATCACGTAGACTTTTTCGAGAGGGCCGGAATCGGGCCCGGCGCCGCCGCCCGGCAGGAAATGCGACAGGCCGACCCAGAATTGCTCCGGGCCGCCCGCCTCGAAGCCTTGCAGCCGCAGGGAGCGCATGTCGAAATGGTTCGGCGCGTCGTAGCGTTGCGCATCCTTGAAGCGTTTGACGAGCATCGCATCTCCTCCCTGCGCCGCGTGTCATCCTCCAACGGACGGCACGAGCCCATAGGTTCATTTATGGATCAACTGTACCGAATCGCGGAACGGCATTCAATAGCCGGCGCACCACCAAAGGACCCATGAGAATGCGCCGCCTTATAAGCGTTACGGTCGGGCTTCTCGTGGCGATCGCCGCTGCGGTGCTCGTCCTGCCGATCTTGGTTTTATTCGATCCTGCCATGCGGGAGAGCATTTGGATCGCCTCGCTGCGCGGCCTCGATGGGTTGGCTGACGCAGAGTCTGTCAGGTCGATCCCGGCGCTTTTCATGTGGCCTTTGTGGAACGTCGTGGTGGCGGTCTGCGTCTTGCCTGTCGTTCTCGCGGCGCTCGTCGGCGACATCGCGCATCTGCGTGGCTTCGCCTGGTATGCAGGAGCGGCGGGGTTTTTCGCGGCGCCCATGCCTTGGGTGATCGCCGCGCCGTTACCTGAGGCCGAGAGCATGCGTGGGTCGCTGTCGTTTTTCCTCGTCGGTGTCCTGGCAGGCGCTGTCTATTGGGCGTTGGCCGGGCGCTGGACGGCGCCAGATCGCAACGCCATGAAGCTGCGATGAAAACTGTGTGGCGCATCGCGAGCGACGCCGTCCTGCGATTTGCCGCCGATGACGGATGGGCGATCGCGAGCCATCTCGCGCTTTCCTTTCTCATGTCGCTCTTCCCGTTTCTGATTTTCGTGACCGCGCTCGCCGGCTTTTTCGGCTCGCAGGACCTTGCCAATACGGCAGCGCAGCTTTTGCTCGAAACTTGGCCCGAGCGGGTCGCCGCGCCGATCGGCACTGAGATCCATAACGTGCTGACGCAACCGCATAGCGGCATCCTAACCATCGGCGCAGTGCTGGCGCTTTATTTCGCTTCGAGCGGGGTCGAGGCGCTCCGCGTCGGGCTGAATCGCGCCTATGAGGATATGGACCAGCGTCCGTGGTGGATGCTTCGGCTCGAGTCGATCTTCTATGTGCTCGTCGCGTCCTTCGCCTTTTTGGCGCTGGCTTTCCTCGTCGTGCTCGCGCCGCTCATTTGGACGGTGCTCGTCGGCTATTTTCCGGGTCTGCGGCCGCTCGAGGGCGTTGTCACGCTTGCGCGCTTCGCGGCGGCGGCCACAATTCTCATTGTGGCTTTGCTGATCGTGCATGTCTATTTGCCAGCCAGCCGGCGGAGCATCGCCGATGTCGCGATCGGCGTTTTGCTGACGCTCGTCCTATGGGTCGGCGGCGGCGTGATTTTCGGCAGCTATCTCTCGGAATATGCGCGCAATTATGTGAATACCTATGCCGGCCTCGCCTCGGTGATGATCGCGCTCGTCTTCCTCTACATGGTCGGGGCAATCTTCCTGTTCGGCGGCGAGCTCAATGCGGCAATCCTGCGCGCGCGCGATGCGCGCCGCAAAGCAGTCAGATGAGAGGTGTCATCCTCGCGCAAGCGAGGATCCAGGGGCAACCGCGCATCCCTTGGCTCTGGATCCTCGCTTTCGCGAGGATGACACAGGGTCCTATTGCGCAGCGAGGCTCTCGAAGAGCAGCCGACCGTCGACGCCGCCCATGATCGGCTCGATCAAGTTTTCCGGATGCGGCATCATACCGAGCACGTTGAATTTTTCAGAATAGATGCCGGCAATGTCGTTGATCGAGCCATTCGGATTGGCCTCGCCGCCGATCGCGCCGCGCGAATCGCAGTAGCGCAGCGCGACGCGTCCTTCGGCCTCGAGCCGTGCGATCGTCGCGTCATCGGCGACGTAATTGCCTTCGCCATGCGCGATTGCGACTTTGATGATCTGACCGCGCTGATAATGGCCGGTAAAGGCCGTGTCGGTGCGCTCGACCCGCAGATGCTGCATCCGGCAGATGAATCGCAAATTGGCATTGCGCATCAGCACACCCGGCAAGAGGCCGCTTTCGACGAGGATTTGAAAGCCGTTGCAGATGCCGAGCACGAGGCCGCCCTGCGCCGCATGCGCGCGCACCGCATCCATGATCGGCGCGCGGCCGGCAATGGCGCCGCAACGCAGATAATCTCCGTATGAGAAGCCGCCGGGCAGCACCACGAGGTCGGTGCCTTTCGGTAGCTCATGATCATTATGCCAGACGATTTTGGGCGCAGCCTTGCAGGTCATCGCGAGCGCGCGGGCTGCGTCATGCTCGCGATTGGTGCCGGGGAAAAGCACGATCGACGCCTGCACGGCCAGCCTCCCTCAGCTCAGGATCTCGATGCGGTAATCCTCGACGATCAGGTTGGCGAGAAGCTTTTCGCAGGCGCCTTTCACCATCGTCTCGGCCGCAGCGGCGGTCTCGGCCGCGACATCCATCTCGAAGACCTTGCCCTGCCTGACGTCTTCTATGCCGCCCATCTCCAACGACTTGAGGGCGCCTTCAATGGCCTTGCCTTGCGGATCGAGGATGCCGGCTTTGAGGGTCACGATCACGCGGGCTTTCAGCGTCCGAGATGTCATGCCGAGAGATCCAAAAGAAAACGGAGGCTTTCGCCTCCGATATCATACAGAAACGTGGAAGGCAGCTTTTGCTGCCTTCCTTGGTCGAGGCAGACTTACTGCACGAGCTTCGGGCCCGAAGCCCGCGGCTGCTCGTTCTCCTGCATGATGCCGAGACGGCGCGCGACCTCCGTATAGGCTTCGACGAGGCCGCCCATATCGCGGCGGAACCGATCCTTGTCGAGCTTGTCGTTCGATTTGATGTCCCACAGCCGGCAGGAATCGGGGGAAATCTCGTCGGCGACGACGATGCGCATGAGATCGCCTTCCCATAGGCGTCCGCATTCCATCTTGAAATCGACGAGGCGAATGCCGACGCCGAGAAACAAGCCGGAGAGGAAATCGTTGACGCGGATGGCGAGCGCCATGATGTCGTCGATCTCCTGCGGGCTCGCCCAGCCGAAGGCGGTGATGTGCTCTTCCGACACCATCGGATCGTTGAGCTCGTCGTTTTTATAGTAGAACTCGATGATCGAGCGTGGCAACTGCGTGCCTTCCTCGATTCCGAGCCGCGTCGACAACGAGCCGGCTGCGACATTGCGCACGACGACCTCGAGCGGCACGATCTCGACCTCGCGGATCAGTTGCTCGCGCATGTTGAGCCGGCGAATGAAATGCGTCGGAACGCCGATATCGTTCAGGTTCTGGAAGATGAATTCGGAGATGCGATTGTTGAGCACGCCCTTGCCGTCGATGACCTCATGCTTCTTGGCGTTGAAGGCAGTGGCATCGTCCTTGAAATGTTGGATGAGAGTACCTGGCTCGGGTCCTTCGTAAAGGACCTTGGCCTTGCCTTCATAAATGCGCCGGCGCCGGTTCATGGGGATTAACCGTGGCTTGAGATGATCCATGGGTGGCCGTGGCTCCTTGTTGATATCCTAGGGCCTTCGATCCGAACAAATGCCTTAAACGTCGTGTCAGAGGCGTCTTTTCACAAGGCGTCTCGGGAGGCGGTCCGGGGGCATTAGGACTTGCGCGTTGTGTCGCCGCGGGATGGAGGGGTCCTAGCGGGTTCCGTCCCCGGACACAACCCAGGAGCATCTCAACACTAGCCCAAAGCCGGCCAATGCACAATGCAACGCTTAAGCTCGAGAGTGGCCGCAGGACGTATCTCCCTGACTGCCTCAACCAGCGATTTAGCAGGAAACTTCAAGGAAATACAGCCCCATTCCTATGCCGCAGCGCACTCTGCCGCTAGGCAATCCTGAGACCCGCAGCTAATATAGGATATAACCCTTCGGAAGAAAGACGCCTTTCGAAAAAGGAAAGTCCATGACCACGTTCGATGCGCGCGAAGCCGCGGCCGAATCAAAGCTCGCGCATGACGAAGAGCTGAAGTTCAAGGCCACCGTGCGGCGCAATAAATGGCTCGGCCTCTGGGCCGCCGAAAAGCTCGGCTTGAGCGAAGCCGCGGCCGAGGACTATGCGACCGACCTGATTGCCGCCGACCTCGAAGAGAATGGCGAGGAAGAGGTGTTCCGCATCATTCGCACCGATTTCGACAAAGCCGGCATTGCGCAGTCCGATCATCAGATCCGCCGCACGATGGAGGAGCTTTTCGCCAGCGCTGTCGAAGAGATCAAGACGGTCGCCGCGGAGGCGAAGGAAAGTAATTTCGGCAAGGGCGCGCACGGCCACTGACCTGTGCCGAGCTTTTGAAAGAGCTGCCATAAGATGCGCTAAGCCGCGCGCATTTTGCACGCGATGCATTAACAATCGGGCCGCGCATGTGGCAGGCGACCGTCTTCACGCTTTTTCCGGACTTGTTTCCCGGACCGCTCGGAGCTTCGCTCGCCGGCGAAGCGCTGGCCAAATCGATTTGGCGCTGCGAGACGCGGGATATTCGCGCCCACGGTAGAGGTCGTCATCGCGCCGTCGACGACACGCCGGCGGGGGGTGGTCCCGGCATGGTGATGCGCGCGGACGTGCTGGCGGCGAGCCTTGATGCCGGAGTTGCATCAGATGACGGCCGTGCGCGCCTTCTCCTTTCGCCGCGCGGCGCGCCTCTGACGCAAAGGCGCGTGCGCGCGCTCGCGGCGGGAGAGGGCGTCATTTTGATTTGCGGACGCTTCGAAGGGGTCGACGAGCGCGTCATCGCGGCGCGGCAGCTCGAGGAAATTTCGATCGGCGATTACGTGCTGTCAGGCGGCGAGATTGCCGCCCTCGTTCTGCTCGATGCCTGCGTGCGGCTTCTGCCCGGCGTCATGGGCAAGCCAGCGTCGGGCGAGGAGGAAAGCTTCGAGGCCGGCCTTCTCGAATATCCGCATTACACGAAGCCGCGCGATTTCGAAGGCCGCGCGATCCCCGACGTCCTTTTGTCCGGCGATCATGCCAAGATCGCCGCATGGCGCAAATCCGAGGCGGTGCGACTCACCAAGGAGCGCCGACCGGACCTGTTGCCGCACACCGGCGTCAAAGCCGGCACAGACCCATGATCCATCACGGAGGCAAGGCGCGATGACCGTATTCGAAAAACCCCTCAAATCCGATATGCCGCGTTATCTCGTTCCGCAACTCGGCACGATCTACGAAAAGCTCGGTGATCTTTCCTGGCTGCTCGTGCGCGGCATCTATGGCTATTTCTTCATCCCGCACGGCTGCCAGAAATTGTTCGGCTGGTTCGGCGGGGCAGGCCTCGCGGGCGTCGCCCAGGGTTTTGCGCATGAGGGTCTGCAGCCCGCTTATTTCTGGGCCGGCTATATCGGCTCGCTGGAGTTGTTCGGCGGCATCCTCATGCTCGTCGGCTTTTTGACGAGACCGGTCGCGGCGCTCTTCGCCGGCTTCATGTTCGTGGCGGCTGTTCATGTCACCGTGCCGCACGGTTATTTCTGGACGAAAGGCGGGATGGAGGTGCCGATCCTCCTCACCTTCCTCGCGCTCGCCATTCTGCTGCGCGGCGGAGGCCGCTATTCGATCGACCGGCTTTTGGGCAAGGAGATTTAACCGGCTCAGCTTCGCGTTGGCGTAGGCGCCTGACCCATCTCGCTTGCCTCGGCGGCGCGTATAAGGCTTTCCGCCATTTGCCGGGCGCCGGCCGCGCGCAAGGCGATGTTGAGACGTTGCTTGCTTCCGCGCGGATCGTCGGGATCGACCGGCAGCTCCAGGGTCAGCATCACGAGGCTGTCGGGCATCGTGTGGGTCGCGAACCCGAGAAGCGGAAAAAGCGTCAGTTCAGTCTCGTCCATCGCGCGCCTCCTGCTTCTTCGCAAGCAGGGAGCTTGCCAGCAGCGCGCTTGCAATCGAAATTGATTTCGTGAGCCGAAATGTTTATTTCAGGCCCATGGCTTTACGCACCATCATCACCATTCCCGATCCGCGCCTGCGGCATGTCGCGACGCCCGTGCCCGAGGTCGATACGGCCGTGCGCCGGCTCATGGACGATATGCTCGAGACGATGTACGAGGCGCCCGGCATCGGCCTCGCCGCCGTGCAAATCGCGATCGGTCAGCGGGTCATCGTCGTCGATGTCGCCAAACGCAAGAACGAGGATGCGAGCGCCGATCCGCTCTGCCTCGCCAATCCGGAAGTGCTTTGGATGTCGCAGGAGCTGTCCTCCTACGAGGAAGGCTGCCTTTCGATTCCGGAATATTATGAGGAGGTGATCCGCCCGGCCCGCGTCAAGGTGGGTTATCTCGATCGCGACAACAAGCGCCAGGAGCTCGAGGCGGACGGAATTCTCGCGACCTGCCTGCAGCACGAAATCGACCATCTGAACGGCGTGCTCTTTATCGACCATATTTCGCGCCTGAAACGCGATCGCATCGTGAAGAAATTCAGCAAGGCCGCCAAGCATGCGAGCGACAAGCCGGCGCGCCTCAAAGGCAATGCCGGCGCAGGCGGCGAGGCCGATAAGCCGATCTAAAGCATCGTGCGCCAAAGCCGGCGCGGTTTCGCGCGCGAAACGATGCTTTCTTTTTGAACGAGAGCGTCTTGTCCGCCTTCTTCTACGGCCAGTCTGATGATGACCCGCTGGCCGCCGCCCTGTCTTTCAGGCGAGGGATTGTATCGTCTTGCGCATCGTCTTCATGGGGACGCCGGATTTTTCCGTGCCCACGCTCGCCGAGATTATCGGCCGGGGTCACGACGTCGTCGCCGTCTATACGCGCGCGCCAAAGCCGGGCGGCCGCCGCGGGCTCGAGCTGACGCCCTCGCCGGTTCAGGCTGCGGCGGAGAAATTCGGACTTGCCGTGCATTCGCCCAAAACGCTCCGCAGCGAGGAAGCTGCCGCGGCCTTCCGTGCGCATGCGGCGGATATCGCGGTCGTCGTCGCCTATGGCCTCATCCTGCCGGCGCCGATCCTCGCGGCGCCACGCTTCGGCTGCCTCAACCTGCATGCGTCGCTGCTGCCGCGCTGGCGCGGCGCGGCGCCTATCCAGCGTGCGATCATGGCCGGCGATGCGGAAACCGGCATCATGGTCATGCGCATGGAAGAAGGGCTCGATACCGGCCCTATAGGGCTCGTCGAGCGCCTTGCGATCGGTCCCGACATGACCGCCGGCGAGCTGCATGACAGGCTTTCGCCGCTCGGCGCCGATCTCATGGGCCGCGCGCTCGGCGCGCTCGAACGCGGCAGCCTCGGCTTCGTGCCGCAGTCGGAAGACGGCATCACATATGCGCATAAGATCGAGAAGGCCGAAGCCGCGATCGATTGGGCCAAGCCGGCGGCGGAGCTGCATAATCTCGTGCGCGGCCTGTCGCCCTTCCCCGGCGCTTTCTTCGAGGCCGATCTCGGCAAAGGCCGCGAGCGCGTCAAAGTTTTGCGCACGCGTCTTGCCGCGCAATCCGGGCAGACGGGAGAGGTGCTGGCAGGGGGCGCCATCGCCTGTGGCCGCGACGCGCTTCAGCTCGTCGAGGTTCAGCGCGCCGGCAAGGCGCCGGTGAAGGCGGATGATTTCTGGCGCGGCGCGCGCCTTGCGCCGGGCACCGTGCTCGCCTGATGCCGCGCTTCAAGCTCATGCTCGAATATGACGGGACGCCTTTTGCCGGCTGGCAAAGGCAAGCCAACTGCCTCTCCGTCCAAGCTGTCGTCGAGACGGCGCTTGCCGCGATCTGCGGAACTGAAATCGGCATTCGTGGCGCGGGGCGAACCGATGCCGGGGTTCACGCGACCGGCCAGGTCGCGCATGCGGACCTGGCGCGCGACTGGCGCTGCGACGTGCTGCGCGATGCGCTCAACGCGCATATGCGGCCGCACCCCGTCGCCGTGGTCGAGGCGTCGCGCGTCGCCGACCATTTCGATGCGCGTTTTTCAGCCGTGCGCCGGCATTATCTCTATCGCATCATCAACCGTCGGGCGCCGCTGACGCTCGAAGCCGGCCGCGCCTGGCTCGTCAAGCGCCGCCTCGATGCCGAGGCCATGCAGGCGGCGTCCGAATGTCTGGTCGGCAAGCACGATTTTTCGACCTTCCGGGATTCCCAGTGCCAAGCCCAGAGCCCGGTGCGGACGCTCGATGCGATCGAGATTTTCCGCACGGGCGAAGAAATTCACATCCGCGCCTCGGCGCGCTCCTTTCTGCATCGCCAGGTGCGCTCGATGGTCGGCTCGCTCGAGCATGTCGGCTCCGGCCACTGGAGCGTCGCCGAGTTCAAGGCTGCGTTTGAGGCGTGCGACCGGCGCCGCTGCGGCATGGTCGCGCCCGCCGCCGGCTTGACCCTGGTGCGGGTCGATTATCCGGCCGAGCTCGCCTAGCAGCGCTTCGGATCGGCTCTTGCGCGCCTTCCTCTGTTATAACGTCATTGTCGATTATGGGCCTAACCCCCTTCTGTCGGCGTCCACGTCCAACCCGAAAGCGGCCAAGGGCGACGTGCGATCCTTCAGCTCCTGGTCAACCCTGGTCGAGCGGCTCCTAGAGCATCCCGCTTTCAAATGGAATCATTTGAAAGCGGACAAGATGCTCTAGATTCAAAAAGTAAGAGCATCGTTTAGCGCGCAAAACCGCGTACACTTTTGCGCACGATGCTCTAGCAAAGCGGATATTTGTTGAAATGATAAGCAAATCCAGGGAGGAACGAATTAAGCTTTTTGCAAATTATCTCAACACTATGGCTGCCGGCGTGATCGTTGCCGGGGTGGTGGCGGCCTCGGTTAATGTAGCCGTCAGCGATCACCCGGCTCTCTTTCCGGTCGCCTATTTCGTATTTGGATCAATCGTATTATCTTTAATCCTGCATGGCATCGCGCAGCTCGTTCTTGGGAGACTATCGTCATGACGGCACAGCTTTTAGCGTTTGTGGTGATGCCCGCTCTCATGGTCGCTATCGCCGTGGCCGGCTACACGATTATCGTTCTGACCGATCCAGCCCGGAATTGGTGATCTTTTCGATCACAGGCACGCATAATCCTATTTTAGGCTTATATGCCGATCGTCGGTCGCGTTATTCGCCATCCCCAAGGCATAAAACAAGTTGTATTTAAGAAGTTATAGTATCATTCGATCGTTCCGGGCGTAAAATCCATATACTTTTGCGGAATGACGCTGTTGCGGCCCGAAACTTGCCGGGTCATGCCTGCACGACAAAAAGTCTGGCCTTTCGAATGAGACGCTCATGACGCATGTCGCCACCCTTGTCTGCGATCCGGGCTTTCCGGCGCTGAGCCAAAGGCATGTCGAGACGGCCGTTGCCGCCTTGCCGCAGGCGCAGGCGCCGCAATGGCTCGATCCGAATGTGGCAGCCGACATCCTCTTCGTTGCGGAAGACGGCGTTGATTTGCGCGGCTACGCCGAGGCGGTACGCACGGCCTTGGCTCCGACGCCGATCGACGTCATCGTGCAAAAGGCCGAAGGCCGCCGCAAGGCGCTTTTCCTCGCCGACATGGATTCGACCATGATCGGGCAGGAATGCCTCGACGAGCTCGCAGATTTCATCGGCAAGAAGCCTGAGGTCTCAGCGATTACCGAACGCGCGATGCGTGGCGAGATCGCCTTCGAGCCGGCCTTGCGCGAACGCGTCGCGCTGTTGAAAGGCTTACGCACTGAGGCGATCGCAGATGTGATCCGCAAGAAGATCACCTTGACCAAAGGCGGTGATATCCTCGTGCAGACCATGCGCAAGCATGGGGCCTACACGGCCCTCGTCTCTGGCGGCTTCACGGGGTTTACGTCCGTCGTCGCCGAGCGGCTCGGCTTCGAGGAGCATCAGGCCAACACGCTCTTGGTGGAAGACGGCAAATTCATCGGCCTCGTCGGCGAGCCGATCCTCGGCAAGGAGGCGAAGCTCGCCGCCTTGTTGCGCCTGCGCGAGGCGCGCCATCTTGCCAAGGAGGCGACGCTCGCCGTCGGCGACGGCGCCAACGATCTCGCCATGCTGGCAGAGGCGGGATTGGGCATTGCCTATCGCGCCAAGCCGGCGGTCGCCGCTGCCGCGCATGCCCGGATCGATCATGGCGACCTCACCGCGCTCCTCTACGCGCAGGGCTTCCGCCGCGACGAATTTTGGAGCGCGCCGCGCCAGCAGCTCGATGCGTCCGACTGGAAGCGCAAATATGGCGGCCTCGAAAGGGCGCATGAGCGCACGCGATAGACGCGAGCTCAAGGGCGCGTCCGTCTATCCTCATTTTCCGCCCTGGGGATGCCCCTTACCCCCGCGTCATGCGCGCGCCCGAGACGCGCATCCAGGCCTCACTGCCGGCATTTGTGCTGGATGCGCGGATCATTCCCGGACTTGATCCGGGGACCGCGCATGACGGCGCCCAATAATTTTTGGAAAAGAGCTTGCAAAGATCTAGTTCAGATATATCTTTGTATAAGATATATCTAAATAGGATCGTCCTAGGATATGTCGCACATCAGGAGAACAAATGAGATTTCATGCACATCAACATCAATACCGGTCGCCGAGCGAGATGGGCGCAGGCCCGTTTCACCGGCCTTTCGGACGGCCTGGCGGCGGTCGCCGCCGTGTCTTTGATCAAGGCGATCTGCGCTATGTCATCCTCAAGCTGATCGCGGAAAAGCCGGCCCACGGCTACGAAATCATCAAGGCGATCGAAGACCGCCTCGGCGGCGCCTATGCGCCGAGCCCGGGCGTCGTCTATCCGACCCTGACATTGCTCGAAGAGCTCGGCTATATCGCCATCGCGGAGACGGACGGCGCCCGCAAGCTCTATGCGACCACCGAGGAAGGTCGCCGCACGCTCGAGGAGAACAAAGCCTCTGTCGATGCCATTTTCGGCCGCATGGCGGAAATGAATGCACGCTTCGGCGGTGGTCCGGCGCCGCAAATCCTGCGCGCCTTCGCAAACCTGAAGACGGCGCTCAAGCTGCGGATCGGTCGTGGACAACTGACCGAGACCCAGATTGCGGAAATCACCGCGATCCTCGACGACGCTGCGAAGGCAGTCGAGAGCAAGTAAGGGGCAAACGCGCGGGGCCGCCGAGAGGCGGCCTATCTCTCGCGGCCATTGCGCATCTCTTGCTGTCCTCTGTAAAAAGCGGCGCGCTCATAGTGAGGGCCGGGCTCCGAAGATGCAGATCGCGCGTCGCCTTTTCCTCCGCCTTTCTGCGGGTGCCACCCTCGCTGCGGCCTGCGGGCCGGCTCGCGCGGAGACCTATCCGGCGCATCCGATCCGCATATTGGTGACCTCCGGTCCCGGCAGCGCCGTCGATATCCTGCCGCGTGTGATCTTCGAGCAAATCTCGGCCGAGATCGGCGAGACCGTCGTGATCGATAATCGCCTGGGTGCTGGCGGAGCGATCGCGACGGCGTCTGCCGCCAAAGCCGAACCTGACGGATACACGCTGCTCGTCGCGAGCTCGAGCCTCACGGTGGCGCCGTGGATATATGCCAAATTGCCGTATGACGTGGCGCAGGATTTCGCGGCGATCATCCCGCTCGGCGCTATGCCCATCGTCCTCGTCGTCTCGGCGGACAAAGGCCTCCGCACGGTCCAAGATTTCGTCGCCGCGGCGAAGGCGAAGCCCGGATCGTTCAATTACACCTCGAACGGCATAGGATCGGCGACCCATATGAGCGCCGAGCGCTTTCGGATGAGTGCCGGCATCGATGCGGTGCATGTCCCGA
>Ga0116227_10007666_pt1 | contig 20898 bp, 18 predicted proteins | sample S1TSphgellanicum_FD_89693 | JGI IMG/M metagenome (GOLD analysis project Ga0116227, IMG submission 89693) | Host-associated microbial communities from peat moss isolated from Minnesota, USA - S1T2_Fb - Sphagnum magellanicum MG | ecosystem: Host-associated > Plants > Peat moss > Unclassified...
ATTCCACCCGTTCGATTCCCGATCCAACGCTCCTAACTCACTTTATCACATCTTTATTCCTCTCCCCCCAGGGTAACTTAAAGTAAGTTAAAGTAAGATAAAGACAGACGGACTGACAGACTAAGGGAATTAATAGACGATGGTGACGACGCAATCGATGACTGGCGTGTGTCTCTCCGCCACCACGACCTGCAGCGCCAAAATTATACAGAGGCCGGTTCTGCCATAGAATGCTTTTGCAGCAGAATTGTCGTGTCACAGACAGACAAGCGAATTTATATATAAGATACTTTGCCAAATGTTCATATGTTGTTTCTGCAATTCCCATGTATTCCAAGATGGGCCAATCAACTTGACCCATCACCAAAAATATGTTCTGATCTTTGGGTGCACCACAACTAAAAGCATTTTCACCAGTAGCATTATAATGGGCTGTACACATTTTTTTCAATAAAGTACAACCTTTAAATATTATGACATGTGAGTATCCAATTTCTGCAACCTCCAATTTTTTCAAGCAGATGCAAGCCTCGGCCATTCAGGCTTTAGATAGAACTTGCATGTGGAAGATAGAGACACAAGGACTAAGAATTTGAATGCCGGAAGAATTGGTCTTAAGTCCTAGTGTTTTCTTCTTGCTCTACTTCTGGATAAAATTTTGGCTGATTTGCCCACTAAGGTCAGCAAAGCCATTTTCATGATCAAATTACAAGTTGAGGTATTTTTTAACTACCCATGCAATGATGTTCCTTCAATGCTTGACAAGATGTTCCTTCCAGTTGTTCACTAACATGCTTCTTGCTGTTGCACAGGTATGTAGTGCTCATAGTAAAGTCAAAGTACCACTCTTTCTATATTGCAAACAGTGTTGCATGGTGCTTAGCTAAGCTGGCAAGTGAGGGAGGCCACAAATGAATCATCACACCATCTGATAGGAACAATTTGTACACTAGTGTCGTCCCCAAATAGAAATTTTCCTCTGCTATTTTGGGAAGCTTCAGCTGCTGGGTGTAAGATCTTTGACACATGCAAATTGATCCACAATTGCAGAGAGTTATCTTGACTGCACACCTAAGGTATCCCGGTCTGTAATTGGAGAGATTTGATGTGCTATTCAATCTGGTTACTTGCATCTCACATATGCCAAAGAGAATTTGGTCTGAACAAAAGCTAGCAGAAACAATCATCAATCACTTCCAACACATGTTTTGCAGAATTCCAGAATCCAAGTAGTTTGAAACCTTAACTGAGTGAAGCATCTGATATGTATGTACACAAAAGCCATGCCTGCACTCATGGCAGGAACATTGACAAGTAACAATAGAATCACATCTTCCTAAGCCAAGAATCTCTGGCAAGATGTGTGCACAGAGCTGTGCCAAAACCTAGAAAAACACTGACATCAACCACTATAAATTTACAAACTCTCACAATTCCCTTCAGAGGTTTTTTCCAACAGTACTCTTCCGCATCAGTTCAATGTCTCAATGCTTTGCATATATCTACAGTTGCACAACTTCTCTTCTCCTCTTGAAACAATCAACAAAGTGGATACTGTTGATGATTGCAAATACATAAACAGCAAATCTCCAGCTCCCAATACAAAAGGCTGCACATTCAAGAAGAGTTCTGTCCAATGAACCTGAGGAGACACATACACAGGGTATCATTTGTCTCTTGTTGAATTGCCTGTGTTTTGTGAATTTTGTTGCCATGTTTTGGATTCTAGTTGTCTGAGCTTTTGCTCAAATGGCTTGCTTCAAACTCAAGAAGACTCTGCTTGATTTCCACACCGAAGGCATAACCCCGGAGATCACCACCCTTGCCCACCACACGGTGACAAGGCACAAGCAAGCACACAGGGTTCTTGCCATTGGCCATGCCTACAGCTCGTGCTTTGCCATGCTCCCCCATTCCTTCTGCTTGTTCTGTGTAAGTCCATGTCTCTCCATATGGAATCTTGTTCAGCACTGCCCATGCTTTCCTCTGAAACAGTGTGCCCTGCAATTCCACAGGCACAGAGAACGTCTTCCGCTGTCCAGCAAAATACTGTTGCACTTGCTCTTTTGCCTGCCGCACAAACCCCCAGGGATTCAGTTTGATGTTGACAACCCCATCACAATGACAGAAAGAGGCAAGAAAACAGACTGCAGGGGTAATCAGAACGTAAGGACAGCGCTCAGTGACAAAGGCAACCATACTGATCAAGGGTTTGGGGTGTGAAAAACGTTTTGCATAACATCTAGCATGCACAGAGGTGTGCACAAACAGCTTTGAGACTTGAACATAAAAACAAAAGCCATCTCCCAGAATCAAATGCTCTCTTCAGCCTCCCCACAATGTACAAAACCCAGCTTGAAGATTGAACCTTCACTGAGAGAGGAAGCTGCATCCCATATGGGGCCTGAAAGAACCAAAGCAAAGAGAAGAGAAAGGATACTATACCAGCGCCAATACAGGATATCGTTGATGATGATCATCACTTCCAGCAGCCGGGACTGAAGAAGGTTTGCCGAAATAAGCCGAGTGGATGGCGAAGTCGGAAGCACCGAGCGTGAAAGGACCCATGGGGGTGTCCACTACGTCGTAAGTGAGAACAGACGCCATGGTGCTCATCACCGGAGCGCACACTGCCATCTCTCTGTCAGGACAAAGACTCTGCAACAACTGCGTGGCAACAATATAAGATTTGTCCAAATCCTTGGAAGCTGCTGCTGATGAGAAAGTTAGCGTATGAATGAAGATTGGTAAAGAAGTTTCCAGTGTAAAGTGAAAACATGTGGAAAATGTTAGGTTCAATGTTAGGGTTTCCGATCAGTGATGGAGAACAGAGCTGTGTTTTATTTGTGAGAACATGCGTTCCCGGAGTTCCTAATTGATTAATTACATATTTTCAACTCTCCAACAGATAGCGACTGTCCATGCAACAAGAAACAAGGCCTTATGTCAGTGGCTTTCCATTATGCTGTTGTGATCACATCAACCTAATGGAAAGAGACCTTTACTAGGCCATGAACCATTTGTGCAGAATCACGTCATCTGATGACCAATGTGCACCCTTTCTTATGGTTTGGTCAGCAGCAGCAGCAGCAGGTTGGAAGGAAAAACTGAGAACAATCTGTTGTTCTTCCACAGCTTCCTTTCATCATCTTCCATTCTGGTATGCTTCATCGATTAGGTTATAATGTCGTTTGATTCCCGTGGATTTGCTGGGCTTTGTGAGGAGTCCAAGCCATTCCAACTACCTTGACACGGACGGAGAAGACTACATTCAAGGCATGATTCTCGGAGGTGATATAGTCTGAAGCTCTTCTTTTCTCATGCCATTTTGTAGTATTGAGAACCATCCATCCGGTTCTGTTACATTCAAAAGGACCATATCATGCAAAGCACATGAAAGCAACAACAACAAACCGTGAATGTCTGTCTTTGTGATTTCTGACTTGTTTGTGATCTGCTTTGTGAAGCTTGACAAACATCTCTTCTGATGGTCCTCCTACTTCTGATCTTGCATCATCAGATCTGTCATTGAGTGATATGGGGTTTGAGAAATTCCGGTTTCTAGCAGCACCCTTTGATGTTGTCTGCAATTGCACCTGCAGTTGCTGGCAAGGATCCCGCCACTATGATATCTCTATCACACTCATGGCATCAGTGAGATCCAATTTTTGCAGGTTTCTGTGTGATTCTTTTCTATGCATTCCTGCATTATTAGTAACTGCGGTTTGAAGTTCCGTGCTTTTGTCTTTATGTTGCTTATGTGATTGAAAGGCGGAAGTTCTACTTCCTGACAATGCACGGTGTGTCACGTGCCTTATTCGTGTTCTCACAAGTTGCACCAACGACAATTTGACCATGTCTTATGTCTGGAGACTCAGTGATGGCATGGTATGAGCACCTGGGAAGATTTTCTTGCCTCCTCTGCAGAAATCACCATATATGTGGTACTTGTTTTGCATCTTACTGCCAAACTGCAGGGGAATTTGAAAAATATTGCAAGGGTACTCTGACTTTGTGTGCAGAGGATCTATGGGGTACAAAGCTGCATCTTCAAGTTCAATCAGTAATTCTGTTCAACGTCTGTCATCTTTAAGTCTGTTCTTAATGAACAGTAGGACTCAAGTTGATTTTGAGTGTGTTCTTAGATTTGTTGTGACTGAGAATCAGGCTGAGAACAGAAGCGTCAAGCTGATGACCAAGATTTCGACCACCTTCCACACTGTGGTTAGTTCCATTCACAAACAAATCCTGCTAGATGTGATCTGGAGTTAACAAGCCAGCCAGAGAATTTGGGAGCATCAGCTAGTATAATTTGGGAACAAATTTGGTGAGAAATGAGCACATGTGATCAGAAGTAATTGTCTCTCCTCATACGAGACCATACCATGAACAATACACAGGTAAATATGAACACATTTGGTAAGAAAATACACTGGGAATAAGAGAGAAATGGATAGTCCAAGATAACCCTGTTTGAGTTTGGTTTTGGCAAATGTCAGAAATTCACTGGACCGTGACAGATTTGTGGACAATCCATGGAATTCAAGGTTGGTGACCTGCTATTGACACTTGTCTTCTGTTCTAACAAATCCAATTCGCTCGACGTTTTATTCTGCTGTGACCAAAGTTCACATGTGAAGGAATGCAAAGTATGGGTAGTATCATTCATTCAAGCCTTTCAAAGCGTTTGGAGACCAAATGCTTGCAATCATGATACATGGAGATACAACCCAATGCTCAAATCGAACATATAATTAAGATCATGTCCTTTATTTCATATGACAATGCAGATTTCTCTGCTGGCTAAGACAAATGGAAGACTAGTACACATATACACAACATCCTGGCTAAGGCCTGCATTACTAGGAGGAGCTGCCTCATCCCTCTTCCCAGCTGCAACAGGTCACACGGGTATGGACTATGGACCTTCACTAGAGGATGGTAGAAGTCAGGCTCCATGTATGTGATGATTGCTTAGCTCAATTTAGTAGAAACTTTGCAGTTCGATGATGTCTTCTTCACAGTCTTGATTGTCAATTTGGATCTAAAGTTAGCTGAGGAGCTTGCACGAGGTTGCCCTTATAATATGTATATGCAGCAAATGTGAATCTATTTTGTAATATTAATAGGATCTGACAACAAGCAAGAGGGTCTCATGAATTACTTGACTTCTCCTCAATGGATCAACGTTGGATCATGAAGATTATCTGCCACCCATTTCACAGAATTCGCAATTCATGAATGAAAAACAAGTTTGCAGTTGTACAATTTTGTTGTTGTTATGAACTTGAATTAGCAATTCGTGAATGAAACACAAGTTTGCAGTTGTACAATTTTGTTGTTGTTGTGAATTTGAATTAGCAATTCATGAATGAAACACAAGTTTGCAGTCGCAAAATTTTTGTTGTTGTGAACTTTTGAAGCATCAGCTAGAGCTGCAAGATCATGAACTAAAATAAGAAAGGATTCAGAAAGAACAACTACTCACCAGTGGGCACACTTCGTAGAACTAGAACTTCAAGAGTGAGACCAGGTCCGAAACCAATGAGGAAGCCATAATCACTGCCTTCACCAGTAGTGGAAGAACCCAAGAACTTGGAGCGATGGCGGATTTGGTCGAGCACGAAAAGCACGGAAGCACTAGACATGTTGCCATATTCTGACAGAATGTCTCGACTTCCCTGCAATTTGTCAGAAGTGAGTTTGAGCTTCTCCTCAATCTGGTCGAGGATGGCAGGCCCCCCTGGGTGAACAGCCCAGAACATGTCATTCCAGCTTGGGGAGTTTGCAACTTTTCTCGCCTCGTTCAGGAATTTCCCAATGTTCTTCGAGATGAGTCCGGGAACATCTTTCATGAGATGGAAGATGAGACCCGCTTCCGTGAGATGACCATCTATGGCACCATCACTCTCCGGCAAGACTGTCTCTCCGGCTGACTGAATCTCGAACAAGGGCCGTTCCAACTGCGGGATGGGATCCGCACCCACGATGAGACAAGCAGCACCGTCTCCGAAAAGTGCAGAGCCCACAAGTCCATCGAGATGATTCTCGCTGGGTGCACGATACGTGACGGCAGTGACTTCACTGCAAGTGACGAGCACTCGTGCTCCTTTGTTATTCTCCGCGAGGTCTTTGGCCACTCGTAGGACGGAAGCACCACCAAAGCAACCAGTCTGGTACATCATCACACGCTTCACGGTGGGCTTAAGTCCCAAGAGCTTGGCGAGTGCGAGATCCGCGCCAGGCATGTTGACGCCACTCGTCGTCGCAAACACTACATGCGTGATCTCGGATTTGGGTCGTCCCCATTCTTTCATTGCTTTCACGGCGGCCTCATGTGCCAGCTTCGGAACTTGAACTACCACAATGTCGTGCCGCACGTTCAGAGACGCCTCCATGTAGGTGCAGATACTGGGATTCGCTTTCAGAATCTCCTCTGTGAGAAACATGTGTCGTTTCCTGATCCCCGACTTCTCACCTGCAGAAAGCAATCAACACAGTCACCCCATTTCATGATTTCCATTGGAAGCAGAAGATTGTACGTCCAGAAACTAGCTCCATGCAATGACGTCCGGGACCAGGATTAGCTAGCTAGCTAGCTTTTGAACATCTTCATGATGTTCCCCAGCTTCTGATATAAACATTCAAGGCATTCCGCCGGCAGCTAGATCAAGTGCAAAATCTTAGTTTCAGCTGCAGGTGGCAAAGTTTCTCATTGACTCTGATCAGATTAGTATACATGAAGAATACACATTTCTTTTGATGTCACTTCAGTACATTAGTATACATGAAGAATACACATTTCTTTTGATATCACTTCAGTACTGGTCTCAGGAGTACTGATGGTGACATGCGTTGCAGGAGCCTTACAAATGCGCTTGAACTTGGCCTTGAGTTCTGTTTTCTCGTTGCAATTGCAAATATCGAAGAAAAGATCAGGGTAACTGCTCTGAGGGAACTCCGTGGGTGGAACAGCAGTGCCAATGCCGAGCACAGTCGCGGGTCCTTCAGCTGGCTGCTGACTCCTGATCATCCTCTTGTTGTGAATGTTATTCCCACGACCCACTGCGACTGCTGCACCCTGTGCCACATCAACGTCGTTGCTGATCTCCCCACTTGGTGCCATGACAAAAATATTCACTTTGCACTGGACAAGTAGAAGATTTCCTCTAGATTGCTGTCGGAGCTGCTGAGAAGACGTATTGCTGAATCAAAATCTAGTTGTTTATACGAGTGTGATTCTTACACAGTGTATACTGGAATGCAGCTGAACTGGTTTTTGATGAGAAGTAGCTCTTGCTGGATCGACTAGCTCTAGTGATTTAAGACGTGAAACTGGGAATTAGGAAAAGAGTTGAGAAAATTGGAACTTGTAGTATTTGATGAGATGAGATGAGAAGAGTGGGCAAGTAGTTTTATAGTCCCAGAGAGAGTCTGGACGTTGCTGCTGCTGTGCTAGATGCATGAGTTGATCACACGAGTCAAAAGTAGCACTCGCGGAATTTCTGACGACACGCAGAATTTCCTTGATCCAAGTTAGAAAGTGTGCAGGCAGGCAGGCAACTGAATTTGTGGTGACATAAACCTTTGAATCAACAGATCATTTACACACTACATCTATGAAATTCGCAGATATTGATCAACATAATATTATTTGCAACAATGAAATGAGTTTGTGGATTAAATCCATGATGATACTCGCACTCTTGAATCTAGATGCTTGTCATCTTCACGAGTCCTGCTCATCTTGAATATTCTAGATCTTTAAGAACTGCTAGCTGCTCCTTGAATCTAGCTCAGGACTCTGTTCAAAAGACTGATCAAAGCTCAATGGTCTCTTCTACTTGCAGTCTAATTATTGTCCTGATCAATTCCCAACTCTATTAAGTTGATGATCATAATTTTATATATTGTGGTGCTATAAGTTTGTGATGAATCCAGCCATTTACTTAAGAATGCACAATCAACGCCAAAATCAAATCATGAACAACCCATGATTGCATGTCAATTTCCACTCTTATCTTTGATATAATTTCTCTAGCGCTAATTTCAGATGGATTACTGTAGTAGCCTAGCATGCAGGTCAAGGCGCTTCAAGATGCCAAATATTTAATATTATTTTCTTCTAAGATTTTTGGCATATTAACCATTGAGAAATGGATTATGGTATACTTTTTACTTGTTTCAGTACACCTAAATAATATTTCGAAAGTCTTGAATTTCTTTTTTCATAATTATGTAGACTTGCTGAAACCTGCTCAGCGCTTTTTTGGGCAAACTCTTGCAAAAATGAGAAAATTTTAATTTTAAAAAAGAAATATTCTGTGGCAATATATTCTCATTTTTTCTGAAAACAATTGCCAATTTTTGAGAAAAACAACTTTAATTATGTATAGCGACCCAGAAATTTAGCTATGAAATCTGGGGCCCTCAAAAACTGGAAGGAGAAAACATGATGATTCAGTAAATTTTTAACAACTGGACAAAATTCTGAAGTTGCAACAGCTTGTGTAATAATCAGGGTTTTTTTTTTCCCTTTCAATTTTGTGATATAAAAAATTCGGCTAGTTTTCTCCCAAAAAATTAGCCAAAATGGTCCAATATACACTATAGATTTATATTTTTTTAATCCCAATTTTATTGTTGAAAAATTACAAATTTTGCTGAAAAAACATTCATGGAACAATCCAGTAATAATTTTTTAACATCTGGATAAAAGCATTACAATTTCAATAGCTTGTGTCATGATCAGGTTTTCTTTTTCTCAATTTTGTGATACTCAATCCATGATGGTTGGAAATGTTTTCTCCATCTCATGATTTGCACCTGGGAAAACAGATTTGATAGATCAAGGACATAAAATCTAGAGGTAGGCAGTGTTGTTGACAGTTGGTGTTGTTTGTTTGTTTGTTTGTTTTTCTTACACATTTCAACTTTCAGGATTTGAGCAATTCCCACTCCAAGAGAGTTACCTGCCTTGGGGTCCATTATTTTGGGGGTACTAACTGATTAAACTCATCTTTGCCCGTCGAACAACCAAAACACCCAATGAATTAACCCATCTTGGCCCAATGAACAATCAAAGCACTCGATGAATAAACCCATCTTCCTGGTGAGAGTTCTTCTAGGCTAGGCTTCCTTTCAGGAGATCCTCCCCTTTCCTTATTTGATATGCTTCTTATGACAGGAGGGGGGTTTAGGAACTTGACGTCAGCAATATCAAATAGATAAGGTCAGCAATATCATCTAGTCAGATTTGAACTCTTTTTAGAGGGGGGGAGCCAAATCAAGGACCAAAAGTGTGAAGTCGGAATGCTCACAAAAGAAAATTTGTTGGGCTTTCTCGAGACCATTGACCAAATTAAGATTTTGTTGCAGCAAATAGAGGGCCACATGAAGTTCAAATGACTCTCAAAAAATTAAAACTAATGAATTTCGGTGTAACAATTTCAATACTGCACAAGTTTCTCTGGTTATGGAGAGTCACAGAAGGTTTTAACAAAATTGTAGTACCAGACATACATGCAAGATGATATGCATGAATTTTAGTGTCAAGATCCAAGGGTCTTCTGGACAATAATGCTTTCAGTTTACTTACAAATTTAAAACTAAGGACAAAAAAATGGTATTCCTAGAATTTGTGAAGTAACAAAGCAGAAAAAACACCTTTGGGAATTTTTCATCTTCTTTTGAGAGAGAGAAAAGGAAAGGAGACAGACAATATGCAGAAAATGCTACCCAATAACAAATTTTCTGGTGGTATGCAGACAATTCACAGACCATTACATGGAATTCAACAAATTATGTGTTTGCTTTTGACTACAGGTTTGTCTGTGGTAGACTTGCGGTTCTTTGTCAATGAACATGTGGCCTGCATGAAGTTAGAGAGGGAGAAAGAGTGCGTGTGTGTGGGGGGTGGGGGGGAGGCTGGAGGACGCACACATATATGCAAGGCTATGCTCATCTCCTTTCATGCTGAAGAATACTTACTGCTATTCAGGTAATATCGTAATATCCAAACTTCCAGTGCCCACTTGTAGTGTGTAATATAGGTGGGTGGGTGCATTTCTAACTTTAAGTTAGGTGCTGGGCAATTTTCTTCAACCAACGACAACCCACTTTGCGAGTTCACCAGTCAAGTTGCTGTTCTTTGCAGTTGCCATGACTTGGAAGTTGGGACTGCAGATTCAACTCTTGACTGCTTTAGAACTAATGATATAAACTCATGATTGTGATCATTGCCCAACTCAAATGACAGCCACCTGACCACTTGAGTATTTAGTATTTACAGACTATGGTTTTTCATTCAATAAGAACAGTTTCCAGAGCAAGCTGGGTTCTGGGGGGGAAGAGGGGGTTTTTTGTGTTTACGTATACAGCTTTAAACCAGTGTTGGGTAGGTACTTGGATCATGTTGGGTATTCGACCGGGTATTATGCTCAGTTTATAGGTATATAATTGCTGGATACCAAATAAATTAAGTACCCACACCCACCCCCTTTTTAGCACCCTAAGAAATCTGGTACTCACCCCTGCCCCCCCTACCTGACAACAACAAAATTTCAAATGTGCATTCAAAGGAGTTGAGGTTCTTTAACAAAACCCTGGGTTTGTACCCTTTGAAATATACTCAAGGTTTATGTTCATTAGGTTTAGGGTTAAGGGTCTTTGCTGAGAGATGAAGCAAACAGACATCCTGGGTGACACTTTTGGCACACTTTCAGCCCCATTTTTCTATTGCATTACTATTATAACTAAAATCTAGGTTTTGTGATTATGTAGTGTATTTGCTCATTCACTTGTTGAATACAAAGATTTCCATGGCCACTACCTTTGAATGTAGCATTTTTACTAAATGTTTCATTTATGTGGTGTGCATCAACATTGAATGATGAGCTAAGCAACTCTGGCTTGTGGAAGGAGAACAAGATGCTGAAAAAGGTGCTTTTTAAATTTCATTTGTTTGTTGTCTTTTAAGTTTGGTAAGCCCCACATTATCTTTGTGTGTTTGTTTTTGTTTTTTTTTTCAGAGAGGATCAATGTTTGTAGAATTTTGCAATATTTTTACAACTTGCACTATAAGGGGTGGTTAAATATTTTTTCAAAGAGACATAAGACGCTTTGTGCTTTCGTTCAGAACTAGTGCTTGGTGTTTTTAGGGTTAAAGGTTAAATCATGTTTTGTGTTCCATTCAAGATTTGCAAAAAGTATCAAAGTTTCTGTTTTTGATCATCTTAAATAATTGTAAAGAACATCGAAGCTTTTATGCCATCTTTTATCATCTTATGTGAAGTTTCCATTGTCAATTTGCAAGGTCAAATATAATGATTGAGTGTTTATCTTTTAGTCCTCATTCAAAAGGTCTTTGTCAATTGTTACTTTTCATGCAACGTTGTTTTTTTCGCTTCTCACCCACAACAATCCACCCCTTTCAAATGAATGGATTATGAATTTCTTATGAACAACATACATTATAAGGAATCATGTTTATTTCAATTCATATGTTTGCAACTTTTATTCAAATCAATCATTTTTGTGACTATAGATGTGATTGTTTTCTGTGGCACTTGGTAAAAAAAATTATAATTGCATAAATGATTACAAATTGATTTGCAACTGCATATGTGACTTATAATTGCAATTAATGTTGATTTGGATGAAAATGAAAAATATGCTTATATCATCCATTTTTAATGGCATCCCAAAACAAATGAAAATATAGTTGTTTATGCAACTTGGAAGGTGATTCATAAGCCATTTGACATCACATGGCATCTTTTCAACTTGATTTGTGAGAATAAATCCTAGTTGCAAATACACATGTAATTAAATGTCACAAAAAAAAGTTGACCAATGAAATTATTAGATTTAATGGTGTAATTATTTTTCCTTAACTTTTTTCAACGAACTAATCATTAAATGTGTAGTAAGGTTTGGTGGGTTTGTGAAAATTTTAAAGGACCCATGGCAATTAATGGTAGAAATAGGGTTAGGTAGCAAGTAATATGCATATGGCTAAGTAATAGGTAATTTATCATGTTGATATATGTGATAATGTTTTTATATTAATTATATGATTAATCAGGTTATGTAATTTATTTATTAAATAGGTTAAGGTTTAAGTAGTAGGTGTAATTATTTAATTAGGTAAGTTATGTGATTAATCTATTAAATAAGCAAAGTAAGATAGGCAGTAGCTAATAAGTAGTTAGTAGGTCATATGTATGTGAGTTAAATAGTGAGTACTTTATCATGTTGATTTGTGATTTTTTTGAACTAATTAGTTATTGAATAGGCTAGGTAGTAAGAGGAATTTATGGCCCATTCATAGACATTATATAGTTGAATACAATATATATCATACATCTAAATTAAATTTTTTTGGTACAATTTTGATCTATTATAAGAAAAAAATATATAATTTCTTAAAATCAAATAAAGGCTTGATATGTGAAAAAATATAGTTTATTTTTACATACAACTTTTATCATAATTTCAAGTAAAACTTAGGATATTACATGTGTGAACATAATAAGATTCATAGTTCCATAATTAATATCTAAAAACAAAAATTGAAATCTAAATTAATCTTTTACATCAGAATAATATGGCTATAAAAAAACTTTTATTATATTTTTATTATAATTTATTTATGATTGATTTGTAATTATTATATGTGAATAAACTGTATATCACACGTTTTAATTTCCATCCTTGGGGTTCAAAGATCAATTCTCACAAATGGTATGGGTTGTGATTAGTAGTGGGATGTCTACCAAATATTCTTTACCTATCTAGCCTCCTTAAGTTAAGTGCATATTAAGTGAGCTTATGTAGGCACAATAAGTGGCGTACCTAACATCCTAAACTAGTCTTTTAAGTCTAGCCTATGTAATGACATGTGTCAACATGGTACTAGTAAAATTTAATGAAATTAACAATAGTATAAATATACAAAAATTCTAAAAAGAATATAATTTTAATATTTAAATAATAAATATTTAAATAAATAAAAATGATGCAACTATCATTGCAACTTGGTGCCATGTATTGTCTTTTGTAATTCAAATTTTATGTGACTTGTCCAAGTTGACTATGCCTTGTAGCAAGTTACATGTGATAATTACAACTAAAAATTAGTCATTAATCCAATCATTTATTTGCAAATTCCTTGTGATGATGAAAGTTTCAAATTTTATTAAATTTGACCTTTCCACAACATTTGCAAGATGTGCTAAATCTAAATAGTGGAAATGTTGAGAACAACTTATAACAAATTCATGATGGAGGTGAAGAACAAATGGCCTATGAGGTTGGTGGGGATGATGCATATGTCTCAAATGGCAAGCTTGAAGAAGTAATGCATTGCCTGGAAGCTTTAGAGCCAAAATTCATTCATGTGGCCACTCTTCCGTGTGAACAAACATCAATTAGTTGATATTGAACAAAATCAAATCATATGAATAATATGTTGTAATGACATGGTTGTCCCAAAAAATTGTGCATTAGATGTTGCAAAGGTATGATCGCATAACACAAATCGAAGGGCATAATTAACCATGAAAAACACTTGGAAGTGGATCATAAGGCCTCGTATGCAAAGCATGTGGAAAAGGTTGTTGTTGCAAATTATTTTAGATCAAGTCCCCATGTTTAAAAACCAACAATTAAGAGATTAACATAACACCAAATGACATTTCAAGGTTTTTCTCCATTACAAATCAACAAGGCATAAAAACAATTCTTGGAAGGTGTGAAGTTGTTTATCATTAGGGGGTTCTTGCCATTGAAAATTGTTGGGCTCATTTGGTTAAAAGGGGTAATGTATAGGTTATGCCCATGGGCATTGTTCCCATCAAAGAACATTTTATGGAAAATACATTGTTTTTTAACTCAATATATAAAAAGTTGGTTAAATATGTTTAGCCTACATTGACTTCATGTTTGTTTGCAACTTGCATCTTTGACCTTTGGATGTCAAAAGAAACACATGAAATTTGTTGTTGTTATGAATTTCTTTTCATTTGAATGGGAATTAAAAGCATGTCACCACTAGGTTATTTGAAGCAACTAACTTATACAAGTGGTACAACTATGGCATTAAAATTACAATGGGTCCTTAATAAGTTTTTTTTTATTCAATTTTTTTTTTGCTTACATGAAGGATGAAGGATCCAATTTGCAATCAAACTTGTGTGGTTACACTAAATTCAGAAGTCTTGTTCAATAATTTTGGTATTTTTAACCCATTTGTGGATTGTGCTTTGGGCATGACATGCAATTACATTAATAGGAGCCAAACCAAATGTAATAATTTCCCTACTTTTCACATTTTGATCAAGAATTAATCTAACATAGAAAATGATTAATTTGTTTATATGAATATATTACCCATATATTATGGAAACATGTGGCATGATTTGGAATGAAACTAGCAAGGATAAAATAGTCAAAAGCATTCATGAAGCAATATAATGAGTGATTTTAAGTACTATAAACACCTTTATTCTTAAAGAGATTCTTTAAACATTTCTTTCCATTTTACATTTTAATTTTAGGTCATAATAATTGTTTTATGATTTTTTTCAAGTTACAAATGGGTTTATCTTGGGAACATTTTAAAATAAGCACTCACCCAAAGTGGCAAGTATGGTTGGATTATTATCCTATTTGCATCCCATGTTCAATTGAAAGCATTGTGTTAATATGCAACTACCAATGAAAAAGATTCTTATGCATTGAATTACGCATTTAAAAAGTATACCCAATTTAATATTCAAAAGTACATTACATGGCCCAAAAAGTTGGGCAAGGGGACACAAGCATGGGATTACAAAGTTGGGATAGATTATGAATTAAGGGCTAAAGAGCTACACACATTGATGAAAACTAAGTATTTGATTTCTTTATTTTGATCATGTTAAAAAAAAGGTAAAACTTGAATGTTGTTTAAGATTTTTTTGAGTTGCTTATCATTTAATAGGTATGTGAATTAAATTTGGATATTTTTGTTGATTTTTTTTCATGAGTTATTTGTGATCTAGCAAAGGTGGCAAAAGAATCGATGAATTCATGGTTGGGGCATCACAATAGGAGTTCCATGACACCTTTTTGTCCTGTGTCCTAAATCTTGAAGCAAAATCAATGTTATGAGATGCTAAACAATGAAAGGGGGATAGGTATGTTTGGGCTTTCAACTAATAAGTGTTATATGAATGATTCAAATTAATTAAACAAATTTTTAATGTCTTATCAAGTATAAACCAAAAAGGAGTGCAAGATTTCAAAACATTTTCAAAGTGGCAAACTTTCATTTGGAGTGCCAAAACCCTATTAAAAACATCAAATAATGTTCTAGTTTTGCACCCACATCTCCTATACTTATTTCCAAACCTTTGGAATGTAATTTTGTAATTAACAAAGTAATTTGATTTTCTTTATTAATGTAGTTTTTTTTATGAAAAAATCTAGAACTCTAGCATCAATTCTAAATTTTTTTGATGATTTATCATACTATTTAAATTTATGCCCTCATATTAAACATACTTTATTCTATTTATGGTTAAAATATGGAACAATTCGAACAAATATTATTAGTCCTATTGATTCCTATTGAATAAAACAACCCAATGAGACATGATTCCAGAGCCATCTTTCAAGACATTTAAGGACATTTTTTAATCATCTAAATCACAAAAATCATCACCATTTTAGTCAAAAAATATGTGAGTATCTAATGAAAAAAGAAAATTTATCAAATAAATTATTTTGTAAATGTAATGGTCATTCAAAGTTAATGTTTTGAGAGTGATTTGGAGTAAAACATTCCTTTTGTGTGCCCCAACCTTGAATGGACCCAAATGAAAATGGTCATTGTTGTGGTGAATTATTTATGGAATGTAATATGAGCAAAACTTTAAATATGTTTTTGGTGATTTTTAGAAAATATGCATGATCTAGCAAATGCAAATAATTGAATGCAAAGTGCGATTAGTTCTTGAATTATAAAAGTTCCATGGTAGAAGTCACGACTTGTATACATCAATTTTATTTTTCCATAAGTTCTTTGATCTAAATTACAAAGGTGGAAAGTGAAATGCAAATTTCTCCATTTGCTTTGAATTGTTTATGGACCAATAAAGCTTTTATTTAAATGCTTTAATTGTGAATTTTTTGGGAGGTGTTTATCATATAATGTATATGGAAAATCTAACAATTGTTTAACATCAAGGTATTACGTTGTGTTATGCCACTATTCAAAGGGTTATTAGCCTTGAGTTTGTAAATTCAACTTAGGAACATTTATCAACTTCAAGTTCATAAATTGAACTTAGGTAATTATGTTTACCTATAATAGATAACACTAATTATGTTTGACAACATGTTTATTAAATGTGTTATTTTACATGTGCATAAAGGTTCTACTTTCCAAAGACTTGTTGGAAGGTCAAGATGGTTAGACATGGAAGGACCATATGTGTAATTGCATGTTGTGTCATTTTCCCAATGTGGATGGCCAAATTATTTTTAGTGGTGGTCCCTACCTACTTATAGTATATGTTGTGTGGGAAATCTTTGGGGGGCATCATTATGTTGATTCAAAGTTGGCATACAAGTTTTTTTACAGCACCATTAATAAAAATATTGATTGAAAAATAGTTTTGCCTTCAATGCACCAAGTAGACATCATTACCTATTTCTATGGTCAAATAATAAGAATATTGTAAGTTTTTCTTTTGTATGATTCACATTTGGTTGAGGATTTGGAGGATTGTAATTAGGTGATTAACGATGGGGTTCACATTTGCACCCACCCTAATAGTCTTTCACTTTAGAACAAAGATGTCTATTCATGATGGATTTCACAACAATAATTTACTATGTTGTTATTTGACTTAAAAGGACTTTAGCCCTAGATAGGGGGTGGTTTAGGTATGATGCACCAAGTATGATGTTTCTATGTTATTTTTTGTGATGTGTGGACAATAATTGGTGTAAGCCCCAATATGGTAGCACACAATAAATATTAAAATGGTTAGATTAACATTTGAGTGCATGTCCTGCATTATTTCATTGGTTATGCAGTACATTTATATTCCTAAGGTTGGTTTGTCACTTGAAGTAATCTTAATCCACCTTTGACCCACTATCTTCATGAGTTACAATCACCTTATGTATTCTTGTTATGACCTATGTGGGTTTGGTAAAACATGATTGTTACATAATATGTACTTTGATTGTTAAAGTTGTTGGACATTAGTTAATTCAACATGAAATTTGAATACAAAGATGTGATTGCATTTTCAACCCTCCCAAACACCAAGCCCTTGGTTTAGATCCACCCCATGAAAATGTAATTTTTCATGGGCATACAAGTGGGTGGAACTTGTTGGGTTGTACGTTTCAATTTCTTGCAATGATTATTTTGGTTGTTTGTTTATCACCAAACAAACGCATTTCATGAAAAAACCATGTGCACTTACATGTTAGCATTTGTAATAGGTATTTTATCTATGAAGGAAGGTAGTTTGTTGGTTCTGCCCATAGGGAAAAGACTACGCATCTGTGCAAGATTTATACTTGGGGATAAAATTTTGGTTCATTCATTAGCCAATTTGAAGATGACAAGTGTTCACAAAATGAATTTTTTTATATGGATGTGATTTTCCATGTTTAGTTGGATGTAACCCTAAATACATTCCCATGATGTGTTCCCCATGGCTTCGAACCTAAAGGAATAGATATGCCATGGCCAATTCCAAGCTCTAGAATTGGCACTACTTGGCCCATTCTGCAATACTTCCTATGACTTAAATTTCAATCCAATAATTAAAGTCTTTTTTCATATTCTATTTGTATTCAGGTGACCATCGTTGTTGTATTACCGCCATTGCTTCACTTGCCCTCGACTCTCTTTTCTCCGAGTATATTTACGTTGCAATAACATCCTTGCAAAGGAGGGTTTCTTTTTTTGTTTGGTCCCCTTTCTTTTTGGGCTGGTCTTCTTCTTTTTGTATATGTTTCTCTAACTCTTTCAATTTGTTGTTATTATTTCTGGTCCATGTCCTCAACTTTGGGCTTGCTATATCAAGTGTGGAAGAGGAGAGGTTAGAAGGGAGGTGAAGTGGCCAATGGGGGGTGGTGGGAGAGGAAATGAGTACCACTAGGCTTGGAGTAATGGCAAGAGGAAGAGGAAGTGTAAAGATACCTCCAAGTGCAATGGAGGTAATGCAAAGCTTGAAAGAGATAGTGGAGAATAGTGACAATGAGATTTATGCAACATTAAAAGAGTGTAACATGGATTTGAACAAGACTGCACAACAACTCTTCAATCAAAGTGTCATTATTTTCACCTTTTTTTAATATTCTTTTTTGTGATATTTATGTTTGCAACATTTTCCCCTTTTCTCATTGTGAGGTTGTGTTTTTGGTTTCAGTTGCCAAGAACTTGGCATTGTGGTTTGTTTCCTCTATACACACAACATTATCTATATTCAGTGTTGGTTGCCAGAACCTAAAAACGAGTATTTCTATCCGTTCACGAGAAGAGTGCAAGTCTTTCTCATAGGAAATTGTCAAAGCATCTCATTTAGGTGTACTGTTCCACTAGGATGTTTTAGGACCATTACTAAATGAAAGTCTAATGTCTCTAGATATCTTCTACAGAATGGAACTAAGTTATATGTGTTTTTAGAACCTTCTCTTTTGTTGAATAGTACCTATAGTGTTACCCCAAGGGCGTGTATGGACAATGTGGCATTGCACTAACTATAATTAAAGCTTTTAGGTTTACTATATTGGTAGCTCTAACTTTGGGGCTCTTGGGCTTTGGAACAAGCTTTTAAAAAGATTGATCAGAAGCTTTGTTGTTAGGTATGCTTGATTGCCTCCAACACAAAACAATCTTTCATGTTACTTCCACATGTGATTGTCATCTTCACACACTTCGACAAATTCCCAAAGGTGGATTTGATCGAATATGTGAAGGGGATAGTGGAAAACCTTAGGAACCAATTTGAGAATTTCATCAACATCATAGAGTTTCATGTTGTAGAGGCTAGGTTTTTAGTTTTTAGACATTTCAATTTTCAATTTTCATTATTTAGACATTTCAATTTTTAATTCTCAAAATTCAAACATTTCAGTTTTTAGTTTTCAATATTCAAACATTTCAATTTTCAATTCTCAGTATTCAAACATTTCAGTTTTCAATTCTCAATATTCAAACATTTCAGTTTTTAGTTTTCAGTATTCAAACATTTTTGTTTTCAAAAATTTAAATTCCAAACATTCCATATATTATAGTACCTTGGCAGGTTTGGCACATGCCTCCCAAAAAATTAATTATTTTTGAATATTCAATTTTGAAAAAAAAATACTCTTAAAGATTCTTTATTTTCCTTTCTAAAGACTTGGTCTTTGGAATAAAATATTGGTCATGGTCATATAACTTTGGACAGAGCCATTACGCAATGAGCTGCTTGTTTTGTTTTGCAGTAATGAGATCTTGTTTTTGGTGTCTTTTGGAAAGCTCTTGACGAGTAGAGGTGCATGGGCTTGGTTCCATGACGTTTGGACTTGCAGTGCAAAAGTTTTTGAATATTGAATGATTTCTTCCCTGAAAATTAAATTAATTCGTAGTTCAAAATTTCGAAGGAATTGGAATCTGCCTTTGGTGTTGTTGTCTTGATGAGCAGGATTTAATGGAATTTATTTGGTAAGATTTGGATTCAGAATGTGGGGAATATTGATTTGTAAGTGATTTCCGTGGCTGAAAATTCAAATAAACTCCAAAAAACCAGGTTTTGGAAGGAAAACTCAGTTAAGGACACGGTAACACTTAGGCCAACAGCACAGGCCACACTACGAGGAATATAAAACAATCTGGAAATTTTGTATAGGATAATGGTAGTCATACAATGGCTTCTATTTTTCGAGGTCTTGCTGCAAGCAAGGCCAGTAGTCTTGAGTCCTGGGACCAGAAAAACCACAGAAGACCCAATAGGGCTGCCATTATCCAGTGTAGTGAATGGGCAATTTTTTTCATTCATTTGAACAAATTGGAAAGAAAACCTGGCAAATATAAAATCAGAGCACAGACCTGAGACATCAAAAGATTTCATCCACTGTAAGAACACAGTGGAAGGTCTTACAGTGGATGAATTGTCCAGCTGCCTGGTGTGTTTTTTTTTTTTTTAATAAATTTCTCATGTTGTACCAAAAGTGATGATCAGTTCACAAGAGGATTTAGCCAAATGTGATTGCAAAACAACTAGAGAAATAAAAAAATTAGGAATCCTATTACATCTTCGGGAACCACTAGAACCTAGTAGCTAAATATGGCAAAAGAAAATCTGCCCAAATCCACCAAAAGTCTTGGCCATTTCATAACTTTTTTCCTTGAAATGTGAGAATGTTTTTTAAAAAAATTTTAAAAAATTTCCTTTGACAATGTTGCTTGGGACTGGTTTTTTAACAGCAAAATGGTGAATTTTCTCCACCAAAAAAATCGCTGCTTTCATTGTGTGCTATCATATCAGGAAAAAATAATCTGTGCTATAGTAGTTGAAAATTTTAAACATCTTCCTATTATCTTTGTGGTAATTTTTTTCTTTTAATTTAACTTCATTTTAAAGAAAGTAATTGGGGCTTTATTAAAACTAGTGGTACCCGTGACCTTCGTCACTCTAGCCACCCCGAATGCGCAGTGGTCTCGACCGACGTTGTGTGGGTATCAAACCAGTCGTGTGTACCCTTAGGTTATCAGTCTAGGTATTTACTCCCTTACCCGACGTGAGAAAACCCAAAACCCCGGTTTTGACATTTTAAACCTTGGTTCCCGAAAGTTTTGGAAATTTCCGAAAACACGCTCCTCTATATAATCGTCGATTCTTTCGG
>Ga0116227_10007667_pt1 | contig 20897 bp, 17 predicted proteins | sample S1TSphgellanicum_FD_89693 | JGI IMG/M metagenome (GOLD analysis project Ga0116227, IMG submission 89693) | Host-associated microbial communities from peat moss isolated from Minnesota, USA - S1T2_Fb - Sphagnum magellanicum MG | ecosystem: Host-associated > Plants > Peat moss > Unclassified...
AAAAATGAAGAAAAAAAATAAAAAATAAAAAATAAAAAATGGGCAGAAAAATCTAAGGCTACGTATTTGCTTCTTTTTTTATCTTTTTTTTTTGGATGACGTCTGACCAGCAGCTCGGGGGAGCATTCACAACGACCATGCAGGAGGAGAGGTTACTTCCGGTCCAAAGTAAGTAACGGCGGGGGGGGGGCATGGGTGCATTATGCATGGGGTTCACACTAGTGATAATAATTATCACAGGCTACAATCTAAAATAATTTCACTCCTCATTCTAAAAAAATAAATCATAGTGGATTGTGAAAATCATTATAATTTCAAACTTTAAAATAAAAATTATTATTTAAAAAAATTAATTAATGGTAGTTAGAATTTTTTTAAAAAAAATTTGTGGTAGGGATGTGGTTTGAAATAATTCAAAAATTAATAGGGGAAAGCATGGGGGATTGACCATAAGGTTGATGCAACTTGTGTTATTATTACAAGGTTAGATAAATAGCTCACAAACAAACAATATTCCAAAAAACTAACAACTACAAAAAAAACAAAATTCTGATTATTATTTGCATAAAAAAAACCCATGTGATTATAATATAGTCTAGTGATATTTTGAACAATTTTAAATTCAACCCCAACCATGCCAAACATTGGTAACCAACCCAATTGGCAAATTACACAAAAAAGTTGCTTAAATTACACATACCAATGGGTGCCAATTATGAAAGCACAAGTATAATGTGGGTTGAAGAAATGATTATGTAGGGTTGATAATTGCACATGACTATGGTGCCACCAAAAGCAAGTATTAGATGATATTAGAATACATGGAAGCTCATCATCATTACATAGTTTCACATAACCTTTGCAAACTAGCTAGGTACACCAAAATTTTGGCAAACATACATACCACAATGTTGTTGTTGGAGCATAATTAGGGATTCATCAAAATGGAAGCCCCAAATCCACCCTATAGTTCAATTATATATATGTATGTATGTATATATATATATATTATAAATTTTATTTATTTATATCACAATTACCTCAAGGATAACATATAATGAGTTCATGTTTCAAATGTCAAGTTAATAGGTAAAATACTAAATATCAAGTGCTTAGGACTTCCAAGGAGGATGTTAGGATCACCTTTGATGAGCTTGTTAGTTGAGGTTATAGAATTCATGTTGCACTTGTTAGGGGGGATTTACATGATTTAGAAATCCATCATTTAGTTAAAAGGAAGCAATTTCCTTATGACTTTTGCTATAAGGTGAAGAAGAATCATTTTTTGTCATCTATGGGGTAGTTGGCAAAAACTATAATGGTCCAAATAAATGATTTTGGGAAAATTTTGGACAAAATCATAATTTTGTTGCTTGTAATGGTGGTTGGTTTTTAAAATGGTTTTCATTATTTAAAAAAAAGAAAAAGAATGGATGAATCCAAGAGGGTGGAAAGACATATTTTGGTCATGTTAATTGGTTGGCAATTCTATGGCATTATTATTATTATTTTTATGTCAATGATGAAATAAAGAAGAGTGCAAATATTGTGCATGATGCATCATTCAATTGATTGTGGGCTTAAGGATTTTTTATCTTATGTGTGCAATTATTAGAACTTTGAGAATCACCCTCTTGAAAAAAACAAAAATTTAATCTGAAAAAAATCACCCCAAGGGTAATATTGATACCCAAGGATGGTTCTCAACCCTAGGGGTCTAGGGTCTAAGGAGCTAGTAAATATAATCAGACTGCGGCTCAGTGTTTCTGATTGGCTTATCGTAATGATTGGTCCAGGTGGTTTGCTATTAGTGCTCTCCCACCCATTTGTTGTCCCAGTTTCAGTTTGATGGGTGGGGGTTGTAAAAAAAAGTACATAACTAATAAACTTGAATGTGAAAAATATTTCTGCAGGTCACATACTGAGCACCACTGGAGATTCTCTAACACCCCCCTTCTACAAAGCACACCATACATATCTACAGGCAGAAGCTAAAACTCTTTTAGAGCAGCTCCACCCCTGGGATGTTGAAATATGGGGGGGCTAAAGGTGCATTCACACTTGGTGTTAGGGACTCTACTGTTTGAGTCCCCTAACATCATGTTAGTCACTTAGGGCTTAAACCTAGTTACCATGAAGATTTTATGTTAAACTAACATTTACTTCACATTAAGCTATCACCTATTTAACATTGCATGCCACCTAGGATGCCACCTAGATTTTCATTAAACATTGACTTAACATTGAGTGTGAATGCACCACTAGGGTATGTGGTTGGAACATGCTGCTTTTATATAAGTTGTTAGGATAACCATTTTATGAATGCTTGGTTACTAGCTGGTCCCCATTTCATAAGAATAGGTTTTGTATGACCATGTATGGGTAGCAATATTTGTTTGATAAAGCAAAGTGCACAAGTAATGTGCAATAACCTTGTTATAAATAGCTATTATTCACTCTAAGTTAACTAAGAAAACAAATTCAAACAATCAATTCCAACAATCTCATTGGCCATTTCTTTTCTTTTTTCAAAATTTAGGTCTACACATAACCTTATTTTGCTAAGCATTGAAGACAATGATCCCTTTCTGTCATTTCCATTGGTCATTTAAAATTCTTACAAACCTTTTTTTAAAAAGTTCACAAATTCTTCCAAAGGTTTATATTTAATTTAAATCTAATCTTCATGATTTCAAGGCAATTTGGAAAAACATTGATGGAAGATTGTTCAATAGTTTGATTTCTGACGTTTCAAATGGCCATAACTTTTATTACAAGTTATTGTTTTTGGAATGCAACCCCATGTTACTATACTACATTTCAAAACCTTTTCAGTGGTCTAAAAAAGGCCCAATTTGGACAAGGTCTATGTAAATAGCTCCAAACAATGCGCCCAATAATTACACTCAAAATATAAATGGTAATTGCCAAATATAAAAAAGGGAATTTTTTTATTAAAACCACAACCAAAAAACATGTTTAAAAAATGAAAGACTTTACAATCTTGATATAATAAGGTAATTATGTTACAATGGTAATTACTTGTAACTCCCACTTGGGAAGTATGACCACCTATAAATAATGAAAAATAAATTAAAATCAACAAATATGTAGCACAACAACACATTTGGGTTTTGCAACTAACCTTTACAACTATATATTAATCAAAAATGACATATGCAACTAATGACTAATGAATTGTTAAACCCATGTCGTTTCACCCATTTAATCACAAAGGATGTTTAGATGCAAAACCCAATCATTTTAACGATTAGGATTTTGAAATTCTCTTATAATAATGAAATTCCATATGATCATTAACCTTGGTATGATGGGTAAAATGCATACCATCTCAACTTAGTCATTTTATTTGACTAAGTGTTACAAAAGTTGTTTTGATGAATGGATGACATGTGTCAAAAATCTATAAACACATTATGAGTCATTGCACATGACTAAAAATCAACCTAGTTTAGCCCATATAGCTAGTGTAACCAAAAGTCAACCTAACTTAACCTAGTTAAGCTAACTACCTATGTTAGGCAACCTAAGCTACTTAACTTAAGCTAAATGGCTTAAATTTTAAATAAACGTCAAACTCTTAGCTTAAGAAACCTAAACTAAGCTATTTAATTTAAGCCAAGTGACCTAGATATTATAGGTTGCAAGAGTGAAGACTTAAACCCCTCACCTTCACTTTGGGGTTCAAGTTATCATCCATTGCATTACCACATTTTTTTATACTAATTGTATTTAACAAAAAATTATAAAACTCAAAAATTTTAGCCTTAAATTAACCTTGGCCACCCTAGGTTGACTTAGGTCAACCTACCTAGCCTAGACTTAAACTCCATAGGTTGACTTCAAACAAACTAGTTTGTCAACCTATCTTACTTATTAACCTAAATTAGGTTGACCTAAGCATTTTTAAGCAAAAAAAAACCTAGGATAATTATGTTGCATCTAGTTACACAAACTTGAAATGGTTACAAACTTGATAAAATATTTTGTAATGAGGCTATCAAGGTTGACTTGACAAAAAACTTAAAGCTAGGAATTTAAGCAAGCCTACCTAACTAGGTTAATTTATTAGTATAGTATCCTATTATAGGTAAATTTAAACATACTAGATGTAGTAAATTTTTTACGTCTAGTTAAATAACTTACAAGGTAACCTATATTACAAAGTAGGTTTTTACTAAATAGCCTACATACATAGGTTAACTTAAGCTAGTGTGTTAAATAGTTAAAAAGTCAAAGAGTTATGTCACCTTTTTCAAAACAACTATTAATATTGTAATCATAATTGTAAATTAACAATAGATTGTGTAGTACACATACACATACCAAAACTCTGCCAAGCCTAAATGTTCACCCCAATCTTTTTTATTTGTGTTCACATAATTCTAACGTATTGACCCTTTTTGTTTAGCCATCATTTTGTGGGTGAAATGTTGTACTAAATGATAATTTTGTCCCCACCCTTTAAAACAAATGTTTCCAAAAATATGTTGTAAATTTGGCGTCCCTATCACTCATGATAAATTGTGACATCCCATGATGCTTGACCCACATATCAAATAATAACTTTGTTGAGTCGAAAGTTATTGTGATCATTTTAGTTGGAACCAGTTTTGCCAACTTGGAGAATCGATCAACTACCACGAGGATGGCATCCATACCACTTGGGTAATTGGGTCATGAATTCCATGGAAACACATTCGCATGATTCATATAGGATTGGTAGAGGTTTATACAACCCATATTTTTTTTGTACATGGATTTCGTGTTTTGGCACTTAACACAAATGCACATGAAATGTTTTATATCCTATTTCATTTTGGGCTAGTATAATTTCCTTCCTATGGCCACTCTTGTGGTTCTTTCACTAGGGTGTGTTGCCATGGGCACGTCATGCTTTTCTTGCATGATTTTCGTGTGTAATTTCCCTGTTAGCACATAGATTTGTGATTGCTCCCATGGGTGAAAGCACACTATGATGTAGACAATCTTAGGGAAAATTAAGACTACATATAATTTAAAAAATAGTAATGTAAGATTTCACTCACTTTGAATTTTTTTTAAAATCACATGTATTTAATTAATTTGAGTTTCAAATATAAAATAAGTTATTAAACCCATCAATATGTAATTGATTGGTAGTTGTATCATTGTCTAAAAATACACCAATAATTTTATAAACATTGATTTAGAACCCTTATTTTATAACAAATTATCATTTTTATTAATTTTGAAAATTAATTAAAAAAATTTAATGGTAAAAAAAACATTTAACCCATCTACATCTTCAACAGAAAAACATTTTACAATTTTAAAAGATAAAACATTTCATCATTATAACATCATAATGTACTAACAAAGGTTTTTTAAACATTTGATATGAATTTCATAACTTGAAAAGAAATTGAGAATTTAAAAAAAAAAGATTTTTTTTCATGGTTGTTTTTTTTACATGTGCAAAATTTCATGGATAAACTACCATTAAATCTAGTCCTTTGTAGTCCTTTTGTATAATTGCAACATTGTGACAAGGCTATTGTAAAGTGAAAATGTACTCCAATTACTAATTAATTTTGTTCATATTTGTTTTAATTTCATGATATAATGATATATTGGGATGTAAACCACCATTAATTGAAAAAAAAAATTACAATTTTTTTTTCCAAACATCCACCATGACATATCAAAGTTCCATAGGTGTCAAAAACTATCAAACCATGATAATTTTTTGTCTACATTGTAGTATGTTTTCACCCCCACTTGAACAACCTTTCCTTTAGGGTGATGCCTTTCACCTTTTTTTGTTCATACAACTTTTAAAAACGGTGTTGAGTGAGTGGATTTTACACATAGGCTTCCCTTATCTTCCCTTTTAAGTTGGTTTTTTCCTTGGAAGATGGGCCTTAATGCCTAGGTTTTAATTGAGGGTTTTTGCACTTGGAAATTTTCCTTCTTACTTAGTGCATTAGAGACCACATTGTCTCAACATGGTTTGTGAGTCAGCTCCACATCCAATAATGCTAAGGTATCGTGCCAATTCAACTACTTCACTAAAGCTTTTGGTTGGGTTTCAAAATACCTCAAGGAAACGTTATCCATAAAGACCTCAGTCTTGTGCATCCCCAAATAATGTTGCCATGTTTTTAAACAACACATGATGACATATAATTCCTTCTCATGAATTGGCCATCATAATTGTCCTCCACATGACTTCTTGCTCTCAAAAGTAATTGGGTGTCAATCTTGCATAAGCACCCCACCGATAGTGAAGTCACTTGCAATTGTGTGAACCTTGAAAGGTTTTGTGAAGTTCGAAAATTTCAACACAAGGGTAGACGAAAGCTTATTTTTCAAGTTTTCAAATATTCTCTATTGCTCCTCCTTTTAGTCGAAAGCCAACTCCTTTTCAAGGAGGTCCAAAAATGGTTTCACTAATTATAAAAAACCTATTATGAACTTTCAATAGAAGTTAGCTAGGCATGGGAAGGATTGTATTCCCTTGACAATGATTGGGCTTTTTTAGTCTCTTATGGCTTATAACTTCTTGGGGTTGAACCTCACCCCTTCCCATGATAAGATATGTCCTAGGAAGTTCATCTCCTTTCGGGCAAACTCACATTTCACCTTGTTGGCAAAGAATTTGTTTTCATGGAGCTTACTCAAAACATAAATATGTCCCAAGAAGTTCATCTCCTCCCAGGCAAACTCACTTTTCACCATGTTGACAAAGAGTTTGTTTTCATGGAGTTTATTCAAAACATATTCCAAATGCTCCACATGCTCCCATGTTGTTTTAAAAGACACCAAGATATCATCAATATAGATGATCATGAACTCATCCAACTTTTCATGGAAAATCTAGTTCATGGGGGTTGTGAACAGCAATGGAACATTACACAACCCAAATGGCATCATTAGGAATTTATACAAGGAAAATTTGGTTTTCATTGTCATCTTTTTCACATCTTCATCCATGACACGAATTTGTTAATACCTCGATTTAAAAACAATTCGTTTAAAATATTTTGCCCCATTGAGTTGATCCAACAAATCATCAATGCAAAGCAAAAGATAGTTTTTTTTTTTTTTTCTTCAAAGCACGATAATCAATACACATTTTCAACTTGTCATTTTTATCAACAAATAAAACAAGTGCCTCATAAGGCAACTTGCTTTGCTGAATATACCCCTGACTAAGGAGGTTGTTTAATTATCTTTAGAACTTTTCCAGTTCCTTTTGGTTTAACCTATAAGGTGCTTTGGATGGTAGAACCACTCCAAACACCACTTCTATCTTATGGTCAACCTTTTTATAAGGTGGAAAGGCATTGGGGAGTTCATTTGTTAGAACCTCTGATAATTTATTGAATGAATCCAAAATACAAGCAAGGGGTTGTTTCACCCCTTATGACTTAGGCTCCCCCCGGGGGACTGTCAAGGACAATAAAACCCGAAGGACTGTCAAGGACATTAAAACTAGGAAACTAAGTGATTCCAACTCATTAATTAAAATAACCAAGTTCATTCCCATTTCTATAAATGTAGAATTATAATCCACATATAAATTCACTAACTTAAAGCCACTTTTGGCATGAACTCTCAACTTACCTGAACATTATGGAGGATGTTTATTTCATAGGCATCCACAAATGTGTTTCTTAGAATGACATCAAATTATTGAAATCACACAATGTGAAGTTCTCAAAAAATCATACTCCTCCACAAAACATTTCAACACTTAACGTTATATTAAACAAAGGTTTAGCTATGCCTTGTGGCAATTAAACCATGATGGGGTTTGTTACTAATTCGGTATTGACTCCAAATCATTTTGTCGCTTATAGAGTTATGAACTAATTTGTCGCTTTTAAATCCAAGAGACAACCCACAATTTTTTTATTTATTTTATAATTCAATTTTAATGAATTGGAAGCCTTGCTTTCATGAGCCCCTATTTCAACCAAAAAACCCCCTTGGATAATTAATTTACCTTGGGCAATGCAATCACTTACCTATGAAATAGTCTTTCACCAAATGTTCGTTGTTTTCACAATTGAAACATTTGACCTTGGACAGGTCCCATTTTGACTTCTTGACCAATGGCTCTTTGCCCATTAACTTCTTCTTATCATTTAAAGGCCTACGTTTTCTTTGGCCCCACTTGTGTTTATTACAGCCCTTACTTCCACTGCTTGAACTAGCTTGGTTTTTCTAGGCGACTTCACTACTAGTTTCACCCTTGGGGCATATGGGAGCTTCTTCCTCCATGCACTCCACCATCTTCATTAGCCCTTAACAAATATCTAGAATGCTAATCCTTTGATAATTTACCTTTCGCACCTAGTGTTTTAGCCCATGTAAGAAGATCAATTTATGAACATACTCATCTTTTAAGGGGACTATAGTTAACATTTTATTGAAGTCTTAGACGTAGGTGGCCAACAAGCCCATGTTGTCCCATTGGGTGAACTCCAACAACTCCATCTCATCCCGAAGCAACATGTGGTGTGGCATGAACCTTATATCCAATTGTAATTTGAATTTTTCCCACTTGAAGATTTCAAAGAAGTTAGGTTTCTCTTGCTTTTGGTACATCCACCACACTCAAGTGTATTCCTTCAACAAAGTCTGAATGAAATGAATCTACTATTTGTTGGTCTCAAGGCACTATGTTTCCATGTACACCTCCACTTGGTGCAGCCACAATTGCATCTATTTAGTCTTGGTCTCCTTCCCTACGAAGGAGTTTGACAGCCTCACCTTGATGGTCACCTTGGTGGAGCTCCCACTTGGAACACCACCAATGGCACTCAACCTTTTTACAATTTGACCCATTAATTTGGTCATTTCGTGGTTCTACATCATGGTTTCCCTTTGTTGCACCATGAATGATCAAAAGGTATCCAAGAAGGTTAAAAACTCCTTGGATGTCTAATCCACCTTTGGATTTGCCTCCTCCCATGTTTCAAGAGATTTGTCCATTTCTGGACGCCCTAAGGCTTATTGCCTTTCTTTCCTCTCTTCGGCCCATTCAAAGGGAGAATCAAAGAACGCACATCCCCATGTGATTCAAAAGACAAGTGGAAATCGATATGCTCATGTGACTCCTCCTTTGGTTTTCGAACTTTTTCCTTCCCCTTATTCTTTTTGGGGGCCATGGGTTTGTGCCAAAGAGCCCACACTCCCCTTTTCTCCCCTTTTCTCCCCTTTTTCAAACAATGGGGAAGGAGTTTTTTCATGGGCCTTTGTTTTGCTCAGGCCCGCCTCATCCTTCCTTTTTATTGTCTTTCTTAGTCTTTCATGGAGAGGCTTTTGCTACCTCCTCCACCATGTTTTGGATGCTTTGAACCTCTTCATCATGAAGTTGCTCACCAATCATGGTCTGACCTAAAGCAATTAGGTTTTCCACAATCACATCCTTTTCTTTATCCTTGGTCTTGTACTTCTTCTTGACCTTGGGTTCCACCACAACCATTGTGCTGGGTACAAGCTTGCCCAAGGCCACCACATCCATTGTGTTGGGTACAAGCTCACCCAAGGTCATTTGCCTTGGGATCATTTTTGCCTTCCCCATATGCTTCAAAAGATTTTCCAATCGACCCTAGGAGACCATTTTGATACCAAATATTGCACCCCAATACACCTTGGTGCCATTCCACCAATACCTCCATTTCATTCATGTGCCACCCTAAACACCTACGCTACTTGCACATGGAAAACCATGCATTTGGTAAAACTACGACATTCAAACTTACCTCACAACCTTCAGTTATTCCCAATCTTTAAACATGTGGGATTAAAACCCATTGCGGATTTCGCAAGTGGTCCAAGGCCTTGTCATCTGGGATTGCCATCTCTCGTCCTTTAGTCTAACCACAAACTTGTCTAGTTCGAGAACTTAACGTGCTGAAGACAACACCTTAAGCCCCTTCCACAAACCTTCACTCGTTAACACCTATGCAACTCATGAATCTATCAAATTGGAAGTCAAACCCAGCCCAACACTTAGACTCTCAATCCAAGCCATCATGGGGCTATCTTGTGGTGATTAGACTTGGTTCCTAACTAGGCAAATCCGCACACATGAAGGTCCGCTTAGAAAGGCATGTCACTCCCCTTCTCACCTATATAGGTGGGCCAAAGGGGAGGCACTCTATCTTTCCATAGAATCTTTTATTTTGGGAGCTTCTATAGATTCAACTTTTTTTTTGGTGATGGGCCAATCAAATTGGCTCATTGCACCCAAAAAAAAAGGGAGTTGTGAGGCACCCCCAACTAATTAATATGAAATAGAATAAGTACCCAATATATTAGTACCTATTAGTATGCATTATTTTTTAAACACCTAATACTAGGACCAGGCTAGGTATGTTCAAAAGTCTATAGCCAGCCAACACTAGTGTTTACAATATCGGTACAACACTAATATTAATTAAACTTTAAAAGGAAAACTTACAAATTCGCGTGCAAAGAGTGCTAAAGTGGCCAATAAGCAAGCGCCTTGTGTGTACCAAAGTTGGTGTACCACTTGTGGCTAGACTCTGAGTAAGTTGTAGTTATCAGCACCGCCTCTAGAACTACCCGACTTTTTTTGTCCACACGCCAAATCACTAATCTCGACTCACTAATCTTGAGCTTTTATATTCTTAATTAAAACTTCCAACTCCAATTCAGACTCTCGGTAAAAGTGGGGACTTCTAGGCTAATAAGTTACTCGAATTCCACTTTTAAGACACAAATGACCCACTCAAAGAAGTCATCATAATGCTAAGCATTTGACTAATTTAGTGAAAAATATTTCACTAATCCATTTTCTTAACCTCAGATGAATTTAGTAATGTTTCACTAATCCAATTTCTTAACCCAGATGAATTTAGTAATGTTTCACTAATCCGCTTTCTTAACCCCAGAAGGATTTAGTAATATTTCACTAATCCACTTTCTTAATCCGGATTAACTTACTAGTGTTTCACTAGTTCGCTTTATTAATCAGGATTAAATTTAGTAATATTTCATTAGTTCACTTTCTTAATCTTGATTATTTTAGTACTATTTCACTAATCTAGTTCTTAATCAAGATTAATTTAGTAACATCTTACTAATCAGCTGCTTAATCTGGACTAGTTTACTATCATTTCACTAATTCAATTTCTGATCCAAACTAATTTGATTAATATTTCACTAATTGACTTTGTTAGTTTGGACCAATTTAGTAGTATTTCACTAATTCAGTTTCTTAATCATGATTAGTTTTAGTAGCATCTGACGAGTCCAGAGCCTTAATCAGGATTAATTTAGAGATATTTCACGAATCCACTTTTTAATGAGGATTAATTTAGAAGCTTCTCACTATCTCACTTTTTCATCCAGATTAATTTACAAGTATCTTAGTAATCCACTCTCATAATCCAGATTAATTTACAAGTATTTCACTAATCAACTTTATTAATCCGGATTTGCAGCCACAAACTTCTTTCGTGTACGGCAAGAAGCGCACGGAGAGAGAGAGAGAGAGAGAGAGAGAGCATTTGTGCGCGTGCGATGATCTGTTGTGAGATTTCTCGGAGTGCATGCGGGACGGCTAATGCGTTGATCGATGCGTTTCCACAACAATTTTGGAGCATCGGTCTTACTTCCGGTATTTGCTCGTTTCGCAATTTGGAAGTACGAGACATTCCTGTGCTTGATTGTTGCTGTATCCGCTTTTGCCACTTTGTAATGTTGTTTTTTTGGGCTCCTCTTCATGGTTAAAACTTTGAAGGCTTTTTTTTGCGAGGGACGGATCCGTGTTTTTTTTTTGAATGGAGAAAGTTTTGGAGGACATGGCCATGTATCATTGAGGAGAAAAGTATTGGAAAAAAATTGCGCAAATGAAGTTGTTTTGTGTATATATGCAAATGCAGTTGATGAAGTTGTATGAGAAATCTTCTTCACTTTACGAACGAGTCGGAAATTATGTATCGCAGCAGAGCAGGGAGCGAGCAAGCAGGCTGTTTGTTCATTTGACCGTACTCAAGGAGCTTCCTCGTGTTCTTTTCGTGGCCTGGAAAATCAAGGTATGTGTCCGTGAGTTTAGTGAAGTTTTGATTTGAAGTTTTTGTTTTTTTTCTCCTTTTTTCACCGTGTTATCAGCAGAATGCGCCTCTGATGCTTTAATTGTTCTTTGCTCTTTGTCACGGTATGTGTTTACGGCGATATTCATTGCTTAGTGAAGCTTTGCTTGATGTCATCCCTCCCCCCCGTTATCAGCAGAATGCGCGTCTGATGCTTTATCGTTCTTTGCTCGTTGTCGCAGTCTGTGTTTACTGTGATATATCTTTGCTTACTGAAAAAGCATCAGAGATGCATTATCATTCTTTGCTCTTTGTCACCGTGACAAAGAGCAAAGAATGCTGAAGGCATGACGGTATCACGGTATATCTTTGTTCATATCAAAGGACCAGATGTCTTGGCTTGGATGCCTTTTTTTGTTTCGTTTCTGACTGGTTCATTGGAAATCCTCCTATGTGTGTCATGTGTACCAGGCATGATCATCCTTTTTTCCTATACTGAGGCAGCGAGGGAGGGACGGAGGGTTGACCAGGGGTGAGCAGTCATGGCGATGTTGTTGAAAGGGAGAATTTTAGTGGATTTTCTCTTGGGAGACAGAGTCCCTCTGAAGGACATGATGTTTGGAGCCACAATTGCAGATGGCGAACAGCCAAAGCGCCTGGAGCGCTCATCCTCGGGTACTCGAAAGTGGATCAAAGAGCTTTCCTCACTTGCTAATGTCGTAGTTGGACATTGTGCCAGGTAGGAAATAGGTTCGTACAATTGTTAAGTTTGATGGCTCACTTCAATGCATTAAAAAGCTTAAGGTTGATAGCTATCTATAGAGAGCAAGGAGATTGTTCCATGTTCTCCACATTCTGTTGGTGAGGTGGTAGGTATTGGAGTGACTTCTGTGTGGTCTGTTTTAGGATTTTGTTGCTTCAGCCAGAGGAGCTCCAGCAACACTTTGAAGAGCAGGCACCCTTTTCAGCCAGGCATCCTTCGTGCTATGCAACGAATCTGCTGGAGTACAGCTGTTTCCAGGCCCTCTCAGTGGCTGTACAAGTGACAGATCACCTCAGTGACAGGGAGTTTCGACGATTGTCCTTTGACATGATGCTTGCATGGGAGCTCCCAAGTGCCACCAGCAGGCAAGTTGCAAAAGTAAGGCTCCACATGCTCTACAAAAGGATCTGAATAGCTCAGTTGTTGGTTCCTGTTGAATCAATAATCTCATGAATTCCTAACATCAGTTGACCATAATTTCTATTTCCAGAATCACTGGTCTTGAGCCTTGCTGTATGTGGGATGGGGGTTTTAGGAGGGCTGAAAGAAGCTTCATCCAGCAGCTACATAGAATTAGGTCAAACCTTATGCCAAATGCTGATAACATAAGGGGGTGGGGATAGTTCATGTTCCACAAACTAAGATCCCCACCCCCTTGTGTTTCTGTTGGGATGACAGAATGAACAAGATCAGACATTGCATAGGGGTTCTTCAGTGGAAGATGAGGAAGATACTGGATTTTTCTGTTCTGGCTTGATACCTATGATGGTCCATCACCTGTCACTCAGACTCATTTGTTGCCCCAGTCTTAGCTTCTTAATTGATGGATCTATCAACCTTCACAGCCTTCCAGCGCTGTTGCTGTGCCAATGCATATTGGTTTTCAACACAGTGGAGGGATTTCAAAGCACACAGTGCACATATTTCTGAAGATTCTGTTTCTTGGTCCTGAAGGTCAATGTGGAGAGCACTGTGGGACCTGATGCTTTTATACGACTAGCTCCTGCCATTCCCACAGTTGCCAATGTTATCACAGTGCATCACCAGTTTGATGCTCTCACAGCTTCCACCGGAGGCCATCTTCCCTTCACAGTATATGACAAGTATCTTGTGGAAATTGACCAGTAAGTTATGGCTTAGTAACTTTCATTTGTCAGTTCACTATCAGGTAGACAGGATCTCTGCCTATGATCCAGTTAAAAAGAACAGTTTGAAGGAGCTGGGATCTAAAGATTTTTGCAATGCTGCTATTTTGTGAGGTCACAACCATCCCAATACTATTTTCAGCATAGGGTGCTCTAATTTGTTCAAGTCCAGAGTTTCCATCCTAGCAAGGCTGCACCACATTCACATCATAATGATATAGACACTAGTGTGATGGCTGCATTGAAAGCAAGAAGCTCTTTTCCAGCTTTTAACCTCAAAATTGGGGTGCTAATCTGCACCAGGTCAATCAAAACTATCAAAGGCCAAGTCACTCAGGCACTGGTTAAAGCTCTTCAGTTGGGTATGAAAGAAACAGTGATTGACATTGATGGGACTGTCACAACACAGCCTGTTCTTCAACACATGGGGATTTTTACTTGGCCCGGTGAGCTCTGAACTATCTAAACTGAGGTGTGTTTGTTGCAGGTATATGACAATATCCTTTAGGGACCTTTTGTCAGCTATGGTGTGATATGGCATTGCCACTGTTTGTTAGCTTTACTTGCTGTGGGAGCAGTGCTGATATAGTGGTGTGGATGGGCAGGACGGTTGACATTGACAGACCATGCACTTTATTTTGAAGCTACAGGAATTGTGTCCTATGACAAGGCTAAAAAGTTTGATCTATCAGCAGACTTGAACCATGTGGTAAAGCCAGACTTGACAGGTCCCTGGGGTGCACCCCTTTTTGACAGAGCTGTCATGTACAAATCAAGCATCATGTAAGTTTGTACCCAGTGCACCTCTGAGTTTCAGTTTCAGATGGCATTGGACATTGAATGTTTTGATGCAAATGCTGTTTTAGTGAAAGGAGCAAAACCTTGCATCACATCACATTGGAATTGAAAATGCAGTGCATCTGCATGACTCTTTGTACCGAAGTCCAAGGATGCACAGGTCTTGTGTTCAAGGTTTGCATCTGGACAGAACATTACATAACTTATGTGTCTTGGATTTGACATGCTTGTGGGCCTGCTGGGATACAGTTTAAAACCTGTAGTGCTGGAGTTTCCTGAATTGTCAGGGCACACCCGCCGTGACTATTGGCTTGCAATTATTCGGGAGGTTGTGTCAGCTCACCAATTTATTCGTACATACCAGTTGGAGGGTGTTGCTAAAGCTGAAGCTCTAGCAAAGGCAGTGCTGGGTATTGCTCGCTTGAAAGCCACAAGGGAAACTTTACATGTCTTGCCACCAAGACCTAAAACCTTGCTTACATATTCCTCAGGAGAGGATGTGCCTGCCGGGGACTTGGTATTAGCAGCTTTAGCAGAGACCCTGCGTCATCCTGGACGTGTTAACCAGCAAACAGTAGCAGATCTTGCTGGCAACCAAGGTAGTCAGATAAATGCCAGCTCAGTAGCATCTATTATAGCCAGTATTGGACCTTCAACTCCAAAAGGTGTTGATAAACAGAAAGAGATATCTCTTCCTATTGGTGAGGTCCTCATAGGTGAAATGACTGCATTGGAGAAGGCTATTGTCCAATCACGGGATAGCAGCAAAAAGGTGATGCTGGCACAGGCAACAGTAGAGGGGGTGAGAGTTGAGGGCATTGGTATGAATGTTGCTGTGATGAAGGTACATTCCATTTCTTTAGAGGAAGGATATGAGTGGTGGATGTTTTCTGGTGCTAAGCACACCATAAGTTGTGTGACAAGTTTGATCAGGTTTAGTATGGCTCCTGCTCCAAGTGGCTGGTGGTGTCTGTGTTGATGATGTCAGGTGGTGTGCTTATGCCTTGCCAGGAATTGCTTGGGCCTTTGATGGCTTTTTCCACATGGCTTCAATCTGTTCTAGCATGGGAGGAGCCCTTAAAATCTTTCACTTTCTGTGTGGTCATTTCATACATTATCTACAGGTCTTGCTTTCTTTTCCTTTCTGATTGCTGACTTGCAGTTGTTTCTATCAAGAACAGGTGGAATCATTTGGGTTTTGTAAGAATGATTGTGCCTACAGCCTATTCGATAGTCATGGAGATTGCAGTGGTGACCATTGGTCTCAAGGTAGACATTGGACAGGTGTTTTTGTAGGTATATGTGGTTTGCTTATGGCTCTTTCCGAGCAGGGCATCCTATTCCTGCTAAGGTGTAGGATCTTTATGAACCGCTCTTGGAATCCACAAATACAGCATGTTATGCTCAGTTCAGATACAATGTCAGTGTGTGCAGGGCCTAACTGACAAATGATAGTTATCTTGGTGATGATTTTTGTGAAGAATAGGCCTGGCATTGACTGTGGTGAATATCTTGGTTCATGATTCACATCTTGGCAAAGTGATTGTTAAACTCGTTGTTAGTGCAACTGAAGTACACAGGTATTTGGGTATGGGGGTTGTGTGTGGAGGACAGGGGTTGGCTAGTGTACATTCCACCATTTTTTCTGGCATTCATGGCAGGATCCATGGCATATTTCCGTTACATGCAGAAAGATAAACAGATACCAGAAGTTCTCATCCCCACACCCCCTGGGCAGAGTACAGTTGAGCAATTGCTGGCACTTCAGCAAGCATTGGCACAGTTGGAGGGCTTTATACAGGCCAGCAACATTATGCTTCTTAAAAGTCGGGCCTTGTTGTTATCAGCGTTTCCTGAGGTGCTGTGAGATATCTATACCTTCCAAACCTTTCCAGAATATTGTGGTTGTGATTAGATGACATCTCAATATTTTTGTGGACATGAGAGTTGTTGCCAGTCAAACACAAGATGGGTACAAGCCACCTTACTGGTGACAGTTACGATGCTCCTATATGTAGCTAGAGCATGTGGATCGGTGTATGCAGAACCCTGCCTAGTTCTTGGAGCATGGGGAAACTCAGATTCTGACCAGAGGAATTTGAAGTTGTATGCCTGGACCAGGATGATCTTTTAGCACAGAACAAATCTGGTGCATGTTTTAAATTATAAAGTTAGGGTCCCCTTGCCAAGCCCTCTTGTCTGTGGATGTTTGGATCACCATATTTAGCTTCCTGTCCACATGTTCAACTTTGCTTTTGTGGGCGGTGATGCAGGCAACAAATCAGATTATTGTGTTGTTGCTGGCCTGCACTGCAGCTTTGTTGCTGTTACCATTCAAGTGGCTGGTTTTGATTAGTTTCTTAAACTTATTACATGCCTGATGCCAGCACGATTGGAGACCACAGCCCATTTTAATCAACGCATGAGTGAATGGTGGTATGGCATACCAGTTGTTCCAGTTCGATTTTTGAAGCCAGAAGAATTGGAGAATGTTCAACAATGATTTAGCATGTTGTTGGCTCTCATGATTTTTGTGCATATATTCTTGGAATTGACATGTGAAGAAGCCTAGAGTAGGTGAGAATCTGCTTGTATTAGAGTGAACAACAGCAAGGCATGTTTGATAGTCAGATTAGCTTGGAATGTGGCTTATGCACAAGAGCCTATATTGAGAGGTAATAATACCTTTCTTTACCTGCTTCCATGAATTAAGTTTTCTCTTGCACAATGGGCTTCTTTTGATGATCTGAAAATGTGCTTTTGATGCAGCATTTTAGAAAGACACTCCTGTTGGATTCCACTAAGATTGGCAGTGATGCAGTGTACAGCTCAGCTTGAGAAAATAGATCTGATCAGAGCATACCATGCTTCAGAAAGTGATTAAGAATCTTGACCAAGGTGCAAGTTGTTGAGCACTTGGAGCATCTCCAGTGGTGATTACAGGAGGATTATCAGCATCTGGAACCACATACCAACCCCTCAATTGGTAAGTTTAGGCTATCTTCTTGAATTTTTCCCACTGTCCTGGTCCATGAAATTGTTCACATGCATGAAATGATGAATGGGAAAGGCTGCATGTTAAAGCTTTTCTGTGGTGTCTCTTTGCGTTGAGTCTAACACTGGTAAAACCAGAAATCTCATTATCAAACATTGCAGCTATAAGTGTGCTTACATATATCATTTCTCAGATAGATGATTAGCTATTGTCATGGTTGATCTCTGCCACTCCTTATTTGGTCTCTTTGAGGGACTAACACCAATTAGTTGCAACTTTCTCACTCCTGAAATTGATTGTCCCTTACCCATGTATGTGTACTCTAGAGTTTTGATGTGGCTTGGATTTGTTTCCTCACAGTCTCCTCACAATGACATGGAGCTACACCCTTCAGCATTTTGTTAAGTTATTGTTACTTTGATCATCTTTGAAGCTGGAATTTAAATGGCTCTACCTGGAGGGTATGCAACTGGAAACACTTGAGCTTATTTTACTGGGTTAGAAGCATTGGAAGTGAAGCTCCATGACAATGGAAGGAGACTGTGAGGAGACACAGTTGTCACAATTGTGAAGCAGCAATTATTATTGAGTGATGAACGCCTCTGCCACTGTATAGTTGCAATTCAAGAGAATGGGTGTGCTTGTCAGAGGTGTTTGTATGGGTGTAGCTTGTTGACACATTTGCATAATTTTTTGGGAGCAAGGAAGTTCGATGGGGAGCATCAACCAAGATCCTGTCATGTGGTGCCATCGACAACTGAACTACACAAATGTGGCTATGATGAAAGCTATGGATAAGTCAACCTGGCTTGCTCTAACTCTCTCTTTTGGGCCACCATGTAATTTGTTGTTCTACTAGGTTATGTGTTTTCAAATATTTTGTCCATAGCTCCTCACTTGCAACATACAGTGCTTATGAAATTTTCAGCACTCAGAATGGATTTTCAAAGTATGCAGCCTATTTGCAACCGACATTGCTTTCTAAAAATTTCTCAGGTCAGATCTGATCTCTACAAACAATTAGCTTCAGGTCATCCCTGCACTGTTGGTCATTGCAAAACGGTTGTATAGTCTGCATTCTTGATTGAGGGTTTTGCAGGTAAGTTTGAAGCTGGCAAGAAGAGGATTGGAGATACAATTTGGTAGGAAATAAGTAATATTTTATAGTCATATATTGTTTGAGCATACTTGCATACTCTAAAGCTCTGAAGGGTCTACAAAATTGAATAACCAGACTGAAGAACCTACCCTTCACTGCCAGTTCTTTGTCAGTTCTTTGAAGATTTTTCAGAAACCTGGAACCAGAGGTTTTTGTGATTCTATTTTTTTTCAAAAAAATAAAAAACAGAAACTGGAGGTTCTTTGGATTCTGGATTTTTTTTTAATCAAAAAACCAGGTTCAAAGATTTTCTAATTTCTAAGAAAAAATTAAAACCAGAACCAGAGGTTATTAACAAAATCAAAGAACTGTACAACACTGATTATAGATATCAGACCGTTTCCAATGCTGTTTGTGAGTTGTGTTTTTATAATTGCGGTTCTCTTGCTACCTCCACTAATGTTCTGTTGCCTCAATCAGTTTTTCCTTGGCACCAAATTTTTGGAAATTAAAACTTTGTGGAAATGTTTGAATGCAAGAATGGTTGAGATCATTTGAAGGTGTATTGAAATGAAAGCAAATGTTAGAGTGGTTCAATTGAGATCTATTGGAATTGAACTATCCAAGTGTTGTGAAGCTTCAACTTGTGTTATATCTTTTAATTTGGATTGGACTTCATGCTTTCTTGCACTTTGGAGCATTTTCTTGTTGATCATCACTCAAAATCTACAATCTCCAAATTGGCAAGTTGGATCTCTTGAACTTTCTGAAAATTAAGGTGAGTTGATTGGTGGAGGCATCATGCATAAACTTTGACAAATGCCTGACATATGGGTTCAATCACAATTAAAAATTCAAGTGAGTCACTTGTAGATGAAAAACTATCATTTGCAACCATCTTACACAATTGAAAAATGTTGTTTGCAATTGAAAATTTTTACTAAACACTTGCGATGAAAAAATGGTTGCAAAATCTAATTGAAAAAAATAGTTTTGCTTTTGCAAGGGCACGAAGGTCACATTCCTTCCCAGGATTGAATTTGACATTTGGCTATTTTGTGTATGGTTTTAAAAACTAGATATTAATTTTGAGTCCAAATATGATCCATAATATAGTTATTTGAAAATTTTGCATCAAATGTACAACTTTGCTTTTGACCATGATCACAAATTGTGAACTATTTAGTCATTAAAAATGTTCAAAAATTATTGTGACCCTCCATCCAATATAAGCATGTAAAAAGATTTTTTAATGTTTCAACACATGTGGCCTTTTTTGTGAAGTATATTAGAGTTCATAATAAATTTGAAAACATTTGGTCTAGAGGTTTGAGGAGCAAAAAACACTTTCATATTTTAAAAAATTATTTTGATATTATGTGACAAATGTTCTATGAATGTAAATGGATGAACCCATCCTTTGGTGGTACACTACAAAGGTCACACCTTGATTTTACTAGACCCATCAAATTTTAGAAAAATATAGGAAAGCTTAAATAAGGATTTTCATTAAAAGAATTTGGTGAATGCATTTACCAAGTGGATTAGAATTTGAAACTTTAATGATAATCAAAAACATTTTGTAAAATTTGATATTCCTAATCACTGCATTTTTAAAAGTTTCAAGAATGTATTAGACTTTCTATCCTTGAACTTTTTGTTCAAGTACACACAAGTTTGAAACATGTTTTTTAAGGATTTTCTTGGGAAAAAAAATTTGGGGTATTTGTAATGGTTAGTTATTTGATTTTGTATTAGGTGATTAATTGAGTAAGTATAATTAGTGGAGGTAGGCCTGAGGGCTCAAAATGCAATCTAAATTTTCAGAGTGCCACGTGGCATCATTTAAAACACTTTCAAAGGAAAGCTGAAGGTGACCAACCAGTCATCAGTGTAGGTGCCGTAAGTTGGCCAGGGTGAACCAGCACCCATGTTGGTACCTTGACCTTTTTGAGTGAGGCCTCTTAGTGGCCATCTTAAGCCCAAAAAATGTTAAATCTGAACTCAGACACCCTGATTTAGT
>Ga0116227_10007668_pt1 | contig 20895 bp, 16 predicted proteins | sample S1TSphgellanicum_FD_89693 | JGI IMG/M metagenome (GOLD analysis project Ga0116227, IMG submission 89693) | Host-associated microbial communities from peat moss isolated from Minnesota, USA - S1T2_Fb - Sphagnum magellanicum MG | ecosystem: Host-associated > Plants > Peat moss > Unclassified...
AGTGAATCTAAAGTTGTAAAAGTAATCTGCAAACTTCATCCCTCTGTATTTGATGGGTTTGTTGTCTTACTACTTTTGTCCTCATCTTGACTTGTCTCTTGTAGTTTGGATCAAAGTTAGCAAGTGTACTCAAACATTCAAGCATGAAAATTGTAAAACCAAACTAGACTTCAAAATCTTGGTCAACTTTACCAGATTCCATTCACAGGTTCACAAGATTGATTCATCCTTCTAGGAACCAATCTTCAGTATAATCATATCATTGCTGGTCGGTGTGGTCAGTGTTTTGCAAGGCATACTCAGCGGTTTTTGCTGTAGTGCACATGTTGGGTGATTTCAAAACCTCCATCTCTTCTGCAAATTGGCTCTGAAGCTCGCTCTTTTTACCCCAAATAGTAGCCAACTCAAACCATGGTGATCCATCTTCTCTTTCTCTGTAACTTGGATGGTTGCAGGCAGATAGAGGCCTTCTGGTTGAATTCACCTACTTTGCATCATTTTGTTCTTACCTGTACTAGGCCCATCAATGCCTTTGTAACATTACAGAAAAATAATTTACCTTCCATAAATCATGTACTCTCCTAGATCCTGGTACATTTGTTTGCTGTCTATCATGAGACTTTCATGGTTGGCTTTTGTAACATTACAGAAAAATAATTTCATTTTAACCTCATGTACTCTTCTGGTACATTGTTTGCTTTTGTTCAAGGTATTTTGATAGTTGGCTTCTGTACAGAAAATCAATTTGACCTGAATATCATGTACTCTCCTGGTACATAATTTTATTTGCTATTTTCTGTGACACTTCATAGTTGGGGAGAACCTGATGTGGTTTTGTAGAGATTGTCTGCATCTAATTAACACTCTACAGTGCGCATGGTAAACACCAGTAGAGGCCCTAATAGGGCCTGACATGGGGTGTGGGTTGAGATGCTGCTAATCTTCACAAGTTTGAAATGAACATAAATATGTATATTGGGTTGGGTAGTTGAGGTCCCAATAGGGGGTGTGGGTGGAGAAGCACTTAATGTTCACGAGTTTGAAAATGAACATAAGTATGTATATTAAGTTTGGGTCTTCAGCATTTCCCTGATTCCGGTGGTGATTTGTTTCTGAATGTCTGTCTATATTGTCTCTAGTTCACAAACAGATCGAAATGGATCCAATATCAGTGGGAAATATCAGCGAGTCTTCTTCATCAATGTTGCATCCAAAGAAAATATCAATAGATACCATCCCAAATGTTGTATTGTGTCCACTTCTCGCGAAATAGACACAAATGCAACAAGAGTGACAAACAACTACTGGCCAAACATAAACAAACAGAAAAATAGTGACAACAACAACAACGGTCACAACCTTTGTCAGTGGCAGTCACAAAGTTATTAAACGTTGTTGCAAAAACATGTCAGTGGTTGTTGGAGAGGAAAAAACCAGAGACAGTAGAATATAAACATTCGGGCTCTTTTCAGCAAAACAAAAGCACCGAATGAAACTAACACAATATTTGGACACAGATCTCACAGAAGATTCTGACAACTCCCCCACTTGGACTTGAAACTACTAACTATTGTTCTCTAAAAGGCTACATCTTTCATGCATATAATACAACTTAATTCCCCCAATGATTTTCATTTGTATTCTTTAAAATCTCAATTGTTTTGCAATATGTTTCTGCTCTTGCAAAGTGTGATAACTTGGCATTAATTACATTCGGGAAGTATTTATTCACTAGATATTTGTGATCTGGTTTTGTGGTGGGGATGGTTTTTGGGTTTGGTTTTGGACTTTGTATCTTGATAATGCAGTTATGTCTCACCATTGAATTGTTGTTTTTTTCATTTTAAGCAACCCAAAAAATGAGCTTGAAATTGATTTGCTAAACTTGGAGAGACTCATGCAACGGTGACACACACTATCAAAATAGGAAAGAGGGGATAAAACTCACTTTACCACCCAAATTGGTGGAAAAACTAGTTTGGATCCCAGTTATTTCATTTTGTAAAATTTCATTCTCAGTTGCACATATGATGCCCTATTATACTGAAGCTGGTCAATCTTGCCCCCTAATCGCCTTACTTTAATAGGGGATGAAACTCAATTTACCACCCAAATTGGTGGAAAAACTAGTTTGGATCCCAATTATTTCATTTTGTAAACTTTCATTCCCAGTTGCACATTTGATGCCCTATTATACTGAAACTGGTCGGTCTTGCCCCCTAATCGCCTGACTTTAATGTCTCAATAACAATTAAATTGTTTGTTAAAAGATTAAGGGTGGCTAACCACCAAAAAAACATCATTAGTTTCATGAAACATGTGTAGTGTAATACCTTGGTGGCTTCAACACAAATTTTATTATTTTCAGGATTGCTGAAATTTTCACCCGAAAAGTAATTCAAAAAAAAAAAATTTTGTGAAGAAAAATTAAGAATCTTTTGGGACATTTGGGAATATTTTATTTTTCAAAATGAAATCTTCAAATTTAACTCATTATTGGGCAGACATGTGTTGAAACTGCCCCTGTACTATAGTATGTGTTTCAAATAGAGCCTCAAATGTAGATTGGCCATTGGACGACACAAGCTCACACAAATGCAAACACATGGCATTAAAGTTATGCTTGCATACAATTTTGTTATGACCCCTTGCACACTTGAAGTGTACTCTTCATTTGGTTTGCACCTAAAAGAAGTTTCATCACACATATCTAAAGACTTTATCTTATGGGGAATATTAAAACCCATACACACTTAAAAGTAGGTTGTTGAGGCATCAATGACAAAAACTCAAGCAAGCAAACAAACACATATTTGGTTAAGATCACCTACATGCAGAAGGTGTTTTTATCACATGGACTACATACAAAAAAGGAAGTCATCAAATATGACTAAAAACTTTACCTTATTTTGATCATTTACCAAGTCCACAAACCATGTCAAAAGCTTCCTTCTTCAGCCCATGGTCCTTCAAACATGTCATGGATCCATTTCATTGAAAAAAAAAAGTATATGTTATGAATGTTATCACATGCGTTATAATGTGACAAGCAAGATTGAGCTCCCTTTCCATCTAACTTGATAGAAAGGCTATGAAAATTGCAGAATGACCTAAGGAGAATATGCAGATTCCGCAATTCTGGCACGGTTGCGTCGTCTTCTTCTTCGTCTTCCTCGCTCGCGTAGTTCGGTTTTCGACGATTTCGTTTTGCGCTTCCCGCCAGTGTTTCTCTTGTCTTTTCCCAGGATATCTTGTTGGAGAAGCTGCTGCTGAGATTGGGTTTTATGTGGGAGTTTTGATGTCTACCCATTTGCTATAAAATTGGGCAAACTTCGAGAGAAAGCAAGGTACCTACCAGGGTTTGGAGGAATCTCTGAATTAGGGTTTTGTGTTTTGTTTTGCTCTCGTGGTTTTTTTTTTTCGAGCTTCACCATCGATCGTTTTGCTGTGGCCGATTGAGGGATGACCTGCTTTTTTTCTTTCGGTGATCACTTTTTTGGGTTTGGGTTTTCGGCGGACGCAGATTTTGTTTCATGTGTGCCGAGTTGTTGTTTTTGAGTGTGAACAAGAAGGAAAAGAAGAAGCGGTTTTGTTCGTGGGTGCCTTCGTTTGATTCAAGTGTGTGTTTTCTTTTGTGATGCCCCAAGAATGCATTTGGCAACGGTTGCCTGGTAAGTAAATTTCGTGGCAAATGTATTGCCGCAAGGATTTCGCAAAACCCCACCTGTATCATGTGTTCTTTCCTGAGTGCAAGTACTCATGATATTTGGGTTTTAGTTTTTTTGGATTTTGGAGCTAGAACACAATTACGAAGTTGCAAAGATTGCATGAACTCTCATGAATCCATGTTCCAGTCTCAAAAATTGTACTTATGGGTGAAAGCGTGAAAAAAGGAGCCATGAAATGTGTGGACAATCCTTCAAGACTATTTTTTGAATTTTTGAAAAATCACCATGGGAACATTATATAACAAAAAAACTGTCCATCCCTTCCCTTCAGAGATCGTGCATGTATGGTAGAGAAAACATAATTCTGAAGGTTCTTCCAGCATTTGCTATCAAAAAATTCTGGTTTTTTAGGTTAAGCTATCATCTATCTGGTCATGAGTCCCTCACTTTCATAAGGAATTCCCATTGCTGCTGAATCACTGTGTTGGCAACAAAGTGTATTTTAGGGTTGCTTGAAACCATGAGGGTTTTGTTCTTTTTTCTGGCGGGGGTTTTCCAGGACACCGGAACTTGAAGGGGCGTGCAGGGCACACAGCAACACTTGTTGGAACAAGGATTTTTGTTGTGGGAGGGCGCAATGGAAATGTGTTCTTCAATGATGTTTGGGTGTTTGATACAAAGACGGAGAATTGGCAGCAGGTGCAAAAGGAGACACCCCTGAGTCCCAGGGCTTATCACACCACAACCCTAGTAAGAGATTCAGAGCTATGGGTCATTGGTGGCAGTGATCACAATACCATGTATGGTGATGTGCATATGCTCAATACCGACACCCTTGAGGTAGATGACTCTTTTCTCTGTGCACTGGGCCTAAACCCTAAACCCCCTCACACATGCAATTACTACTAGTGAGAGGGTCAAAAGGCACACAATGGGGCTTGAGCACGGAAACAGGATTTTACATTCAAGACAATCGCATTTACAAGTAGTGTGCTACAATCTCTTTTGCGAGTAGTGTGCTGGGCAATGAATTCTGTCAGTTCAGGTTTTGAACACTTTGATCATCAAGTCTGTGTAAGTCCCTAAACCCTAAACCCTGAATTCTTGTGGCAGTGGGCAAGTCCAGTTACAAGGGGTACAGATGTGGGTAGGCTCAGGGGCACACATGCAGCTGTAGTGCACCCACTGCATCCATTGGCCATTCTAGTGTATGGAGGCTACGGGGGTGTTGGTTCTCAATGGCTTGATGACCTGAGCATTCTACACACAGGTATTCTTGAGACCACAGAAAGAAAAAAAGGAGAATCTGGAAAGAACCTAACCCAGTAACATGTACTCTAAAATCTTCTATTTTGATCAGTCTGCAGAGCCTTGGTTTTCATACCACTACTGAAAATGTACAGAATTTGTAGTGAAGAGGAAGAAGGCAGCTGTTAAATGTTGTGACAAGGTGAGAGCTGATTTCTAACTGAGTACATTCTTGCAGATAGGCTGGAGTGGAAACAAGTTTGTCCTAAAGGATGTCGCCCATCTGCACGTGGCTACCACACATTGACCACCATTGGAACTTATGTGATTCTCTTTGGTGGCAAGGGAGAGGCTGGAATTGTCCCCTCTGAAAAGAACCTGAGGTATGGGCATGTCTGTAGAAAATTTTGCTGATTGTGGCTGAACTCCTAGTGTCCTTAATTGTACTGTTCTTCTAGAGTTTTGCCTGGAATCTTATAGATATGTCCTTAGTCCTATTGACTTAAGATCCTCCTGATATGTTCCTAATGTTGCTGGTGCCCAACAAAATTATGTAACTTCCTCTGAAAGCTTCCAATACAAGGGAAGATCTTTCATGTGATGAGCTGTGCTTATGCCCTCAGCATATTTCGATGCAAAAGAGGTAATTGCAGTCTTATGATGGTGTCATATGTGGGCAGTTTGTATGATGTGGCAACAGATACATGGAGCATGCCAAAAGTGAGGGGGAAGGCTCCAATCCCACGCTCCAATCATTCTGCTGCTTTGTTGGGTGAAAATCTAATAGTCATTCAAGGGGGCCGTAATGGAACTGAGCGGTTGAGTGACACATTTGCACTTCAGGTCTGACATCAAAATCATCTAGTAAAATGCAAGTTTTGTGTTTCTCAATGTTTCATTATATTGAGATAAGTTTCTGAAAAATATCACATACCAGTTTTGTGAGATGGTTGCAGATTTCAGTGTCATCACCAGGAGGTGCAGGGAGTAACCTGTTTTCTTGGCATACAATTCTGCAAGCCCCAAGTACCCCAAAACGTCGAGGGCAGAAGCGGGCTGAGAAAGCAACATGGGCAGATAATCCTGGTGGGCGAGCAGCACATACCTTAGTTGCTTTGGAGAGGTCGCTCTATCTCTTTGGTGGTTATGGTGGTCAAGGTCCATTTTCTAAGTACCTGTGAATTTCCTACCACCTGCAATTTGCTTTGGTGCTTTAGATCCTTTGCAAACCACATTGTGTTCTGTCAAGTAGTTGAAATCCTTGCTAGCAAATGATATACTTTGCAAAAGAGGCCAGTGTTCCATTTGACAAGCTGAATCTCAAAACATGACAGATTTGGTAAGACTATCTCCCATGTATGAGCTTCATAAAACAAACAATAGTAGCACTGAATTCTGTATTACAGTTCTGTCTCATGAAAGGTTTACATTGTGACATGCAGGGGTTACATATGATGATATTTATGTACTGCGGAATTTCCCCAAGCTTACAGGTTTGTCCTCCTCATCCAACAGACATTGAAGCTTTATCAATTTTGGGGATTAGCTAGTCTGCCCATCTGGCTGTCCATGTCCTGGCCCTACTACTGACAATTGTCCAGAATCAAACACTTGTGGGTTAGGTCAAGTTGGATCAGTGAGCTAGTTGTCCTGCTTATGTTGGTCTCCTCTTCAGGACTGACAACTTCAGAAGATGTGGATTCAAAACACTTGTTGAAGAAAGGGTGTGCCTGTGCCAGGTGCAGAGAGGCTAGCATATCAAGTCACTGAAGACCCTGATCAAGAACCTGTACAAGGATGGCGCAGCACCAAGCGACCCCGACAACCTCCTGCTGACAATGCTGACCACTTGACCCATACCTGTAAGGCCATTTCTGACATACCTCAACTCAAATCTCATGGCAACAGCAGGCATTAGGATTCAGGGTGAATGGGTCCCAGTTTTTAACTGGGATAGATTGAGCTAATGTTCAAAGAGTTGTGTGGGCTTGTCCAATAGTTTGCAGGGAACATGAAAAGTTGAGTTTTTCAGGTGCTCCACCCATAGCAAATATTTTGCAAGGGAAGGACTTACTTGATGGAGTCAAAGAACTCCTGGCAACAAGGACCCACTCCACTCTAGAGGACCAGTCAAATGCACTTACTGCCCGTGAACTGGAAATTCATAACAAGGAGATCAAAAGCTTGCAACAGATGGTGGAGTTGTTAAGACAGGAGATTCGAACAAAGGTTGAAATGCTCTTTTCAACTTATGTACACCATTCATTTAGCTGGAACTTTTTTTTAAACCTTTGTGCAACTCTGCTGAGGCTGTGTTTCTGTTTGACATCGTGGATGCAGATGGTGGTGGAGATGGAGTTGCAGGCAAACAAGAGGGTTCTGGAGCATGATATTGAAGTTCTACAGAGACAGGTCTGCTGAATTGGAGCTCCAGTTTCTGGTCCCTGCACTCCACTGTTCATTCTTAACTCTAAAGTTTCTTGTTAGAACCCTGGATGCTCCTGCATCTTTTGTTGTTTTATTGTGCTAAAGAACTCATGAAGGAATTTGCAGCTCAAAGAGCATGATTGCTAGCATGGTGCCTAAAATACGAAGGTAGAACTTTCACTAGAAAAGAAACCCATTTGGCTCTCAGGTAAATGCCATACCATATCATGGGAATGGAGATATGATTTGGAGTAGGAACTGCTTGTTTATGTAGGATCGACGGGCACAGACTGAAATTGCAACCTTGAAAGCAGCTGCACAAGCTTCAGCTGCAGAGAGAGACAAGGAGAGACATGACAGCCTGTTAACTCTCCAAGCCACTCAACAGCGACTTGAGGAAAAGGAGCAGGAGCTTAAAGAGGCTCAGCAGGGTAGGAAAAAATTTGAACTGCAAATGGAGGAGCTTGCACGGTATGATGGGTTGATGAAGGGTTGATGCTTTTTTGATATTCTACTGGTTCCCAGTCTCAGCAAGTTTGTGCTGCCAAAGAATAGAGTACATGACAGAGTCCATGTTTTGTTGTGTGGTTACTTGTGATCACTAATGAGAATGTCGTCTGTGGAATCATGCTGCAATCAGATCTTTGGAGGAAACAAGAAAAGGGCAGTTGGAGATTGCACAGGAACGCAATGAAATCAAAGCCAATGTAGACATCTTTTGCCTTTCAATCATTCCTTTTCCTCAAGTTTTTGCCCCAAATGTATAGAGCTTGTCGCAAATTCTCGATGTTACTGAGAATGTGTTGATCATCCTCTGAAGGTTGTCAGTTGGATCAAATTGTTCTGAGGAGTCAAACCAATTTCTTTTATGAAAAATAAATGTGTGTTGTGTTTGCTTTGATAGGTGCAAAAGCTGGAGAAAGAGGTGGAGAAGCAATTACGGATCATTCAAGTTCATGAACAACAAGAAGCCACACTTCTCAAGGTACCTCGCTGCTGGCCTGCAGAGAGAAAATATGTGAATCTAATAAAAGGATGAAGTGCACAGGTCTTTCATATCATCTTTGATGCCCTGAATGTGCATCTGAATTTTGGGAAGGCCTGTGGTGACAGCAAGCTGCAGAGTTCACATGCTCCAAAGAGCGACTGCTTACAGAGCTTGGAGCAGCCAAGGTTTCATCCCCTGCACCTCTCCTTCACAACCAGCACTTGTCATGTTATTGGGGTTAGTTCCAGAAGTGGAGATTTGTCTATATGTTGCACCCTCTTCAGCTTAATATTTTGACATCATGCCATTCTTAAGGGTGTTGTTGCACAGGAAATTCTTTGGTGATCTTTTTTAGAACATAATTTTTTTCTCTGACTTTTGTTCATCTATGATTTCTGTCTTGGTGAAGGAATCCACAAGAGCACTTCAAGAGACTGTAGAGCGGCTAGCAAAGCAGCTTGAGCGGGTATGACCCCTGAACCAGAATGTTGGATTCCAAATTGTTAATGCCACCTTTCAACCCATTTGCCATCAAATGCACTTCTGTGTGAAAGAAGAAAGGGTGGTGACATGATTGCCATAACAAACAAATGAAAGAAAGCTTAAATGGATGGGCATTGCAGGAGAATTCAAAGGTGGATTCTTTGGAACAGGAGAGGGAAGAACTTAGGCGCTCTAATTCCACACTAACAGCTGAACTCTCAAAGGTAGGTTCCTTAATCTTTCTTGGTGCAGACAACTGTTGAGGTGACCTGATCTATTCATCGCCTCTATTAGTAGCTGAGGTCTGAAACACAATGTCTCGTAAAGAAATCATGAATTGGAAAGTGTTCTACAATTTTTTCCTGTACTACATATGTGTAAGGTGTGGCTCCTTGAATGTCTATCATTTGTCTATTGAAAATAATGTGGAATTTGGATGGTGAGCAGGTGACAACAGCTCGAAATGCAGCTGAGGCTGATGTGGAGCTTGTGAGATCAGAGCTACGTACAACTCGTGCTTTGCTTGAACATGTAAGTAAATGCTAAAGGATGTCATTGCAGAGGATGACCAGTATGGTTATGACTTGGCCACTTTACACTAAGAAACTTGGAATGAGAACTGGCATGGTTCCAAAAATTACACTCGATGTTCTGTATGTATGTAAGGATCTTCTTTGTAGAAGATCTTGTTGAAATAGCATTCTTAAGGTTGTCAAATCAAATCTTCTGCTTTGCAGATTCATGTTTTCAGGGGATGTGAAAATTTTGCAGAGTGAAGGGGAAGTATCAAGGCTGAAAGAAGGTGGAGAACAAGCACGAGAACACATTGCCACTCTTCACACTTCTTTAAGCAAGGTGAAAATTCTGCAACCACCTTTCAAGCTTATGAAGCTTTTAACTAAATTACCTAAAACTACAAAGTTATGTTACATTAGGGTGCACACTCGTGAAAGTACTGGAGCAGAACAGGCAGCCCTTGCACAGCATTGAAGATGTTCTGCTTGGAACAACTTTGGCCATGAAATGAACTTCTCTTCATCCCATTGTAAAAACTGAAGTCTAGTGATGGAAATCTATAGTCCTTGAAGTTTTGAGTGCTGTGTGTTTGGAGAGCATTGCTGGATGTGTGTTGAGCATATGCTTCATTGTCTTGTTGCAGAGTGAAGAAGACTTGAAACTGCAACACGAAGACAACAACCGATGGAGGTGAGAACAACCATCCCAGTCCTAATTGTACCTCCATGTTACATATGTCTGTTTGGTTTTGCAACATGTATTGATACAGATTCCAGCACTCTGCAGATCTATGGTGAGGGACATAGAGGAGTTTGAGCAAGCCCAAGCCCGCCTCATTCAAGGCCATGTGGAGAAGCTGCGATGTGCACGTCAATTTTGCCCTTGCTAATCAAGGGCAATTGCAGTTGATGTCTGTGTAGTTGTGTGGCCTTCCATACAAAGGCCCCAAAGCTTGTAATGCTCGAGCCTTGTGTTTGCATCTCTCTGTATGGATGGCATAGAGAGCCTTTTGGGTGAGGCTATTGTTCTTTACCTTTTAAAGCTTCTTCTTTCCCTTGCTATATTATGTTACACCCAACATTGAAATCACCCAATTAGTTTAAATCCCTGTTCTCAATGGCTGTAGACAGGTTCTATATGATATGGCCACCCTTACAAAGTAAATATGCATAGTGGAAGCCATTATGCCAACCGCTCCTAACAGCAGTAGTATTAGGTACCTGATCCTTGGGTTATGTTTACTCCAAGGATTTCACAGATGATGTCTTGTTCATAATTGTCATGTCTGCTATTCTTGCTTTCTTCTTGATGTATATTTATCAAGCTTTATGATGTCTCATGTCACCTCTTTTGAATAGAAAAATGAATACATTGTGTTTGGTTACTCTTGATATTCCGCCCTTAACTCTTCATAGGATAATTTGAAAGTGTAGGTAGTAATTGGGCAGTGGTACAAGGTTACACAACTAAACAGAATAGCTAGAAGTACTAGGGTACAAACTACAAACAACAAAACTATTGGAATTTGAAACAAGAGGTATCTACTTAAGAAGCTTGCGATGTTGCCAATGACAGAAAACTAGCTCAGTAGGTAAATCACACCGCAGGTCAATGACTGCTACAATTGACTTTGAAGGGACCACTTGCAATCAAATGACATCATGCTGACAGTTCCATTCACTCAATATCACATTACATAAATTTCTGCCCATGGTTTCCACAGTTATTGCTCTTCAAATTTGCTAGCTTATGCTACAAACAGTGGCAGACAACAGGATATGAATCATACAATCATGTTTGCAAACTTAACAAACTATTTTTGGAACTTGTACTCCATTTCTATGTACAAAAACTAAAAAATCAACACCCAAAGCTTTTCCTTGTCAATATCCTTTAAGAATCAAACTATCATTGAAGCAGCACACATGGTCTGCACCATCAAATTACCTGCTGCCCATGAGTGGAACCCAAAATACAAGGGCACAAGGTTCGAAGCTCCAGTTGTGCTCCCAATTGCTTGCCTTCCACCACTGCAGTTGATCTCCACTTCAGCCATTGCTGTTGGTCTCCAATGCTGATTTTGCAGTTGACATCTGATGCTAGTGTAAATCCACTTTGAAGTTTGTCTACCTCCTTCAAATGTCCTGAGAAAGAAAGGCTTGCTCAATGGGTGGCCCTAGGGGAGGAGAAGTTGGTGAAACTCTAATGGCTTGATGGGATAAGATCAAGCAATGCACAGTTGAGTGTCCAGATTTGTGTGCCTAGAGCAGTGAGGAAGAGAAGGGAAGCAACTGGGAGAACTGCAAGACTCATAGAGACAATGGAGAGTGCAATGCTTGGCCGCATGATGAGCAACTGGCTTTCAATCATGCTTAGTAACAGGCAAATATCTGCCCTATAGCTTGCGTATGCATTCCTCTCCCAGTCCATCCATTCTTTTGGCATGTCATAGAACGTTTCTTGTGTTCGCAAGCTCTGTATACGCTTGCGCAGAATCATCATGTTGGCATCTACCATGCCTGAACCACCTGAGGAAGGGTGAACCAACAGATAGACAAGTGCAAACTGTTGCCAGTCAGTGTTCAGACCCTTTTTTATTTTCTGTACAGTGCTGTTTTTTCCTTACAAAAAGGCCTCATCAGTCTTGCTCTTTGCTTTCAACATGAAAAAGAGAGTAAATTATTCACATAGTGAGCATTTCTAGAGATAGAGAATCCAAACAAAACACAGACTTGCTGTAATGTCAAATTGGCATGCTCTGATGCAACTACAGACATGGAATTACACATCTCTTCAGGTGCATATAGATGGTAGGAGGAGATAAAGAAGCTTAGAGCATTTCTAGAGATAGAGAATCCAAACAAAACACAGACTTGCTGTAATGTCAAATTGGCATGCTCTGATGCAACTACAGACATGGAATTACAAATCCATCTGTGTAGAGAGCTGGTAGGAAACTAAGATTCTTAGAACATTTCTAGAGATAGAATTCAAGCAAAAGAAAGAGTTGCAATATCAAATTGGCAGACTCTGATGCTACAGACATGGAATTACACATCTCTTCAGATGCACATCATCAGACAAAGAAGTTTAGACAAAGGGGCAGAGAAGTAATAGCGATAAGAAGAAGAAAAAAACAAGGGAGGTCAGCACCTGTACCAGCCGATTCAGACTCCGTACCAGAGGCACGCACTACGCCACTCCGTCGTGGTTGTTTTCTGAAGCGATGGAGGAGACTCCCTCTGGGCACTCTCAAAACCCTATCTCTCACCACTGCTGCTGCTGCAGATTGCAATGGTAGTAGTGGTAATAGTGAAGAAGAAGAAGAAGAAGGCAATGCGAGCATGGTGGTGCCATCCAACGGCACAGTCACAGCTCTTACCGCCATCTCCAAACAAAAAAGCAAGATTGCAAAGAAAGAAAAAACCCCAAGCAAACCCTAGGTTGTAATCCCTTGGCTGAAACAAACAACAACCAAACCCTCTCTGAATCTGTCTCTGTCTCTGTCTCTCAGAACGAAGAAGAAGAAGAAGAAGAATTCTGTTGTATGAGTTTTTGGGAATTGTATTAGTTTCTGGCTGGTGTGTAGCAGCAGCAGCGGCTGCAACAATTCCTAGAGCTACAACAAGTTCCCAGAGCTCCTCCAGCAACTAAGTGCAACAATTGCCGCTGCTGCTGCTGCTGCTGCTGCTGCGTCCTCCCTCTCCCCCCCAATTCATTTCCTTTCCTTTCCTTTCCTTTCCTTTCCTTCCCTTCGTGCCCACTAAATAAAATTTGGAAGAATTTTTTTATTTATTATTTCAAATAGGTAAATCAATTTTGCCTACCAATAACAGCCTGTCTGACCTGACCCAAAATTAAATTTCTTCACCTACCAAAATTCTACCTGAATTTATTTAGGGTGTTAATGTGGCAAAGTTGATTTTTTTTTTTTTTTAAAAGGTAGTCTAATCAAATAATTAATGAGTGCCAAGTTGCCCAAGTTGTGGACAAATTATTAGCAAACCAACAAAAAGGTTTTTTTTTGTTTATTATTATTGGCCCAAGTTGTGGATAAATTAACAAACAAACAAACAAAAAGGTTTTTTGGGGGGGGGGGCAAGCTGTGGATAAAAAGGTTTTTTGCTTTTTTTGGGCCCAAGTTGTGGATAAATTGACAAACAAACAAACAAAAAGGTTTTTTTTTGGGGGGGAGGCAAAAATCTCTTTCCTTTTTTCTTAGCCCTGCCTTTTTTTTTTAAAATCTCCAAGTGATCCAGTGTTTGCTTTTTGCTTTTTCATTTTTCTCCCTTTTTTTTTTTCAAAAATGGAAAATCTTTATTTTTCTTTGGGGCCCCCAAAAAAAAATTTTAAAAAAAAAAAAAAAAACATTTTACACTTTTAAAACCCTAGTTGTTATTTTTTCAACCTTCCTTCTTACACATTCCACAACATGGCCAAAATTAGCCATCCAAAAACAATCACTCCCAAGTGGATAAGAATTTCAGGAATGAAATCTCCTTTCAATTTGCAGATTTTATATGGAATTTGGATCTATTTGCCACACCCTTTTGGGGCTTTAGGGTACCCTTTTCTTCATGAGGCCACTTGGCCAAGTTAAAGGGAGATCCTTTCAAGCTTTCAACGGTCCCTCTTATGAGCCCAATAAGGGCCAAGTTAAGGGTCCATTTTGAGGCCCTTTTCAGTTTTTAGGGTTGCCAACCATCAGCCCTCTAGGCTAGTTGATGGGAGGTTGTGTTTTTGGAGTCTGTTTTTTAATAAATTTTGGGGAAAAATCACAATTTTTGTTGGGTTCTACCATGTAGCAAAATGTGAAAGATGATTATATTTATTTATTTTCATATCATGTTTATGACAAAATTTGGCTAAATTGTCTTATGAATGATTTTTATTTTACATCGTAATAATGAAGGAATAAAAAAAACATTTCAAGTGATTGTCCTCCCTCTTCCTACCCATACAATTTTTTTTAAATTTTGTTCTACGAATATGGCCTATTGTGCAAGTGGAGTTGGGGAGTATAAGATTTATGCTTATACAATATCTACTTATGTATTGTTGACGATTTTTTGTGTTAATGTTTTTGTTTATGAAAAGCTTTTCCAAAATTTAATCAATATGAAAACATGTGATGTTAGAATACATTGTATATTGGTGACAATAGTTCAAAGATTATACACATCAATTAGTGAGTAGATCACAATTGTTGAAAAAACAATGATTCCTTTTGTTTGTTGCTTCAATCCTTTGATATAATTTTGAATGGATTTTGCATGTTCAAGCATTCATATTCTCTACATCCCTTTGGTTGGATGATAGATGAATGAATTCTTTCATGGATGTATGATATTGACGAACATATGAATGATATCCATTTTTAAATAGCATTTGTTTATATGATACTTGTGTATTATGGTACATATTGTTTAATAATTATTTTCAAGTTGATGAATATCATCCAAAAGAAAAACACAACTTTCCATGCATAGTTTTAGTCTACTTTGACCTATTTTAGGGATGCATTCTATGAAAGTGCACTCCCAACAACAATCCTTAGATGGTGGAGGTTGTAATGAAGTTCTTGAAGACACTCAAAAAATATATTCTACTATTATTGGAGGTTCCAACTTCAAACCATTGGGTGGCTCTTAGAATGAGGGACAAATATCCATCGGTTATCAACCTAATTATATACCATTTACTTGTCAATTCTCAAAATTTTGAAAGAATTATATTTGGTATCTAACTATGGTTCTCATAATTTTTATGAAAAACTCAAAAAACCATTGGTTCTTTGTTAGTTCCTTCATGAGAACCATCAATTCTTCGAAGTTTTTGAAACAATTATAACTAGTGGATCTTTGAATCTAAAAAACTCCAAGGAATTGGAATTGGCAATTTTTTATTGAAAGAACTAGAACCAACAATTCGTTAAAAATTCAAAGAGCGGCCCAACATTAGTTCAAACTAATGTCATCCAATTCTTGATTTCAAAAAGAACTTTTCATTTTGGTTTTTTTTGGGGATAGAAACTTTGGTTTGGTCTAAAGACCAGTTCTTTGGGTTTTCTAAATCTTTGGTTTTGGTCATTTTCTTGAAGAATTTATAGTTTGTCTAGTTTAAAATTAAGTCGAATTCCATCTCCATTAAACACAATTAAACAATTTGTTTGGTTTGTAGTATTAATATGTTCAATGATTATACACATTTCAAGATGGAGATTATTTAGTATTAATTATGTTCAACCAAGCAAAGGCAATAATTTGTCTTAAATGTATAGTCAAAATTTATTTATTTGTTATAAAGTTGTACTTATCTACCTAAAGAACCTAAACCTCTTAAAACTTTCCTAAATCTAAGAACCTATCAACTTTGGGTCATACCAAGGTTGGTTAGTTCTTGCTTTTGAAAAGAACCTTTGGTTCTAATTTAGCCATTTAGTTATTTGTTAAAAAAACCTTTAAATAAATTTGGTTTGGTTTTATTTTGTCAACAAATCAAAACTATTGGTTCTGATTTTTCCTCTATTTTTTTGGGTAAATAGTCTCTAATTTAAAATTCTCACAACTTATAAAAACCTATGGTTTCAAAGTCAATTGCAAAGGCCAATTTCAGCCAATTCTTGGACCAATTTTTTTTTCAAATTGTTCCATGGTTAATTTAGGGTTTGCACAATATGTTATTTCCATTATTCAAAAAAATTCCAAAATAAAACCCAAATATTTATCATGAACAACAACAACCTCATGAAGATCATTATCAACATTGTATGATTTAGCACCTTTGCTAATTCCACTAATTGGTCATGTTTAATGTTCTTCACCAAAAAAGAAATTACACACAAAACACATGGTTATACACACATTGAGATATAGGTAGAGTGTAATTTGACACCACACAAGGATACATTGCAAGTAATGTAATTCTAACACATTATTCTACATGATTGATTGTAATCAAGTGATAGGAGGCATTGGATTGTAGGTAACACAAGCAATCTTCTTTGTTTTTTCTATTACAAATAAGGCTCTAGTGTTCTATGGCACCAAATGCAACTAGGGAACCTACATATGCCATGTTATAATCATAATAAAATAAGCCAAAAGTATAAAATGTAGGCAACATTTGTGTTTTCTTTCCCTTTGTGTGATAAACAAGGCTTGACAATCCCAAAATTTCACATAACAAGAACATAAAACCCCTAATACTTTGCATTTCTCACAAATTACAAAAAAAGATGAATAACAAAAAAAAAAAAAACCCCCCACAATGATTACCCCATATCACATTATGTACAATCAAACAACAAACACTAATAGTAGTTCAAAACTCCCTTTACATAACTATTTTATAATGTGTCTTTGTGTTAACTACCTTAAAAGAAACAATGGAAACATGGAATATCCTAAAAACAAGAAATGACCAACAACCTCCCTTTGGGGGGGGGGAGAAGGAAAATTAACATAAACAAATATTTTAATATCTTAATGTACAAGGTAAAGTTATAGTTTTGAAGAATTTTAGCCACAAGTTATGTATCCAAGTGCTGGCCCCATGGACATTAATTGACTTTCACACACTTAATTGTACCAAGCTTTTGGGCCTTTTATTTTTTCTAAATTGGTTTATCTTCTATCTTCCTTTAATTAAATCTAAATCATAAGGTGCAAGTAGCACCATTATAACTACAAATGAAATGTTTGAATTAGAATTAATCTATAAAATCCACAACTTGCAAACAAGTTGAAAATGTTTCATGACAATAGCCCAATTAATTGCAATTAGCAATAAGTTGGTACATGTAGCTTAATACCAATGTTGTGCATGTAAATGTCAATAGTCATTTATATGACATGTAAAACATGTGTAAGTGTAAATCATTTACACTTACATGCCCAAACTTTTTACACTTACACTTATATTGTTGCCATATATATATATATATATATATTTTTTTATTTTTTTTTATTTATTTTTTTTTGTTTTTTTTGTTTTTTATTTTTTATTTTTTCTACATTTACAAATATGCTTACATGGTGTTGTGCAAATGTTTTAGAAAATGCAAGAATAAGTGTACATACAATATGCCTTTAGTAACTATACCTACTTGCAGTCCATATTAATTAGTCGTGGGTGCATCCCGAAGCTCAATTTTTTTTGCAATGGACCATTTTGATTGGCCCCTCACAAAAAAATCATGATGTTTTTTTGTACTCCTCAAAAGAAGCATTTTCTACCAATATGGGATTGTGGTAGTGTTTCCCTTTAGCCATTTATATACAATACATGATCACACTTTTGGGCAAAAGATATGGGACAAATTGTGGTGTTATTGGAATATCTTGGATGGACATTTTTTATTGCATTTTGGTTCACTTCATTGCTTGAGCAAAATTTATATTCCTAACTTTGTTCATCATCATTTTTCACCCAAGAGATTACAAAAGCTTGGGCACTTATTATGATTCACATTAATTGGTTTAATTTGTTGCCATGCATCCCAAGACACAAGTATTTTTAAGGTTTTTTTTTGGTTGGCAATGGGCCACTTTGATTTTGTAATTATTTTGGTAAAAAATTTTGTAGTCTAAGGTCAACTTTCACATTGACAAAATAATAATAATAATAATAATAAATTCCAAGAAATCCATTTACTTTGAAATATTTTCAAATATATTATTCTAATGACAATATTTCATCAAATTTTGTTTAGGGGAGGATGTTATAAATCCCATATGAAATATGTGGGTGTCAATAAACATGGCCCATTTAGCCCATTGGTATTAGACTTTCACCCCAATCAGGAAAGCCTTATTTAAGTCCAAGTTTCCCAAACCCAACTAAAGCCGTACATTTGGGGATCCCAATCTTTGTTTCCTATTGTAGTTTTTTTTCCATTTTCATTTGTTGTTTTTCTTTCATCCTTTTTTTTTTTTAATCATGTTTTCCTTGTGAAAATAGGATTTGAAAAATTCAAATGGTGTAGGACATAGCCACAAACATAGTGAGAATATGTACACAAAATTGACTAAGGTTTTGGAATGGGATTTTAGATTCCTATGCACATGAATAAAGTAAGTTTAAAATCTAATCAAAAGAAACATATGCTCCCCAATTGTGTTTATAGGTTATCTTTCACAACAAATATGTAAGAACATTCCATAAATGACTATTTTTTTTCAAATTATAAAATTATGGTTTCAAGCCTTTACAATTTGAGCTTATGGAGACATGGTACATTTGAGCTTTTCAAAAATGCATTAGTAGAATTTGTATAATAGTTTTGAAGTTGTAATGTCAATTCCATTGGAACTATTGATTATTACAACATTGTAATGACATAAGAACTTTTGAAGCATACATTGTAGATTTTTGTTCATTTATAGATGCTCTCTCGACAACTAACACAATTGGCCATTTGATGGCCATATTGATAAACTTTACAAAGTTATATGAGGTTATGAATAAGAGGTGGGCACTACATGTTAGTCACATACAATAGTAACCCCACACTAGACAAAAACATGTTGCATTCATTCATGCATTGATCAAGAGGAAAGTTCACTCATCCTAATTGGGGAATCAAGTAAGTTCAAAGATCTAATCAAATTTTCAACAAGGTCATTGGGATATATTATCTATTGTTCTATTTTTGCTTGTGCAATAGCATGGACCCAATACAAGGACATTTGTGTTATTATTGCATAAGTTGTTGTGACCTAATGATGTTAGTAATTAAAGTTGAATAATGTTGCCCAAGGTGTGTATTGTGAAAGCCCATCTTTTCATTACAATAGAAAATATCCTACTTTAAAGACTTTGGCTCATCACACACACACGCACACACATATATATATGTGAAATAAACTATGTAGTTTCAACCATTCCAATGTAAAATATGTGTGATATTTATTATTTATATTTATATTTATTGTAGTTTCATCATATTAGTGTGATAAGTTATGACTTTTCATTGTTTAATTTGAACTAGAGGGATGGATTTGTTCTTAACATTTGAAATAATTTTTGTTTCATTCTCATTTAATTAAACATGCAATATTAGTTGAACAAGTTACATTAAGTTGGGTTTTTGTATTATTCAATTTTATTTTCATCTTGGTTTATTATTATAAAATTTATGGTTTGGTTTTCTTGTTGTAGTAGGTCTTAGCATTTGAATGTGGTAACAACACACATTACACTAATGTCAAATTTATGGAAAACATCACATACATCAACCAAATGTCATTAATATGCATATCACAATTAAATGCATTTGTCAACTATCTTATATATTAAAGCTACATGTCTGTCTGTCTATCTGTCCGGCCAGTTTCCAGGCACTGCTTGCACCTTTGTCCTTTTTTTTTTTTTTGATGGGTTTTGTTTTTTGTGTTAGTTAAACTGCCCGGACCTTTGTTTTTTTTTTGGAAACTGCCCGGACCTTTTTCCTTTTTTTGATGGGTTTTGTTTTTTGTGTTAGTTAAACTGCCTAGACCTTTTTTTTTGGATGGGTTTTGTTTTCTGTGTCAGTTAAACTGTCCGGACCTTTTTTTTTTGTGATGGATTTTGTTTTCTATGTCAGTTAAATTGCCCAGACCTTTGTTTTTTTTTTTTTTATGGGTTTTTTTTTTTTTGGCATGTATTACTCGAAAGGTGCATTTTGCACCAGGTTTACACTTATAAAAAAATAAGGTATGAGGCTAAACCTACCCAAGTAGATTATTAGTTTAAATCCAGGCCTAAGTAAGCTTAGACTAACTTGTACAACTAGATTACAACTATTTAAGTTATAATTAAGTTGCAACTGGGTTATAATTAGGGTAGACAACAAATGATACTCCATTGCTGAACACTTTCAAGTTTTCCTTCATTTCACCACCAAATTGAACGTTTTTTATGTCATTGGAAGCACAAAATAAAAAGCTACAAATGTTTTTTCAACCTCAAAAGCAAAGGAACAAAACAAAGAACGCATGAAAAGAAAGAATGATATTTTGTCTCCAATTTTGTCTCTAGACCCCCCTTTACTTTTAACAACTATATCTTACTCATTTCTCATTCATTTTGAACGATTTCAAAGGTTACAAATGCGCTATCTCAAAATCTATAAAACTTGTTTAAAGTGAAAAATCAAAAAGATAATAGGTAAAGAGCTGAAGCTTCAAAATCATACTAGACACTTATGAAAAAATCCAAAGCACAACCCCCTTCACTTTAAAAGGGCATATCTTGCTCATTTTCCATTAGATTGTAGTGTTTTTTACAGATTTGGATACACCAAGTGGAGGATTAGAAAATTGCTTTGAGTTTCAAAAGGAATAGACCATGGACAAGAGAGTTATAATGATCCAATATTGTTAAGTGTTCAGTGATAGGTGTGTTTTCCCTAGGTTACAACTAAAACTTTTATCCCATATTGTTTGGTTTCCATTCCATGAATCCAAACTATATAAGGAGTGCATTAGGATTATTAGAGAACACAATAAACATGAAAATCTAATAGCCATTTGGGATGAGCCAATCAAAAAGGTTCAACCTTAAAGGCTAAACCAAATGAAATAA
>Ga0116227_10007669_pt1 | contig 20888 bp, 15 predicted proteins | sample S1TSphgellanicum_FD_89693 | JGI IMG/M metagenome (GOLD analysis project Ga0116227, IMG submission 89693) | Host-associated microbial communities from peat moss isolated from Minnesota, USA - S1T2_Fb - Sphagnum magellanicum MG | ecosystem: Host-associated > Plants > Peat moss > Unclassified...
CCGCATGTTCACCAGCCGGGCCGAGTTCCGCCTGCAGCTGCGCGAGGACAACGCCGACATGCGCCTGACCGAGATCGGCCGCAGGCTGGGCCTGGTGGACGACGCCCGCTGGGACGCCTTCAGTCGCAAGCGCGATGCTGTTTCACGTGAAACAGAGCGCCTTAAATCCATCTGGGTGAACCCGCGCAACCTGCCCGCGAGCGAATCCGAGCGGGTGCTGGGCAAGGCCATCGAGCACGAATACAACCTGGCCGACCTGCTGCGCCGGCCGGATGTGAGTTACGAATCGCTGATGTCGCTGGATGGCGGGCGCTTCGCCACGGCCGATGTTTCACGTGAAACCTTGGGTGATGTGAGCGAAGCCGTGGTCGAGCAGATCGAGATCGCAGCCAAATACTCCGGCTACATCGACCGACAAAAGGACGAGGTAGAGCGCGCATCCCACTATGAGAACCTGCGCCTGCCGGCCGACCTGGACTATCTGCAAGTGACGGCCTTGAGCTTCGAGGTGCGGCAGAAGCTGCAGAAGCACCAACCCGAAACCCTGGGCCAGGCATCGCGCATCTCCGGCGTCACGCCGGCGGCAGTGTCCCTGCTGCTGGTGCACCTGAAGAAACGCGGCTTTAAGGGCTTTGGCGTGGCGCCGCAAGAAGAGGCGGTGCCAGGTTGAGCGCCGTGACCCCGATCGTGGAAGGGGCGGCCGCACTCGGCCTGTCGCTGACCGCAGAGCAAGCCGATCGCCTGGCCGCCTACCTGGCCATGCTGCAGAAGTGGAACAAGGTCTACAACCTGACGGCGGTACGCAACCCGGCCGACATGCTGACGCACCACCTGCTGGACAGCCTGGCCGTCATCCCGCCGCTGCTGCGCCAACGCGCCAGCGTGGGGGAGGGCGCAGCACCCTTTAGCGTGCTGGACGTGGGCTCTGGTGCCGGCCTGCCCGGCGCGGTGATCGCCATCTGCTGCCCGCAGGCCACGGTGACCTGTGTAGACACGGTCGCCAAGAAGGCTGCCTTCCAGCAACAAGTGGCGCTGGAGCTGCGTGTGCCCAACCTGCGCGGCCTGCACGCGCGGGTAGAGACCTTGACCCAGACCTATGACGTGGTCTGCTCGCGTGCCTTTGCCTCGCTGCCGGACTTCACCCGCTGGTCGGGCGCCACGCTGGCGGCGGACGGTGTCTGGATGGCCATGAAGGGCAAACACCCGGCAGACGAGCTGGCCGCGCTGGACCCGGATATCCGCGTGTTTCACGTGGAACAGCTGGTAGTCCCGGGGCTTGATGCCGAACGCTGCCTGGTATGGATGCGCAAGATCGCCCCAAAGGGCGGTACTGCAGCAGGCGAGGGCGCTTAAACTCGGTCTTCCCCCGCCCGCCTCTCCTCCCAGGTTCCCCCAGGACTTCCCCATGTTCGGCATCTCCGACTACGGTGCTTTCTGCGCCGCCGTGCTGGTCTTTCTCATGCTGCCAGGACCGGGCACCTTCGCCTTGCTCAACTCCACGGGCAAGGGCGGTGTCCGCGCTGGGGTGGCGGCCATGGCAGGCCTGATTGCCGGTGACCAGGTGCTGCTGTGGCTGGCGGTGGCGGGCGTGGCGGCACTGTTGGCGGCCTACCCGGCCGTCTTCCTGGCGGTGCAGTACGCCGGTGCCGCCTACCTGGGCTGGATCGGCCTGCGCCTGCTCACGGCCAAGGAGGGTGCGGCCAGCCCGGTGCACATCAAGCCAGGCCACTACACGCGCCAGGCCTTCTTCATCACCCTGCTCAATCCCAAGGCCATCGTGTTCTACATGGCCTTCTTCCCGCTGTTCGTGAACCCGGCCACGCACCGCGGCATCCCGACCTTTGCCGCCATGGCCGTGACCATTGCACTGATCAGCGCGCTCTACTGCCTGGTCCTGGTGCTGGTGGCCCGCGCGGTCAAGCAGCAGGTGCAGGCGCATCAACGCTTCCTGCAGGTGCTGCAGCGGTTGACGGGTGTCTTCCTGATTGGCTTCGGCCTCCGACTCGCTTTCTCCAAATAAGTCCCTCATGGCCCAAATCTTCTGCGTTGCCAACCAGAAAGGCGGCGTCGGCAAGACGACCACCTCCGTCAACCTCGCCGCCGGCCTGGCCAAGATCGGCCAGCGCGTGCTGCTGGTGGACCTCGACCCGCAAGGCAACGCCACCATGGGCTCGGGCGTGGACAAGCGCGCGCTCGAGTCCTCGTTGTACGAAGTCCTGGTGGACGGCGTGCCGATCGCCGAGGCGCGCGTGCGTGCCGAGCGCCTGGCCGAGAGCGGCTGCGCCTATGACGTGCTGGGCGCCAACCGCGAGCTGGCCGGTGCAGAGGTCGAGCTGGTGCAGCTCGAGCAGCGCGAAAAGCGCCTGAAGAATGCCCTGGCCGCGGTCGATGCCGAGTACGACTTCGTGTTGATCGACTGCCCGCCTTCGCTGTCGATGCTCACCCTGAACGGCCTGTGTTCGGCACACGGCGTGATCGTGCCCATGCAGTGCGAGTACTTTGCACTCGAAGGTCTGACCGACCTGGTCAACACCATCAAGCAGGTGCATGCCAACCTCAACAAGGACCTGCAGATCATCGGCCTGCTGCGCGTCATGTTCGACCCGCGCATCACGCTGCAGCAGCAGGTCAGCGAGCAGCTCAAGGACCACTTCGGCGACAAGGTGTTCGACACCGTGATCCCGCGCAACGTGCGCCTGGCCGAAGCACCGAGCTACGGCCTGCCAGGCGTGGTGTTCGACCCGCAGGCCAAGGGCAGCCTGGCGTTCGTCGAGTTCGCCAGCGAGATGGTGCGCCGGGTCGGCCGGCGCTAGCCAGGTCCACGGCGCCCGCGCTGCGCGTAGGCGTAGCCCACACTTTCCCATTGCCTTGCTGCCGCAGATTGACATCTGCCGCGCGGCAGCGCTGTGAGTTTTGCGCAGTCTCGCCCGATCCTCACGAAACTTGCGCAACCCCTCTCGGTACGGCAGCTCCGCGCCCTTCTTGATAGTTCCGCGCGGCAAACGAACGGGCCGCTGGAGGAAAGGCACGTTTTCCAGCAAGCGCCTAAATTCCTCCGAACGTAACTCAGGTCGTAGAAATGCGACTTGAGTAACCAATTGTTGCATTGACGCTATCATCGGCTCGAGTCGGCGGCGCGGTGTGCCCGTACGGCTCGTTCATGAGTTTCGTCATCTTGCCCCCGTCGTGTCCGGGAGCAAGGGTCCGTTGTTCCAGTTCCTGCCAGGGCCATCCTGGCAGGCGGCCTTCGTTTTTTCGCAGTCCGCAGCAAGCCCGCCAGGAGTGATCTTCACCATGTCGCAAAGTCTCTCGTCCCGTTTTCTGGCTGCCGCGGGCGCCTTGCGTACCGGTTTGGCCGCGGCCCTGCTGTTGCCGGGCATGGCGATGGCCACGGTCACCATCAACCACCAGTTCACGCCGCAGGCGACTATCGCCCAAGGGGATGTGACGACCTATCGCATCACCATTGCGAACAGCTCGACGGTCGCGCTCAGCAGCGCTACGGTCACCTCCCTGCTGGGGCCGAACATCACGATCGCCAGCCCCCCCGTGTTCAGCACCACCTGCACCGGTGGCACCGTCACCGCGGTTGCCGGCTCCAGCACCGTACGGCTGACCGGGGGCAGCGTGCCGGGACAGGTCGGCAATACCGCCGGCGAGTGCACGGTGGACGTTGCCGTGACCTCCACCGTGCCGGGCAACCACACCGTCACCATCCCCAAGGACACGCCTCCCACTCCCACCGTGGCGGGCTTCCAGGCCACGGAAGGCGCCACCACGGTCTACAACAGCACCGACGCCAATGTGACCTTGCTGGTCACGCTGCTGGCGCCCCCCACCGGGAGCAAGAGCTACGCCCCCCTGCCCGCCTATGTGGGCAAGCCGGTCACGCTGACCATCCAGCTGAGCAACCCCGCGGGCAATACCGGCAAGACCATGCCGCTGACGAGCTTCACGGATAACCTGCCGGCAGGAATGGTGGTGGCGCCGACGCCGAACGCGTCCGCGGTGTGCGCAGGCAGCGGCTTCGCACCCGGCACGCTGACGGCCACGGCGGGGGCCTCCTCCGTCACGCTGACTGGCGGCACGATCGGCGTGGCGGGCACCTGCACCATCACGGTCGACGTGGTGGTGAATTCCATCACGGGCACCAGCCAGACCTTCGCCAACAGCCTCCCGGCGGGCGCCATCGGCAACAGCCGCGGCCTGACCAGCCCCGGCTTTGCCCAGAACCTGCAGGTCAATGCCCCGGTCGCCCTCACCAAGTCGTTCAGCCCCATCGTCATTCCGGTGGGCCAGCCCTCGGTCATGACCATCGTGGTGACCAACAATGGCGCGACGCCGCTGACCAACACCAGCTTCACCGACACCTTTCCTGCGGGGCTGGTGGTCGCCCCCGTGCCTGCAGGTACGGCGACGTGTACCGGTGGCGTCAACGGCACGGTTACGGTTACGGCCACGGCCGGCGCCGGCAGCATCCAGCTCTCCGGTGCGACGGTCCCCGCGGGCGGCAGCTGCACGATCACCGCCAACGTCACCTCGGCTACCGAGGGGGCCTACGCCAACTCCATTCCCGCCAACGCGGTAACCAACACCGAAGGCATCGGTAGCCCGGCGGCGAGCGCCACCCTGACGGCCTATGGCCAGCTGCGTGTCTCCAAGTCGGTGTCGCCGACCAGCATCGCGCCGGGGCAATGGGCGCAGTTCTCCATCACGGTGCAGAACTATTCCGGCGCAGCCGTCAGCGGGGTCTCGCTGACGGACAGCCTGCCGCAGGCCTCCGGCTCTCAGATGGTGCTCGACTATTCCGCGGTCCCCAGCGGCTGCGGTTTCACGTTCGGCAGCCCGTCCGCATCCCAGAACCAGGACGGCGCGCCCCTGCTGGCTGGCACCGCGGGCACCATTCCCGCCGGCACTGGCACCACTCCGGGCTCCTGCACCGTGACGTTCCGGGCCCGCGTGCCAAATGGCACGCCGAAGGTGACGTTCGTCAACAGCCTGCCCGTTGGGGCGGTGCAAGGCACCACCGGCTCGGATTCCATACAGAACACCAATTCGGTGGCCAGCAACGTGGCTGTCGTGGACGCGGTGGTGCTCGGCAAGGCGTTCAACCCCACGTCGGTTGCGCAGGGCCAGACCTCGGTCCTGACACTGACGCTGGCCAACCGCTTCCTCTCGACGCTGGGCGTCAACTCGCTCACGGACAACCTGCCCGCCGGGCTGGTCCTGGCCGCCAATCCCGCCGCCACCAACACCTGCGGCGGCACGCTGCAGGCCGCGCCGGGCGACAACAAGCTCGTGCTGACGGGCGCCAGCGTGGCCGCCCGTCCCAATGCTGCGGTGGACAGCAGCTGCACGGTCACGGCCCGGGTCACGGGCAGTGCGCTGGGTACCTATACCAACACGATCACGCCAGCGCAGCTCGTGACCGCCACGGGCGCGCAGATTGCCGCCAACGTGAGCGCCAACCTGACGATCACCGCGGGCCTGAGCGCGACCAAGAGCTTCAATCCGGCGTCCGCGGCGCAGGGCGGCAGCTCGCGGGCGACAGTGCGCGTCACCAACCAGACCAATGCACAGCTGACCGGCGTGTCGATCAACGACAACGGCCTGGGCGGCGGCCTCTCGCTGGCCAACCCGGCCAACGCGGCCAGCTCCTGCGGCGGTGCGACCGTGCTGACGGCCAACCCCGGCAGCACGGGCGTGCGCCTCGATGGCGTGGTCCTGCCTGCGGGCGCGAGCTGCGACCTGTCGTTCGATGTGGTGGCCAACGGCGCAGGCCCCTGGACGAACACCATTCCCGTGAACCAGATCACCAGCGCGGAGGGGGCCTACAACAGCGTCGCGGTCTCTGCCACCCTGGGGCAGCAGAGTGCCCAGCTGGCGCTCAACAAGTCGTTCAACCCGGTGATCGTGACCGGCAACCAGCCTTCGCTGCTGACCATCGACGTGGTCAACACGTCTTCCGTGCCGATCACGGGCGCGTCGTTCACCGACGTGTTCCCCAGGGGCATCGTGGTGTATTCGGTGCCGGGTGCGCAAACCACCTGTTCCGGTGGCACCGTAGCTGCCACGCCTGCTGGCGGCCAGGTGTCGCTGACGGGCGCCACGCTGGCGGCCAATGCTACCTGCCAGGTCAAGGTCACGGTCACGTCGGTGGAGTTCCTCAACCTGACCAACACCATTCCGGCCAGCGCCGTGAAGAGCCAGGGCGGCTACACGAACGCCCAGTCCACGTCCGCCACGCTGTCCACGCTGGAAGGCCTGGGGGTGTCCAAGGGCTTCGAGCCGGCCTACATCACGCCGGGCCAGACCTCGCGCCTGAAGATCCGCCTGGCCAATACCTACAACCCCAACATCAGCAGCGCGCTGACCGGTGTGAGCTTCACCGATGTGTTGCCGGCGGGCCTGAACTTTGCCGGCAATCCCAATGCCGTGACGACCTGCTCCGGCGGCACGATCACGGTGGCGGGCAATGCGCTGACGCTGTCGGGCGCCACGCTCGTGCCCAATGGCACCTGCGAGCTGCTGGTGGACGTGACCACCACGCAGCCGGGCTTCTATGTCAACCGGCTTGCGGTAGGGGCCGTGACCACTGACCAGACCATCACCAACATGGAGCCGGCCGAGGCCACGCTCGGTGCGGTGACCGCGCCGACGATCGCCAAGCAGTTCTCGCCGTCCACGGTGACCGTGGGAACGTCGTCACAACTGACCGTGACCATCACCAATCCCGCAGCCGTGGCGCTCACGGGTGTCTCGCTGACGGACAACCTGCCGCCGGGCCTGGCGGTGTTCAATCCTGCCAACACCAGCACGACCTGCGTGGGCGGCGCGGTGACCGCCTTGCCAGGCAGCGGCAAGGTGACGCTCAACGGCGCCACCGTGCCTGCCAGCGGCAATTGCGAGTTCCGCGTGGCGGTGGTGGCCTCCGAGCCGGGCGCGCTGCTCAATACCATCGCGGCGAATGCCATCCAGAGCAACGAGGGGCTCACCAACGGCAACCCGACCGATGCGCCGCTCACCGTGCTGGCGCCGCCCACGGTCAGCAAGGCCTTCTCGCCCGCGCAGATCGCCCCCGGCGGGACCAGCACGCTGCGTATCCGGCTGGAGAACAGCAATGCCGCCGCGATCACGCTGTCGGCGGCGCTGGTCGACGCGCTGCCGGGCAACGTGCTGGTGGCCAATCCGTCCAATATCAATGGCCACGTGCCCGGGGGTGAAACCGCCTGCACGGCCGCTTCGGTCACCGCTGCCGCCGGCGCGGTCAGCCTGAGCTATGCCAACGGCGCAGCGATCCCGCCGGGCGGCTGCACGATCACCGTGGACGTCACGTCCACCGTGGCCGGCGCCTACCTCAACACCATTGCCGCAGGCCAGCTCAAGACCACGGCTGGCAATAACCCCGAGCCGGCCATCGCCACGCTGGGTGTGGGCCAGCCTGCCGCACCGACGGTGGTGAAGTCGTTCAGCCCCACCACCATCGACGTCGGCGGCACCTCCGTGCTGACCATCGTCCTGGGCAACCCGAACGCGGCAGCGCTGACGCTGACCAGCGCCCTGACCGACACGCTGCCGACCAACGTGCGCGTGGCAACTCCGGCCAACATCGGCGGTACCTGCACCACCGCGAGCGTCACCGCGACGCCGGGGGCCGGCAGCGTGAGCTACGCGAGCGGCGCCACGATCCCGGTCAACGGCTGCAGCATCTCGGTCAGCGTGACCTCGGACACGGCGGGGTCCTACACCAACACGATCGCGGCAGGCGCGCTGGTGACGGATGGCGGCACCAACCCCACGCCCACGCAAGCCGCGCTGGTGGTCAAGGCCCCCACGCAGCCCACGGTGCTCAAGGCCTTCGCCCCGGGCACCATCAACCCTGGCAGCATCTCGCGCCTGACCATCACGCTGGGCAACGGCAACCCGGGCCCCGCGACCCTGACGGCGGCCCTGGTGGATACGCTGCCGGCCAACGTGCTGGTGGCCGCTGCGCCCAACATCGGCGGCACCTGCACCGTGGCCCAGGTCACGGCAGCCGGGTCGGCCGTGAGCTACGCCAGCGGCGCCACCATCCCGGCCAACGGCTGCACGATCCAGGTCGATGTCACGTCCAGCGTGTCGGGGGGGCCGTACGTCAACACCATCCCGGCCGGCGCCCTGCAGACCGACCTGGGCAACAACGGCGCGCCCGCGGTGGCTGAGCTGCTGGTCAACCCGGGCCAGCCGCCCAGCGTGAGCAAGTCCTTCGTGCCGGCCTCCATCGGTGCCGGCGGTACCTCCACGCTGACGATCTCGCTGGGCAACGGCAATGCCGGTCCCGCGACCCTGACGGCGGCACTGGTGGACAACCTGCCTGCGCCGGTGGTCGTGGCCCCGACGCCGATGCTGGTGGTGAGCGGCGGCTGCAGCGCCGCCGACGTGACCGCCGTGGCCGGTGCCAGCTCGGTGACGGTCCGGTCGGGCGCCCTCATTCCGGCAGGTGGCTGCGCCATCTCGGTACGGGTGACGGCCAGCACGGCGGGTGTCTACGTCAACACCATCCCGGCAGGCGACCTGCAGACCGACCTGGGCAACAACGCCACGCCCGCGCAGGCCACGCTGACCGTGCCGGGGGCCGGCGGTGTCGCATCCCTGTCCGGCAACGTGTACCACGACCGCAATGACAACGGCGCCATCGACGCCGGCGAGGAGGGCATCGGCGGCGTGCAGCTGCAGCTGAACCTGCTGACCGGCAACGGGCTGGTCGCGGTGGGCACGACGACGACGGACGCCAACGGCCATTACAGCTTCACCAACCTGGTGCCGGGCACCTATACCGTCACCGAAGTCCAGCCCGCAGGGTGGACCGACGGCAAGGACACGGCGGGCAGCAAGGGCGGCAGCACGGCCGTGAAGAATGCCATCAGCGGCATCGTGCTGGTGGCCGGCGACGCGGCGACGGACTACAACTTCGGCGAACTGCGCCCGGCCAACGTGGCGGGCATCCCGACGCTCGATCCCTGGGCCCTGCTGCTGCTGTCCCTGGCACTGGGCTGGATGGCGGTGCGGTCACGCGGCGCGCGTCTGCGTTAAGCGGCGGCCTGCCTGCGGGCAGGCGCCAGGTTCCCAGGCGACCCGCTGGCGCACCGCGCCAGCGGGTCGCCGCGCTTGAGCGGCAGGCCTGGCGCTCCGCGCGCAAGGTAGTATCGCGGGCCCTGGCTGCCACTGCGGCCGCATGGGCAGTTCCTTCTTTGCAGCGTGAAACCATCTTCCATCCTCACCCTTCCCGGCTGGCACGGCAGCGGCCCGGCGCACTGGCAAAGCCGCTGGGAGGCGCTGCATGGCTACCGCCGCGTGGAGCAGCACGACTGGCAGCGCCCGCTGCGCGGCGACTGGAGCGCGCGGCTGGAAGAGGTTCTGCTCGGCTGCGATGGTCCGGCCGTGCTGGTGGCGCACAGCCTGGGCTGCCTGCTGGTGGCGGCCTGGGCGGCGCACTCGCGCCACACCGGCCGCGTGCAGGGCGCCTTCCTGGTGGCGCCGCCCGACATCGAGCGCGAGGACAACCGCGCGGTGCTGCCCGGCTGGGCACCCGCGGTACGCCAGCCGCTGCCGTTTCCCAGCCTGCTCGTTGCCAGTGAAGACGACCCCTATGGCAGCGCTGCATCGGCACAGGCATTGGCCCAGGCATGGAAATCGCGCTATGTGAGCGCCGGCTTCGCTGGCCACGTCAATGCCGAGTCCGGCCTGGGCGACTGGCCCGCCGGCCACGCGCTGCTGCTGCCGCTGCTGGCGGCGCACGAATAGAACCCGAGAACAAGGAATCCCGAATGGCCATCAAGAAACCCAAGGGCCTGGGCCGCGGCCTGGAAGCGCTGCTGGGCCCCAAGGCCAGCGAAGCCCCGGCCGATGCCCCGCCTGCCGAGCCCGGCCTGCCCAGTACCCTGGCGCTGGCCGACATGGTGCCCGGCATCTACCAGCCGCGCACGCGCATGGACGAAGGCGCGCTCTATGAGCTGGCCGAGAGCATCAAGGCCCAGGGCATCATGCAGCCCATCCTGGTGCGGCAGCTGAAGAGCGGCGACAGCGCCGGCAAGTACGAGATCATCGCCGGCGAGCGGCGCTTCCGCGCCGCCCGCCTGGCGGGCCTGGACAGCGTGCCGGTGCTGGTGCGCGACGTGCCCGACGAGTCTGCCGCCGCCATGGCGCTCATCGAGAACATGCAGCGCGAGGACCTCAACCCGCTGGAAGAGGCCCAGGGCCTGCAGCGGCTGGTGAAGGAATTCGGCCTCACGCACGAGCAGGCTGCCCAGGCCGTCGGGCGTTCGCGCAGCGCCGCCAGCAATCTGCTGCGCCTGCTCAACCTGGCCGACCCGGTGCAGACCATGCTGATGGCCGGCGACCTGGACATGGGCCACGCCCGCGCACTGCTGTCGCTGGACCGCGCCGCCCAGATCACGGCGGCCCACCAGATCGCCGCGCGCAAGCTCTCGGTACGCGAGGCCGAGGGCCTGGTGAAGAAGATCGGCGCGGAATTCAGCCTCTCCGCGCAGAAGCCGCCCGCGCAGCGCAAGGAGAAGTCTGGCGACCTGCGCCAGGTCGAGGAAGAGCTGGCCGACCTGCTGACCGCCGCGGTCGAGGTCCGGGTCAAGAAGCGCATCAAGCGCCACGGCCGCACCGAGGACACCGGCGAGCTGGCGATCCAGTTCGGCAGCCTGGATGAGCTCAACGGCCTGATCGACAAGCTGCGCAGAACCAGATGAGGCTCGCCCCCAGGCTTGCCCACTGCGTGTGGGCGCCTGCCCCCTTGCCGGAGGTGACACCCGCGGCCCGGCAGCACCGGCCCTGTAGCGTCCCTGGCCGGGCCGCGCCAGTCTTCACGCGCGGCGCAATGCCGCATTGAGATGAATCGCCTGCGCCGGCTGCTGCCCTGGCCCCTGCCGGCGCTGCTGGTCTGGGCCAGCGCCTGGGCCCTGTTCTGGCTGCTGCCGCGGGGCCTGCCGGCGGTGCTGGCGGCCACGGCCTGGGGCGCTGCCTGGAGCCTGGTCGGGGCCACGCGCATGCGCCGCCTGCTGCTGGCCCTGGGCTTTCCGCTGTCGCTGCTGGCCTCCGGCGCTGCGGCGCTGCCCGCATGGGGTTGGCTGCTGCCCCTGGCGCTGTGCCTGCTGGTCTACCCGGTGCATGCCTGGCGCGACGCACCGGTCTTTCCCACGCCCCTCCACGCGCTCGACAGCCTGCCGGCGCGGGTGGTGTTGCCGCCTGGCGCCGCCGTGCTGGATGCCGGCTGCGGCCTGGGCGACGGCCTGCGCGCGCTGCGCCGGGCCTACCCGCAGGCGCAGCTGCACGGCATCGAATGGAGCTGGCCGCTGCGGCTGGCCTGCGCGCTGCGCTGTCCCTGGGCCCGGGTGCGGCGCGGCGACATCTGGAAGGCCGGCTGGAGCGGCTACGCGCTGGTCTACCTGTTCCAGCGGCCGGAGAGCATGGAACGAGCGTGGCGCAAGGCCGCCGCGGAAATGCCGGCAGGCACCTGGATGGCCAGCCTCGAATTCGAAGTACCGGGCGTGCCCCCGAACGATCGGCTGCGTACGCCGGACGGCCGGCTGCTGTGGCTGTATCAGGTGCCGAAAAAACGCGAAAAATGAGAAAAACACCCTCAAGCAAGGGTTGTCAGCCTCCCCGAGGGCACCGTATGCTCCCCGATTCGTTTTTTACGCACCCTTTACACGGGCTGCGCTTTCGGGGACCTCCATGCATTCGATCCAGAAACTGTCCTTGGCCTGCGTGGCCGCCGCGGCCACCTTGCTGCTGTCCGGTTGCGAAACCACCAACATGAAGATGGGCAGTGCCGACGCCAAGACCATGGCCACCGGTGCCGCCGCCGGCGGCGCCACGGACGGCGCCAGCGGCCAGCTCGAGCGCTGCAGCGCCCCGCTGGGCACCGTGTCCCTGATCGAGAACCAGCAGGCAGGCTGGTACACCATCCTGCGCAACGAATACAAGCTGCCGCCCACGGCCAACCTGCTGCGCCTGCTGGTGCAGCAATCCAACTGCTTCATCGTGGTCGAGCGCAGCGCCGCCGGCATGAACGCCATGACGCGCGAGCGCGCGCTGATGCAGTCCGGCGAAATGCGCCAGGGCAGCAACATGGGGGGCGGCCAGATGGTCGCCTCCGACTACGGCCTGACGCCCGAGGTGGTGTTCAACAACAACAACGCGGGCGGCGCCGCGGCTTCCCTGGGCGGCGCCATCGGTGGCCGCTACAGCGGCCTGATCGGTGCGCTGGGCGGCAGCATGAACACCAAGGAAGCCAGCACCCTGCTCACGCTGATCGACAACCGCTCCGGCGTGCAGGTGGCCGCTTCCGAAGGCAGCGCCTCCAAGACCGATTTCGGCGCCATGGGCCAGCTCTTCGGCGGCTCCGGCAGCGGCAGCATTGGCGGCTACTCCAACACGGCCGAAGGCAAGGTGATTGCCGCCGCCTTCATGGACGCCTTCAACCAGATGGTGCGCGCGCTGCGCAGCTACAAGGCGCAGTCGGTGCAAGGCCAGGGCCTGGGCGGCGGCGGCCGGCTGGGCGTGGACGGCGGCGCCGCACCGTCGCAGACCTCGGCTCCGCGCGCGGGTGCCGCCATGTCGCTGCGCGACGCCCAGACCAAGCTCAACCAGCTCGGCTACAACACCGGCACGCCCGACGGCGGCATGGGCCCGCGCACTGCGGCCGCACTGCGCGCGTTCCAGAAGGACGCGGGCATTCCCCAGTCCGGCCGGCTGGATGCCGCCACGGCAGCCGAGCTGGCGAAGTAAACCGGCGCTCCCCGGCCAAGCCGCGGCCTGCGAAGGCCGCGGCTTTTTCATTTCATGCCTGCGTATTCCGCCACACCCGCAGCAGCTCGCGCGACTCCATCACCAGCCCCACGTGCAGCGACACCATGCTGAGCGCCGCTGCCTCCAGCTGCGGATCGGTGCCGCGCACCAGGTCGCGCAGCACGATCACGCGGTAGTTGTGGTTGTTGGCGTCGAACGCGGTGCTGAGCACGCAGCAGTCGGTAAAGCCGCCGTCCAGCACCACGGTCTCGATGCGCTGGTTGCGCAGCAAAAAATCCAGGTCGCTGGGGTAGAAGGCCGACAACCGCCGCTTGGTGTCCACACGCATGTCGCCGGGCTCGACACGGGTGCACCACTCGGTCCAGCGGCTGCCCTCTATGGCGTGCGCGTCGGCATTGGGGATGGGGCCTACATGCAGCGGGAAGGTGCGCCGCCACGCGGCCGGGATGCCGCGCGTGTCGTCTTCGCCACCCGGGCGCAGGGTAGAGCGCACGTGGACCAGGCGCACGCCCTGTGCGCGCACCTGTTCGTGGAAAGCATCGAGCGGCGCCACCAGGTCGCGCGCACGTGGCGCAGGGCAGGGGCAGTCGGGCGAGTCGTCCAGGTGGCCGCGGTGCATGTCGATGGAGATGACGGCCGTGGTGGCGGGGTTCAGGTAGTCGGCGAACTCGGCATCGTCGAGTTGGCGCGGCTGCTCGTAGACGTAGGCTTGCATGGATTCAGCGTCGTTCTTCACGGAGGTAAGGCTCACCCAGCGCGCCCGGCGTCTCGTCACTGCCGCGCCTTGCCAGCGCCACCCAGACCATCACGCCCAGCGTGACGACATAGGGCGTCATCAGCACGAAGTACTGCGGCAGGCTGATGCCGGCGGCGGCCAGTTGCGGGATCAGGGCCTCTATGCCGCCGAACAGCAGCGCGCCGGCGAATGCGCGCCAGGGCGACCAGCGCGCGAAGATCACCAGGCCCACGGCGATCCAGCCGCGCCCGCCGGTCATGCCGGCGATCCACAGCTTGGTGCTGAGCACGGCGATATAGCCGCCGGCCAAACCGATCAGTGCCGAGCCGGCCAGGATGGCCAGAAAGCGCGTGCGCAGCACCGGGATGCCGGCCGCATCGGCCGCCTGCGGGTTCTCGCCCACGGCGCGCAGGCGCAGGCCGGACACCGTGCGGTTCAGGTACCAGACCACCAGCGCAAAGATGACGGGCGTGAGGTAGGCCACCACGTTCTGCCGGAACAGCCCGCCGATCAGCGGCAGCTGCGCCAGCGGGCCCAGCGGCAGCACGTCCAGGCCGGTGACCGGCTGATTCGTCCAGCCCAGCACGGTGCCCAGCAGGCCCGTGAGGCCCTGGCAGAAGAACACCAGTGCCAGCCCGGCAATGACCTGGTTCACGCGCAGCCAGACCACCATCACCGCGAACAGGATGGACACGGTGGCGGCCGCCAGCATGGAGCCGAGCAGTGCAATGCCGGGCTCGTGCACCGCCAGTTGCACACCCACGCCGGCCAGTGCGCCGACCAGCATCAGCCCTTCGGCGCCCAGCGAGAGCACACCTGCGCGCTCGCTGATGATGAGCCCCAGCGCGGCCAGCGCAAAGGGCACGGCAAAGTCCGGCATGTTGCCAAGCCAGTGGGCGATCAGGTCCATGGCTCAGGCGCCTTTCTGGCCGACGGCACGGATGCGGTGGCGGATGAAAAAGTCTGATGACGCCACGCACACCACCAGGATCGCCTGGATCAGCTGCACCATCGAGAACGGGATTTGGTAGAACACCTGCAGGCTGCGGCCGGCGACGAAGAGCGTGGCCACCAGCACCGCGACCACGCTGGCGGCCAGCGGGTTGTTGCGCGCCAGGAAGGCGATCAGGATGCCCGAGAAGCCATAGCCGTTGTAGAAGGCCTGGGTCAGCCGCCCCTCTTGCCCGGCGGCCACCATGAAGCCCGCCAGCCCGGCCAGCGCGCCCGACAGCAGCACAGAGCCCAGTACCAGCCGGCGCACCGGCACGCCCACGGCATCGGCCACGCGCGTGCTGGCATGCACAAAGCGCAGGTACAGGCCGGCGCGGCTCTTGTCCACAAACCACCAGGCCGCAACCGCCACCACGGCCGCCAGCACGATGGCGCTGCTGAAGCCGCCGGCGATGTCAGGTAGGCGCTCGAAGGCCTGGAACTTGGGGCTGTAGGGGAAGGCGTCCTTCGGGTCCTTCCAGCTGCCGTAGAGCAGGTGCAGCAGGAGGTTGGCGGCCACGTAGTTGAGCATCAGGCTGGAGATGATTTCGTTGATGCCCAGCCGCATCTTGAACAGCGCTGGCAGCACCACCCAGGCCAGGCCGCACAGCAGCGCGGCGGCGGCCATCAGCCACAGGCGCAGCGCGGGCGGGCCCACTTCGTGGATGGAGACAAAGGTGGCGCCAATCGCGCCCCACACCATCTGGCCTTCGAGCCCCAGGTTCCAGAAGCGCGCCCGAAAAGCCATGGCCGCGGCCAGGCCCACCATCACCATGGGCGCGGCCTGGAACAGCACGGCGCGCAGGTTCTGCGGGTCGGTGAAGGTCTGCACCACGAACTCGTTGAGCAGGTCTTCTGGCGACACCCCGGCCGCCACCAGGATGGCGCCGCAGATGAACAGGCCCAGCGCAACGGCCAGCGCCAGGATGGCGGCCTGCTTGGGCCAGCTGAGTTGCTGGCGCAGCTCCAGCGTGTAGCGGCGCTCCAGCAGGGGGACAAAGCGGCGGCGTGGTGGTGGCGCCGCGGATTCAGCCGTGGGAGGCATGGGAAGAGGATGGCTGGTCGCGTTCACAGGGCAATGCGGTTCGATGGGGAGAGGGCGCGAATGAGGGAGCGCTTGGCCGCCCATGGCGAGCGAAGCGAAGCCCGTTCGCAGAACACCGCGGAACCGGCTTTGCCGGGCCGCTGGTGTTGCCCCCTGCAAGGGGGTTGGCGCAGCGACACGAAGTGCGCGAAGACTGGGGGTGTATTCCTCATGCTGCCACCATCGCTTGTCCTACGGCTTGGCGATCAACGGGCGTGTTGAATTCGCCGACGATGCGGCCCCGCACGATTACGCCCACGCGGTCGGCCAGCGCCAGCACCTCGTCCAGGTCTTCGCTGATCAGCAGCACGGCGGCGCCAGCATCGCGGGCGGCGCGCAGGCGCTCGTGCACATGCGCGCCGGCGCGCACGTCCAGGCCACGGCTGGGGCTGTGCGCCAGCACCAGGCGCGGCCGTCCTTCGAATCGGCTGAACTCGCGCGCGATCACCAGCTTTTGCGCATTGCCGCCCGACAGCAGCGCGGCCTTTTGCCGGATCGAGCGCACGCCCAACACGTCAAAGGCCTTCACCGCAGCGGTGGCCTCGGCCTCCATGCGGCGGCGGTCCAGGCGCGCCGCGCGGCCGTAGCGGCCGGCGTGCACCTGGCCGATGCCAAAGTTCTCTGCCACTGACAGGCCACCGGCCAGCGCCAGCCCATAGCGGTCGGCCGGTATCGCGGCAATGCCCAGCTCGCGGCGCTGCACCGTGGTGGCGGCGCGCAGGTCGCCAAAGCCATCCAGCGTCATGCTGCCGCCCTGCGTGGCCAGCAGGCCCATGATGGCCTGCGCCAGCTCGCTTTGGCCGTTGCCGCCGACGCCGGCCAGGCCGTAGATCTCGCCGGCGTGCACGGTGAGGCTGATGCCGTCGAGCGCGGGCGGGCCGCCTGCGCTGGCGCTGTGCAGGTCCTTCAACACCAGCCGCGCGGCGCCGCGCGTGGTCTGCGCGCGTGCGGGCGGCGGCAACGCCTCGCCCACGGTCAGGCGCACCAGCTCGGCCTCGGGTGTTTCGCGTGGGTCCAGCGTGGCGATGGTGCGGCCGCCGCGCATCACGGTGACGCGGTCGGCATAGCGTTTTACGTCCGCCATCTTGTGCGTCACCAGCACTACGGCCGTGCCCTGGCGCCGGGCCAGTGCTTGCACGGTTTGCAGCAGGCGCGCGGCCTCGGTGTCGGTGAGCACGGCTGTGGGCTCGTCCAGGATCAGGATGCGCGCGCCGGCCAGCAGCACCTTGAGGATTTCCACGCGCTGCTGCTCTGCTACAGAGAGTCGGTCTACACGCTGATCGGGGTCGATCTCGAAGCCCAGCGCATGCGCCTGCGTGAGGATGGCCGCGCGTATGCGCGCCAGGCGTTGGCGGTAGCTGCTCACGTCCTCGTCGTCCACCGGCACGCTGAGCAGAATGTTTTCGGCCACGCTGAAAGGCGCGACCAGCTTGAAGTGCTGGTGCACCATGCCGATGCGGTGCCGCGCCGCGTCGCTCGGGCCGGCCAGGCGCACCGGGTTGTCGTCCACCAGCAGCGTGCCGGCCTCGGGCGCGTAGAGGCCTGCCGCGATGTTCATCAGCGAGGACTTGCCCGCGCCGTTCTCGCCCAGCAGCGCGTGCACCTCGCCCCAGCGCGCAGCAAAGTGCGCATCAGCCAGCGCCACGAAGCCGTCAAAGGACTTGTGGATGCCTTGAAGCAGCAGCGCATCGGTCATGGAAAAAATAGTCTGAAATTGATGGGTAAATCAACGGCTTGGGCTTGATGCCAAGAGGCTGCCTGGGCAGGATCATTCAGGTAAAAAAGTAAAAACGTCCCAAAATGATCTGCCCAAGTGCCGGCTACTTCTGCGTGACCACGCCCTTGACGTACCAGTCCATCTTCCACAGGTCGGCGTCCGACAGCACGGCGCCAGCGGCCACGCGCTCCTTGCCGTCGCGGTCTTTCAGCGGGCCGGCGTAGATCTGCTTGCCCTTCAGCAATGCGTCGCGCTCGGCCATGATGGCGGTGGCCTTGTCCTTGGGCACGGCCGGGCCAAAGCCGGCGATGTCGGTGCCGCCGTCCTTCATTTCGATAAAGGCGCCGTAGGGCGCGGGCTTCCAGTTGCCGGCCTCGATCTTCTTCAGCTCGGGGATCAGGAACTTGTCCCAGATCCACACCGACGAGCACAGCGTGGCCTTGGGCGCGAACTGGCGCAGGTCGCGGTGGTGGCCGGTGCCATACACGCCGCGCTCTTGCGCCACGAGCTGCGGCGTGGGGCTGTCGACGTGCTGGCCGATGACGTCGGCGCCCTGGTCGATCAGGGCCACGGCGGCGGCGCGTTCCTTCACCGGGTCGTTCCAGGCGCCGGTGTAGATCACCGTCACGGTGGCGGCCGGGTTGACCTTCTGCGCGCCCAGCGCGAAGGCGTTGACCGTCCAGTTCACCACGCCGAAGGGGTTGGCCGCGACAAAGCCGAGCTTGCCGCTTTTGCTGGCCGCGCCGGCCGCCATGCCGCACAGGTACTGGCTCTCGTAGGTGCGGCCGTAGAAGGATTCGAGGTTCTTCCCATTGGTGGTGCCGGAACCGTTCAGGAAGGCCACGTTGGGGTATTTGTCGGCCAGTTCCTTGAACGCGTCGGAGTAGCCGAAGGCCGTGCCGATGACGATGTTGGCGCCGCGCTGGATGAAGCGCTCCACCGCCGGCTTGATGGCCGAGGCGTCTTCGGGCACGCCTTCCACGAACTGGATCTTCTGGCCCAGCGCGGCCTCGATCTTCAGGCGCGCCTCGTCGAAGGCCTGGGTCCAGCCGCCGTCGTTCCGGGGGCCGAAGTAGATCATGGCGATCTTGGGCTTGTCCTTGAGGGTGAAGCCATCGGCCAGCGCGGGGCCCGACAGCACCGCACAGAACACCAGCGCCGCAGCGGCGCCCAGCATCGATTTACGCAACATGGGAAGACCTTTCGTTGAAGAGAAGAGGGGTGCGGGAATGCGGAGAACGGAGCGGCTCAGCCCACCAGCCGCAGCGCCGCGCCATAGCGCGGGCCCAGCTCGCAGCTGTGGTGGTCGACCTGGTTGGTGTCGGCCAGCTCCAGGTTGAAGAAGCAGGCCTCGGGCGTATCGAACAGCGGGCCGGCATGCCAGGTGCCACGGTGCAGCATCACCGCCACGTCACCCGGAATGCGAAAGGCGCGGATGTCGGCCAGCGCCGGCTCGGCGTCCGGCACGTCGACCTGCAGCGGCGGCGCCACCGCCATCACCCAGTCATGCCCGCCGGCCGAGGCCAGCGCCTGCGTGACTGCGCGGTGGCGCGTGATGCGGCGCACCGTCATGTCGGCATCGGTGTGGCGCTTGTGCAGGCGCATGGTGTAGAAGCGCGGCGTGCCGCGCGACAGCTCCAGCTGCGCGTCCTGCGGGCCAAAGGCGATGCCGTCTTCCAGCGCGGCCATCACCGTGCCAAAGGGGGCAAAGGCCTGCGGCGTGAGCGGCTGGATCGGCAGGTCTATCAGGGCAAAGCTTGTGTACTTCATGCGAGGTCCCGCAGCGGCGCGGCATGTTCGGTAGGGGCGGAATGTGCGGCTTCGAAGTCGTCGGGCAGCTCCAGCTCCACCTCGGCATAGCGCCGCAGGCCTTCCAGCAGCGTGCCTTCCTGGTCCAGGAACAGGCGCTGCGTCAGGCCGCGCACCAGGCGCGGCAGCGCGTGCTTGTGGCCGCTGATGGAGGTCGAGTGCGGCCCGTGGCTGACGTAGCTCGCGCTGTTGAAGGCGAACACGCGCGTGACCCAGTCGTCTGCCGCCTGCTGCGGCAGGAACTCGTAGTGCTCGCCCAGGTAGGGGTGCGCGCCCAGCGTCTCGCTGGCCTGCGCCGGCGGCGGCGCATAGCGCTGGTGCCAGCGCGCCACGCGCGGCGCCAGCGTCTGCAGCTCGGGCCGGGCCGCCAGGTCGAAGGCCTGGCCGGTAGCGCAGATCACGTGGTCAAAGCGCAGCTCGCCCTGCGGCGTGTCGATGGCGATGTCCTGCCCCGACCAGTGCACCTGCTGCCAGCCGCAGGCCGCGCGCAGCCGCAAGCCGGGCAGCGCCAGCGCACGCCGGAAGCTGCCGCGCGGCGGCGGCTGGTCCACGTCGCGGAAGTGCCGCGCCACCTGCCAGCGCGTGGCGTCGCCAAGCCGCGCGTAGTGCGTCATCAGTCCGGCGGTCTCGATGTGGCGGTGCGGGTTGATGCGCGGCAGGCGGTCACGCCGGAAGCACAGGTCCACCGACTGCGCGCCGGCCTCCAGCGCCGCCACCGCGTTGTCAAAGGCCGATGCGCCGTGGCCCAGCACGCCCACGCGCTGTCCGCGCAGCGCGCTGAAGTCGATCGCATCGCTGGAGTGGTGGCAGCGCCCGGCCGGCAAGGGCGCCGCGATGAAGGCAGGCACGCGCCAGGCGCCGGCGCCATCGCTGCCGGTGGCCAGCACCACCAGGCGCGCCAGGCGGGTGCGCGTGTGGCCATGGCTGCGGGTGTCCACCGCCAGCAGGCCGGGCTGCGGCGCGGGGCGCAGGTCCAGCACCTCGACCTCGTTCTCTACCGGCAGTGCCAGCGTGGCGCGGTACCAGCGCAGGTAGTCCATCCACAGCGTGCGCGGGATGCGGTCCATGCCCTGCCAGGCTGCAGCGCCAAAGCGGGTGGCGTACCAGCGCTGTACACCCAGCGCGGGCAGGCCCAGCTCCATGCCGTTGAGCTGCTTGGGCGTGCGCAGCTCGGGCATGCGGGCAAAGCTTTCCCACACGCCTTCGCTGCCGGCGCGTGCGCGGTCCAGCACCGCCACGTTGGCCACGCCCTGCGCCTGCAGCATGGCGCAGGCGGTCAGCCCGCTCTGGCCGCCGCCGACGATCAGCACGTCATGCACGTGCGCGCCGTCGGCACAGGCCGGTTGCACCCAGGCGCGCTCCGGGTAGGCCAGGGCGGCCAGCTCTGCGCGCGCCTGCACCGCCAAGGCCGCCAGCGCCTGCTCGGCGCCGCGTACTTCGGTGGGCAGCAAGGCGGGTGGATGGCCCATCACATCATGAAATTGATGCGGAACACGTTGCCTTCCGGGTCCAGCAGCACCGCCTGGTACCAGTGGTAGTAGGTCTCGTAGGGCGCCTTGACCAGCGTGGCACCGGCCGCCAGCGCCACCGGCACCATGCGGTCGACATCGGCCTGGCTGTCGACGTCGATGTTGAGCAGGAACTTCACGCCGCGCGTGTCTGAGTACTCGGATAAATGCAGCAGCTCGTAGGCATCGAGCGCGTTGAAGCCCAGGCTTGATTTGCCGGTATCCAGGCCGCGAAAGATGGGC
>Ga0116227_10007670_pt1 | contig 20888 bp, 15 predicted proteins | sample S1TSphgellanicum_FD_89693 | JGI IMG/M metagenome (GOLD analysis project Ga0116227, IMG submission 89693) | Host-associated microbial communities from peat moss isolated from Minnesota, USA - S1T2_Fb - Sphagnum magellanicum MG | ecosystem: Host-associated > Plants > Peat moss > Unclassified...
TTATGCAAAAAAAAAAAAACACTCAATAAAAAAGAGAAATAAGTTTTTGGAGATTTTTTTAAGTTGTATTATTTATCATAGATCAATCATCATCCCCCCCCCCCCCCCCCCCCCCCCCCCCCGCCCCCCCAAATAATAATAAGGATTTCTCTAAATTCAAGAAAATCTTGGAATGTGGTTTATCATCCAAAAGTGACCCGCGCCAAGTGACTTTTTCTGACAAACCAAATGATTGATGGATGGATGGATGGATAGATGGATGGATGGATTCACTGCCCCACCTGACACACACCTGCCCCCCTACCTGCCATGGCTGCTCTACAAGGTACCACGTACCAATCAGTTTCCCTAATCTAGACTATTAATTTTTATAAATTAAAAAATATTTATAATCTTTATAAATTAAAAAAATATTTATAATTTTTAAATTTTTTATTGTGTCTATCTTGTGTGAGTCCTTTGAAGTTTCTACCTACCTACCTACCTACTAACCTACCTACTCCCCCCCCTTTTTTGGGACCCTTTTTTTAGGTGCCTTTGAATTTCTAGGCCTTTTGTGGAGTGTTGTTATTGCCGAACTTCTTTTGCTAGGTATAAAACTTTTTCAGGTTTGCAGGGTTTAGGCCCTAAACCCTAAAACCCTAAAACAAACCCCAAATTCGCATCAAATGAGTCCTAATTGTTGGTTTTGGGGGGTTTTTGAAAAAGAATCGGAAATACTCAGTTCCGGTTATTTCGAAAACCCCGTAAAAGAACCGTTGATCTGCCCTGAAAGAACCGACCGACGATGGGCTCGCGGTGGCCGGTCATCCGATTACAAATAAATAAATTGAGAACCGTGCTTATATAGCAGAACCGGGTCTTTGATGTTTGGGTGTAGGGTTTTTTCGTAACCGGGATTACGATTCCCTGCTAAGTGCCCAGATAACCACCGGGGTTAATTCCTGTGTTTAATAACCGTCTCAAGACGTGGCGTAAGCCTACCCGACGGTTATTAAAAAGGAACAAACCGGCCAACATTGGTCAGGTGAGGTGAAGTGACGTGAGGTAAAGTGAGGTAAAAGGGGAGGGGGAGGGTAAAGGTGAAGGTAAGGTAAGATTTGTGTCCATGGTAAAAAAAAGTAAAAAAGGTTCATTAACGGGCCACTGAGAGGTTTTGATACGTTCCTAGGGTTTGGCGCTCACTCCGTTTTCCCCGCTCAAACCAAAGAGCTCCCTATATATCCGGACGCCAGAGACAGACTCTCCCGGAGGCGGCGGGGTAAGGAAGAAAGGAAGGAAGGAAGGAAGGAAGGGAGAGAAGTCCTTCTTCGTCTTCTTCTTTTGTTGCTATCTGAAGATCAATCTGAACTGAACTCGTCCTTTTGAAAAAATTAATTTGAAGTCTTTTTTAAGAAATCCAGAGGGAAATTCATCTGTAATTTTTGGTTTTATGAATTAAGGAAGGAAAAGAAAGGAAAGGAAGTAGAGCAGAGAGGCAATGCAGAAGGTACCAGTGAAGGTAGTGGTGGCCTCTGCAGCAGGAGGAGGAGGAGGACGAGAAAGAGGAGCTCCTTTGCAGCTGAATGGTAATAGTAATTGTAGTGATGGCATTACCACCACCACGCCTTCTTCTTCTTCTTCTCCTGGTGGTGGCGGTGGTGGTGGTGATGAGCTCATGATGACTCTAGGAGATGTTGTGGAGAACAACACTACTACTACTACTACTACTACTACTGTGTCAGTACTGTCGTCTTCTGTTTATCCCCCGCCTTTGGCCACGCACCAGGACGTGGTGGCTAGTAAGGAGCTCTTCTTGGACACGCTCGACAAGTTTCACAACGCTCTTGGCACTAGACTGCATGTGTGAGTTCCAATTTTCCTTTGCAAAACCGATTGTTCTTGTGCTTGTCGGTTTGATTGTTTTTTGGTTATGAAGCTTCAGCAATTGGATCGTCTCTTATCGTGATTTTCTTCCGCTTCTGTTTTTTTTCTGCTTACGCTCCGACGTGTGACTTTTGTGTTCGGAAACGTTTTTTATTTTCCAGTCTGTTATCGTTTTTTCAAAGTCTATTGTCGCACTTGCAGCTTTTTCGAGTTCTTGACGCCATGACTCTCCCTGTGTGTCTGTGCGGGAAAAACTTTCCGGGGCAATGTGGGAACTGGATAAGGAAAAAATCTTCATTATTTTGCACAGTTCTCGTTACACTCTATCTCCATTTCTGAGCTTTCAGCAGCAAAACTCTTGTTGTTGACCAAAGTTTCCTCTTATATGACAATGAAGCCGCTGTACCAAAAGCCATGGTAACAACAAGGCTCCCTCCAGTGGCCATCGTAACGCCATGCACGTAAGGGAAGAGTTGAGAATCCAAGAAATTCATTCTCCTGAATGAAGAAATTTCAAAGCGTTATTGTCTTCTTTCTCTATGTATCTCAGGGGTTTTTCTCGTCCTGAGATCAAGGAGGACGAGCTTGAGAAACGTTCTGCTCCTCAACCTAAGCTCTGCCAGTTGCAGAACCTTGCATGCATTACTTGACTCGAAGGGTTTATCCTGTCTGATTATGATAGCCATGGTTTGTCAACAGTTGGGTCAGGGGTTTTTCTGTGTTCCATGTATCTATATTGCAAATGTGCAAATGCTCATGCAAAAACTGTGTTTGTGCTTGGAATTTCTGTTTTTCCCCCCTTTTGAGGACTGGGATGCATGTCTCGGTGCATTTCCAATAACTGGGTGGAACCCAAGTTGTCCCACTTGCTTCTTTTCTCATATACCTATGTGTTGGTGAAAGAAAACTAGAAAATGCTCTAGCAGAAGTCTCTTGATTATTTCTAGTCTAGGGGTCTCGAATTACCTTCCAGTTGCAAACTGAGTCCCTGTAGACGTTATTGTTTTCTGAGTGTAGCATTGCAGAATATTCACACTGTTCTTGTTGAGAAGTTGAACATGTTGTACCTGACAAGTAGACTCAGTTGCAGCAAGTGTAACATGGTGTATTTTGACCATTGCCTGTTTACACTGTTGATTGTGAATTCTGAAAATGGTGCAGAAAGAAGGGAAGAAAAGGGAAGGCTAAAGATGCTCAAAGCTTCCGAGAAAGTCTTGAAGGGTGAGGTGGTTGCAAAACCTTAATTTTTTCCCAATTTTGGAAAACCTTTAAAAAATTCCAATTTTGGAAATTTGTGTCATTTCCTTGTCCTTGTAGAGATCAGTTTTGTTGCAAATGGGTCTTGGTCAGAGGCTCATGCAAAGTGTGTACTCTGACAAGAGAGGATGAATTAGCCTAGTGCTCTAGTTTTGGATTCCATGGGTTCAAGATGCCATTGATTTTGTATTTCCAAACATTATTGCATATCATTCAACTACCTAGTAATCCTGAAGATCAGCTTTATGTTGAATGACCAAATGTTCATGTGTAAATATGCAGACATTCAACAGATGAAGCATTCATGGCATTTGGCAATATCCTTTCCTTGCTTTCCTCTTGTGACTACAGCTTTGTGTGTGTTTTTGGGGTGTTGCAGCATCCCAAAGATAGGAGGCAAGGCCCTTGACTTACACTTCCTCTATGTGGAAGTCACATCAAGAGGTGGCTCCCAACAGGCCTGTTTTCTCACCTTTTCCTAACAAGCTGCACTAATGTCCAGTTGTGCACTTGTGGTACTTTTTTGGAGTGTTGAACATGATGCTGAAACCACTGTTTCATCCACCGTTGGTGTGGCTTTTAGACTAAACAATGAACATGCTGCTCTTGTTGAAGCAGGTAATCAAGGACAGAAAATGGAAGGAGCTTACAGTTGCCTTCAATTTTCCTCATACAACCAGCAGTGCTGCATATGTGTTGCGCAAGTACTACATTGGAATCCTTCACCACTATGAACAAGTCTACTTTTTCCGAATACAGGGTCCCTTGGTTCCCCCTCCAAGTAAGTTACAATAAATAATGAGCAGATTTGCAAACAGTGCATCAATCATATAAGACAGTTGCAATCAGTTGCAATCACATGGTTGAAAGTTATAACCATCAGTAAGGGCACCATGTTGGAATGGACGGGTGTAGTCTGTTGCATGAGCTAAGCTGACTAGATGTTGGATGAAATGTTCTAATAATGCTTGTGGTTTGGTTTTTTGGTTTGGAAGTTGCCTTGCCAGGGCCTAGTCCTATGAGTGTAACAAGGGACCAGATGGCACGTCCCCTGTCAGATGCAGGGCCTGAGGCTGGAAAAATTGAGCAGGAAAATATCCTTCCAGCTTTAGCACTATCTGAGTCCTTGGAACCCCCTCACCAGACGGCCCATCCCCTGTCAGATGCAGGGCCTGAGGCTGGGAAAATTGGGCAGGAAAACATTCTCCCAGCTCTAACACTATCTGAGTCCTTGGTACCACCTCCAAGTAGGTAACCATAGCAATATGTAGCTATTCTTTATCTTTGCAAACCACTATGATCAAACAGGACAATTGAAGTTGGCAGCAAAATGTGCTAAAAGTTGTAAGGCTCTATAGGATTCTCTTTTGGGAATGCATGGATCTAGTCAGTATAGGAGTTGAGCTGTGTTCACAAGGCATGATTAAACCAATGATGCTTGTGTCACTGGTATGTTGGTTTTGGAAGTTGCCTTGCCAGGGCCAAGCCCTTTGAGTGCAACAAGGGCAGTGACTGTACAGCCACTATCAGAGGTTGGGTCCAACACAATGAAGACCAGGAAGAGGAAACTTTTGCCAATTCAAGCACTCCCAGGTATTTTGATGTCCTGAAGTATTTGGTTCCTGCTAGAGTCTATGATCTCTTTGCTCCAGTGCTGTCTTGTCTTATGCTTGAATTCCCATAGATAGAGGTGTTCCCAGAATGAAAAGAACTGTTCCCCCCCTTCCTTCCCGGGGAAACAATGTGAAGTTTCTTTGGAAAAGCTCGTGGAATTACAGGGTGATTGGTTGTTTTGATGTCCTAATGTGCAGTGGTAGATCCTTCAGTTTCCATTGGGCATGTGGTGACTGGTGCAATTGAAGGGAAGTTTGAGCATGGCTATCTTATTAGCATCATGATGGGGACAGAGAAGCTGAGAGGTGTGCTATATCACTTGCCACCAGGCCAAAGAGGCTTGCAACATGCCGATGTGCCCAACTGTGCTGGAGCATTTGGTGCAGAGCCACAAGTCCCTAGCAGAGAGATACCAATTGTTAGGAGCACTGGGCGTAAACACAGGAAGAGAAAGAAGGACCCGAATGCTCCACGTGCTAATCGGTCTGGCTACAATTTTTACTTTGGGGAGCAGCACTTGAAATTGAAAGCTTTGCATCCTAATAAAGAGAGAGAGTTGAGTCGCATGATAGGAGAAGCCTGGAATAGGCTCACAGATGAGGAGAAACTTGTGAGTAATGTGCTTTCTTTTGTTCCAGATTTCATGTTTCCTTTCTTTTCCTCTCTATTTCTATGAAATGTTCTTGTCAATGATCTTTTATGCCAATAGACTACATAGAGAATTGTTTTTCTATCAGTGTGCCTGCATGATGCAGCACTAGGTTTCAATGAAAGCTATTTTGAGCATGGTGTCAGGAGTGACATGGTCATTGACAGTGAGTTTAAAGGTCTCCATTAGGTTCTTACAGTGGATCAAGAAGGCTTTTTGCTCTGGGCTGATTTTCTTCAGCAGCTTGACACTGACTCTGAACAAGTGAAGTCGTTGATCTGTGCAGCCATATCAAGAACAAGCAGTGAAAGACAAGGAAAGGTTCCAGAAGGAGATGCAGGAATATCAGGAATCACTGAAAATTTATGATGAAGTTACACCTGCAGACTCTTTACCAGTACATAAGCTGAATGGTGGTAAGGAAGAGACTCAATTAGAGGAGACTTTAGACGATATCCGTGACCAGCAACTTGAGATCATGGTGGCAAAGTTAGAAGAAGCCTTTGGGGATGTACCTCATGATCCAAATTCTAGCTCTGCTGCTGTCTCAGAACATGAGGATTCTCCCTTGCATGACCTGCCAGAGTCAACACATGTCACCCCCTCAACATGCAAGATTTGATGGAAATGAGGATCCAGAGGGGATTATTGATTGTGCATTGAATAAGCTAGGGCAGGTTTTTAGTTGCTTGGAGGCATTCTTCACATACTCACAACTTTCCCATGCAAGACTATTGCTGATGAGAGCATTGTTCACCCATGCATACCTGGCCCAGATGAGTCTGAGAAGAAGGCTTCCCTCCCTCAGGGGGTGTACCATATAACGACCTACCAGTCATTTTTTGGAGTGGCTCTCATTGAACATTGCAGGACTTTAACCAGGTGGAGGAGGCACCACCACTATAGATCATTTTTTAAACTTTGGGAAATAGGTTCCCTTTTTACAATGTCTGGGCCTCCCAAACATATTGAAGGATGTTAAATTTTGCAGATTCAGCTGAAGAGGGAGGGGGGTGCAGCAGGTTTTTCAAATTGGTACCTGCACAGAGATCACTGAAAACAGACAGATGTTTTGATCATCTGCGTTGATTGGATATCAAGTATCTGTTGAATAGCTAGCTGGGAGACTATTATCATTGTGAGACAGGTGCAGAGAGTTGAGTTGACATCATTTTGTCCGCTTATGTACAGTGATCTAGATACAACATTTTTTGCAGTATTCCCTCTGCCACATTTGGAACTTCAAATTTACTACATGCGATATTCCCAGGCAGTGTACAGCATATTAGTTCAATTGACCAAATATGCAACTAATGCTTGGGCTGCCATGATGATGTGTGTCCAGATTTATCTGAGGTATAGTGTTTGCAGGTTCTTTTTTGAATCTCACCCTGTGTATGACCAATCTCAGGGTTCTGGTGCTGTGTTTGTCTTACTTTACAGATAACTCTAGTGTAGTTTGTTTGCATGGGTCAATTATTCTGGGCAGCCTTGCATGGAAGGAAGAGGAATATTCTATTAGAGAAGAGGTTGTGGGGGTTTCAGTACAGTAGTTTGAGGTTTACTGACTCTCCATTTGTATCTGTTGAGTATAGTAGGATCTGAAGTTATTAAAGCTTTGTTAGTTTATTTGTTTGTTTCAAATTCCAAGCTCATACATTGTAAATAAAATTAGATACTCAAAGGAACAAAATCTCTAGAAAGAATTGTTACATAAGAAAAAGAGGATGGTGCAGCAGCAAAGTTTCAAAGACTGTCAGTATACAATACTGCAAGCACATAAGATCATAAAGTCTATGACTAATGAACACAGTAACAGATGAAAAGTAGACATATTAATTGTGTCAAACAACAGCTACAACACCACCGTCACTACAATACCTCTCTGTTGTATTTGTAGGAAGAAAGCTATATAGCTAATATGCTGTACACTTCTGCAGTCCAGATAATTCTTGACGTGCATCATGCTCTCAAGTGTACAAAATAGTGTATAAACCACTAGTGTCCTTGATTGTGGTCTTGATGTCTTCTTCTGATCCAATTCGCCTATATTACATTGCATCTTCATTCCAATAAAAACGAGCAATGAAAGGGCCCTTTATATATGCATTTGGGTCCCATCTAGTAATACCTCAACATTAAAACTGTAAATCCTGTTTTCACCAGAATTTTTATCTATGCTATCTACTGAGCTTGAAGGAGACTCAGATCGGGTGGTTGTGTACAACTTCCAAAACAGTTGCAAAAAAGTTGCCAATTTGAGTTAGCAAAAAACTATGACGTACTTTGGGTTTCAAACAATCACCCTTTGATTTTAATGCCTTGGAATGATGGGCGGATTGCAATCAATGGGTCTCCGTAACCCACTGGCTCTGCATAATTTCCATCAAACAAAAGTGAGTCCAGAGTAAAATTTCTAAAGATGAGCATGATGAGCATGTGCTTGTAACTTCCAACCACTATGCTTCCGTCCAGACATTTTTTGACATTACGTGCATATGATCTAACTCATTGTACCCTTCACAGCAACAAGATGAAAGTGTAATGTGCAGCACAAGGTCATTATTATCAGGAAGGAACTCTAAATACAGAAACAACAAGATTCCCAACAGAAAAGCAGGGTCTAGGGTTTAGCAGTCTCCTTCTCGGGTACAATTTTCCAGTATCAGAAAGGATGCAGTTTGCTATCACAAAAAAATTATACTAGATCTGGACCTGGGAAAATAATGGTACCACAAAATGCAACATGAGAATTTGCAGGAAATGATTTTACCTCCATCTTCCCATAGGACCTTCTCAACTTCCCCAGTTATCTCAGACTGCACAATATTTGAGAAAGAAGTCAGTACAAGACTGCCATGTGTTTGTCCACCTGCAATTTGCTTTGATGAGCTTCATTCAATCTAACCTGAACTTGTCTATTGATGCAAATGATGGGTTCAAATGAGCCAGTGGGTTCCTTCCTCAATAACTATTATTCAAGTCTTATAGTAGATCTAAGTCGAGAACAATTGCTTCTGAAAGGAGGTGACTTTAATCCAACATGAAAATATCTGGCAAGATGAAAAAAGGAGGGTGGTCTCTTATTCATCAGGAAAAGAATGGGCAGGTTTTTGTACCTCAACAGGTTGCTGGGTACCAAGCTGCTCCAAGTAGCATACCACTTGTCCCTTATTGATTACTTGACCCTGTCAAACCCATCCATGAATATCAAGGAATTTCTTCCTCAGACAGGGAGAATCCAGGTGATACATATCTCTTATCAAGCTTTCCATCATTGACTTTATAGATAAGCTATTCACACAACAGACATCATACTACATACCTTTCAACTACACAACAGCAAGGTCTCTAGAAACAGGTCTTATACTGGCTGTCTCTAATTTGAGAACCTCAGGATTGCCTTCAATGTTTAGCTGCTGTCAGAACTTTGCAGAGGGACTTAGAGGGTGATGAGTACAAGCTCACGTTGACATCCCACTTTGCAAGGAATTTTGTCTCCCACAACACAGCATCCTGTAGACTTTCAAGACTTTCTATTTGTTTCTCTTGTTCTCTCAAAGCAAAGATCAATGTAAATTTGCAGGGTTGCTGCTGCTCACCTCTTCACACAAGGGAGGACCCCTTTTCCCTTTCACTACACGCCCTTTTCTGAAGTAGCCAACCTGCCTTCCAACATGCTCATAACACACCAACTTGAGAGTCTACTTGTGTTGGGAACCATAGTGAAAAGATTAACTGACTTGCAGGGGACACCTACAAATACAGCAAGGGTTGTATGTTTATATTTACAGTGTTATATGTAGTGCGTGCAATGTCCAGTGTGAGGGACTCACACACTCAATAGGTGATTTTCATATTGATGATGAAGGAAGGATCCAGTGCTGCACTATGTTAAAGCCCTCAAAGCAACCACTCTAGGGTAAGTCCTTAAACCCAAAAATGCCCTCTTACAAGGCTTTTGATTTCATAGATTCATGGCTTTTTGCCACCCTGCAACTGGCCCCTCCTTAGAAAATAAGGAACCACCATTTGTCCCTTCGAACACTAGTAAATAAGCAATCATAACATTAGAATAGTCAACTGATCCGATACCCAGTACACATAGACGTTTATGAAGATAAAAAAGATCAAGAGTGGTGCGAATGACCTTGGGAGAGGTTACAAACAGCAGTCCTGCATCTGCAGCAGCTTCCAAGAGCCCAAAGTTAGAGACAGGCTTTACAATGGCTGCTGAAAGTGCTGTGGGTTTGGGTGTGCTAGGGATTGATGATGTTGGAATGGACTCCAGCATGGGCTTGCTGGGCACAGGAGGTACCGGCTGTGCAATAGGAGATGCTACTGCTGCAGTTTTACCTACTGCTCTCTTCATGTGCAGACTAAAAGGTCCTATCTGTCCACCACCCACATCAAACACAAAAAGGATGCACCCAGAAGACTTCCAATTGTACTTCAGAGAGCCCAGATAGGCTCCAGTGTAAGCATCAGATTCAAGCCCAAATTTCCTGATCCTCTCAAATGACGAGAGTCAACAATCTTAAGGGCATTCAACAGTATGATGTTCAAACATAAACAAAGAAGTTGATTCAGCTTCAGGAATATCTTCAAAAGTATTCAGGACTTCTCTCCATACTTACAATCTACATTAACTTGAGAGAAGTGAGAGATGAACCGATACAAAAAGGTTATAGAGATTTCAGATCCAACACCATATCAGCAAGCAGAGAAAAAGAGGAGACGTAACCCATATCAAAAAAAAGAAGGAGAGCAGTCATGGGCACCTTGAGTTGCAGCTCTGCAATGCTAGTCTCATCACACACTTCCATAATTAAGGATTGAATCTGCAAACACATACATATCAGTTTATCAGTGAACTCTTGCAGCCTGGATGGTGGTGGTCATCTCCAAGGATTGCACCAAAGGAGAAACAGAATAGGGCAATGCTTTCCTCACCTCAAAAGCAGTAGGTATCAAGGGGCTTGGATCCTTCTCAGTTTTGACCTCCTCTGGTGCTTCCTTGTCGAGAGTCACCTCTGGACGCAGACAGACAATACAAAAACCCAAATTTTAGAGCCTGCTACAAGCTCAACTATTTCCTCTAAAGTCAACACGGTGAACAAAGCTAAACATTTATCTGACCTCCTTCAGCTGCAACACAGGCAACATAGTCAAGGTGCAAGCAGTGTTGTTGTCGCACCATAGGGCCTGGCATGCTCACATGCACCTTCTTGAGTGGAGCTTCACTGAGCCTCTTGGTGGAGATGGAAACACTGGCTGCTCTCACAGTCCCTCCTCCTTTGCATGCCTGAAATCTCCATCCTGTGGTTTCTGGCATCCCTGGCAATACAGCTGGAGCATTAAGGCAGAGGAAGCTGTTCTCTCAAGTTCCCTCCTTGCACTGTTTCTTACTTTGTATCCTTTTTTCTTTTTTGGTTTCTACAATGGCTCCACCCAAAAAGTCTCTCCATTCTATAGACTAGCTCATCAAGCCCCATCCGTTTGAGAGAAAAATCCACAGACAAGAAGGGGGGAAACAAAAAAGAAAAAAAAGAAAAGAGCAAAAAACACAGAAACATGTGACATTTCTTGCTTCCCTTGCAGGTGGCCTGGGTGAATCACAGAGATATGAGTAGTTCCCGAAAAACCCATCCGCACAAACATGGGAAGCAAAACAGAAAGGTGTAAATCGTGAGGACGAAGGAGAAGGAGGAGAAGTTCCAGAGGAGGTCAGAGCACATCAGGTTTTAGGTTTTAGGGTTTTAGAAATGAGAATCAGCAAACAAAAATGGGTAAAAGAGTGCAATACCAGAAGAAGTGGGTGGCCGACACAACAACGCCATTGCAAGCTCCAGGCTCCTTACAAGCTCCCAGCTCCTGGTTGCTGTTGCTGCTGGTGATTGTGTTTTTTGTATTGGCCCCACAGGATGTGCTCTCTCTCTCTCTCTCTCTCTCTCTCTCTCTCCTTAAACCCTAAACCTTTTTCACCAAATTTCTCTCTTCTTGCTAAACTTGAATCTTAAACCCTTTTCACCAAACAATCAAATCCCAAACATTTTTCACCAAAATTCTCTCTTCTTGCAAAACTTTAATCTTGAACCCTTTTCACCAAACAATCAAATCCTAAACCCTTTTTCACCAAATTTCTCTCTTCTTGCTAAACTTGAATCTTAAACCCTTTTCACCAAACAATCAAATCCTAAACAATAATTTTCACCAAAATTCTCTCTTCTTGCCAAACTTTCATCTTGAACCCTTTTTCACCAAACAATCAAAATCCTAAACTTTCTGCACAAGAAATTTCCTTTTCTGCTAAACTTTTTAATCTTAAACCCTATTCACCAAACAATCAAATCCTAAACCTTTTTCACCAAACCATAGATCCCAACTCCAACTGGTTAACAATTTGTTGAAATTACAGACAAAAAAATCAATTTACATGACTATGTAGGTTTTTAATGCAAGAATGAAATTTCAATAAAAAAGATAATTAGAATTTTCAAACCAGCAGCCAATTAAAAATGAATCATTGAAAAGTGAGTGTTGGTATAATTTTTCTGGGAATTTTTTTTGGGTTTTCAAAGGACCCAACTTTTGGTAGTTTAGGGTAACCTCATCCCTTTTTTTTTTGATCTTGATGCATCTTTTTGGATGCGACATCTTCTAAAATTTGTCATAATAAAATGTCAAATTAATAAAAAATGATGTGAAAAAGGGTAATAAGAAAGAAAACACCACACCCATGAAGATTTGAAAATACCAAAAAACTTGTTCATTGCAAGAGATTGAAATCACCAAAAAATTTGTTCATTGCAAGAGATTGAAATCACCAATAATCACTAACATGGTTGCTTAACATATTTGAAACAATGTGAGGGAGATAAATTATTATTGAATCGCACAAGTTATTGGGAGTTAAATAACCAAATTGTGACACCCACTATATTCATGCCTTGGATTTTGAACTACAAACATTCCATCAAAATGAACTCTACATGTGTATAATAAATATTAATAAGTGAAATTTTCATTTACGTGGGATATTTTCAAAATCTTTAACAAGTTTTTATACTTTAATTTTGGAAGGCTTTCGATATAATTCCTTCAAGTAAATCAATGAATTTTGTACCTTGATTATGACCATATATCTCAATCAAACATATATAAATATATATTTTAAACCATTTTTAAAAAATCTGAACATAGTTGTGTGCAATTTTTTTTTGTTATGTTTTAAAAACATATTTGGAACATTTCAACTAGACACACATATTAATTCATCATTCTTCATCATCATAAAATATTGTACTTAAATCCAAAAGAATTATTAAAAAATTTAACAACCTTTTACAAATTGTGTATCTAAAAATTTAACTTCTCTTAGAGATTGAGATTGTCGCATGTTTGACATCTAGAAGTTCCATCATATTATGTGCTATCAACTAAGGGTCTTTGAAATACTAAACATGTCAACCAATGTGCAAATTCATGTTAAACAAATGCAATAAAAGAATGTGGAAATATAGTCAAGAAATTAAATAAATAAATAAATAAATAAGTACACTGTACATCACTATGTCAGATATCAACATCCTATACGATATTTTTACCAAATTATTTTTATTATCAAATGTTTGTGCTTCATGCATTTAACTTTTTGGAATTATGAGATACTTGACTTACATTTATTTACGTAACTCATTACATGTGATGTGCACCTCTATTAGGTGAGGTAACATTTGCATGGGATGATGATCTTGTGCATGTAATACTAGGGGAAAGTAATACATGCATGTGGGAGGATGGTCAATACTTATCAGGAGTAAAGCCAAAGCTCAAGAGTTTAGGTTTAGGTTACATAAGTTTGTAACAACTTGTGTGATACTAAGGTTGGGTGGAGAGCTCATTGTAAAATTTGTGTTTGTACTCATCTTTATTCTCTCATTGATATGCTCTCAATTTTCAAGACACTACTACACAAGTAGGCACTTGACTTCCACCCAACTCTCGAGTCGGGTTCTTTCACATGAGAAGAACCACTTGCAGCAAAGAAAAGAAAAGAAAAGAAAAGAAAGATAAAAATAAAAATAAAATCCACACCCTTCATAGAATTCCTGTGTGATCACTGGAATAGTCACCTTTAAAAACTTAGCTCAATCAAATTGCTTTCCTGTTTTGTAACTATCTGTTTTGGAGTATGCCTTTGAGCTTGCTCTCACTACAGGGACAGACTAGACCTACAGCCTTGTTTTAAGATCATCATGAGGTACTGTTGTTGTTAGGGAAATGTGTGTTATCTAAATAATAAATTTTAAGCATGTCGGGGGAGAATTGACATCAGAGATGATTATCTTGGATTCAACATCAGCAACACCAGGAGCATTGAACAAAGGAGATGAGGGACTCCCACTTGAAGCAGCAAGGAACTTCCAGATTTTGGCCCAGCTGCCATTTGGGTGCTGCACACAGATAGATACACACCCACAGATGATTGAAGCGTCAGCCAAAACAAACACATTGAGGAAAAAATACGACCACAAAGCTCATAAATCATGAACTCCCCAATATAACAGTAACAAGGAGAAGCTTAAATACCTGGATGGATATGTACAATTTCCATAACCTACACATAGCATCACCACCACCACCACCACCAGACCCATCTTTTAGCCCAGCTGCTACACATCCAGGTTTTCGCAAAAGAAAACAAAAGTTTTGTTTGTGTGACTTTTTACATGAAGAGCAAAAGCACATTTGCACATCAACGAGTTTTTTGTTTGGGTGTTTTTTCACTTGAAGAACAAATGTGCATTGGCAGTGCTAACAGAGAAAAACTTCTGTTGTGTCGGGGACATGATGTTTGCTTACTTGGATCTGTTGTAGTGATTATTGCAGTGCCTTCGAAGTCACAGGCTTCAGGTGCATTGGTGTCCTCCTGGTAGTAGCTGTTTATGGCGTATGAGGCATGTGAGAACCGTGTGTTGGGCAAGTAGCACGGCATGCCTGGTTGTATAGGCAAACAGTTAGCTCCCCCAAGACCACATGCGTAATCAATGTCTGCTTGCAAACTGCTCTCGTTTACTCCCTTTTTTCTCCCCCCAAGAATCACAAACCCACATCAAAGCACTACATCTGTCAGTTGATTTGCTCTCCAGAAAAAGATTTGAGCACAACAATTGGTGGCTCACTCCACCACTCCCACCCATCTGTTGATTCTCTCCTAGGGCACTCTCCTCCCCATGCTTTCTTAACTGAAGAGTTGATCCAGATATACTCCTTAAAACTGTTAGCTCCTCAAGATCAAAACCATCATGCACCCTAAACTCTAATTCTTTCTCACCATGAAAGTTCAATGGAAGCTCCTCGAGATCAAAACCATCATGCACCCTAAACTCTAATTCTTGCTCACCATGAAAGTTCAATGGAAGCTCCTCAAGATCAAAACCATCATGCACCCTAAACTCTAATTCTTGCTCACCATGAAAGTTCAATGGAAGCTCCTCAAGATCAAAACCATCACACGCCCTAAACTCTAATTCTTGCTCACCATGAAAGTTCAATGGAAGCTCCTCAAGATCAAAACCATCACACACCCAAAACCCTAAATTTTACTCACCACAAAAGTTCAATGGAAGCTCAGGATCAAAACATCAGATATGCTGACCATGACAATTCAAGAAATTCAAGGCACCAAAAAACCATTGAATTCACCTCTCTTCTTTTTTTCTTTCCCAATTGGACTCAAAACCCTAAACCCCGAGTCCCAGACACAACATGGGTTTCAAGAGATTCAGGGAAAACTGAATTCAGTAGAGAAAAAACTCCTCTACTGACCCCATTATTTGTTTTTATGTTTTCTCCACTTTGACTCAAAACCCTGAACCTGGGGTGCCAGACAGACACAACACGGGTGATTTCAAGAGATTTCAGGGACAACTGAATTCAGTAGAGAAATAGGTACACTCCTCAACTGACTCCATTTTTTTCCTTTTGCCAATGTGACTCCAAATCCTAAACCCTGGGTGCAAGACAGAAAACACACACACACACACACCAAATGGGTAGGTAGGTTTCAAGAGATTCAACACACACTGACTGAATTCAGTGTGTGTTTTCAAGAGAAAACACACACTCTCTCTGAGCTCTCTCATTTACAACAACAACAAACTGATGATACTCTACTTCAAGACAACCCCATTAAACCAATGAACAAAAAACAAAACTCAGGACCATAAACCCTTTGAATTCGAGAACTCTGGATTTGTTTTTGGCTCACCTGTTTTGCAATACACCAAGAGTGATTCAACAAAGCTTGATTCAAGGGAGATGCAAGAGTGGTCTTGCTTGTTCCAGAGAGATAGAACAATGGAACCCTGAACTCTAAACCCCTTGAGTTTGAAAACTTGGGTTTTGGTTCTCACCTGTTTTGCACTACACCAAGAATGATTCAACAAAGCTTGATTCAAGGGAGATGCAAGAGTGGTGTTGCTTGTTCCAGAGAGATAGATCAATGGAACCCTAAACCCTTTGAATTTTGGAAAAACTCTCGGGTTTTGTTTTGGTTCTCACCTGTTTCGCAATACACCAAGAGTGATTCATCAAAGCTGGATTCAAGGGAGGTGAAAGAGCGGTCTCGCTTGCTCCAGAGAGATCAATGGGATAGACAGGAGACATATCAGCATGGAAAAGACCGAAATTGCGAGCTGACAAAGCTCCAAGCTCCTTGTCCTCATTGAAAAGCTCATACAGATATGTGACAATCTCGACTCCAGGCCGCACAGGGGTACCAGTTTTGTTCAACACATGCTTGAGCACATTACTGTTGTAAGTCTGGGCATTGGAGCTCGACAATCCGAGCTGATTGGGATCCCCAAGAGATGGCCATCCAGTCTCACTCACAACAATGACCAAGTCCGTGTGGTTGAGAGCAGCCATGGCGATGTAAGCCGCGTCGAGAAGCGCATCAAAAGCATTGCTGTACAAGAACCCATTGCCGGAATCCAGGACTCCAGGATTAGGGAGAAAGAGAGCCAAGTCCAGAGTGATGGTCTGTGGGTTTTGCTCATAAGCCTTGTAGGGATACACATTGAGCATGAGAAAGGAGCTTGTCTCAGACAAGAAGTTCAAGAGAGGCTCCACTATGGTCGTCGAGAAACTGCTGTTGAATTCCCCAGTCGACGGCGGAAACGTACTCGTCAGAAGATCAGTCGAGAATGGCGTCGAGACTTTGATCGCGTTCTCCAAGTTGAAAAACACGAGCGCCGCTTGAATGAAGGTGATGGCAGGTAGAAGAGCAAGAGAAAGATCAGTCGCAGAAAGATTAGTCGCAGGATCACCGTCTCCCATCATCGCCGCCGCCGTCGTCGTCGTCGTCGTCGTTGTGGTCAGAACTTCGTTGCCCACTGCGATGCAAGTGATGTTGCAGGTAGCTGCGAAAGGAAGCACTTTCTCTTTCACCCATGTCGTGGCAGTGTCGTTGCTCTGCGCTATCGTGATAAGCTCCGAGTTCAAGACTCCCACGATGAGCTGAATGTTGGATCCTTGGAATGCTTGCAGCACTGCGGGATTGGTGTCGAAGATGCGTACCTGCGTGATTCCTTGCTCCTTCAACAACTCCACTGCCTGTGTTGGCGTTGGTAGATTGTCTCCCAGTGTTCCATAGTTCACCCCTACTGAAGCACCTGCAAGATCACCACCACCACCACCACACCCTCTAGCTTTTCTTAGTCCCAGCGTCTCTCTCTCTCTCTCTCTCTCTCTCTCTCTCATAGTACCAGAAAGTGAGCAGAAACCAACTGCTACCTGCATTGTATAGCAAGGCACAAATGCACAGAATCCGGACCAAGAGGTGAACTTCAGGAACTGCCTTTGCTGCCGCTCCTCTTCTTCTTGCAGCTGGTATCCGACCCATATCAGCTCTGAGAACAATGAGAAAGGACGTTGCTCCTGAATCCTTCTTCTTCTTCCCCAACTTCAGGCTTTGGAGTTCACCCCAGCTGCTTTAAGACTTCAACACTTGTACATGCATTCTGCCCTCCCTCCCTCCCTTCTTCTTCACAGATCGTGCAATTCTGTAAGGCGAGCTGCTGCAGCTATGGATTGCCGGACTCTCTTCTGTTCATGAAACTGTAATCTGAAGACGACTTCCGCAACACGAGTACAACAAACAGAAGAGTTGCCAGTCTTCTTCCCCCAGCTCGCTCGTCGGAAATGGCGATGGGTATTTTTATTTTTTTCCGGTCTTTGTATGTTCAGGTTCTTCGGGTACGAAGCTAGAGAGAAGACCCCGCAGCTACTCATCAGTTCACATTTCTTCAACTCCAACACATGACTGCAAAACCGCTGCAACCTAATCTGATGTTCTTTTTTCTCTCTCTCTCTCTCTCTCTCTCTCTCTATGTCTCGAGCTCACTAAATTTCCGAAATTCTCCCCCTGTCCCTGTCCCCGTCCCGTCTCTCTCGCGGAGCTGAAAAAACCTTGAGGACCGGAAACAGTTCTGAAGATGCAAACTGAAATCAGCTCAACTCACAACTGGACAGCATTATTTTATTGAATCCAGCATGCAAAAATGTCGAAGGCTTGTTTGGAGATTTATGGCTTTCCGGAAACTGAAGCAAATGCACTAACAATTTCACGAGTTGTGAGAAACTGCCACAGAGGGAGCTAACAGCAAGCAAACGAAGCGCGAGAGGACGCCCACGACGACAACGACGACGCCTTCTTCGCAGCGAGCAGCCGAGAGAGAGAGAGAGAGCAAGGCGCCGCCCGGGGAGGGGAGGGGGTGAGGTAGGTAGGAAATATAGTAGGTACAAAACCAGTAGGTAGGAAAACAAGTAGGTATGAAATTTGGTGGGTAGGAAAACCAGTAGGTATGAAATCTAGTAGGCAGGAAATCCAGTAGGTAGGTACACAAAGTGCACAACTGACTGCACTGTGAAAATGAATACATGTATTTTTAATTAATTTTGTGAATTTCTTTTTTTATTATATTATTATTATTATTATTATTTGGAATTTCTTTCTAACAATATTTTAATATGATTCCGTTTGGGACTTTGTTTTGATCCATTTAATGTTACATCAGGCTTCTTTTTTTTTAAAAATTATTTTGCCCCAATTCTTTTATGCAGCTCAAGTGGTGATCAATCTATAAGACTGATTTAGCCAAATTTGGCTATAAATTAGGATATGAAAGTAAAAAACAAAGTTTTGAAGTTTCATCATTTTTGGCTACATGCTAGAACCCAAATAGAAAAATCAGGCATATTTTATTTTATTTTAAATTTGGCAACTAAGAAGGGAAAAAAAAAAAACCCCACACATTTTTTGTGTCATTTATTTTATCACATCTCTCAGAAATTATATCTCTCTTTTAATAAACTATCAATTCATTCATTTTATTTATTTATTTATTTATTTTTCTCTTTTTTGGGGGGGGGGTATCTTTGTGTCTTAAAACTTTTGATTAATTATAATTATCACAAAATGTTTGTTATTGTTTTACTTACAAATTCATTTTCATTAGAATTGTACTGAGTTTCTTTCTAATACTACTAAGATCATAGGTAACCATAGGTAAACCACTTACATAGGTAGTTAATTACCTACATAGTAGTGAGGTGAAAATAGGAGGGTTAATAACATGACACCCCCTTACCCTCTATTTGATGTGACCATTTGTAATTTCCCTTGTATTTAGTCTCATCCATAGAATTTCTTTTTAGAGATTTTTATAATAAAATAAAATAGACCAATTTTTTTGAGAATTATTTAAATATTGAACATCAATCTCAAGTATGATATTCACTTGGGTCTACAACACCTTAGTAGTAAAAAATAACTTGGTCATATTGGTGAGAAATAGGTGATCTTTGATCATAGTTATAAAAAACTACCTAAGGTTTTGCATCAAGTCAATTGTAAACAATTTAATTATTAACTTTCTAAAAGTTAAAAAATAATTTCTTAAAGTCCATAGCATATTGAAAAATAAGGCATTTATGTGTTAAAAAATAATTTTCTAAAGTCCATAGCAGATTGAAAATAAGGCATTTATGCTACCAATTTGCACACATATACATACCCAAAATAAAATAAAATAGCAATATAAAAAAGGTCACAAAAGTCTCCACATGCTCCACATGGGCCCCCTTGCACACTTAAAAAACTTTAGCAATAGGGTCACTCCAAAAGTTTGAAAATGTGTGTCAAAATTCCAATATCACAATGACATAATACATATTTAAAAAAAAGCTTTAAAATTTAGTAAGAGGAGGCAAAAAATAATTTTGAGACATCTTTTTTTTTTTTTTAAAGAAAATTTAATTGATTTGTTAAGTATCTCACTTGATCATCACATCCACCATCATCTTGCGATGTACAAATGTTTTGATTCATGATTTGTGTTGAGCTTTAGGCCGGGTTAGGTTAGGTTAGGTTAGGTTAACCCTTCCAAGTGGGAGGGGCGGGGGCATTCCTCATATGCAGGGTTAGGCTTGGTTACATCTCATCTAAGCCCCTTATTTTCTAGTGTGGTCCCCTTGGAATGAGAGACCCTATGTAGGTAGTATTAACTCTTTTGTAGGAATGCTTGGATTGTTTTGCACTCGGTTCACTAGATGTAATAATCCCTTGCTTCCATGGACATTGCCCTAAACAAATTTTGCACAAGATTGCATAGTACCATTCTTCGGGATTTTGTAAGCTCCAAGATGACTGACTTAAGGTCTCAAAGTCTCAACCCAGCTTCCATGGAGAAAAAATTGACGAGGTTTTGGGTATAGGAAAAAGATCATCTTCTAGAGCCTTCCGGAACATCCAGTACCTAGCTCCAATTGGCACACACACACATAATGCCAATTTTTCCTCATGATGTAAAATCAACGGTGAGGAATGCTACTCCGATGTGAAACAACGGTGGAGGAACACCGATTATGCCCTGGAACAGGCCTCCGTAGAACTCATTATCACCTGACATAATGGCACTCACACTACCCCGGGCTTCACCAGACCCCTTCCATAGTACAAGAAAGAACCCTTCTCCTTTGCCAAGAAATAAGAGAGAGAGAGACAAAGAGGGGACTATCAAGTGCCTACCTACCTACATACGTACCTAGCTAGAATGGTGACTCCAATTTTCACCACCCCTCTCTAAGAGCATCTCCAGCGGTGCTTAGCTTAGTCCTTTTGATCCTGCACACACTAGAAATTAGATGAAGAAAAGTCAAAGTATGCCGGTTTGGCTCAGGAAAATAGTTTTTGGCTCAGCGTAGTTACACACAGTTTGCGGTGGCTGCTGGTAAAAGTCGCACCTAACGCTGTGCACACCCGCAGAAAAGAGTGTAATAAATATGATCTGACTGCTGCTCAGTGTTTTTCTGATTGGCTCATCATCATAATGATTGGGTCAGGTGCTTTGCTATTAGTAATCCCCCACCTATTTGCTGTCCCAGTTTTTCAGTTCTATGGGTGGGCACAGGGGGTTGCCAAAAAAAAAAAAAAAAA
>Ga0116227_10007671_pt1 | contig 20885 bp, 19 predicted proteins | sample S1TSphgellanicum_FD_89693 | JGI IMG/M metagenome (GOLD analysis project Ga0116227, IMG submission 89693) | Host-associated microbial communities from peat moss isolated from Minnesota, USA - S1T2_Fb - Sphagnum magellanicum MG | ecosystem: Host-associated > Plants > Peat moss > Unclassified...
CGAGACTTGCACATGCTAGCAGTTTAGCTTCTTGGGGAGGGAGGAAAAGGTGTAGCAAAAGAGCAGGCGCGCTCTTGAAGGGAATGGAGCAGCAGTTGTATGGCAGTAAAGGTGAAGCGCCCGAGCTTATAATAATTGCAGCCCCAACCACCCAGGCCCTGTGTTTCTCCGGGCGTCAGGACGAGGACGGTAGGTAGTAATTAATCAGTTGGTAAGAGAGTGGTAGGTGCAGGACGATCTTGACGTTGAACGGCTACATAGTTCGGTTTGTATCCGTATTTCAGATTTGCATATTTACGGAATGTGCGTTGATGTTCTGTTTTTATTCTCTCGTTAACCTTCGTTATGCTCTTTTCGCGCTGTCAATTTTGAGTGCGAAGATCGTCTAGAGACAGGATGGTATGCACAGGAAGGAAAGAAAGAGAGAAAGAGAGAGAAAGTGCAAGAGGTAGAGGGAAGGAAGAACGGAAGACAAGTGCAGAAGCAGTTGGTGGTGCTTCTGCAGCAACAGTGTTTTCTCAAGGTGCATTTAGTTTGTAATTGTAATTTTGTAATATGTACCGTCAAATGCACACAAACCTGTGCATTAGGCACAGGGTTCAAACTAGTATATACATACAACCAGTCTGATACATGGTACAAAATCTAATACTCACCCAACACTGGTTTGTACAAGTTAACAAAACAAGGGGTTTAGGAAAAGGGGTTAACAGAGTCTGGCCCCGCACTTTTGGGAACATCCATGATGTGTGGGATAAGTAAAGGGTTTTATCCATTGTCAAGCATGACATAATTATTATCATGGATCTTAACATATATAGATCATAAGGCATAGGAGGTGTAGGTGTGGGATGAAAGGAGGTGTGATGAACCCCATTGGGATCAAGACCTAATGATGGGCGGAACAAGCCACCGAATGCAAAAAATGACAACATATGCATTGGTTGATAGAATTGTTTCTAGTTTTGTGGATATGGGAGTTTTCTTTGTGTTGTAGGTTAATTAGGTCAGAAGTTGTGTGGTGTGTGCTTGCTTGGTAGAGGTCCAGAATGGTGGATTTGATGAGTGTTGTTTGACACTCTTCATGGTTTTTGGAAATGGCGAGCTTGGCTGAGTTGGTGGAAAACAACAGACTGGGGAGAGGTGGAGGACGCTGGTGCATAAGAGGAGTGTGATTTTGGAAGCTAAGAACCTTTTTCTTTTCTTTCTTGATGTGGAGTTGGATTGTAGGAAATAGCATTTTGGAGAGTGTGGTTTTGAAGTTGTTTATCAAATTAGTGGTTGATGGAAGAATGCCCTTAACCGTAGTTCTTGTGCATTTTGACTTTGAGTATTCTTTCACTACATACCGGAATTAGGATTTAGAAGTAGAAAAATTAGAGTGTATGAATAAAGACATAGAGAGGTTGGAAATGATGAAACTCCATAGGGGACAACTATGGCTGGTCTAAGGGAAAATCACTTTGTGGGGAATCTATGGGGTTAGCATTCGGGAATTTGAGACCCATTCATTTGGGAACTCTGGGGATATGGGGCCTGAAGTTTGTCAAAGGGAAATTTTGTGTTGAGCAGGGATTCCATTCATTTCCTTGCACAAGCCTAAGTGAATTGTTGAGGAGAAACTTTGTGGGGTTGTTGTGAAAGTTGATTTTGTGTAAGACTAAGATGGCCTATTGAAAGAGTCTAGAGAGAGCTGAGGTCAGGAGAGAGCTAATCTAACCTCTTTGCAAATAATTCTTATTAGGAGACAACATTTTTGGTTGTTTGGATTAATTTTTAGTTAGTACAAACATATTCTATAGAATGTATAATCTAGGGAAGATTTAGGTAATATGAGTAATTGAAGTATGTCAAGAAGCAGAACTGTGGTTACTAAGTTAAAGATTTGTTGTGTGGAAATACCAATCACATATATGGAATGCCTGAGGTTTTAGATTGCTTATGTCACAAAGGGTTTTTAGTTCTTACTCGTCCTCTTAAGAAGAGGACAAAGTTTATGCCCTTTTAAAGGTGCCTCATATTCATGAATATCCCTCCATGGAACAAGAGGAGGATCTTATGCCAACTCCTTAATAATGGAAGGACCCTTCATACATTCCACCATGATTATCAATTAGGAATGTTTCCCATTTAAAATTTAATTTCATATCACTTAATGGTCATGCCCACTTCAAATATATAGTTAAGGCCATCTTACAACTGTGAGTAAAGATTATCTAAGAGGTGCTTAGAATAGAATTAGATTTTTGGACCTCTTTAATCAAATGTCATGTTCATCTTTTGGAAGAAGTTATTTATGTAGATTCTGATTAATAGCTTTATCCCAATCCCAAATTATGACAATAATTGTTTTTTCTTCTGAGTGTTTCTAGACCTTATATATTAGAATTATGTAAAAATGTTTATATCATATGACTCCTTATTTGATACCATTCACATGAAGGTCATTAATAAGAAATTGGTGCCTATGGTTCACTTGAACCTAAAAACTACTGATTCCTTAAAAAAATCACCTCTAGAAGTAAAGAGGGCTTCAAAAAGTTGATAGATATAAACAATTTTTCATGTTAGTAAATGTGAGACACCTTAACTTTCATTGGTGTGACTTTTGTGCGATACAAAGGTTATGTTCCCTCAAGTTCAGGACAAGATTACCACATGTAAGTTTTAACAACTAATGAATATTGGATCAACTAATCCTTTAAGTAATCTCCAAGTATTGGGTTTTATATTGATTGATTAATCATCCATGCTCCCAAGTTTCTCAAACCATTTATGACGAGCTTCCTTTTGGCAAAAAACCATTGGAAAAATGACAATCATTTATAGCTAGATAAATATTGACTAATGTTGGGTGAGTATTTGATTCTGTTAATAACCACTAGTTCCAAGTTTTTTTAATATGTGGGAATTAAAAAATTGTTGGTCCCAATTTTGCCCCTGGAAAATTAGAATCAAACAATCCTTGCTCCAATTATTTCCAAAACTTCAAAGGACTAGTGGTTTTCATGAAAGAACTATAGTTATATATCAAAACCGGTTTTTTCAATTTTGTGAAAACCATAGTTCTAAACGCCAAAAAATTGCCTTGATAACCACCAAGGATCTATTGTTCATTCTTATTTTCAATAACAGCCCAAGATTGGTATTGATCAGTGTTGTGTGTGTAAATGGTTTACTACTTACACTTCATGTAAGTGTAAATCCCATAATGAAATTTATTTATACTATGTGTAAATGTAAATGTTGAACATAAAGATGTATAAATGTAAATATATTTTATGTCATGTAAATTTATAGTTGTGAAAACATTTAAATGAAAGGGCCCAAGAAAATGATTTGGTCAATCTTAATTCCTTAACCATTTCTTGAAGTGATTCTTACCAATACCGCTCAAGGATGGGTTTGCTTGGTGAAGTTAGAAGTTTGCAAAAGACGATTCCATTTTTGTATGGATTTTAAAGGAACAAAATGCCATTAATGTGAGGAAAGCAAGTTAGTTGGTAGCCCCATAATTGTTTTTTGCTCATGAAAAATCAAGAACTACAAATTCCCTTTGGTGTATGGTAAAATGACACTAAACAAATTTGAAGTTCAAAGCAAATTTAGTGGGCAAGCTTGCAAATGTGAGATGGGGTGAAAATTGTGATGCAAATTATTTTTTGGACAATTTAAGGTGAAAGCATATTATGAGTGAACAACTATTCACCACTTTTCACCCAAAAGAAGGATGTATAAATATGATAGGTATACAATAAGTTGAAATTTCGATGGCATCTTTTGAAAATTCCAAACATAAAAAAAAAAAAAATTAGAATATGCATGACAACATTTAGGAATTCAAAGTTCATTTTGAATCAAAATTAAGCTTAATCCAATGGTTATTTGAAAAAAATTAAATAAAATCAATGTGCATAAAGTATGTAACATACATTTTTTCAATGGCCATAAGGCCTCATGTTTGTGGTTCATAACACATTACCAAACCAAAAAAAATGAAAAAAAAAAAAACAATGCCCACTTATAAAATCTACTCCTTTTTTTAAGGTAATGGTTTTTTCTCAAAAATAAAAGTTTATTATGCATTTATTGTTCAAGAAGTGTAAAAAAACCACATTTTTTTAATTGATTTTCAATCAAAAAATTTTAATTTTAAAATGGTCCTAGATTTCATTAATTTACATTAATATCATTCACCACAAAAGAATTCATTACAAAACTTCATTTGTAGCCTTAGTTTTGAAGTATATTTGTAATTTTTCATATTCTAAGACAATTATTTCAACTCAAATATATTTCATCTGTTCAAGTTCATAAATGTTTGTTGAAGTTTCTTTTTAAATAAAATATTTTAAATCTAAAGTTAATGTAATACACTTGAAATGAACAAAACAAATCCAAGATGGGTGCATTCACAATAAAAAGGAGCTAGTGGGCCTTAGGTGTAGGTCCTTTTTAAAGATTATGTTTTGTCAAGTTTGAAACATGGCCTCCATGTTTTGGATAGGGCCCATTATTGGGTGAAAGTGCGAATTTCAAAAGTTTAATTCACATGTGTTTCCATGAATTTTCGAACAATACGTAATTAAATTTATTTTTTTAATGATAAAATTTCAAGTAAATAAAATGTGTAGATTTCAACAAAAATAAACATGTCAATATTTTAAAAATAATATGTATTTCAAACCTTCAATGATACATTATACATTGAATTTATCAAACATACATTTTTTTAACATCATTCCAAATGGAACATAACATATTCAAAAAAAATCAGTAATGTTATATAACACATTCAATATTCATGAAAATGCAACCTTGCCTTTGCTTGTACCAAAATATATGTTTTTTGTTTGAAGAAGTTTTTCAAATTATGTTTTTCCAATGATCAAAAGCACATTTAGACACTAAAAAAAGACTATTGTGGATAATTTAAATAAAACATATAATCAAAATTTTAATGATACCATGCTCTCATAATTATCAATATATGGTCATCCACAATTTTTCAAAATTAATGGCTTGGTTTTACATAAGATAAAAAAACATTCAAAATTTTAACGCCTTGTACACATTCAACTGTCCACTCCTTACTATACATTTTATGACCAATGAAATGTATCGAAATTGCACAAAATTCATTTTGAAGAAAATTCATAAGTAAACGACATTTTGAAAGTGATTTCATTAAATTATAATCCTTACAATTTATGTAATCATTTTTCAAAGTCATGGGGGTGCAGGATTTTATGTGTGTACACATAATCTTTTGCTCCTTTTACTATGAACACACCCAAATGTGATGTTCACATGTACTATAAAAAACCAAGTGCATTTTTTTGTTTTTGTGATTGCAATTTTTAAGGGGTGTAATGTGCTTTCACCTTTCAACCAAAATGTTATTTGCCAAGGCAATTCATAATATGTACAAGGTGAATTCAAAGGCATGAGAATTGTCCAACATGTTTTCCACATGTTGATGGGGCTTCCATACAATTGCTCCACCTAAGGAATATTACTAAAGGTAACCATAGATTATTTGTAATTAGTGCATATATGAATTGTCAAAAGTGATGTGTTTTGGACTTTTTGATTTAATAAAATGAAATTTTGTCAAGGAATCATGATGTCATATGTGATTATATTTGAAATTTGAGTAGCACTTGGCTTGTCATTGAACACAATTAGAGTTTCACAAATTTTGGTTCATTTGCAATGATATTGTGATTATCTTTCTACACATGTTAAAGGCATAAATAATAGCATACATCCCATCATTTCATTTCCCCAAACTATTTCCTTGCCAATATATTGACATGTTGGAAAATCCATATGTCCATGTCTAAATACAAAATGTCTCAATACACATCAAATAATGGAAGGCAAAAACACACTAGGATATAGTACTTTTCAACATATGTGAAGTCCATATTAGTGTTAAAAATGGCCAAAATAACATTGTAAATATATTATAAGCAAGATAATTATATTGCACAAGTCATATATGGCAAGGTTAAACAAATGTTTATTTCTTTTAAGACTTTATCAATGGTCCACAGTTCGATTGTTGGTTCTTGTTTGACGATTGAAATCTTTGAACACCAAAATGGGTTTGGTCTTTTACTGCATGTGGCAATCGAATGTTGTTTTGAGTGCTAGTTACCCATGGCAATCAAATTCTATTTTGGTTGCCACAATGTGATCAAATGTGATTAAGGTGATTGAACGACACAAGTTTTGGTCACTTTACACCCTACCCAAGCCAACACAATCTAGGTGTTGACCTATGTTGACCCTAAGTTTACTTACATTGGCCCTATTCTAACGTGATGATGGACAACATCAACATCCAAATGGACACATTGTGTCTTAGTAGATGCCCAAATGCTATGACATCCCTATTCCACTTATAGGTTAGAAGAAGGGTTTAATAATATACAATACTACTAATGGGATCTCTTCTCTTTGAAAGCATTTGGAAACTATTCATGAGCAAATTTGGGTTAAATGGAATGAGTGAAAAAAAGCTTGGTCAACAAAAGTTGGTCTTGAAAATGAAAGGTGCTTGCAAAGAAATAGTCTAACCTAACTCCTAACACTATTTTCACCTTTTTGGTAGATGTGTTCGTTATAGCGAGGATGATCTTCATAAAAAAAAAGTTTGAATAAAATCTTGTCATGTTCATTGTTAAGGAACTTGTGTCTTTATCATTGTTGAGGTGCCTTTTGTTAGAAGATTAATTTTAGGGCAAAATCTTCATTTGACTTTTTCATCAAAGGAAAAGTTTTTGCATGAACGTTTGCTTAGGATTAGCAAGTGGAAAAAGGAAAAGTTTTTGCATGAATGTTTGCTTAGGATTACCAAGTGGAAAAAGGAAAAGTTTACATTTTCAAGCTTTGAATCATGTAATATGTGCATTGTATTTTTTGATCTTTGGATGTCAAGGGGAGGTGTTGATACATTTGTTCTTATTATTTATTTTTCGAATGACGAGTGGGAGCTTTGACATGTAACTATAGGATTTTTTGAAAGTGCAAATGAATGATGGGCTTGCTGAACATGAGCTTAATGCTTGTGTTCTTGCATATGTCAACTGAAAAGAGTAGTCTTTTGACCATGACTTCTACATTAACATTTGTTGTGTATTGTGAGGTTTTAAAATTGTTGGCACCTTTCTTAAGGACTTGTTGGGGACATGCAATGTCCAAATGTTGTAAATATGCCACAAATGACTCCAAGATATATGTGGGCTTCACTTCAATCTCAATTAAAGAAGGGGGGTTTGAATTAAGGTTTTTTGGGGGGCTGATATAAGGTGTTTTTGTGTGGTTCAAAAAAAGGTTTTCTTTGGAATTTTGAAATACAGCAGAATTGGGGGTCTTGAAAGGTTACAACAAACCATTCAACATGATAATTACAAATTTGAAAATCCTAAACATGGAACCACATGGTATTGACAAGACAAAAAATTCTGATCTTCTAAAAATATTATAGTATCTAGATTTAGAGTTAAGAAATAGACTAGTTTGTATTAGTTTAGGATTTTAATAACATTGTAATAACCTTATTTTTCTTGGAATATAATTTTTTGTTGTTATTTGTCCCATTGTCCATTCTTTTTCCTTTGAATAAAAATTCTGATTTTATTTTTTTTCCATTTTCCATTTCAATATTTTGGATCTTGGAACCAAGAACAAAGGTTACCTGAAACTGAGGGTTATTTAACTGAAAATTGAAACCAATTTTAACTTGAAAATTAAAAAATAACAGAAACCAGAACCACTCCCCAAATTTAAAAACCAAAACTGGAACTGGGTCCATATTTGAGAAAAAAAAGAACCCAAACCAAACTAGAACTGGAACTGGGACCAAATCGTCCCCCTAGAACTGGGGAACCAGCCAACACTGATACACACCTATTATCCTACCTACCTGACCTACCCTTGATGGTGCCCTGGTTCACCATCCATTGAATCCCTTCCTTGTGAAAGCTCAAGTTAGAAAAGTTCAGAAATTGGCATCGGTAGCCACAAGGCATGCTTTCAGAGACCTCAGATTCATTTTGAAACTCCCTCATTTCCCATAAGTCTAGGCCATCAGCATGATGAACAGACATTCCTATTCAGAATGGAGATGTGTATGTACCTGGGTATGGAGTGAAGTGCAAAGGGTTCTCTCCAACAGTTGCTTGTCTCTGGCATCACACAGAACTTCACAGGTAGAATTCATTGCCAATTTGTCAAGTTTCACTAGGTGTATGCTATACAATGTTAGTCACTTGGGAAATTGTCAATCTGTCTACACACAAAGGTATTGGGTCATTGGGGAAAGTAGTAACAAAACCTCATTGCTGTAGTAGCCAAGCTTCGACCAGCAAGTAGCCTGACCTACCTCCACAGCAAAAGCAAATCCCACTTGTTGGAAGCTGTGCAACAATTCTTTGCATAAGCTTTTTTCAATCAACTCAAATTGGATGGAAATTTGGCTCTGGAGCTTACCAAGAATATGTGTCAATGCAAAAGCCTAGCACAGTCAGATAGATTTGGTGCACAAAATTCCACAAACTGCTGCACTGGCAAAAGCCAGATCACAACCACAAAAGGGAGAAATGTCATCCAAGAGATTTCTCACAAGCTATCAATATTCATGGTACATGGGGTTAGCCAGTTATAATTTCGAAGCAAACCTGATGCTTTCTCTCCTCTGTGTTGCTATAGTACTATGGCCTGCCTTGCCAGAATATTGAGACTTTGCAGAAATCCCAACATTCTCCAAACAGCAAGGCCATTCTTTAGATCCCCTACTATTGCACAGCTGTTACCAAAACAAAGAAAGAACTGAGACAAGGATCATCAGACACAAAAGTAATGTAAGAGAAACGGCCTATGTGTAATTCCTTCCCAGCAAAGATGGCCATGATCAGAAGTATGTAGTCAAGAACCTCCATAGCTACACAGGAGAGAAACCCTCTGCTTCTCATGAGACTTGTCTTGCGGGTTAGCACCATCCAATCCGCATGCGGCCCATTGCAACGACCTCTCCTCCACTTGATAGGAGGGAGCACCACCTTCTAGAGACACTTCTCTTTCTAGATGTGAGCAATAGCTTTCGAATACCCTTACTGTCAGTTGCAAACGGAAATCCAGTCGACACAGAAACTCTATTTCCAATCTGTTCATCTCTGCCGTCGTGACGCCACCGACTTTTGCATAATAAGCATTGTTGTAGTATCTGCAAATTGGTTCACGAAATGTCAAAGGGACTGATTTCTCTCTAGAGGCTTCTTCTAGTCTTCAAGAGAGTGAAACTCTCCATGATTGGAAAGAACTTCAATGGAAAGACTAGGAGCTGCTAAAAGAAAGCTCAAGCAACTACAATACTTTTGCGGCATATTCTTCTGTCATGAGAATATTGAGAAGGAAAATGGTATCTGAAAGACTCACGCATCGTCAAGAAACTTTGCGGCGACCATGACACTTGTGATGAGAAGGCGATGGACGTTCAAGGAGGTGATTGGAATACCGGGCTGCTGGCGAATGAAGCGATCGATGTACGCATAAGCCACCACAAAGCACGAGGGGCTGCAGTTTGCGTACTTGAAAATGCGCTCTAGATACTTTTCGATGCTGATGTTAGGAGCCTTGAAGCCATGGAACACCGTCATTTTCTGCGGGCAAATACTGTGGTTATGAGCCAGAATCTGAGTCTCGTTCCGTGCAACCACGCGGTCAAGCAGAGAAGAAAGAACGGAGATTACTCGAGGCCTTTCACACATATTTCCAGTCGAGTCAAGGCCAGGCGATCCGGCATGATGGAGCTCCAGTGATACATACAGCTGGTCTGACGTCGTCGTCGTCACACTTCCTTGCGATGATATTGTATCTACCTTTGCGGCTACACACGCCGCCCGCATCTGAGCCATCACGAGATGTATCGAGCTCCGCAGAGGCTACAGGCTCAGGAAAAGCTCCAGAAGCTTCACACCAAGCAACATCCGCCAGACGGATGCCGATCAGTACTACAAAGCTCGCGGCCGCCAAACCAGGTTGCAGATTCGCCTGAGCTCGCAGACCTCATATGGTCACATTCTCCACAACGAACGAGCGAGAGATCAGACACTATAAGAATACAGTAGCTGCAACCTCCGTTAATCTGGCCATGTCTACACGCTCATCCGACATCAGGCCACCGTTAGAAGTTCACAATGCTACCATTTCTGGCCACATAACTGAGCTACACCTTCACGAAAAAGAAATTACATGACCCACAGTAGATATCAAACTTGGAGAAAATCAAAGAAACTCGAAAGCCACAAAACCATGTCTCTAGAGAGTCGAAATAGAGCATGAAAGATGAGAATAAAGAACGGGAAAAAATGACTTGTGATCACAAGATCGACCAAAACTATCTTGATGATGTCTCAAATGATCTTCAAACACAACAACGTCCTGACACAGGACTAAACCAAAATCAAAACCAAAAAAGGAAAAAAAAAACAATCACACAAACTGAGCTTCAACTCCTTCAGAAGAAGATATAATCCGTGAGACAGATATGTTGAGAGTGGACGTGTGTGGGTGTGAAGAAGGGAGCGGAGGAGCGAGCAGGGACGGCGATGGCGGGCACGCGCCGCGAAAAACCGCAAGCGAATCCGACCCCCTCTCGCAACACGAGGTACTTACTAAATGGGGGAAAAACACTTACTAGTAAATCAGAGAAGTGCACGGTGGCTGGTTGTTTTGCGGCCTCATGTTCTTCTGCGCAATGTCTTTTTTTTTTCCTTTGGGGTCAATTTTGTGGTAGCCAAAAGTGGCGATCATCATCCATAGGAAGATTTAGCCAGCTTTGGCTACAAGCTAAATATGAAAGTTAAATTTTTTAAAAATATGCTTCTTTATTTTTGGCTACCTTGCTTGAACCATATATAGAAATCTGGCGATTTTTCTTAAATTTTGGTCCAATTAGCATGGCTATTTGAAAATCTCAAAAAGTACATGATTTTAACTATTTTAATAATCTGGCTGGTTGTTTTGTGCCCTCATGTCGTGGGATGCAAGATATATATATAATTATTTTCTTTTTAAAAATTTGGGTCAATTTTTTAATGTAGCCAAAAGTGGTGATCATCCATAGGAAGATTTAGCCAAATTTGACTAAAAGTTAAATATTAGACTTTTTTTTTTAAAAAACCTCCTTCTAGTTTTTGGCTACCCTACTTGAACAAGGTATAGAAATTTGATGATTTTTCATTAATTTTGGTTGAATGAGCATGGCTATTGAATTTATTTTTTTTAAAGCATTTGATTTTACCATTTTTTAATTTTTAATTTCTCTTTTTGGGTATACTTTCCTTTGAAAAAAGAGGTTGGTTCAACTTCTATAGGTCTTGTGTGGCACCAAACTTACTTATTGGGTTATTGCAAACAATTCATCATTTTTTTCAATGATTGGCCCTACAATAGGTGCTTATCAACGATTATTATTGAAGGAAGTCAAATAAATTTAATTTGAATTAGGTAATTGAATAAATATTGTTTTAAAATAATTGTAAAACTTTTTCTTTTTTCCCTTTTTTTCTTCTTTTGGGTTAATTTTCTAATGAATTGTTAAATTGTTGGAAGTGATGTTGAACAACTTGTGATGGACTTTGGAAATGTTTGTGATAACGAGTAGCATATGGTGAATTCCAATGTTAATGCTACAATTCCAATTTTTGATGTTCTTTCACTCAAGGAAGATTATGATGAAGTTATTCACACTTGCAATGAATTTCATGAGAATAGATTATTATCCAATGACAAATATGACTTCGTAATTGAGGAGAATGAAGGAGACATGGCTATTGATGGTTGAAATGAACATTGTCAAAAGATGCTTAAAAGCCACGGATCTATACAAGGTGGAGATTGTGTCAAAGGAAGGTGACTAAAAGTTCAAAGATATGTCTAAGTGAAGTAACAACTAATTTGATAATAATTTGAATGCATTTCTATGCATTCGTTCATAGTTAATATGTATGAAATGGATGCCATGCAACTTTGTGAATTGTTTAAATTACTCTTATCTTACATGTGTAGAAGGACAACCATTTTTATCTTGGTGAAATTGTAGGACCTCATCTTAACATATTTATTATTATTATTATTTTGAATTGTGTTTTTGTTTAGTATATTACCTAAACTTGGTGTGGATGTGTTCAACCTTGTGAATCTTATGTAAGCTATTGATTATTTTAAAGGTGCCAAGCTCCCAAAACAATCAATTGCATTAGTTAAACCTATGAAGGAATTCAACATTGTGTATGATGTTTGTTTCATAAACGTAACATGCACATTTTGTGGGACAATTATTAAGATATCTATTGATGTTAGAATTGGTCATTTAAGTGAAGTATATTGAATGTTTTCATTCTTGAAACCAAAGTTGTGCTTTTAGCTAGCATGAGACTAGATGTGATACATCTCGTGGTTGCCAATTGTGTTGTGCATTTATGTGTCATAGGAATGCTCAATTATTTATCAACTTCCTAGTTCTCCTCAAAGAATTGATCTTTTCAACAAGTCGTTGAAGAAGGATTGAGTGCATCAATTTTGTAACTAATGTCATTAGTTTCAAGTTGCAAATAGTAGTTTGAACTTCAATTTGAGCAATAATTTTATTGATAGTTTTGATTTATAGATTTACAACAATTGATTGAATATAAACGTTGCAACAATACTCAAAAAAAATTTAGTACAAATTGTTTTAGAAAAATTTGAATTCACATTCAAGACATTTCACAATTTGAAAATATTCTAAATAATAAATTGGGATGTTGCACTATTCACATGAGACAACACATTATGCATGTTGGAATGATACATTTTCAACAATTATGACTAGTGTTGTTCAATTCCAATTTTTGGGTGGTTTTATTGTTATTTTGTGTGCTAGTTATCAAATGTCTAATATGTCTAGATGTTGGTTTTAATTTAATTTTTTCAATTTAACCAAAATTGAAATCAAGAATCTATGTTTAATCAAAATTGAACCCAAAACTAGAACTAATCACAAAACCCATTTTATACAAATTCCAATTCACATATATATAATTTTGATAATATTATCACTTCTTGACCATACCAAACCAAAGATTCGTTCAAAAATAAAAAATAAAGAAGTTGAAACCAAGACGGAAGTTTTCTTGGAAAGTAAAAACTAGACATAACCAATGTTGTGTAAGTATGTTATTTTTGAAATATCCTTGAATAAAAATATATAAGTTTTTCAATTTATTTACCCATTGAATAAGGGTATATTAACATTCAAAAAAAATCATCAAGTTAAAGTTAAAATTTTTAAAAAATATAAGTTTCCTAGTAGATGTTTAAGGTTTGGGTTACCCTTATCATATACCCCTTTGGGGTAAAATTTGAATATGTAGTTTTACTTAATTAATTAAAATTAAAAAGTTCACATTTTCAAAAATTTAAGATAGTTTTTAAATGCCAAATCCAATCTTAGAATGCAAAAATCAAAATGGTTGATTGACTAGGGTAATTAGGCTTACAAGTGAACACTAGGTGCATCAAAAGACAACAGCATCATGGTCAACACTTGGTTTATGATAAAGTCTATAATCTAAATTATAACTTATCTATGGATGTTTAAAGAGGCTTTTGAACCTTTCAATTCTGTTAAATAACGTGAAAGTTATGGCCCTCAAAACAAGGGAGTCTTCCACTTGAAATATATTCTTGTCGCATACCTATAACTCCTATCACACCAGACCTCTTTTGCAATATAATTTTCCTTTAAAGTAGGCAAAAGATTCAACCAAAATCCTTTATGCTAGCCTAGGATTCCCAACAAGGAATGTGTGGGGTTTGGGTGGTCGGAGAGTCGGGGAGAAAGACAAAACTTTTGCTCACCTAACAAAACATCATATGTAAGAGGGGAATCTAAAGCAAACCATATACCATAGTACGGGCTGAGAGTTTGTGTCTTATCCATGGTTACATTGTAGATCAAGTTGAGCCTCATCCTCGTATGTTTGGTTTTGGTGTACATCAAGTTGATGTCAGGAAATAGACATGAATCTTGGAAGATTTAAACTGTGCTTTAAAATCATGTTTAAGTTTGCCTCTGCTTTGTTTACGATGGGTGGTCAAACGCATGGGTGCGGACATTCCCAAAATGCCATGTATGATGTGCAAAGCCAACGAGTGAAGACAATCCCAAAATGTGAGGCCAGACTCAAGTATTGCCTCTTCCTAGGCCCCTTATTTTGGTAATCGCCCTCACCTTGGACTTTACCCTACACCACACTATCACAATGAGCATGATAAACACTAACCTTGGACTTTACCCTACCCTACACTATGACAATGAGCATGATAAACCCTAACCCTAAACAAGTGTTCTAGGATAGAACAACCTACCGCATTGCTTAGTGTTTAGCACTACCTACCTACTGGCCTTCAAAAGGCCTTCTTGAGGAAATGCTTCTAAGGGCTCTCTAATATGCACAAACATTTCCATTCTAACCCCAACTATCCACACACTTGTGTGAACTTAGGAGAACACTACTGGATTGCTTCCTGTTTCATGGGTCCTTATATTCACTCTGCAAGTTCTCAAGCCAACATTTCGCATGTAACTCAATGTCATCAGTCATATTGTTGCAGGGCTCAAGACTCTTGGATGCACAACAGCAAGTCATTGTCACTTGGTTGCAACACACTTGTTCATACTGTAATCTCATGAACTGATTGAATCACATGTGATAGTGAATCTTCTGTGTTTGTATGAGTTCATTGTGGGTCCATCTTGTCCTAGTTCCATTTTAGCTTTCAAGGAAGAAACAGCAGTGCACCATCCAATGTAACGATGAGGCATCATTGTCAATCTAGAGAGCAACTGAGCATGGAACTTGGAAATGCATTACTTTACACATGCAGAAATCAGGTAAAGGTGCTTCATGTACCTTGTTCAGAAGACACAAGATTTGCAATTTTGCGTGAGACATATCCAGAAGCCCAATGCATGGCCCAAGACTGTATTGCAGACAACTGCATACTGTGGTATATCTGTCATTATCATGTCATGATTAACTGCAGTGGATTTAACATGCATTGAATACAACCTATTTGCAATTCTTGCTCCATGGAATATCCATTACCACTTGACCCACCTTTGATCACCTAATGATTGCCTTGTTGCCTTATGAAAAAATATCTAAAGGTGTTGCTTGCATTCCACATCCCCATTTTACATAAGAGTACAATGCAAGTCCAGCTGCCATCACAAAGCTTACAAAGTTCAAGAGTAACCTGACAACATAGTGGAATTCCATTTGCAGTCTATACACAGCCTGTCTCAAATCCACAAATTCTCATCATGGTGCAGGTGAGGAGAGAGGGAGAGGAAATTAGATAGAGAGGACTGCAATTGATCCCTGCCTTCATACCTTTTTGCCATTCAGATGCACCAGTTCAAGATAGCTGCAATGATGGAAGAACGGGAAGACTGACACCAAATTGAAAAGAGGGCACACAGGTAAGGCATAACCCACCAATACGCTCATGAAAGGCTAAAATTTCCTGATTGGGGGACATATCCTGCAATGCCTTAAATCACATTTCCAACATGTTTTCCCAGAAACTGTGCTTCTAATGTTCTAACATCAAGGCAAGAACAATATGTACTACTTATAGGCTGGCTACTGCTGACAGAACCTCAGTTTTAACATGGTTTTACTCCAGGAACGATATTATGCTTGTGCATTGAGCATACAAGAGGGGGTTTCATCTGACAAGTATCTATATACATTGCAATAACCATGTACCAAATGAACACCAAGCTGACTGATTACACATACAACCCAAATCCCTAGCAGCCAAACCCCAGTAGGAGAAGCCATTCCAATGGGTGCCTTAGAGAGGCATCATATGTTAGTGACTTCAATCATATGAGCTATTACTATAGCATCAGGCTAGATGTGCCACAATAGAGCTGAAGGTCATCATTTGAAGGGTTAATCCAAGAAATGATTGTCACCAAATGTCTCTTGTGATGGAAAGTTTCATATTGCCATTACACTGGAGATAGCAGGAGCCCACATGACTTTACAACATAGTATGTCATGTTTGATGCAGTCCAAAGTTGCAATGTCCCAAGGAAGACATAATAGTGAAATTCAGACTCAGGACACGATAAGGGTTGTCTCACCTATGGCAATACTTAACAATAACTCTCCTGAGAATTGAGAAATCTCCATACTCATGAGCAAGAAAGCCAGAACAAGGTTAAAACATTTCCTTGAAGTCAAAGCAAGACTTCCAGATAAGGACTCACAAACCAGGAAGAAGAAAAACACAAAAGGGGTGAACTAAACCAAAGAAGAACAAGACTAGCAATATCAACAACAATGTACATACTTAACAATGGAGATACTTAACAAAATACAACAATGCCAACAATCCATTAACTCCATCACAAAGCTTGTTACCACAAGTGTTCAAAGGAATGTCAGACCAACAATGTGCAACTAGAAAATCCAAAACTCTCAAAATAACACAAAGATTGTTCTCTCACAAGGTAACAGGCAATCCTTGTTCAACTGCAACCCAGACTAAAGCATTGCAGAAAGTTTTTGTTTCTGCAAAAATCATGCAACAGAACTTTGCAATCTTTACTTTCTCACTCTGGTGATGGGGGCCATGCATACATGGATAGCAGCTGCCATGGATCCCTGTTAGTCTCCTGCAGGTGCCATACCAGATTTCAGCCTCTCTCTCTTAAGCTTCTTCTTTGAAACTGGCTTCTTCTTCCTTGGTGGCAAATGCTTCTGGGCATAAACATATAACATGTAGTTTCCCACAGCAAAGATCAACACTGCCCCAACCACCACAACCAGTACTGTCAACCCTGGATTGAACCCCACCTTCTGGTCAATGCCTCCCTGCATGCAAAACCCATTTGATCTCAGAGACATCAATGCAGAGAAATGCACAAGTTCACCAACACTAGTGGATGTCAAGTCTACATGATGCAAAAAAGCTCTCATGCCATTAAGGATCCATTACAAACATGAGAGAGAGAGAGAGAGAGAGATGCCATAAACCATACAGTTCTTGAGAAGAGAGACATAATCATAGACCTAATCATAACCTAGTTTCCAAAAAGGGCCTCTGCTTCACTTTGCTTTTCATCAGAGAGTTTGATCCCAAAGCTGATGCATTGCTCCTCTAGCAAAAAAGCACCATGGTATTCACAAAAAGTCCCGTACATTGACAGAACTTCCCAGCAGACTCTCAATGGCATCAAAACCCCACATCAAAAAAATAGAATAAAAATCAATCTTCCCTAAGATTGTTTTTTTTTCAGAGTAGATTGTTGATGATGTTAGTAATAATATCAACGCACTATCCATCGGCCTCGTCACTGATATTCCTACTCATGAATCAAACAAACAAACAAACGAAAGAGAAGCTTTTAACCCTAAATCCTCGAAAGAAGGACACAAAACCCCACCCCACGCCACCCCAACCCAAAAAGACCTAAACCTTCAAACTAAAAGCTCTCTTGAACCACGAACTTTCTAAAGAGAAAAGCTGAAAAAAGGAGAGAAAGTGCAGACTTTTGTACCTGACCGATAAAGGCAGATGGGTCGACATCTGCCGACCCGAACTCGTCGGCCATGGCTTCTCTCTTTCTCAGTCACAACAATTGTTGTCGCCCCTCAGCTTCGCACAACGAGGAGAGTGCCGAAGAGGGAGGAGCGCGACCAGAGGGGACTCGTCTTCCTCTTCACCGGCTGGACCGGGCTACCGTCGACTGGAGAACCGGCTCACGTTTTTCATCCATCCAATGTTCAGCCTTGTGCGTTCACTGTTCATCCAATGTTCACTCCTCACCCTCCGTTTCTTTGGGTGGAGGACGACCGATTCTTTCCTCATGTCCATTCCGTTTGTCAGAATCGTTCATAGGTGATATACCCCATGCTTCTGGTACCTATATAACTTCGGAATTTTCGCATTATGTATATAACTATGATACTTTTATATAATTATACAAATCTCTTGTATGAACACATTCATATAATTTTCATCTTTCTTATATAAAATGTTTTCCTTTTGTCAATGTTTTATGCATTTTAGAGAATGTGCACTAGGTTAAATTCGCCCATCATCGATCGAGTGCCTATGATCAAACATGTATTTAGTGTGTTTTAAGGTTAACATTCATTTTGGTTTATGTTGGTTTATGTTCAAATGGACACCCATGATTAAGCGTTCAACCAAAAAAAAAATTGTTTTAAAATTTTATAAAATTCTTAATGCCTTTGGATAATTTATTGGTCGAGATTAAAGGGTAGGAATGTCACCTTTAAAATGTGAGCATTTTGGATCACACACATGACTGCCTACTTATGTGCAAATTTGTGTTCATTAGGCATCCAAGGTAACATTCAAAACAATGAGGTGACTACGAATTAGAGGTTTTATCCACACAAAAATTGAGAAGTGTTTAGGAATTAATCCTTGGGTGAACAAAGAACAACAAAGAGACCCCACGCAAGAAACAACTCAATTAATACAATTCAAACATTGGATACCATTACACCATTGAAAATCAAGTAAATCCATTAAAGATTTTCCTTCCACAATTCATATAATGGATTCCCACCAAAAAAAAGCAAGCAAGAAGGCAAGAGCATATTTCATATGACTTTACATTCTTAGAGTAAAGGTTACAGTCTTAAACTAAATATGTCACAAGAAATAGGCAATTTGTTACAAAAGTTTGAAATTTTTTTAAAGAGATTACAAAGTGGGATCAATAAGGGATTAGATGGTGAGTTGGTTGCATCTAAGATTAAGGAGGTAAAAGTAAAGAAAGAAGAGGAAGTAGAAGCAATTTTTCTAACATTTGATACTAAAAAGGAGGTAGAAACTGTGATTCCAACATTTGTAATCAAATGAAAATAGGTTGAAGAGGAGGGAATAATGCAAAAAAAAGTAGAACTAAATGACATACCAAAGTTAATGCAGGAATACACAAACAAGTATTTAAACCACATTTATTATTGTTGGGTTTAGCAATTGTCACTTCTAAAAGGTTCATCTCATTTTAATATTGCCATTGGTCAAATATTTTTTACTCTTCCAACACAACACATCTTGAGATTTATTCCCAATGCATGCACATCCACAACCAATGTGACATTAGACTGGAAAGACTTTGTTACATTTTTTTGAACTAGGAGGTGGAAAATTATGCCATTGAACACTATCCAAATCTAGCATATTTATTGGAATTCTTGTCTTCATATAGGAAACATAAATTTGTACCTTTTATAAGACCTAAACGGATGCCACCAAGTGTTTGGAGATTAGGACCAAGAGGAGTAGGGCAAAAATGAATTTGCCAATGCAATGGGATTCCTTGCAACAACATACCAAGGGTGCACCACTAACAAATTACACTCCATCACATTTTAATGTGCCAAGGAAGTAACACAACAAAGTTTTATGTACCACTTGTGAAGATCAAGATAATCAACATCTCCAACCTACCACCCCAACGACACAGCAACGTTAGCAAGCAATACAAACCATTGACATAATGTAGCAACAATGCCATCTTGCCACAACAACAATACAAGGTTGAGGCAAAGGTAAGTATAACACAAATATCAATCAGATCACATCTGAAATTCAAATGAAATAGGTGTTTAAACAAGGTGACAATTTGGTGCTAGAATTATAGTTAAGTGACGTTCATGAAATGTTTATAGCACCATACCTAATTCACAAGAGTGGTTGATTAAAAATTTTGTTGTCAATGTGACAAGTGCAGCCCTTCTTACCTTTGACATATTCAAAGGTTCAAGGATGCGAAAAGATTACATAAAGTTATGTAGACCAAAAACATGCATGGCAATGCAGAAAAAATTTGGATGATAGTTAGCTCTTCAAGTAATGGTTTTTTTTTTTCTACAAATTTGTTATAAGGGGGGGTTTTCAAGAAAACAAATATTTCTTAATCCTGGATGGGCATGGGTCACATGACATTATATAGACACATTTGAACAAAAACTAGAATTTGGATTGGACATGGCGACCTTACCTTCACATACGTCACATGTGTTATAGCCATTAGATGTCACCTACTTCAAGCCCTTCAAGAATGGTTTCAAAAGAAAAAAAATTCAATAATGGTAAGAAACAACTATCTTGAACCTGACAAGGTCACAATGGTTGAATGGGTGGACAAAGCCTTGTTGTAGTTTATGAAAAAAAAAACAATGAAATCAGGGCTCAAGGTTTATAATATTTGGCCACTAAATCTTGCAAGTATCATTGGAAAGTCTGGTCCAAGTGAAATGTTCATTGCAACAGAAGAGGAAGGAGTAAAAATGCATACCAATGAAATGCAACAAAAGATTCTATCAATAGTGGAAATGAGGGTGAAGTTACTTCTCCTCCTTATTTCTCATTCACCAATCATAATCAATGGTCCATGTGGGTTACTATTAGTAGTCTCCCACCTATTTATTGTCTTAGTTTTAGTTTTATGGGTGAGGTTGGAAATAGGTAAATAACTAAACTCGAATGTGAAATATTTTTGTTAAGTGAATTGAACACTGCTAGAGTTGCTTTTAGAGGTTGCCTTCTAAATGCGGACATGAAAAAAAGTTGAAAAATAAGTCAAAAGAATTGAGAAGGCATCTAGTCCATTGACTAGGTGCCCACAAAAATAAAAACAATTTTGGCAACTTTGAACATTTGAAACGACAATAAAGAAATGGTTCAAAAAAGGCCGCCCCCCACCCCCCCCCCCCCCCCACCCCCACCACCACAAACACCACACTACCAATAAACATAAAACACAAAAAAAA
>Ga0116227_10007672_pt1 | contig 20881 bp, 15 predicted proteins | sample S1TSphgellanicum_FD_89693 | JGI IMG/M metagenome (GOLD analysis project Ga0116227, IMG submission 89693) | Host-associated microbial communities from peat moss isolated from Minnesota, USA - S1T2_Fb - Sphagnum magellanicum MG | ecosystem: Host-associated > Plants > Peat moss > Unclassified...
AAAAACAAAAAAAAGCACCAACACAAAACAAAAAAAGCCGCAGCCCCACCAAAAGAAAAAACCACCCCCAAAAAACAAAAAAAAAAAAAAAAAAAAAAAAAAACCAATAAACCAATAAATAAATAAATAAATAAATGTCAATCCAAGAAGTATAAAGAAAATTTGGAAAGAAAAGATCTGTGTATGTACAAATTCCATATACGCAAGTGATACAATACATATGTACGTATTTCATTAGGCACAGATGTTTAAGTACGAAAATACGTATTGTACATAATGACGGTATGTACGTATTTTGTATATATCTATGTATGTATTTTGTATGTATGTATGGGTACATTCAAAGGTGCGCGGGGGAGGGAAGAAGGCAACCGCCGCCGTCGTCATCGTCCTCGCGAGATGTAACAACGATCGCAGGTGCTGCTCCCGCGCGCAATTCGCTGTTGCACGCAGTCGCTAGGCTTGGAGTTCGCCTTCTGGAAATTGGGTTGTGTTCGGAAGGGTTATTGTCTATGTTTGTTTTTTCTTTGGTGAGTTTCTTTCTTTGTTGAGCAAAGAAGGTGGAAGAAGAAGATCCGGCAACAATCCAATACCAAAAACCCATAGCAGTATCGCTCGGTGTCGCACAACTGCTGCTGCTGAATGTAGATTCTCGCAGAAATGCTGAGATTCTTGCCTTCTTTACCCCCAAAGTCTCAATCCGAAGTGATAGAGAATTTGAAGGGGTTGCCGAGTTCGTTCCAGAGTTTTGGGTTTGTGGAATTCTTCTTCGTTCGGGTTCCACCAAAGCTTTGAAATCAGTGATGGGTTGTGCACAATAGGGGGGGGGGGAAACACGGACTAGGGTTCTTCTTCTTCCTCCCCTGTGACTGCAAATATTTTGAAGGCATGATGGAGGAGGAGGAGGAGCACCTTGCAGCAGCAGCAGCAGCAGGAACTTGCCGTGCGGAGTCCGAGTCGTCGCCGCACCACCAGGAGGTCCGAGAGGGTATTATTGGAGGACACTACTACTGGTCGTCTGAAGAGCTTCTCTTCCAAGAACTCGTCACCCAGTTGCTACTGAGCAGCAGCATCAAGCAGCAGCAGCAGTTGCAAGGGAATAATGATTCTCCTCCTCCTCCTCCTCGGTTGGGTTCAGGTGAGCTGGTGCAATTGCGCAAGCTGTTTCAAGAAACAACCAGAACCACCAGGTTGTTCAAGCTCCTGGACGTGCAGGTGCAGGAGGTGAAGGACTTGGAAGCGGAGATGCGAGAGTTGAAGTTGCAAGGGACGACGACGGAGGGAAGAGGAGGAGAAGGAGGACACACCACCACCCAGACAAAGGCATGGAATGGAAGCCTGATGATGATGATGCGGTACTCGGAAGACGAAGAAGTAGAAGACACTGCTGTCGAAGACGATGTTGTGGTGGGTGGTGCAAAAGACCTGGAAACTAAGATGATGCAACTCGGCGACATGGAGCTGGAACAACAACACGGGGATGATACTAGACTGGAAGAAGCTGCTGCTGCTGAGTCTCAAAAGCAGCAGCAGCACAACAGCGGTAAACGACGCACTTGCTTCGGTGTTGCAATCTCCAAGTTCGACGTTAAGAAAAGTAGGCTTGATCATCTCCCCAGTTTCACAAAACCAAAACCCATTCTCAAAGAAGAAGAAGCCCAATGAAGAGCTTTCCACACACCCCCACTCTCTCTCTCTCTCTCTCTCTCTCTGTGTGCATTCCACAGTCTCTGAGAAAACCCTAAAAAGGGCCCTAAATTCATGGAATTCTGCTGCTTCCCTGCAATTCCATAGATACGCTTGTTTGCTGCTGCTTCTTCTTCTCTGCAATTCTATACATATGGCTTCTTCCGCATGTAATTCTTCTCTTTGGAGCAAGTGCTTTTGTCTCTCTAGAAAAAGGGCCCGAGCAGTCCTATTCCTATTGCTGCAATCAAATCTCCCATCGTTGGTGGCTGTTTGTTGTGCTAGAGTTTTTTTGTGACAGATACCAACCAGCCGAGTGATGGGTATCTCTCTGGTCTGGCTGGAAACTGACACAGAAAGAGCTTGAATCCTTCCTTCCTTGTCTGTTTTGGTTTTTGTCCCGTTTTTGCCATGTTTCTTTCTTTCTGCCCTTTAGGATTTCAATCCCTTTGTCCATTTGTTGGTCTTGTTCTTTGCCATGTTTCTTTCTTTCTGCCCATTAGAACTTGAATCCCTTTCTCCATTTGTTTTGTCCCTTCTTTCCATGTCTCTTTCTGCCCATGCAGAGGGTTATCCTCTTAAGAACCCCAGAAACCATAAATTTTGTTGCTGGACCTGAATTTCTTTGTTTCATTCTTGAGAATGGGTCTCCTCTGTACTCAGTCCAGAAATTACTACTCTCCCTAAGCTTTTTTTTTTCTCCTCTGACAGTGTTTTGCTCAACCCCTTCTAAAGCTTACCCTAGAGAAGACCCAGAAGAAGAACTGTCTCTCTGTTTTGCTGAGACCCATCTGATAAGAACCCAAGTGCATCATCTGTCCTTTTGTTGCTGTCTAATTTCATCCTATCTCCATTCTTTTTTGCCTCCAGCAAAAATTTGTACAACAAATCAGCCTCTAGAGCTGGCAGTGAATCCTCATTAATTTTCTCAAAAACTTCCAGTCTGGCAGTAGTAGTACAATGATTTTTGTTGTTGTTGTTGAGAATTCGTTTCAACAAGTATCCCCAGAAAATGCCAAGTTCACAATCCTGCCAAGTTCTTTCAACTCTGGCAATGGAAGAAGAAGCATACCTAGTTAGTGGTGGTGGTGGTGTATGGGTGCCATGCATGTAGTAGTACTAGTGTTTGTAACATAGTGAAAACATTTTGAAGCTTGACTTTTTGAGAGAATAAAAGGGGCAGACGACAACACAAGATGATGCAGTGGAAAACATAGGATGATGTGAAAGAGTCAGTCAGAGGGTTCCAGTATCAAGAGCATGTAGGAAGCCATAAGCAATCTGTACAATACCAAAATTTTGAGCTAAAATCAAATGTTCTGTGAAGAAGAGTTAAATCCAGGTGTGGGTTTGAGGCAGCACAGTTTGTGGCATATAAAGTGAATGGGTTGCTGTTTGAAAGTGTTCATCAAGCTGATGGATCTTTGAACAATCTATAAGATCTATATTGTCTATAAGATCCTACGTTTTCAGGATTTTCTGAAAATATTTAGATGTATTTGTAGATGTATTTCCAAGTATTTATATGTGGGTGTTTGGATGGAGCTGTTCTTTGTTATTACCTTGACAATCATCTGTGCTAAACCAATCAAACATATCTGCAGTACCTTGTGATGTTATGTCTTCTTGTGATGCTACCACTTTATACAGGGACCATAGCTTCTGTTGTAGATCAAAGATCCATTTTCTGTAGAGTGTGCTGGCTGAGAAATTAGTACATAATAGTAGTAGTACTTGATCTTTGATGCAGGATTATGAGATTGTGAAGATCAGCAGATTTTACTCGCATATTTTACAGAGAGCAACAATCAATGACGGGACAGAAAACTTCGAGGGGGTTGGATCTTCACTAACTAAGACGAGGAGGAAATTAATTTGTTTTTTCCAAAGGTTCTGTGATGGATGATCAGTTCCCAGTTTTGCAGAAGAATGCAGTCATAGAAGAAGAGAATCAGCTATCTCAGCAGGCACTGGGTGGTGGGTCAGATTTGATACGCTTGTGGACATTTATTTGAAGTCCCTTGCTCAGCTTCGGCAATGGGAAGTAGGACTCCACATCTCCACCACAGAGCTCCCACTGGAATTTAGTAACAAGGTGGTGAAGGAAGACTGAAATCTCCAACCATGCCAGATCTGCCCCCAGGCACAGTCGTGCACCTCCTCCAAACCCAAAGAAGGGAAGTCTGTTGGCTGGATTGAGGTTCTGTTGCAAAGTAGAGAAACAACTTTAGTTCAGTCCAAGTGCAATGGAGTTACAAGAGTGGCAGCACAACAGAGAACAGAACTTCATGACTCTCTGAAGTATTCAAGCATGGATCTTCTCCCTCTCTAATTTGGCAATCCTTTTTTCTGTCAGTGGAATGATACTTCTAGTCGATCCTCTGTGCTGTGCTGTGTAAATTTCTTCTTATGGGTTGGCAGAAACTGTGATGCACCTGTCCATGGTGCCAGGGATCGAATTGTTTTGGGTTTTCATAATTGGCAGGATCATGCTGGGCTTCTCAAATTGCACAAATCACTTTCCACCCTTTGGGAGCTACATATCCTGAAGAAAAACCAACAACAACAAGCCAGCTGGTAAGTCAATACAGATGCTGCCAGCTTCCTGAAGCTCATGGGTACATAACTTTGAGCAAACCCAAAGCTTTTATTCATACCAAATTTCCTTCCTGCATGTGATAAGTAAGAGCTGGATATGCAATCACAGTTTTTCGTAGTGCTTTTCATGGGTCAAAAGCAAAAGTGCAGCAGTGATTGGTTGTGGCATGCCAATTTCTCCATCCCTGCTTTGCAGATAGTAATAACAAAAGTGAGAACCAAAAACCTGAAAAGGAGGGAAACAGAGATTCATTACCTTGCATTGGTACATCATCTTTAGTCTCACACTATAGAAGACCAATTGGGTTGCAGTCTTATTGCCTCTGTTGTAACCTGCAATTTTGAAACGCACACCAGAGCTTCATATTCTTCTTGACTCGTGGTCTCTGCGGCAGACTGCATACTTTGACAAGGGTGCCAGGTAGCCAACATTGATACTTTTGCAAACAGTAAAAACTGTGCCTGATTTTTGGATGGTATATGGAATGGTGGGTTTCCAGTTTGTGAGAGTGAAATGGGAGAGAGCAGCACCTGAGGACTTACATGCTGTATGAGGTCATTTTCCTGAAGTCATCCCATGTAAGACCTGATACTGTGTCCTTGTCTTTGGATTCTCGAATCACATTGCGCTCCGCCTGGACATTTGATGATCTTCATTGAGGTTGGTTTCTAATGGCAGATTGTGTTTTGACAGATTGCATTAAACTATGTGGTGAATTTTCTTTACAATGATGCAAGCTGATGATGAGCAAAAAGGAGGAGCAGCAAGTCAGCTTTTCTTTTTCTTTGGGTACCTGGAGTGCAGCCAAGACCTCTGGATTCTCAGAGATGTACTTGACAGCAAACAGCATAGTGCTTGCTGTCATCTCATGACCAGCAAACATCACTGCAAGGACATGACAACAGGTTTGTTCCAGCAATCTTGCCTCTGTGGTGCCTGGCAGATTCTTGTGTCGCATGTGCTCCATGTAGTCAGCATATTGGTCTTCGTCATTCTCAGGCCTTGGCTTGCTGACCACTTCTCATTCAAGTGTCTCCACAATCCTTGTTGTTGCCTGCAAAAAAGATACACACACACACAAGATTTCAATATATCTGCGTCATGATGATTATAAAGACAGCTCCTCCACAGCTGCAGAATGGATTGATGCTCCTGAACAATTCTTCATGTCTGTAGAAGTGTGTACCACTTACCTGCAAGGCCTGCAAGGCCTGCAAGGATTTGGTTCCAGGAAGCTTGATAGGCATGGAAAACAGTCCCTCGCTCATGATGTAAAAGTCTTGTTTCAAGCTCTCATTCACAGGTCCAGGTTGTAGTCGTGATCTCAGAAGAAATTGTGTGATTGCATTGAAAGCCAACTGCCAAGTGATTTGATCAGCTTGGGCATAAGTATAACTCTCTCTCTCTCTCTCTCTCTCTCTCTCTCTCTCTCTCTCTCTCTCGCTGTGATTCTTGATTGATTAATTGATGCATCAATTCTGTGCACAAAAAACCAGGAAGAATGATGCTCTCTAGATGTTGAGCTTTATCAACAGTTAGTTTCTTGATGCTGCACTGAAGAGGAGGTTCTAAGGAGCTAGAATGATTGTATTACAATTGGGTCGTTTGAAATCTCCAAGTGTTGGTGAGCTGCTGCAGGCGAAGTTTAATATGTTTAGTAAAAGCTGTACTCACTCTCTTGGTTTCTTCTTGAACATTGATGAGTCCTTTGGTTTCCCAGGAATTGAAGCAAACAAGGACAAGCTACTCAAAGAGGAAGACTTGGGCTCAGAGAAGCTCAGTCCGTAAGCTGTTGTTAATGAACCTTCTGGCACTCTTCCACAAGTCCCCAACCACATTCAGAGCTGCAAGCTCTTCAAAGACTTTCCTGAAGAACTTGGGATAACGTGTGATGAAGAGTCTGCCTTCTTGTGTGAGCACCCACTTGATCATTTCAGGTTTGGTTGGGATGGTGCAGAAGGCACCCAACAGATTTGACTTGTACAAGTCTCCATACCTGCAGGTGCACAGGCAGGCAAGCAGCAGGATCAAAACTGAAGTTTAGCATTTCAACATCCAATGATCGAGTGTACTACTACATGACATCAATTCTTGAACAAGTCTAGCAGAGAGAGAGCTATAATCAGACACAAATTCTGATGTAAAGGGAAGTTGAACTTGATCAATCTTAGAGAGGGGGGGATTGGGAAGCTAAGCTCTTTTGCTCTTTCATGAATGTTGGGTTGGCAATACTCATGCTCTTTATGTACTGCAAAGTCTCACCCACAACAGGCAGACCCAATGAACCTGGAGGCAACAGGAATCCAAGTTTGTTCTTGCTCTGCTGCTGCTGCTGCTGCTTGCTTGCTTGCTTGCTCTCCACAGCAACAAAACCAAAAGGAAGGAACCCAGTAAACATATGAGCAAACTGTGGAGACTTGCAGCAGCAGCAGCAGCAGCAGCAGCTCCTGCTCTCCATGGGAAGAAGTTGATGTTTCCACACTCAGTACAAATGCTTCTTCCATGGGTACTTGACAATTTTGCTCACCCATTTGCCCTTACGGTGGGAACTTTATTTGGTTGTTCTTGTTCTTCTTCACAAGAGAGAATCTGCCACTGGGTTTGGTTTCCTGAGCTGTAGACTGGTTTGTCAAACTGCTGCAATTTACCAGGAGCTGCACAGAATTGTTACAATTACAAGCTTGCCATGTTTGCAGCCCAAACTTGTTTTAAATATGCTACCAGACTCCACAATGCTCCCTTTGCAGGTCAAAAGGAGAAGAGGCAGGGACGAAGGAAGGAAGGAGAGGCAGGGAGGGAGGGAAAGGAAGAGAAGGAAGAAGAACATGAAAAACATTTGAGAAACATGTAAGAAAATTATTACAAAATTTTATTTTTTTTCAAAATTGATTAATCTATTTTTTTATAACTAGTTTTTTAAAATTATTGTTTGTTTTCTTGCTCTTTTAATCAAAGTTTTTACAGAGGGTTTTTTTTATTGGTGCAAAATTTTGTCAAAATGCAAGAGAAAAAATAAAATTAGAATGGAACATTTTGGAACAATATTTGCATGCTCCCTTTTTTTTTGTAATTGCCAAATTTCAAAAAGGATTTTTTTTTTTTTTTGGGTGGAATTTTTTTTCCACCACATTTGGACTCTGATTTTAAATTGGGTACCATTTTTCAAACTGGTTTTTTATACTATTTGGACAGGTTCTAAAAATTCATCACAATTTAATGCAAAATCCCTCTTGAGATGCTAGCCATTGACACAACATCAGAAATTGAAATATATATTAGATATTATAAATATATGGCAAAATACTATGGCAATATATATATGTATTTTGGCGGATTTGACACATGTGTCCCACACAATTAATTAATTTTTAATATTTCATTTCCAAATTTTATTTTATTTTTAAATCTCTAAAACATTTCAAAAGATTTTTCATTTTCCTTCACAAAACTTTGAGAAAAGTTTTTAGTTTTAGTTGTTCTTTTCCTTTTCTTTTCTTTTCTTTTCTTTTTTGAAGATTTTTGCATTTCTAAAAATAATATAATTTGTGCCCAAAGCTACCCAATAATATTTCCATAGCTCGGATCCGCGGGTATCAAACCAGTAGAGTGTGCCATGGTGCTTCACCCTTTCAACAGTTTCAAGCATTTTTCCTTTGGTTTTGGTGTTTGGGGGGGGGGGGTAAGTAATATGGCTAAATTGGGGAGCTATAAATCACTAAAAAAATTATTCCATTAGTTTTGGACTTTCCACAAATTTTCCAGCCAAAACCAACTTTGTGTATAAATTGTTCTTTACAATATGGCCATAAAGTTCAGCATTTATTAGTACTTGGGGCAGATTGAAAAGATTTTTTTTTTTTTTTCTATTTCAGCCTTTACTCCTAATGTAAAGCACAAGTTGGGGCTGATTTCAACTTTTGCACCAATAGGAATGCTCGATTTGAAGTTGAACTGAAAAAATTATGATACCATTGGGTATATGTAAGATATACCCGCACAATTAGGGTTTTAAAAAAAATTTAAAGTAAAATTCTATTGTATTTGAAAATTGTACTAACCTAATAGTTTCAAAGTGTGAACATTTTTTTTTAAATTCTTACTAAATAATAAATTAAAAGTAGATACTCGTGTTTTTACCCTAACCCTGTGTATATGATAGGGATTTATTTACCTGCACCCTACCCATCTACCAAAAATTATAATGTTTTATACCCAGAACCTAACATGACGACAAAAAATCGATCCTAATATACCCTTGAGTGAGTATATATTGAAACACACACAACACCAGTGTTAGGGTTTAGGGTTTTATTCTCAAACCCACTCAACACTAGGCTCTTATTCTCAAAATACCCCACCAGGCAGGGTCTTTGTAAAAACACATTCTATGTGACACCAGGTATCAAAGGAAAAAGTGGGGAAAAAAAAAAGACGCAACAATTATGCTCTATAAGCGTTACCTCTAAATACACTACAAACTCTTTGTAGGTCATCACGATTATTGAAAAGTCCTCAAGAGAGAGTGCACACAAAAATAGATCTATGTACTAAATTTTGTCATTACATGTCGTATTAATAATTTTCTTAATGCACATTTCAAATAGGGTTTTTTTATTTCAATTTTATGGCAAATGCACAAGAAGATTTAGCCAAATTTGTTTATAGACCAAAGATGAAAGTAATTTTTTCTTTTAAGAATCCTTTTATATTTTGGCTACTTGTTTAGGGTGATTTTTTCACAAAAATCTTTGTATGTGTCGGAATCATTTTTTTTTTCAAGTCAAATTAATGAAAAAAATTACCACCACCACGGCCCTCCCCCCAAAGAATACTATTCATCCAAATCTTCACTATTTGAATGGGCAAAGCTCAAACTTCTAGAGGATTTTATTCTCCCCAATTTTCCATTCCTGATTTAGTCATGAATTGGAAATTCTCCTTTTGGGCTAGAATTGAGAACTTCAAGTAACATGTGCACTCTTGGTTTCATTAAGCTCAATCTCTGTACTCCCCCAACTTCATCACCTACTTTGTTTTGTCATGTCATTCGTGGATATGAAGTTCATCCATGAACATCAACATTTCATCCATAAAATACTCCGAAGACTTATATCCCTCTATTCAATTTCCATTGCTTTTGTATATCACTAGCATCAAGATCTAAGATGTGTGACCAAATATCTCATTTGGTACTTTCTTCTTATACAAAGATCAAAGGAACCATTAATCGAGAAGTTAGGCCAATTTTTTAGCCAAGGGACTATTATGCTTAACCCATTTTCAAATGTCAAGTTTGTATAGATTTGATTTAGAGAATTTGGGGTAGAGTGATTGCCACTAAAACCAAAGCTAGGAAACATTTTGATAGTCTATACATAGAAATATTCATCTTGAAACCATTGTCACAAGAGATGTAAAACATGTGAAAGGTGCCAAAACCTTCGGTGTTAGTACAAGGAGGATGTTGCAAGTTTGAAATTGTATATAGAAATGCTAGGGGTTTGTGCACCCCTAAATACAAAATATATATATATCAAAAAAATTTGTCTTAAAAACTGAAAATTCTTTGTTAAAAAGTTGTTGTAATTTGCATTTGCTCTGTGCAACATTTAAATACAATTCAATAAAGAAAATATTTAAAGCAATTTAAAGGCACCAATTTGAACAATTCATTCATCATATTTGTTTTCTTCACACCTAAATAAAAGCTTATGAGGCTATTACAACATTTAAGTGCAAGTTTATTATACCAAACTCCTCAAAACAAATCAAAGTTCTCATCTTAACAATCTCATTGCTCACATAAGCCTTTTTGAGCCTTAAACACATGTCTATTCACACACATTGTACATTTGAATATATTTCCTACCCTAATCTTATAACCCTCAACAACATATAGACAAGGTTAGTCATTCTTGCATGAGTATTTCTTATTTGGGTGTACAAGAGCCCAATACAACATACTTAACTATCAAGCAATCTCAAAGATTTTTAAAATTATAGGTCTAACGTGTTGTTATTAGGTGGCGGATTTGAAAGTTGGGTTCATAGTGACATATGAACACACTAATACCCAAATTACATTGGTACTCACAACGAAAGGCAAGACAATTTTGGTCACAACAACCTAGCAAACATCAAAATTAAGTTTGTTATAAGACCCCATTCCATGACTATTTAATCCTAGGACAATTAACTCATGGAAATCTATTGTTGATATTAAGACTACAAACAAGCTAAATAGTACGATTAAACATTAAAAGAATATTTAATTTTTTTCTCAAGCTTTGTCATTAGAAGAATTGAAATACATGTATTTAACAACTTTTTCAGATACCACACACAATTCTCACACAAAAACATGCCATATAAGAGTATGTTGATTGTTTCATACTCAACTTGATACTTAAATACTTTTAATACATTCCTTTAACAAAGTTGTTTGTCAAATGTATTGATCATACCTTAAACTCTAAACTCTACCCATTTATTGAATTAATGAGGTTGTATTAGGCAACCATCGAATGTCAAGCTACCATTCACATACTTAAATAAATAAGTAATGCATCTTGTCAATGTCTTGGATAGTATGAAGTATAAAACATAGATGAGATTCATTGTATCATAATTATGCACCCTTCATGTGTGAAGTTAGGTAGGCTAGAATAGATGTGTACCTTTTGTCAAATGGCTCCATCAAATGTTATGCAACACATGATGAGGTGATTGCAGGTTATCATGGTTCATTTTTGGTGAATAAAACATTTCATAAAAGTTCATTCAATGGTGCTAAAATGGTAGTTTACTATGGTGTTATTGGTGAAGTGGGGGATTACCTGATTTTAATGAACTAAATAAAGTCCATGTAAACAAAAGTTCAATAAATTTTTCCTTAGCATATATGTCAAGAAAAATTAAAATCCAACAAAAAAAATTATGATATGAACTTTTGGAAATAAGGCCCATTTTAGGCCATTCAAAATTCATAAATTTTAAAAACAATTAAACAGAAATATATATATATATGTTAGTTAAGTACCAACAAGATGTTGTGAATAAAAATGATAGGTAAAAATGCATTAATATAGAAATGCAATTACAAAATTAGTCCATAAGATTGGATTAAAGCTCATTACATTACATCGATGGATATTTTTTACAATTTAATTTTTTTAAAAATTCAAGTTGACAATCTTAATGCAATTGTAAATTTGGCACATTATGATTTTATGGCATGTCAATGCATTACACTTAGCAAAAATTGCATTGTGATGCAAAAAGGAATCACCATAATTTGTAATCCACCCAACAATGATTGGCAATAGTTTTATCAATGTATGTCATTCAAATTTGAGGAATAATCATAGATGCCACCATGATTTCATTGTGCTGGCATCATATTTAATTACACATACAATCATCATTAGTTTTTTTTTTTTTAAATGATTATTTATCCATTTTGGCCTTTTGTGATTGTTTTTATCAAATGAATCAAGAGGCATACTCATTGCTTTCATTCTTTCCTCTTTCCTTTTTTGCACTTTTAGTCATTGCTCTCCATTTGCTTTATCATGGATTCTCTATTCACTTCTCTCACTTGTTCTCTTGTGTTTTACTTTTCTTACTTTATGTTTTGTTGTGAAAACTTTGGTGTAACTTGGTCTTGTGTTTTCTACTACTAGGCATAGTGTTTTCACTATTTCATGTTGTGTTTCTACTTGTTACATTTTGATTTTGTAATGAAAATATATTGTCAATGTTGTCTCTTTTCCATTGCAACATCAATGATGATGTTACTTGTTACCTCAACATTGTCAAAGCTGCACTTTAAGTTGCATCATTTTAGTTGGTGTTTGGTTTTAATGTTATTATTTTACTAGAGGAAAGTCAAGGATTAATGATTGGCTTTGGAACTATTAATTAGTTGTAATAAAAAATTTTGATTAAAGTTTAAGTAATAACAAATATAAGTTGCAATCATGACCAATTGCAAGCTAATTGACAAGTTGTTGAATGAACTTTTTGACTGTCCTTTATATATACATCCATGATACATGCATATATTATCGAAACCCTAGCCTTCAACTCACAACCAATCCTAACCTTTAGTTTGTGACCAAGGCTAGGGCATGAAAATGGGAATAGGTTAGGAGAGTGCCTGGGATTCAAACACACTTCCACAATTGTGAAAAAATGTAAGGAAAACAATCCTAAACACTTCTAAATGAAAACCACTTTGAAAGTTATAATTGAACATGAATTGTAAATCTTTGGGACAAAAATGTGAATAGTAAATATAATCCAAATTGGCTTTCAATATATCATTGGAAAGTTTTTGAAGCATAAACTTCAAAAGTGGGTTGGCATTCTCCATTGGAATTGTGAGGTAGTTAAAGGTAAAGCATAGTTAGGTGGTTCACTTTTGACATTTTGAAATTTTCACATCTTACACTAGCTACAATTTTTGCAATTGGGTGAAAGCACACTACAAAACCACTTTAGGCAAGAAAATGTACTCTTTTCTAGGTATATTTTGCTTTATTTTGGGTGCAATTTTTCTTTGATTTCATCTAGCATTTTGATGAACATATAAAATGGATTTTGATACAAAAGCTTCCAACATAGATCTTGTCATTTTTCAGATGAAAATAATTTTCAACAAATTGTTTTTTTTCAACACACTTCTGTTCATTTGAATGAAAAACTTGTCTAAATGCTTTTTGTGAAATCACATGAGTCAAACTTTTCAATTGTAATTGAAATGGTACAATCAATTCATATTCAATATATGACTAAATACTTCATCAAGTTTTGCAATTGTTTGAATCATTTTTAGAATATATTTCCACTTTATAGTACATCATGACAACATCTAAATTCTCACAATATACTTTTGAATCATTTAATATTAATCAAAAAATGTAGTTTCCTTTGACAATTGCATTATTTGACCATTGAACTACCTTATTTTGAATATAATTTATGAAAACCTCTTTTAATATTGGCTTTGTGAAAATTGAAAGTCGCACAATTTCAAAAAACAATATTTGTGACTACAATTTTTGGCCACCATAGTGTGCTTTCACCCAATTATCAAACTATAAATCCTATAATTATCCCATACACTTTTGGTCACAAATATTGGTAAGCCACCCAATATATATTCTTAGACATGTGATTGGTCAAAAAATCCATGTGAAAAATTGAAATTTTTCAATGTGAAATGGAAAAATTTGATGAAAATCATGGTGTTTAAAATTTTAGATGAATTTCTTTTGTATTGTGAAATTGTTAATGCATCTTATTTTTAATCTTCATTTGATGGTGGCCTATTTCATTTTATTTTTGACATTATTATGACATAATTTTGAGTACACATTTTTCACTTTCTTTATGTGACAAATGTAATGTCATCATTTCAAAAATCTAGTATGAGTCTTCTTTTTTCCTTATAACTTAGTTATAATTTTTAATATGATTCCCATTAAAGTCTATTGCAACATGGATAATTTTATTTTTTTTAAAAATGAATGTTCAATATGGCTTTATATTTAAAGCTCATTAGCAATTTTTAAAAATTACAATTGTGTTAGTCTAAATTATCCACCTAACTATATTTTCACCCTTAAATGGCCAATCCAAAACCATATTCATATATGGATGAAACTATATGGATGAATTTTTGTGCATTGCAATTTTACATCCAAGTAAATTTTTTAAAACTTTCTTAAGCTACCTATATACCTAGGTTAAACTACCTATTACATAAGTATATATAGGTTTATATTATTTTACCTAATATACCTAACTTACATACTTATGATACTTACTTATATATACCTAGCCTTAAATGACATGTGATATGTCCTTTAGGTTTAAGCCTAAATGTCATGTGCCCTATGTGGTCTAGGTTTAAGTACCACGTGGCTTAATTGTGGATTTAACATAGGTGCCAATTAGCCTAACCTAAGCACCATTTAGGTCATTTAGGTCTAAGCCCAAAGTAGGTGGCCTAGGTTTAGGCCTCTAGACTAGGTGCCACATGGTATGGCCTAGGTTGAAGACTAGCCTAAGTGCCACATGGCATGCTTTAGGTTTAGATTTAGCTTAAATGTGACCTAGGTTTATGTCTAATAGAAATGCCTAACCTAGGCACCATGTGGCCTATGTTTAAGCCTAATCTAAGTGCCATATTGCATGGCTTAGGTCTAAAAGTAGCTTAAGTGCCACATTGCATGGCTTAGGTCTAAGTCTAAATCTAACTACCACATTGCATGACCTAAGTCTAGAAGTAGCTTAAGTGCCACAATGGCATGGCCTAGGTCTAAATCTAGGTTAGCTATCACATGGCCTGATATAAAATGCCATGTGGCCTTTTAAACTTAGTTTAAATGCCATATGGCATAGGTCTAAGCCTAGCCTATGTGACATGTCGCATGGCCTAGGTTTGGTGCCATGGGGCAATATATGTGGTATAAACATAGGTGCCATGTGGCCTATGTGACACCTAGCCTAGGCTTAAGTGCCATGTGGCATATGTGGTTTGAATATAAATACCACATGGCCTAGGTGTCACCTTGCCTAGCCCTATGCCTATGTGCCATGTGGATTAGGTTTAAGCATAACATAGATCAATATCAATAGATGAAATCCATCCACCTTAAGTTTATAGTTGAAAACAACTTTCAACTATAGTGGTAAGTGTCATTTGCAACTAAAATAACTTAAAGTGGTATTGACATGGTGTTAACACATGGTTAATGTTATAATTGAAATGTCATTTTCAAATTGTATTTGTCAACTTTCATGATTTGCAATTGCAAAATAATATATTACAATTGCAAAAACCATTTTTCAACTAGGTTTGTTGTTTTCAATATTTTTAGTCGAAAATGTAATTTGCAAATGTGAGGCTTTCCTCCTAATGATATTGTTGGTTGTTCACATTGGCTATTGCCCCAATTTTCTTTCATCAAACTATATCAGGTTTTCATGTTCTATCCTTTGCTATCAAATAATGCCAATTAAGAACTTTGGTGAGCTTTGTTTCAATTATAGTGGGACCATTGTAAAATAAATATTTTGAAGTTTATGTTTACTTATGAGCACGTCATTGAGCACATGAAAAATCATCATGATATAGTCAATAGTATTATGCATTCCCACAATTTGTAATGACACTCAATTTTGTTTGAAGATTATTTGAGTTATGGTGACAAATTAGTAAAATGAGATTTGAAATGATTTTTACCATTTTCATTACGAAACTTTACATTTTTCATTCTATATATTCTTTCAATATCCAAGTTGGAAAATTTTACAAACCTACATACCTTTACCTAATGGATATATTAAACAAAATATATATATGCCCAACATTTATCACAATTTTATGAAAGATATTTGCAAATGCACAAAAGACAAAACAAGATATCTAGGCAAAATATGATCATGCCAATGAAATCATTAGATTTAATATATTTTCTCAACTATTATATCACTACAATAAATCCAATCAATTTATGTTTTGAATGATCTAAATTCCCACCCATTCTTTTGATTGCATTCCCAAAGATTTGATACTTAGATTTAAAATGAAATTATTTTACATCTATCATCTGAAATGATAAATTTTCATTTGCAAATTCCTAATAAAGCAACCATGGCCCAATGATTTTATTTTTTCAAATTTCAGATGTTGCATCATTGGGTAGCATCCGAAGAAGGATTTAACATTAAATGGCAACACATTTTAGAACTTCTCTAAACACCTTTTTAAAAACTAGTTAAAAAAATACTACCAAACTAAAAGCATAGTCCAAATGTGGCAAATTGTTCTCAAAAAAAATAAAAATCTTCAAAATTTGGTTTTTTTTCAGAAAAAAAGAAATATTGTGCCAAAATATCCCCTTTTATTTTTATTTCTTACATTTTGGCAAAATTTCATGCAAGAAAAAGAACATTGCTAGGGCTATATGTTGCCCCAAGAAGGTCACTTCAATTTTTTTAAAACAATGAGCAAAAAAAAGGGTGTAACTAATTCATAAGGAAATAAATTCTGTAATTTATATAAAAATGTAAATAGGGTGCCTAGAATTCATAATGAAAATCCACCTAAAATATTTACAATTTTAATGAAATATGCTTTCAATAATCCATTATTTCATAGCACGCTAGAAAAAAAAAACCCCCCTTTATCTTAGGTGTTTTGGAAAATATAACTTTGCCCTTTGGTGGACTAGATTATTGGAAGATAAGCAATGAAAATCCATGCATGATATGATGCCATGGATGTTTATAACTTATGTTCATAAAGTAAGACATACATGTAGTGTGCATGGTCAAAATGTGCAAGTGGTCGAAATGGAAAAAGATTGTATTGTCATCTAGTAGGCGCCCTATACGAGAGGTTTACCACAAAATTCATCATAACTTTGCTTGCTTGTTATGGTAACGTTCCTTTCATGATGATAGACCTTGTATATACTACATACTTGCAAGGGTGAGGTGGAAGAAAGCAAACAATCTAAGCAAACAATTCAATGGACTTAAAGTACACAATATAGATAGATACATAGAAAGTAGTTGAATAGTTTGATTGTCCTTTGGTTGTTGTAGATGGATGGGAGGATTTTTGAAACTTTTCCAAAGCTTCTAGTTCAATTTCAGGATGGTGGGTGGGTAGCCATGTATGGACCTGTAATCTATCTGCATTCTTGGTCATATTATTTTGTACCCACAAAAACCATGAAGAAGAAACCGTAGACAATGAAAAACTTGAAGTTTCATAAGCATAAAATGCAAAGGTTACCTCCAACAATCTAGTCAAAACCAACTCCGTGCTTGAATACAGAAAATACTCAATGAGCTTGCAGCTTTTGGGACCATGACTAGTAGACTCATTGATGCTTGTAGCTTTACAGTCCACCAGCACAGATTGTTATAACAACAGAGCCTACCAGCAACAATTTTTGTATGTGAACCCACTTAGTCAAAATAGCATGGCAGCTCCAGAATGTCTGGTTTGCAATTCTGGACCAGAAATTGCTCACTGCAAGCTCCAACAGAAACCATACATTTCACACAAAATTTGAAAGAAGAAAAAATGAATTAAGGTACCAAATGCAGCAAAAGACTACAAATTAATTTGACCCACAACTTTTGATAGTGAAATGGTAGAAAAGAAACAAGGCAAGTGCTTTACTCGCTGAATTTGGGTTTTACCAATACATGAAATTAGTTCAATAATCACCCAGTCTTTTAGGAGTGCACAGAAACAATCTGTGCACACATACAGAATTGAATCTCCATACCCATTACTAGCCCTCTAACAAAACTTTGTTGACAGGGTACAACAGATTATTCAAAGCAGATGATTGAATCTCAGATTTCCAAGATGCAAATGAGATCAATTTGTGCATTGCATTGTCAAAAACCTCAAAATCAAAGCTTTGTGAATCAATGCATGAGTCAAAAACCTTAAGCCATTTTGAACTCAAAGAAATGGAAGTGTTGTCATTCATTAGTTGCTGCACGAGATTCTCTTGTATCTTTCAGCAACAGGGATATCACTGGCAGCAAACCAGTTGTTAGTCCTGTTGTCATCTAAGATCAAGTCTGCAATGTCATCTCCATCATCAAGAGGATGAAACCTAATTATCTCAGAGAAATCCATCAATGGCTTTCCCAATAGATCTCCACAACTTGACATATCAAAGAGGATCAAAGCTGATCATGGAGAAAAAATCCATCAACGGTTTTCCATGTAGATGTCCACAACTTAACATATCAAAGACAAAGTCCACATCTTCAAAGTATATCTTGTGAGAGATCTATATTCTTTATATTCCTCACGGATGTTGTTTTCTGCTATTTCCTCTAAGTCTGAATCCAATGCTTCCCTGAATGCATGGTCCATGAAAAGGTCCTTTGCACATCAAGTAAGATGTGCTCAAATGTGAATAAGAACTGTTGACAAGTTCCCTCAACAGAGATGCTATCTTTTGAAGTAAATTAGTCTAGAGATTTCAAGAAGGAGCACATAACAGAGGCCACTATAAAAAAACAGTCTGCTGCTCATGATCTGGATCTATCCACAAATGCAGAGATTCACACAGTCAAGTTACTTCTCCCTCAAATTGGAATTCCTCAATTGGCTTCTACATTAGCAACCTGAAATAGTGTTTAGGGTTTAGGATAAACCCTATAAACCCAAGTCTTTGGTATCTGTACATCACCCTTCAACTGAAAGGTTCTGTCAGTCCTCCATGATCCAGCTTTTAGAGCTTTTCCTTGGGAAGGATGCACATCTGAATCAGGTTCTTTCTCCAGAAATTTGGGTTTCACCATTGCAATTTGCAACAACATTTTTAGTGATTTTGAAGTAATTCACCATAGTGAATTTGTAAATAACGACAAGTGAACAACAAGTGCTATGAAATTTACAAAATGCTAACTTGTCAAGAGATCTCACTACAAGGAACGATGAGTGCAAAACACTACTAAATAGTTCATTCATTTTTGAGTGATTTTGAAGAGAATCACTGTGATGAATTTGTAAATGACAATAGTGAACAAGAATTGCTACAATTATTTTTTTCAAGTAATAAAAACTGAGTTTTATTCTCAAGTGTAGAAATGTGGATCAAGAAAATTTCTTAATACTATAAAATTACTTGATATAACTAAATGAAGGTCACATTATTATCTCTCCAATTTGTATGTCAGATTTTTCGTTTTATGTTGACCATGTGGATTTTGAGGCTTAAATGGGTGGGTTTAGATTTGTGTTAGTTCTCAATTAAAGAATGGGATTTAAATTGTGTTAATCCTAGATGAAAGAGCTTGTGTTTTCTTTAGAGGATTGACTCTGAAGTCACATGGAACCACCTGTTTCATCTGCCCTGTGTCGGGATTGAAAGACACATCCATCAATTTAACACACAAGAATCATTCGGCTCCTCCCAGAACCTATTTAGATCCACTTGCAGGAGAATCATCAGAAGGTTGGTAACACAACATCATTTGAATGACAAAAATTAGTTCTGCAAGTGATGAGTGTTTTGCAGGGTGAGAGATACTCTTTTACAAAGAGGCTTGCTTGCTCAAGTCTCACATAAACGATCATGTGCAGCAGCGCTGCAGATCCACTGATTGCAGTTTCTCACAAGACCAAAGTCCAAATGTCATACAGTTGAACTTGGCAATCCATTGTTGAAATAAATGAAGTGTTACATAAAGCAGGTCTATCAGCTAACAATGTCAGCTGCTCATATATGACTCTCTAAGGGTATCTGAAGAATGTGGGCCAGATCATTGTACTAGTTTAGCTGATCTTCCTTGTGGTCCTTTCTAATACTACTAACTGGTCCAGGTGGTGTACAGATCCAGTCTATGTAGCATCAATCAACTACTACTACAGAAGAGGTCAAAAAATTATGTGTCAGTATATTTTACTAAGTGCTTGGTGATGTTGCAAGTGTACACATACAGAGAGTGCGTCACAAAATATCAGCTAGTTAATTTTAGTGCTGCACCCAGTGTTTTAAATCAAACATCTGAGGGAAAGTTTGGAGCTCGTCTCTTCATCTTTTGCTAGTCAGAGCCCCCGGGTTCAAAATTAATTTTCCAAACCTGCTTGTGAAATCTTAATGACAGTTTTGTTTTGATTTATAGAGATGTCTCAAACATGGGGTCTGTTGACTTGACGCATTTCTTCACATGAAGCTGAAGTCCCTTGCTCAGCTTTGGCAATGGGAAATACGACACTTCATCTCCTCCACATAGCTCCCATTGATATTTTGTAACAAGGTGGTGAAGGAAGATGGATATCTCCAGCTTTGCAAAATCGGCGCCTGGGCACAAGCGTGGGCCTCCTCCAAATGCCAAGAAGGGAGGTTTGTTTGCTGGATTGACAATCTCCTGTACATAATTACAGAAAGACATATTAAATTTAGTCAGACTGTCTCGCTGGAGTAAGATTGAGGACATAAGCACAAAGAAATGCGACCAAAAAAACACTCATGACCAAAAGAGAGAATTTTCTTATGTCCATCTTATTCTTGCACATCAGATCTCAGTACATAACTTGTTGGCTACTATGATTAGTATGCAAAGACCTGACCAACTAATCAACCCTCCACCCCCCCAGTCTGATCTCTCACCCAAGTTTCCTTTGATAATCAGCTGCTGGTGATATTCTAGTATTCTGAGTACAATGTTTGTGGGGAATGGGGGATCCAAGTCAGTTTATATATACGTACCTTTTGATGGCGCCATGGGTTGAATTGTTTGGGATTTTCATAGAAAGCAGGGTCATGGTGAACTTCCCGAAGTGCACAAGCCAATTTACACCCTTTTGGAACCACATACCCTGAAGGAGAAAAAAACAAGCAATGCATCAAAGCAATGAGTACCCAATTACACTCCAGGCAAGTTCTAACTTCTTCCTGAATCTCAATTGAATCTACTACGCAGACTGAATAATTCTTTTTTGCAGCTTCCAACCTTGTTCATAAATTGCACAATTAGAGTCATTTGTGAGAGAGAGACTGATATAATACCATGCAGTGGAACATCTTCGATAGCCTCACGCCA
>Ga0116227_10007673_pt1 | contig 20880 bp, 20 predicted proteins | sample S1TSphgellanicum_FD_89693 | JGI IMG/M metagenome (GOLD analysis project Ga0116227, IMG submission 89693) | Host-associated microbial communities from peat moss isolated from Minnesota, USA - S1T2_Fb - Sphagnum magellanicum MG | ecosystem: Host-associated > Plants > Peat moss > Unclassified...
AGCAGGAAGAAGGCGCCGAGCGTCACCGCCAGCGTGCCGCCGGTAATTAGCATCGCCGAGCGTGGCGAAATCAGGCTGGCGAGCAGCGCCCAAAACCCTTCGAACCGCGCCGCCCCGCGCTGTGCCTGGGCAATTTTGTCGGGAGAAATACGCGCGAAACTCGCCAGAACCGGCAGCACCAGCAGGTTCGTCATTGCCAGCACCGCAATGCCGATGGCGGCCGTCAGCGCCAGCTCGCGTATCACCGGCACGGGAATGGTGGTGACGGTCACGAACGTCAGCGCCGCAAGACATAAGGCGACCGCACCAGGTTCGAGCAGATTGTGAAAACTGCCGCGCGCCGCCTCCAGCGCGCCGCGCCCTTCGCCGGCCAGGCGCACGTTGGAAAGTGCGATCTGCACGCCATGGCTCACACCGATCGCCAGGATCAGGAACGGAATGAGCACGGAAATCGGGTCGATACCGATACCCAGAAGCGTGATGATGCCGAGTTGCCACAGCACCGCAATTACCGAACATGCCAGTGTCGCCATGGTCAGATACAGCGAGCGCGACACCAGATAGAGCAGCACGGCCGCAATGCCGAGCGCGATGCCGAAGAACAGCACGATCGCCTGCGCCCCATGCTCGATATCGCCAATCGCCTGAGCGAATCCGAGAATATGCACCTGCGTGTCAGCATTATTGTATTTGGCGCGTAAAATACTGTCGAGCTCGTCGGCGAATTTCGCGTAATCGAGATGCGCGCCGGTGCGCGGATCGACATCGTTCAGCCGGGCGCTGACCACGGCACTGTCAAAATTATTCGCCACCAGCCGGCCGAGGATGCCGGATTTATAGATATTGGCTTTGACGGCAGCAAAACCTTTGGCATCCGGCGCGAATGTTGCCGGGATCACCGGCCCGCCCGAAAACCCGCCTTCGATCACTTCGGCAAAGCGCGTGTCCGGCGTATAGAGGCTGCTGACATGCGTGCGGTCCACGCCGGGCAGAAAAAACACATCGTCGGTCAGATGATGCAGCGCATCGAAGAACGACGGCGTAAAAATATCGCCATGCCTGGCTTCCAGCGCCACCAGCAGCACATTGCCGCCGCCGAACTGGGCTTCCGCATCCTTGTAAGTCTTGATGTAGGCGTTGTTGATCGGCAGCAGCTTGTCGAACGACGCATCCGGCCGCACGCGCACCGCAAATATGCCCAATGCGACGGTGATGATGGCAAACACCGCAAGGATTTTGCGGCGATGGCCGAACAGCGCGCGCTCGAGCAAGCAGATCACTGCGTCATCTCCGTGTCCTTCGGATCGACGCTGTGCACGCCATCATCCCCCACCACGATCAGCCTATGATCGGGCGCCTCGGCAACGCCGGAAAGCGTGGCACTCGTTGTCGCGTGAAGCCGTGTCAGCACACCCGAGGCCGGATCGAACAGCGCGACAAGCCCGTTGCCGCCGACGAGTGCCACATGCCCATTGGCCAGGCTCGCGCCGCCGAAAAACGATTGCGACACGCCGGTTTCGATCCGCTGCCATTTGGTCGCGCCAGGTGCGAGCGAAAACAGGCTGCCACGCAGGCCAAAACTATAGATACGGCCGCCAGTTTCAGCCAGGCAGCCAAACTGCGACCCATCGTAGCCGACGCCAATAGCCGACCATGCGCCGGCGTGACGCAGGAACGCGTGACCCGCCTCGCCGACAATCACCACATCATCGCTACGCGCGGCGACGCAATTGAGGTGATAATCCTCATCCATGCCTGGCAGCGACACAGGGTTCCACTGCGCGCCATCCTGCGTCTCCAGCGCCAGCGCATAGGCACCGGTGGCGATCAGATGCTGCGGCGTGATGGCGGCAATGGAAAATAGCGCGGTGTCGCCGCCAGGCTTTGCATGCTGCGGCTGCCAGGTGGCGCCGGCATCCGTGCTGTGCAGAATGGTCGCATCCTGACCCACCGCCCAGCCATCTTTCGGCGTGGGAAAAATCACGCCGGTGAGCAACTCATCCGTGCCGCTGCGCACCTCTCGCCAATGTTGCCCCCGATCGTCCGACAGCAGCACGATGCCGCGGTCGCCGACAGCTACCAGACGCTCGCCGGCTCTGGCGACCGATAACAGCGGGCCATGTTCGGCGCGCCACAACGGTTGGTCCGTGTCTGCGGCGGCTGCGAAGATGAGCAGAAGGAGGAAGCAGTTTTTCACGCCGCGCTTTCAGAGTAAGGAAGAAAGCAGTTCTTTTTTGGAAAAAAGAACCAAAAAACTTTTGCCAATCTGGTGCCGCGCCGGTTGAACCGGCGCGGCTCACATTTGTACGGGTTTTTCCTTTTTTTTTGATCAGAATTCATACGACAGCGTTGCCGAGTAAAAATCCCGATCCAGCAGGCCGTAAAACTTCCCGCCATAAAATACGGGAAAATGGTTGGTATATTGCATGCCGAGACTCCAGGCCTGCAAGTAATTGAATGTGACCCCTGCGCTGGCGGCCGCCGTATTCTCCACGAACACGTTCACGCCTGTCGGGCTGGTGCCGACGAAATCATGCTGCAGCGATACGCTGGGCTTCATGTCGATGCCGTAGGGCAGGATATTCGGCATGTCGATCACGGAGGCGATCGTATAGGCGCCGGAGAACTGGCTGGCGAGCCCCTTGGTGCCGGACATCGGCGTGGTGCCGTTGGAATTCAACGTGGCAAACACGTTGAACTCCGAATTCGTGTCCGTCGTGTAGGGCGCGTTAAAAATGCCGCGCTGACGCGGGAAATTATGCACGAAATCAAAGCCGATTTCACCAATCAGCGCAATCTGATTGATGCCGAGCGAAGGAATGGCGGAAAACAGCTTTGTCGCCGTGGTCTGGAACTGGCTGACGTGATAGCGTTTCCACCCGTCGATCGTGGTGTTGAAATTGGGCGACTCGCCAAGTGCGGCCAGCACCGGATCATGAATTGCCGCCTGATACGCCGCCTGGAACGCGGCGCCGACATAGGGCGAGGCCGCCAACTGGCGCAGCGCCGGTATGTCGTTGAGCAGCGTCAGGTCGGAGCCGGAGAGCTGGATCGGCTGGTTCAGCCGGTGCGAAAACTCGCCCTGAATTGCAATGCCCGCGGGTCCGGTGAAATTGAAGCTGGCGCCGATCAGATGAATGTCGGACGGGTAATCGGCAAAATAGCTTGCCGTCGAATCGTACGTCTTGGCGGCGTAGCCTTTGGTTTGCAGCAGGAACAGATAATTCGGATTAGGCAGCACGGTCGGCAGCGGGAAGGGCGCGAACGGGCTGCTGCCCGATGAGATGTTCGCATTCCCTGTGCGCAGCGAGAGGAAGGGCAGGCGGCTGTGATAATTCTCGAAATACAGCCCGATTTCGGTGCCGCCCATGATATTATCGAACGTCTTGCGCAGCGCAAAACCGAACTGGTCCAGCGTGGTCGGGTGCCGGTCCAGGCTGCGCGGATAGGCCGCCCCCAGCACGTCGCCGCCGGGGACGTTCACATAATAGGGTGAGCGCGCATTATCCGCCACGTCATTGCGCAGCATGGCGTAGGTGCTGCCATCCGATATCGTATCGAGGTTGCTGAAGAACGAGCCATCAGGCTCGATCTTGTCGCGCGTCCAGATGAATTGCCAGAACCCTTCCAGCGAATAGCCGGCGCCGATTTCACTGCGCGCATCCACCACGGGGATCGGCAGGAACGCGGTGCGGGTTTCCGCACCTGGCGTGCGCAGCGCCGTCAGGTCCAGCGGGTTGATGGAGTTGATGCCGAAGGGAATGAACGTGCTCTCGCCCCAGTTCAGCGCCTGCGCACCGACGCGGAAATCCACCGTATGGCCAAAAATCTTCGGGCTGAAGAAGCCGTACGCATCCAGCAGCCGCAGATCGGCGCCGATATCGCGCACCGCGGCCCGGCTCAGTTTCTGGAAATCGGTCTGTTCGCTATCGATCACCGGGTCATAAAACCCCGTGGCGCGCACGAACACGCCGTAATCGTCGCGCTTGACCTGCAATTCCGTGGTGATGCGCTGCAATGCGGCAACCGGCTTGTTGTCCTGGTAATTCAGCGTGCCGTTGTCGGCATTCTGGTCGCTGAACGTGCCGCCGTTGGCCTTGCCCACAAAACCGTAATCGATCGGCGAGGCACGCACATCGACGCTGGAGGAGAGGGTGGTGTCGAGATTGACCTGCCAGCCGTCGATCGTGGTGTCGAACGCGAAGGCCTGGCCGCACCCGGCCATCACCGCCAGGCTGGCGCCGGCGGCGAGGCGCAGGCGCCGTGAAATATGTCTCCCGGGCCGTTGCGGCCTCCGGCAAAGCGTGTCTGTCGTCATGTGCACTCGTCTAACCCCCCTTTTCGCCCCCAGGTCTTGTGCCCAGGGTGCGTTACTCACGTCGAACTTTCCAAACCGCTTACGAACACGCCCGGACGATCCTCTATCGTGGTTGACGTTAGGGTGAACACACTAAAACCGTCAAGCGGGTGGCGTGCCAGCGCGGTGCCTTGCAAACTATAGCGGGTTGCGCCGCTTGGGAAACCCATGGCGGCCGCGGTGCTTATCGTTGGCATACCGGGAGGCATAGATGAACGGCGCAAAAACCCAGCCCAATCCAAATCAGGACTCGGATCTCGAACTCGACCACGCTGCCAAACGCGAGGATTCGCAGCGCGACAAGTCGCTGGAGGATACATTTCCGGCCAGCGATCCACCTGCTATGGGAGGCTCGACGGGGCCGAACGACTAACGCTCGCCCCCCGGCACGGAGGGGCGATGCGCAGGATCGGCTTGGCGTTAATGATGGTGACCGTAGCCGCCGGCCAGCCTGCGCCGCCACCAGCCGACGGTGCGCGGCCTGGCAACATCATCGGCAATGGCATGTCCCTGCCGCGCTCCGATACCGCTAGCAACCTCGATTCCGCGACCACCCATTCGGACCTCGCCCCGAACCTGCCAACCCCGGCCGCGGCCGATGATATACAGTCGCTGCTCGTCGCCGCCCGCCGCGCCCTGTCCGCCGGCCGCACGGGCGAGGCACAGGAAGCGCTGGAGCGCGCCGAGACCCGCGTGCTGGACCGCTCGGTGGCTGTCGGCACGCAGAACGAACCCGCCGGCGGTCCGGTCATCGCGGGCATCGGCCATGCCCGCTCGGCGCTCGCCGCCGGGAACACGGCGGCGGCCATTGAGGCCATCGACGGAATCCTGCCTCTGATAGGGAGCAGGTGACGGGAGGAGTTGTCAGAAAGCCAGGCCGAGAAAGGTTGCCAGCGGCGAAGCCCGCATCTTGATGCGGGCTTCGCCGACTAGGCGCTGCCGACCGCGATCGCCTTGCTCTGGCGCCCTCCGCCCTCGCTTCGAGCGATTTTGGGACGTCGATAGGCCGGAGCCACCCCAGTAATTGTCGGTGAGCCGACGGTGTTTGCGGGATGAGGCGACAGGGTAAAGTCATGAATCCCGCAAAATGCACCTTGCCTGCGGGGTGTATAGACCATATATAACTTATCGGAGGCTCGGTCTCGCTAAAACCTTTAGGGGAATTGGCGATGACATTGCCTCCTTTTTTGTCTATGTCCTACCTGTATATGGATCAGGGACATAGACAATGCCCCACAAATGAAAAACGTGCCCGTCCTTATCGGCATTCCCGTCCCATTGTAGGTGATTGAGCTTTGGGCCGAACTCACCGGCGAGTTCGGATCGGGTGTCGTGCGATCCCCACGACTGAGGTCGAAACCCCCAATTAATTGCATAAAGACAAATATCTGCCGCTTGGACCGCATAAGTCATATCGGAGGCTACAAATAGTGGTGCGGGCACGATCCAGTAGCTTCTATTCCGGCCCGTTGAGGTTCGTGTAAAATATGACTCCATCTTAGAGACGAACTTTTTGTCTAGGGCTTTTTCGCTTTCATCCATGACGATAAGGCCATGTTGCTTCTGCGCTTCTAAAAAATAGTAGAAACGTTCAAATAGAAAGACATGATCCTTCCGCAAGAAGTCGACTTCATTAAAATTTTCTGGCGGCTTCACACCCTTTGGAATGGCAGATGCAAAAAGCTGCGCGTCATGGCCGGTTAGCAACTCGAAGGCGCCGCGCGCCATTTCCAGGCAAGCCTGACCGTATGCGGCAAACTCAACACTTGTTGGTGGCGTCTTGTTTTTTCCTTTCTGCAAGAATCCACGGACATTCTTGCGCCTATCTGCTGCTGAAAGAGGAGTTCCCTGGGCCGCCCACTTCAGCCGATCTTTATCAAGGAGCTTATGGCCCTTGGCCTCTTTACCATAGTCGCGCAGCCGAACACCGAAGGCGTCTTCCTCAAGCCTCTGCCAGCCCTGGATAAAACTCCACAGCTTGCCAGCATGAAGAGCCACGCCCCCACGGACCTCCAAAGGGGTTGTCTTGTGGTCATGGCCGCTTTCGTCAATGAAGAACAACCAACTCATATGGAGGCGCCCTTCTTAAGGTGCAGCATGTAGGGTTGGCTTCAGCCCACCGGCGCCTTGCTACAATCGGGCGCATTGGTGGGCTGACGCCCACCGCTACGGATACGGATCCCCGTCATAATGGGAAACAAGAAGGGGAAACCCCAATGATAGCCACCGCCTCGCTCATAGAGAATAATACATCTCGAACTCCACCGGATGCGGTGTGTGTTCGAACTTATACACCTCGCTCCATTTCAGCGCGATATAGCTCTCGATCTGATCGGCGCTGAACACGTCGCCGGCGAGCAGGAATTCGTGATCGGCGGCCAGTGCGCCCAAAGCTTCGCGCAATGAGCCGCAGACCGTCGGAATACCTTTCAATTCCTCCGGAGGGAGGTCGTACAGATCCTTGTCCATCGGGTCGCCGGGATGAATTTTGTTTTTGATCCCGTCCAGCCCGGCCATGAGCATGGCGGCAAACGCCAGATACGGGTTGGCCATCGGGTCGGGGAAACGCACTTCCACGCGCTTGGCTTTCGGGCTCGTCGCATACGGAATGCGGCATGAGGCGGAGCGGTTGCGCGCCGAATAGGCCAGCAGCACCGGCGCTTCGAAGCCGGGGATCAGGCGCTTGTAGCTGTTCGTGCTCGGGTTGGTAAAAGCGTTCAGCGCCTTGGCGTGCTTGATGATACCGCCGATGTAATGCAGGCAGGTCTCCGACAGATCGGCATAGGCATTGCCGGCGAATAAAGGCTTGCCACCCTTCCAGATCGACTGGTGCACATGCATGCCGCTGCCGTTGTCGCCATAGATCGGCTTGGGCATGAAGGTGGCCGTCTTGCCGTAGCTGTGCGCCACGTTGTGCACGCAGTATTTATAGATCTGCATATTGTCGGCCATCTTCGTCAGCGGGCCGAATTTGGTGCCCAGCTCATGCTGGCTCTGCGCCACCTCATGGTGATGTTTTTCAATGGGCAGACCCATCTCGCCCATCGCCGACAGCATTTCCGCGCGCAGATCGCTCTCGCTATCCACCGGCGGCACCGGGAAATATCCGCCCTTTACGGCCGGCCTATGCCCCATGTTGCCTTCCGGATATTCCTTGAGCGACGATTGCGGCCCCTCGATGCTGTCGAGCTGATAGGTGCCGTAATTGCCGCCGGTGCCGAATTTCACGCTGTCGAAAATGAAGAACTCGGCTTCCGGGCCGAAGAACGCCGTGTCGCCCACGCCGGAGCTTACCAGATAGGCTTCGGCCTTCTTCGCCGTGCTGCGCGGGTCGCGCGCATAGGCCTGGCCGGTGCTCGGCTCCACGATGTCGCAAAACAGGATCATCGAGGGTTTGGCGGCGAACGGATCCATCACCGCGCTGTCCGGGTCGGGCATCAGGATCATGTCGCTCTCATTGATCGCCTTCCAGCCGGCGATGGAGGAGCCGTCGAACATGAAGCCGTCGCGGAACACATCCTCATCCACGGTGGAGACATGCTGTGCGGTGTGCTGCCATTTGCCGCGCGGATCGGTGAAGCGGAGATCGACATATTCGACCGAGTTTTCCCGCAGCAGTTCGAGCACCTTTTGCACGCTGTCGTGTTCCGGTGCGGTCTGAGTCTTTTTCGCCATTGTCGTTGTGTATCCTCTGGTTTGTTTCTTCGTCGTAGGGCGGAAAAGCGAAGCGCCTTCCGCCACCCCCACCTCTCGACCGCACCATCACCGCCGAGCTCGCAGCACGTTCCTATTGGCGGAAGGCGCTTCGCTTTTCCGCCCTACGGTCGGTCTAGACAGCCTGATCCCCCCGCTCCCCGGTGCGTATCCGCACCACCTCCTCCAAATTCGTGACAAAAATCTTGCCATCGCCGATTCGCCCTGTGCGGGCGGCGGTGACGATGGCTTCGATGGCGCGTTCGACCCGCTCGTCGTCGCACACCACCTCGATCTTCACCTTGGGCAGGAAATCCACGACGTATTCGGCGCCGCGGTAGAGCTCCGTATGGCCCTTCTGGCGGCCGAACCCCTTGGCCTCCAGCACGGTCAGGCCTTGCAGCCCCACTTCATGGAGCGCCTCCTTCACCTCGTCGAGCTTGAAGGGTTTGATCACCGCCTCGATCTTCTTCACTGCAACCTCCGCCGCCGCCGACATGCCGCCCGCTTTGCATGACGTTCTGCACCCGGCGTGGCGCATCTGCAATGCGTTGCCTGCGGGCTTGCCCGTCCCCATACTTCGTCGCCCAACCAACCGAGGTGCCAAGCGTGCCGTCCCCCAACCGCCTGCTGTCCGCCACCGGCACGACCATCTTCACCATCATGTCGGCGCTGGCCGCGCGCCACGGCGCCATCAACCTCGGCCAGGGGTTTCCGGACACGGAGGGGCCGGCCGACATCGTGCGTCTGGCGGCCGATGCGCTGCTCGACCACCGCAACCAATATCCGCCGCTGACCGGCCTGCCCGAACTGCGCCAGGCGGTGGCCGCCGCCAATGCCCGCTTTTACGGCCTGACCATCGACCCCGACGCCGGCGTGGTGGTCACCAGCGGTGCCACTGAGGCGCTCACCGCCTGCCTGATGGCCGTGCTCGACCCCGGCGACGAGGTGGTGCTCATCGAGCCGCTCTACGACACATATTTGCCGGTCGTCCGCCTGCTGGGCGCCGTGCCGCGCCTGGTGCGCCTGGAACCGCCGCACTGGGAGCTGCCGCGCGAGGCGCTCGCCGCCGCCTTCGGGCCGCGCACCAAGGCGATCATGCTGAACTCGCCGATGAACCCCACCGGCAAGGTTTTCACCCGCGACGAGCTGGAGTTCATCGCCGGCCTGCTGCTGGAACACGATGCCTACGCCATTTGCGACGAGGTGTACGAACATCTGGTCTTCGCGCCCGCCCGCCACATCCCGCTCATGACGCTGCCCGGCATGGCGGACCGCGCCTTGCGCATCGGCAGCGCCGGCAAGACGTTTTCGCTCACCGGCTGGAAGGTGGGCTACGTCAGCGGCCCGGCTTCGCTGGTCTCCGTGGTGGCCAAGGCGCACCAGAACCTGACTTTTACGACACCGCCGAATTTGCAGCGCGCGGTGGCTGCCGGGCTGGGCCGCGACGATGCGTATTTCACATCGCTCGCCGCGACGTTGGCCGCCAAGCGCGACCGGCTTTCGGCCGGCCTGTCGCGCATCGGCTTTGCGACGCTGCCGTCGGACGGCAGCTACTTCGTTACCGCCGGTGTGTCGTCGTTGGGTTTCGATGGCGATGATGCGGCCTTCTGCCGCACCATCACCGAGCACGCCGGGGTTGCGGCGATTCCGGTGTCGGCATTTTATGAAAACGACCCGCCGCGGCATTTCGTGCGTTTTGCGTTTTGCAAGCAGGATGAGGTGCTCGACGAGGCGGTGTCGCGGCTCGCGCGGTATTTCGGTTCGTAGGGCGGATTTTTATCCGCCCTACGCGGCGCGGCTCTGCAACAACCGCGCCACGAGCTGCGAAATCTCCGCCAGCTTGAACGGTTTGCGCAAATACGCATCATATTGCGAAATCCGCTCGCGTATCCCCGCCTCCGGCACCGCGCACATGAGCATGAACGGGATCTCCGCCCACTCGGGATTGTTCAGCATCGCCTGGCGCAACCCGCCGCCGTCCATCACCGGCATCATCAGGTCGCTGATCACCAGGTCAGGCTTCGCCTCCGCCATGCGCTCCAGCGCGTGGCGGCCGTTCATGGCGGTGATGACACGGTGGCCGTCGTCCAGCAGCACGGCTTCCAGCAGCTCGCCGATGCCGAACTCGTCGTCAACCACCAGGATCGTTGCCACCGCTCAGCCCGATCCGCTATCGGATGCCGCGGTTTCCTGCGCAAACCCCGACAGCACCGACTGCGCACCCGCAAACCCATCCCCGAGCACAATCCCCTCCGCCGTGATGTCGAATTCCCGCAGCCGGTGATCGAACGCGCTGTCACGCACTTTCATCACCGACAGAACCCGCCGCAGGGTGGCATCCTGCTCAACGTAGCGGAGCAGGATGAGATTTTCGGCAACCGGCGTAAGGTGGCTGATCGGCGGCTGTACCACAGGTCCCACCAGTTCAGGCACCTCCACCGTGCACATCACGGTGACGCCGCGGCCGCGTAATTCGTTGGCCAGCGCCCGGTAGAACAGCGGAATACGCTCCGGCTGCACCGTCATGTCGGCAAACCCCAGCAGCCCGTCGATCAGCAAACGTTTCGCGCGCTGCGCCGAAATGCGCGCCAGAAGGTCGCCGGCGACCCGGTCGATCAAATCCTCCGACGAACTCTGCCACAGAATCTCCACGATCCCGGATTGGGCCAGCGGCGGCAGGCCGCTGGCAATGGTCGCCGCCCGCGCCAGAATTTGCTCGGGCGTCTCATAGAAAGCGAGCATCAGCCCAGGTTCGTCCGCGGTGCAGCCGCCGAGGAATTGCAAACCCAGCGAGGTCTTGCCCGCCCCTGTCGGACCCAGCACCAGCGTCGATGACGCGGCAGGCAAGCCGCCGCCGAGCATGGCATCCAGGCCGGCAACGCCGCTCGATACCCGCGGCTGCGGGCTGGCGTAGCGGCGGCGCGGCGGGGTGTGCAGCAGCGCCTCGATGCGGGGAAAGATGGTGATGCCGTCGGCCGAAATGCGCAGGGCGTGGCGGCCGCGCAGCGTGTCGCTGCCGCGGAATTTGCGGATATGGATGTCGCGTTCGCTACGCCAGCCATAGGCCGCGTCGCAGATTTCGATCATGCCATCGACCATCGTGTGCTCGGGTGCGACCGTCTGGTCGCGCGCGCTGGTGAGCAGAAACATGGTGCAATCGCCCGCCCCCGCCAGCATCTGCAATTCATGCACGAATTTCTTGAATTCCAGCGCGCTGCTCGCCTGCGCCTCGGCCGCCAGAATGCCGTCGATCACCAGCATCGAGGCACCCTGGCCGACGATTTCCCGCCTGATCAGGGTGACAAGCCCGGCCAGCCCGTCACGTTCCAGCAACTGGAAGGCGCTGACGTAATTCAGCTCGCGCGCAATGCAGGAAGGATTGAAGAAACGCATGGTCTGCAAATTCGCCAGCATGCGCTCATGCTGTTCGGACAGCAGCGTCACATACAGTGCCCGCCCGCCGTTCGCGACATGGTTATAGCAGAGCTGATTGCCCAGAATCGTCTTGCCGGCGCCAGGCGTGCCCTGGATGACATAAATGCCGTTGGTGACGAATCCCCCCAGCAGAATCTCGTCGAGCCCGGTTATGCCGGAGGCCAGGCGCGGCGGGGCCTGATAGGCGGCGTGGTCGTGAGTTTCGGTGTCGGTCACTGTGCTGTTCCTGGAATCGCCGGATCGCCGGTCAGCGGGAAGGTCAGAATGAAGGTAGCACCATCGCCGGGTACGCTCTGAAGCCCCAGGCTGCCGCGCATGGCGGCCGCGATCTGGGCGGCGATCCACAGGCCGATGCCAAGTCCCGGCGCGCCATGGTTCCGCGCGCGCTCGAACAGGCCAAAAATGCGCCCCTGCTCCTCGATCGGGATGCCCGCGCCGCGGTCGCGCACCTGCACGCAGCCCTGCGTGCCGCCGGTGCTGAATTCCACGCACACCGGCCGCCCGGCGCCATATTTGAAGGCGTTGGAGAGCAGATTATCCAGCAATTGTTCCAGTGCCGCACGGTCGCCGCGGCCGGCGACGCCGGCTTCGATGCGCGTCTGCAACGCACAGCCGGCGCGGCGGGCGATGTCGGCGTGGCGTTCCACCGTGTCGGCGATGCATTGCGATATGTCCAGCGCCTCCTCGGCCAGCGCAAAACTGCCGCTGGTGATGCGGGCGAGGTCGAGCATTTGCGTAGTGCGCCGGGTGAAAGCCTCGGTGGCTTTGCCTAAGATGTCGATGCTGCGGCGGATGCGTTCGATGTCGCCGGTGGCGGCGAGGTCGCGCAGCCGCTCCACCGTGAGCACGATCGGCACCAGCGGGTTGCGCAATTCATGGCCGACGGAGGCGATGAAATTCTCCCGCGATTTCACAGCCGCCTCCAGCTCGGCGATGCGCGCCTGCGCGTGGGCAAGGTCCTGGATCGGGCCCACCTCTATGTCAGCCATGTCCCCCCACCCAAGGCTGGTATGCCGGGCGGCGGTGCCCGTCCGACCACTCTATAAGGTTTGCGAACCGGTTTCCAAGGTGGGGCTCACGCTGACGCATGCGTAGGATGGGTCTTGACCCATCAGCTCGGCCTGGCCGCGTTGGCGTGTCGTGATGGGTCAAGACCCATCCTACGGCGCGCGCTCGGGGAACAGCCCGAGCAAGCCCTCGGGGCTGGCGTCGCAGCGGCCGCGCTCGGTGATCAGGCCGGTGACCAGGCGGCGCGGCGTCACGTCGAACGCCGGGTTGGCGGCCGGGCTGCCGGTCGGCACCACGCGCACGGTGGCGACCGTCCCATCCAGCGCCCTCCCGGTGACGGTCGTCACCTCGGCGCCGGCGCGCTCCTCGATGGGAATGTCGCGCACCCCATCCTCGATCGACCAGTCGATGGTGGAGGAGGGCAGGGCGACCCAGAAGGGCACGCCATTATCCTGCGCCGCCAGCGCCTTGAGGTAGGTGCCGATCTTGTTCGCGGCGTCACCCGTGCGCGTCACCCGGTCGGCGCCGACGATGCACAGATCGACCTGGCCATGCTGCATCAGATGGCCGCCGGCATTGTCGGATATCACCGTGTGCGGCACGCCATGGCGGCCGAGTTCGAAGGCGGTGAGCGCCGCGCCCTGGTTGCGCGGCCTTGTCTCATCCACCCACACATGCACGCCGATGCCCGCGTCGTGCGCCTTGTAGATGGGGGCCAATGCGGTGCCCCAATCCACCGTGGCCAGCCAGCCGGCGTTGCAATGTGTCAGCACATTGACCGGTGCCGCCGGTTTGCGCGCGGCGATTTCCGCAATGAGCGGCAGCCCGTGCGTGCCCAAAACCTCGTTCTGCGCGGCATCCTCATCGGCGATGGCGCCGGCTTCTCGGTAGGCGACTTGCACGCGGTCGGCGGCGCGCGTGTTGCGCAAAACCGTCAGCATACGCTCCAGCGCCCAGGCGAGATTGACCGCCGTCGGCCGCGTCGCCGCCAGCATCGCCGCATCGCGCTCCATCGCTTCGGTGGAGCAATCCTCCCGCAGCGCCAAGGCAAGTCCGTAAGCCGCCACGGCGCCGATCAGCGGCGCGCCGCGCACCTGCATGGTGCGTATGGCATGCGCCACCTCGCGCACGCTGGTGAGCCTTGGCATGTCGATCGCCCAGGGGAGTTTGGTCTGGTCGATGATGCGGACGGACCATTGGTCGCGCTCATCCAGCCAGACGCTTCGGAAGGGGGTGCCGTCGATTTTCATACCGGGTCCGTTAAAGTGATTTTTTCGCCCGTTGGGCGCGCGCTCTTCCTGACCACTCGAATGAACCACGAAGACACGAAGGACGCGAAGTTACACGAAGGCCGAACCCATCCACGTCCGCCCCCTGACCGGTCTCTCCTCGTGCCACCTTCGTGATCCTTCGTGTCCTTCGCGTCTTCGTGGTTTATTCGGATGCTCAGGAAGAGTGCACCTCTACCGGGTTCGCGATACGAGCGGGGCGCATCGAACATGCTAAATCCGCTGATGCAACACGCAAACCAGCGTAAACAGCCGCCGCGCCGTCTCGAAATCAATATCCACTTTCGACTGCAACCGTTGCACCATCAGCTCCGCACCCTCATTGTGCAGCCCGCGCCGCCCCATGTCGATCGCCTGGATGCTGGCCTCCCGCCCTTCCTGAATCGCGTGCTCATAGCTTTCCACCAGCAGCTGATAATCCTTGATCAGCCGCCGGAACGGGCCGAGTGCCAGCCCGATGGCGAAGATCGGCGTATCGCTCACATCGCGCACATCGAACGCCAGCCGCCCTTCCACGATGGAGAGATGCAGCACGAAAGGCCCGGTCAGCCCATGCGGTTCGAAGCGGTTGGCGACAGCAATGTCGCGCACCGCCTGCGCCTGGTCGGCCGCCTGCAGCACGGAGAGCGCGCGGCCGTGATCACCATCGAGCACGACGGAGACGAGCGACCTCACCGGCGTGCCGGCGGTTTCGGTGACGTGTGGGGAATGGGGCATGACAGGGTCAGGGCATAGCATCCATGCGCAGCCGCAGCATCAATCCAACGGTCGCACCTTTAATGGGCCGAAGCAGCGCGAGCGACAGGATGGCGGTCAGCGGCAGAAAGATCGCCAGCTCGGCCGCGACCGACAGCGATACGAGAAGGTCGAGTGCGACGGCCACGCCGATGACAAAATGCCCGACGATGAAAATAGTGAAATAGGGCGGCGCATCGTCGGCCCGCACGGCGCCGAGCGGTGCGGTGCAGGCAGGGCAGGCGGATTTCACGCGCAACCAGCCGGTGAACATGCGCGTTTGCCCGCACGCCGGACAGCGCCCGGCAAAACCGCGGCGTAGCGCCTGCATCAAGGTCGGCATCGGCCAGCCGGGCGGCGCCGGCATTCGGTCGGGCTGCCAGCGCACGGTCATGGTGTCGGGCATGGGGGTTACTCCGGTGATGGGTGCAAAATGGTTCGCTTGGGGGCTGTAGGCAAGTCGGCTGTTCCGGCGAGGTGCTAAACCCTCGTTTGCCGTGCCAGGTCGCACCACCCAAAGAATAACCGCGAAGACGCGAAGGCGCGAAGCTACGCGAAGGCCCGAACTTCAAGAACTCGTGGCGTCACGAAACTTCATGCATGAGCACCTTCGCGTACCTTCGCGCCTTCGCGTCTTTGCGGTTGATCTTGGGGCCTCTCCGCAAGCGAGAACGTCGAACAGTGAGCGCGTCTGCGCATGCGCGCGCAGATTTTTTCGTCGAAACGCACATGCAATCGACAGTTTGCATTGACACGCATGCACGCATCGGCCGATAGCGGAAAACAGCGCATGTCTGCGATTCGCGAAACATCACGATTCGCAAACTCAGCCAGGCGCGACACGGGCGCGATGGTTTCACCGCGCCACACCGCTTCAGCGCACCGGCTCGCGCGTGCGATGTCCCGCTTACGCATCACACCGACGATAGAGACAGGAGTTTTTCGATCATGAGCACCGAAGAGACGAACGCCGCACCGCGCGCCCAGGCGATGGCGGTGCGCGCCACGAAGAAAACCGCGGCCGCCAAGAAAGCGGCCGGGCGTCCGAAGAAAGCCGCAGCGGCCACGCGCACCACGAAGAAGACCGCAGCCGCCAAGACGACCAAAGCCAAGGCCACAGCCTCGCGCAAGACGAAGGTTGCGAAAACCACCAAGAAGACAGCCGCCGCGACCAAGAAAACGGTCGGGCGCAAACCCAAGGCGGCAGCGGCAAAGTCCGTGAAAGCCACCACAGCCACGAAGAAGAAGGCTGCCGTTGCCGGGCGCAAGCCGGGCCGCCCCGCGAAGGTGAAGGCCGCGCGCGCCACCACCGCCCGCACCACGAAGGCCGCCGCCACCACGCGCAAAACCGCAGCCGGGCGCAAGGCCGCAAAATCGAGCGTCGCGCGCAAGATCAAGCGCACCACCGCCGCCCGCGCCGTCAACGGCACCGGCCGCAAATCCATGCGCGCGCCCAAGCCCGAGATGATGCCGGAAGTGCCGATGGAAGTGGCGCCCGAGCCCATGCTCGTCGCCCCCAAGCCCCGCGGCCGCCGCAAGAAGATCATCGAAGAGGTCGAAGTGCCGGAAACCCACGAGCACGCCGAACCCGAGGCCGAACATCACGACGACAGCGAAATCAGCTAACAGTCGTCGGTCGTCGGTCGTCGGTATCGGATTATCCGACGACCGACGACCGATGACCGACTTACGCACTACTCACAAGATTATGTGGCCGCACCGGCGCCGCGGCTGGTTTCCCTGCGGAACCATATCCCCCAGCGCGATGCGAGCTTTTGGCAGCCCGCGCCACCATATCCAGCACGCGCCTTTGCACACGCATCGCACGCTTGAGCAATTGCCGGTTTTCCTCGGCCAAAATCCCCAAAGCCTGCATCGCCTCCGGCGCCACATGATCCGGCTCGGCCGCGCGCCAGGCCGCCGCCAGCGCATCGGCCGCCGCATGCTTGGGCGCCAGCAGCCCGCCGGCACGCGCGAAATCCATGGCCGACAGCGCCGCATTCTCCTCGCGCAACAACAGACTCAGCCGCTCCACCGCGGCGGCCATCTGGCCGCCTTTCTGCGGCGTGTTGATAAATTCCATGTTCATCGACGCCCCTCCTGCATGCGCAGCATTTGTTGATAGATCGGCTCAGCCAGCCCCAGCCCGCCGGCGCGGGCGATCTGTTTGGCGATTTCGGCAATCATCATCGGCTTGAACGTCGACTCGGCAGTGCCACCGCCAAACAAGCCGCCGGCGGTATCCACCGTGTCGAACATCGGATTGAGCATTTCGCTCAGCGCCACGGCGGCAAAATCCTCCGCCGCCTTATGCAGTTTCGCATCGTCCGCCGGCAGGGCGGCGGCTTGTGCCACGCCCGTCGGCGGTAACGACATCGGCGGAATGGATAGTGTCATCTGACCTCCAGATCGGCCTGCAAGGCGCCCGCCGCCTTGATGGCCTGCAAAATGCTGATGAGATCGCGCGGCCCCACGCCGAGCGCATTCAGGCTCGCCACCAGGTCGCGCAGCGTCGGCGCGGCATTGAGAATGCCGAGCTTGTGATCATTCTGCGTATCGACCTCGATCTTGCTGCGCGGCACCACCTTGGTCTGGCCGTTGGAAAACGCCCCAGGCTGCGACACTTCCGGCGCCTCGGTGACACGGATCGTCAGATTGCCTTGCGCAATCGCCACCGTGCTGATGCGCACATTCGCACCCATCACGATGGTGCCGCTCGTCTCATCGATGATCACGACCGCCGGCGCATCCGGCTCCACATGCAATTCCTCGATGCGCGTCAGCGCATCCATCACGTCGCGCCCGCGCAAATTCAGCGCCACCGTGCGCGGATCGGCCGCGCGCGCGGTGTCGCGGCCGAGCGCGCGGTTGATCACCGCTTCAATACGCCGCGCGGTGAGAAAATCCGGATTGCGCAGAGACAGCGCAACTTCCTCATGCGCGCCCAGCGCGAAATTCACCTCGCGCTCGACAATCGCCCCATTGGCGATCTTGCCGGACGTCGGCACATTGCGCGTCACCGACGCCGCGGCCCCCCGCGCCGCAATCGCGCCGGTCTGCACCGCGCCCTGCGCCACACTATAGACTTCGCCATCGGCCGCGAGCATGGGCGTGACCAGAAGCTGGCCGCCGGACAAATTCGTCGCGTCCCCAATGGCCGCCACACTCACATCGATGCGGCTGCCGGTGCGCGCGAACGCCGGAAGGCTGCCGGTCACCATCACCGCCGCGGTATTCTTGGTTTGCAGCTTGGTAATCTGGTCGCGCGTGTTCACGCCGAGCCGTTCGAGCATGCCCACCAAAGATTCCTTGGTGAACACCGCATTATCCAGCTTGTCGCCGGTGCCGTTCAGCCCGACCACGAGCCCGTAGCCGACCAGTTGGTTCTCCCGCACGCCTTCGACGTCGGTAATATCCTTCACCCGCACGTCGGCGCGCAGCGCGGACGCGCTCGCGCACAGCAGCGCGAAGGCCATTGGCAAAACCGCAAGGTTTGCGTGCCAAAATGCCACCCGCGGACCGCGTGGAGCAGCAGGTCGGTCACACAAGGCGGCGGTGGCTGGGCGTGTTGGCGTGGTCATCCGGCGCAGCAGACCACGAGAAGTATTGCCGGAAGGTGCACGCCACCGCCATCGTAACGGAGGAACCATGCGCATTTTGCCCGCCGGCCCCGACATGCCGCCGTCGCCGGTCAGGCGCCGCCCGGCGCCCAACACCGGATTTTCGCACCTCGTCGATGGCGATGATCCGGCCGCCGCTCACACCCAGGCCGCGGAAAGCCCCGCGCCCGCCAGCGTGGTGCTGCCGCTCGCCGCCGAATTGCAGCCTGATCCCGAGATTCGCGACCGCCAGGCCCGCCACCACGGCAACGCCCTGCTCCGCGCCCTCGCAGGTCTCCAGGCCTCCATACTCGGCCATGCAAACGCTGACGCCAGGCAGCACCTCGCCCGGCTCGCCAGCACCTGCCCCCAGGCCGCCGACCCGGATCTGGACGCCACCCTGCAAGCCATACAGCTACGCGCCGCCGTAGAACTCGCCAAGCCTGTCTGATAACTGAAACCTGGCAACTGGCAACTGCTTGGCGCAGCCAGGCACCACGTCTATAAGCCCGCCCATCGACCGGGTGCCATCCGTGCCCGGCCCGCTGCCATCTGCCAGGCGTGCGGACATAAAGAACGAGGACTGGTCCGCATGATGCTTACCCTGCCCCCGGACTACACGCCCTCGGACGCCGAGGAGTTCATGAACCCGCGGCAGACCGAGTATTTCCGCCAGAAACTCCTCCGCTGGCGCGCCGACCTGCTGCGCGACGCCGACGACACGCTCGCCAGCCTCTCCGAAGGCGGCATACTGGAGGCCGACATCACCGACCGCGCCAGTGTCGAGACCGACCGTGCCCTCGAACTGCGCACACGCGACAGGGCGCGCAAACTGATATCGAAAATCGACCAGGCGCTGGTGCGCATCGAAACCGGCACCTACGGCTATTGCGAGGAAAGCGGCGAACCCATCGGCCTGCGCCGCCTCGAAGCCCGCCCCATCGCGACCCTGTCCCTGGAAGCGCAGGAGCGGCACGAGCGCATGGAGCGCGTCCACCGCGACCTATGAGGTCGGTCGCCGGTCGTCGGTCGTCGGATGGCTGCTGATACGCGCCAGCGCATCAAGAACGAGGCCATGGCGCTGTTCGTGGCGCGCGGCGTCGATGCGGTGTCGGTGCGCGACATTGCCGCCGCCGTCGGCATGAAGGCGCCGAACCTGTATGCGCATTTCCGCTCGCGCGACGAGCTGGTGCACGAGCTCTTCGCCGAAGGCTACGCCGCCTATGGCGCCATGCTCACGCAAGCCGCCGCAGAGGCCGGGGATTTCGCGGCAAAACTCGACCGCATGATCCGCCTGGCCTGCCGGCTGCACGATGAGGACACGGTGCGCTTCCGCTTCCTGCTCATCACCCAGCACGGCAGCCTCTCCGGCATCGATGCCGCGGGCGAGGTCAATCCCATGGATTTCCTCCAGCGCAGCGTGCAGGCGGCGATCGACGCCGGCGAACTGCCGCACCGCAACGCGGCACTCCTGACCGCCATGATCGTCGGCCTGGTGGTGCAAACCGCCACGTTCTTGTTCTACGGCAGGCTGCGCGGCTCCATGCAGGATTTCGCCGACGCCATCGCCGAAGCCGCAAGCGCGTTGGTATTCAGACCGTAGGGTGGGCTTCAGCCCACCATTTCCGAGCCGCTGATCTCTGGCGCTGCGGACGTCTGTGCTCGTCTTCCCGGCATAAAGCCCGGTCGCAATGTCCGAAAAGCAACCACCAAGACACGGAGAACACCAAGATGCACCAAGGCCGAACCCATCGAATGCCCGCCGCTGGCACGATGCGATCAAGGCGCCATCTTGGTGTCTCTTGGTGTTCCCCGTGTCTTCGTGGTTGGTTTTCGGACGGCGATGCAGCCGAGAAGTTTGCGGAGTAAGACGCGCCACCAACAGCGGTTGACAAACTTAACGACCGTTAGTTAAGTCATCCCATTCACCGGGAGACACCCAATGCCCAGGCTTCTCGCCAGCCGCCGTTTCCTGCCGCTTTTCCTCACCCAGACGCTCGGCGCGCTGAACGATAATTTTTTCAAGAACGCGCTGATCGTGATGGTCATCTTCCATACGGCGCAAAAGGGCGGCCCGCTGGTCGCCGTGGCGCAAGGCCTGTTCATCCTGCCCTATGCGCTCTTCTCCTCCATCGCCGGCCAGTTGGCCGACGCTGGCGAAAAATCCCGCCTGATCCGCTGGACCAAGCTGCTGGAACTTGCACTCATGGCCCTGGCCGCCGCCGGCTTCGCCACCGGCAGCCAGGCGGCGCTGCTCGCCGTGCTGTTCGGGCTCGGCGTGCAATCCACCTTCTTCTCGCCCATCAAATACGCCATCCTCCCCGACCATCTGGGCGAGGCCGAACTGGTGCGCGGCAATGCGCTCATCGAAGCCGGCACGTTTGGCGGCATCCTGGCCGGCACCATCGCCGGCGGCGCGCTGATCGGTCTCGATCACGGCCCGACCATCGTCGCCACCGCCGGCCTGGTCATCGCCGCCATCGGCCTGGCCGCGTCACTCGCCATTCCGCGCGCGAAACCTGCCATGCCTGGCCTGCGCATCGGCTCGAACATCCCGGCCGAAACGCTCGGCATCCTGCGCGACGCACGCAGAAACCGTCCGGTGTGGCTGGCGATTCTCGGCCTGTCCTGGTTCTGGACCATCGCGCTGGTCTTCGTCTCGACATTCCCTGTCCTGGCGGCGCAAAAATTTGCCGCCGGCAACCAGACCGTCACGCTCATGCTCGCCTGCTTCGCCATCGGTGTCGGTGCCGGCTCGATG
>Ga0116227_10007674_pt1 | contig 20880 bp, 11 predicted proteins | sample S1TSphgellanicum_FD_89693 | JGI IMG/M metagenome (GOLD analysis project Ga0116227, IMG submission 89693) | Host-associated microbial communities from peat moss isolated from Minnesota, USA - S1T2_Fb - Sphagnum magellanicum MG | ecosystem: Host-associated > Plants > Peat moss > Unclassified...
CATTAGATGAGCTTCTTATGCTTTCATAAGTGTTTGTCTTGCAACACATCAATGATTAATTATTGCAAGCTTAAATTGGCTTGCCACCATTGCCATCTTATCAAAATTATACAATTAGTAGGCATACTTCTCATAAGAGATAGTACGACCTTATCATCTTTTATTTCAACTCCTTGAGTGGCGAGCTATTCTAAAAAAGATTTAAATTTATGAATTTTTTTGGTAACATTCTTTCATGGTTTCATCTTTAATATTTTCAATTTATCTTTTGAAAACATTTTTAATAACACATCACTTGATTTGAATATTTGTATTAATTCCAACCATGTTTCGTTTGACATTAATTTATTTTGCACATGGGAAACAACATTGTTATTTAAATAGTTATTATTGATTGTGATTAGAAGTTTGCCACTCTCAACCTAATCATTCATGCTTTTAGCCCTAGTGGCCACCCAATGGTTTATAAACTATGGGTTTTTGTTGCAATTTTAACTACAATAGGATTTACTTATTTGTTTTTGTTCCTTTGACAATTAGTAGAGTTTTTTCTTATTTCAATAGTAATGTGATTCTATCTTTCCACACATGGAAATATCATCCATTAAATTTGATACTATGGCTAACATCCATTTTATTATGGTGAGCGATTTTCTATTTGATGAAATGCAAATGACTTGCTTCAAATTTAATTCATTGTTAATGCAAAACTTGACCATGGTGATGATTAAATCCATTCATGGAATACAACAATGTCATCAAAGTATTGAAATTGGTTTGGAGTCCAATCAAATGACATTCTGATTAATTTCCACATTCCTTTTTTTTTCAAGTTTGGGGAAGTGAATTTCCTTTAATTGTATTTTAATGTTTCATGTGTTTAAATTTTAATTGACATTGTTGTAACCTTAACTTGGATGTGTGACCAACTTCCCAAATGGGTAAGTTCAACTGTTTTTCCTAGGATCAATGAAACTTAAAAGCAAGATTCCAAATCAGGTCAAATGCAAATTCAAAATGTGGCATGAATGTCATGGAATGAAACACATTTTCACATAAGGTGTGAAATGTTTGGGAGTCAAGGGGAGACACCTTGTGACTTTCAATTTGAATTCCCATTTTGAGAATTAGGATCAAATTAGGAGTCCTAAGAGTTGTAAATACTCAAAATGCAACATGTAAATTTATTCTCATCCAAATCAAACAATTTGGCTTGTTGAAAAGAACGCAATCCTAGCTAAAGTGTGGTGAGTATACATTATCAAAATACATAATGGCTAAAAGTTATGGCCGTTTGAAGACTCAAAACAAAAAAGTCCCTAATGTTTCCAAATGCTCTAAATGTTTTACACAAGTTGGAAGGGCAAATCATGTCCAATTGGGAGCATGATACAACAATGGAGAAATATTTTCAAGAGCTATAAGTTAATGATGTTTCATGTTTAATTTGTTTCATTCCTTGAAAGTTATATAGTCATTTGAAGTTTTAAACAACTTTTGTCTTAAATTCAAAAATGTATTTCAAGAGCCCAAGAATTTTCAATTTCAATGTAGATTGCATGGACAACTATAAAATAACAATAAACAAGAAGGTGGTCTCTCCTCCAAGTTTGGGCCATAATGATTCCAATATGAGTCTATAACTATTTATTGTGTTTCAATTTTGGCTCCCATTACACTACATTGTTTGGTTTGTTTCGCTGATGCAACTAAGAGATGAGTATGAAACAGCTCATCCTAGTCTTCTCTTTAAGATCCCACACCTTCTTTTTGTGTCAACATGAGGAGCTAAAAAGTTTCCCTAAGCCTTGAAAGTTGTTCACAACACATTGTATCCATAAATTACTTTGAATACCTTGTGGCAAGCCTTTGGGACACAACACTTGATCTTCCTCCAGATTCGGGCCATGATGAGCCCAACGTGAGTCTATGGTCATCCAATGTCCCAAATGTGGCTTCCATTACACTAATCGACCTCTTGTTTAGTTTGTGTAATTTTATCTTAAATCTCTTCTGTCACCTCTTTGTTTTGACACAAGAAGAATGTGCCACCTTGTTTAGTTTGTGTAGTCAAGGTGACTAAAAATTGAATGTGAAGCATCTCTTTATAGTCTCATCTTAGACCTCCTATACTACCTTTTTGTTTTGACACAAGGAGAATGTGCCACCTTGTTTAGTTTGTGTAGTTGATGTGGCTAAAAAGTGGAAGTGAAGCATCTGTTTGTAGTCTTATCTTAGACCTCTTGTGCTATCTTTTTGTTTTGTCATAAGGGGTTAGGGAGTGTGCCCAAAGCTCAAAAGTTTTCACAACTCATTGTAGGCTATTGAGGAATTTATCTTTGATACTTTTTGGCAAGTTTGTGGGGGCATGTGAGACATCCTTTTGAATGCTACAAAAAAAAACTCATTTTGTCTTTGTTCATTGATCAATTTCAATTTGAAAGTTTTACCTTGGGCAACCTGCTCTGCTACCATGTTAAATTCACACATTTCTATGAACATCAGTTGTGGAGAAGTATGCTATTGTTTATACAATCAGAGTTGATATATGGGGACAACAAGAGCCTTCATATGCATAGAGGTTTTTCATAAAGATTCAAAGAGTTTGTAGGTAGTTAGGAATTGTCCCTATCACATATATATGTATGTATGAACTACATATTATATATGTCATGAAGATATATTTAACATTCTTAGAGTCGGAGTGCAACAATTGGTCTTCAAGTGTAATTTGAAGGTTTTTTTATTTTATGAGGAAGGCATTAGTCAAGGACTACATATCAGCGATGCTTGCAACTATGAGTGCTATGTGATTGCTTTGAGTGCAAATCGTGTGACTATAAGTGTGACATTCGATTGTTAGATGTGACCTTGGTCTAGCACCTTTGCCATGGTTGTTAATTTCATCAACAATTCCTAGGATGTATTATAACATGTGATGATGGGATTTGTTGAAGAACCAAACACTGCTTGTGTCTCTTTGGCAAAGATTGTGAAGCTCCTGCTGGCTTCACTTAAACTAACAGAGAAAGTGATTGCTTACCTTGGAGATGAAGGGTTGGACATTGGGACCTTAGAGATAGATAGCCATGAGCAGTGCGGTTAGCTGTTCAATTCTGACGTAAGAGCACCTTATGCAGGTGCCTATTTTGGACAACTTACAAGCAAGGGGTGCTGATATGCTATTATAGAAGACAAGGTTTGTAACAGTTGCTCAATTCCTAAATTGTCACTTCTACACCATGTCACATTGGTTAAACTCTGATGAATATTTTGTTTCCGACCCCTTGCTTCTCCACAGGAAGACAGCAGGTTCACATAAAGAACTGCATTGAGAATTGCAAGTCTAGATGATATATTGGAAACAACAGGTCTCCTCTGCAGTATATTCATGCGAGAAAGAGAGGATTCTACAATCAGAGCAGCTGTCACTACATTTGTTTCATGCAGAGACCAATGCAGTGGGTATGGATATGTGCTGTTGATCAGTCTTTACAACATTCTGAGGTTCTGCTCTTTTTTTTTCCTTGATTTGCTGGCTTTCTGAAGAAAATTGTTATGATGATTGCAGATGTGTGAATAAGCAGATTCTTATTGATGAAGTTGCTGTTATTGAGTTTGATCTCAATCTGTAGAAGTTCTTTAACATGCCTCATGTGTCCATGCTCAATATACGTAATTGGAACTCAATGTGCCAAGGGTGCAGTTGGTGTGTAGGATGTGCACAATCAGTTGAAGGAAACACTACCAGTGCTGGCAGCTTTTTTATTTCATTCATCACCACCACAGGAGTTTCCCATGGAAACTGTATTCTGTAAACTTTCCTCCCCTTCCTCCCCTACTCATCTGCATGCAGCAAATTGAGACAAGTATAGGGTTGTTGAGGAGAAGCTTTTGCTATAAAACCATTCATAAGCTCTAAGCAGTTGCAAAGTGAACATGGACCTCAGTGGCTGACCACACCAATATAGTTGTGCCAGAAGCTTTGGACTCTCCTCAGAACCTCAAGATTTGGTAGTAAATCACCATTTGAACACCAGTGCAGACAGGGTTGTAGTGCAGACAGTACTTGGGGATTGTTACTCTCTCAAGGGCATATCTGAAATGGTTTATCCTGTTCTTTCCACTGTCAATTGTCACATACTTCACAACACGATTCTATTCTTTGTGATTCAGCACAAACATTTGTTAATGCAATTGTGAGCAGTCATCCATGAACCACACTACTAGACCTGTTCCACACCAATTTCCTGAGTTTCTGCAACATCTAAATTCAAGTACAGTTGGTAACACAACTAATGATCATACATCACAACAACCTGCAAAAATTTCCAACATCCAGGGAGGGTTCAATTCAATGGATTCCATGTGATAGTAGAAATCTATAAATATAGTTCAGAGTTGCAATATCAGAAGCCATATTTGAGCGGAAGGGGAAGTGATGAATCCTGCTGCAATAATCCCCAAGTAATCCCAGTGTTCAGCCACATGCCAAAAAAGCCTAGAAGGAACCATTTTGTTGTGTGGTGGCGGCGTTTGAAGGCAGGGTTGCAGAGGATACCTGCAGAGATGTCCCTCCTTCACCACGTATACATGTACCAGAAGTACCAGTGAGAGTTTCCCCTCTCAATATAGTAGCATAGCAACCCTCAGTATCCTCCTTGTGCTCTATCTCATACAATATTTGCTGCAATCTCTCCTTGTTTACTCTTCCAACAGCCTCCAAAATCTCCCACCACAATCCATAAAAATCTGAAGCAACCAGGCCACAAGATCAGTTCCAGTTCTGCATTCCTTCTAGCAACTCCATGGCTGCTGCACAAACCAACACACTGAGGCATAGACCAAGATAGGGGAATATGCTTAGGGATGTTTAACGACTCATCCTTAGATTTGTCAAGTGGTATTGGTGATAATCTCCTGGTTCAACATTGTGCAATCTCATCAACACGTAAAAACTTATGCTACACGAAACAAATGAAACAAAAGAAGACCATAAATTTGGCATGATGTTCTGTAATTTTCATGAAGCAATAGAAGTCTCTTAGGAAGTATGGATGTTTGGTGACTCATCCTTAGATTTATAAAGTGGTATTCATGGTAATCTCTCGGTTCTGCAACAACACAAACCTCAATAGTCACAGAAAAGCTTACATTAGAGGAAACAAAGCAAACACAAAAAAAAACCCATAAATTTGTCAAGATTGTCTGTAATCTTCATGAAGCAGTAGAAGTCTCTTAAGAAGGTTTTCAGCTTGTGCAAAGTTTGGTTTTCCAACGGTGTAAGTCTTATTCTTAAACAGCCTGATATTGCCAAAACTCTTTGTGATAAATTTGGCATCTTCTCCAGTCTGCTCATTTTACTCTAATAATCTTGTAGAACTCCAGAGAACCTGCTACTGGGTCTTTGCTATTGAGCAGAAACTTTTTTGCAATCTGGTCATGAAAAGCTCATATGCATTCTTGTGAGCTGGATTGTCTTTGTGCTCAGTGATTTCATTAAAACTATTAAGAAAATATTACCATTCTGTTTAGTTTTCTGTTCGACTGCCACCATCATTTTGTGAAGATTCAGGAACCTTTCCAACATTGTTGAGGAGATGTGGTCTCACAAAGCGGTGAAAGCAAAGGAGATGTGATCTCACAAACAGGAATGCCATAGGAACTCAGTAAAGAAGGTGGTGTTTGATGGTATGGTGAAGCAACTTGACCTATTATGATGTTTCACCTATATCTTCATGCTGGGGAGTATGCACCCATTTGCTGAAGTCATCAAAAGATGAGTGTCAAAAGGTTAGTTGTAACTCTAGATTCAGTGTGTCCCAGACCCATCAGTACATTCTGGTGCATTATGTAACTTTGGTAGAGTAGACTGAAATTGTTGAGTCAATTGAGTCTGCAATCGTGGTGCATACCAGTTTTGTACCAGTTGAGAATCTGTTTCACCTGTTGGTACTGAGTTCAGTTCCACTTATGTTTAGCCGATTTCCTAAGTAAAGAACAGTTTTGTAAAGATCGTATTTGCAAATCATGTGAGTTGGATCAACAAAACATGGCTCTTTGTAATGTAAAATATCATAATGTCAATGTGTGGACTGTACAATGCAGGCTACTAAAGATCTCAAGGGGCAAAGAGCTGTCGTCTGGCCACTGGTTCAATGGGTTTTGTGGACAGATGGCATGAGCTGCAGAACCCACTAGCCAAATCCTTCACAATTTCTTCTATCAGTTCCTTGACAATCATGCGCTCGACCTCCAAACTTATCTCACCACGTTCACCATCCATACCAGTCCACTGCTTTGCAGTTTTGTGTAAATCTTTGAGAAGGATGGTATACAAAGTGTCACAGACATCCTCAGACAGTACACATGGAACATGTTGTAGCTCGTCCCAGATCTCTTGGACTAGCTGATGCTGTTGTGCTGGTTTTTGTTGCAGCTGAGGCTGATCCCTCCCTATCCAAGGCAGGGGAATGAATTTGACAGGATCCAGTTTCTGAACCAAAATTTCATTGGTGGCATCGAACAAAACCCGGCATCCAAGAGCTTCTTTTTCTGAACAAGTTTGGATTCTCTCATAATGAGCATCATTCTCTTTTGTGTTGGATGGTTGCTGCTGATGCCTCCGGTTGTACTCCAAATCACCAAAGTGAGTCAGATCCATTATGTATCCACCGGTCCACTGCAAGCAGTTGTCTGTGACTCCTGATGCAACCAGAATATCCCGCACATACTCTCTCTCTTCATCCTTGTCCCAGAGACAAATCCCATGTGAATTGCTTGGCAAATCAGTCCCAGGGACACTGTCAATTGGGAGTTGTATTTCTACTCTCTGTTTGTTGAGGTGCAGAAATTCTTGGTTGCTTAAGTCCTTGGTGCATCCAACGATGTCTGCCAGGCCATTCAAAGCAGCCTGCGCCTCCTCCAAATGGTCTCTTTGTGGAGATTCAAATGCATCTGCAAGGGCAAAAAACATATGGAATGTTGTGTCACTTCCCGGGTCCACATATTCATGCTACAGTTACTAACAGCACAGTTCATTTCTCAGAATGGCTGGTTTGTGTTCTGTAGAACTGACGCACATAATTCCCATGTTGGTAACCTCCTACAAGAATGTACTTATTGCACAAAGTGGCTGAGAAGCTTTCTGCTGAAATTCTGTTTGCTGAAATCATGATGCTAACCTTCAAGGCTGTCAATGGGACTGGACTTGCTTGGCCTTTGGCTTGGAGTCAGATCCTCTTCCTGGAAATGGGAGTTGTCAAGCACAGAGACAGGGCTAGGCTGGTCAACAACTTCAGCTGGCCCGAACTCAACAAACTCACACTTCTTCACCAAGACACCACGCGGGGTCAACAATTCTGAGATCCCTCTTTCATCTAGGTCTGCACCCTGCTGCACATGGGACAAAAACACCACCAAGTGAGCACAAAATCAATAATTTCTAACCAATGCATGTATGTCTCAAAAACTCAGGATTTCTTCAACGTGATTAAAGCAAACTTGAACCATATCTCCCTGAATTTAGGACTCACCTCTGATTCAAGGAGTCTCTCCATTGGGCTGGAAATTTGAAGACTAGAAAAACCATGAGAATTGCCTCCCTCTTCACTGTGATCCACTGCCTCACCCTCTGTAATTTGCACCCTAGGTTTCTGTATTGAAGGAGCTTCAGGTAGCTCCTTGGACCCAAGAACTCTGGGAGCTTGTCTCACAGAATTGTTCTCAGTGACTGGATTTTCTGGTGGTAACGCAAGTGGTACTGGAAGATCTAATCTGGACTCTGCTGGTGGGTTGGCCTGACTCAATTCAATCATCAAGTTTGTGCCATTGCTTTTATCCCTCTCTGTACCATCCGTGGTTGCCACAGATTTTACCTCATTCTGAAAATTGCTTTTCTCTTTTGTTGAAGTACCAGCAGGTACAGTTTGATTGTCCTCTGCATGTGATGGTGTTCTGGGCTTCACAGCTGGACTGCTCTGCTTGCTTGTTAACCGCTTTGACCTCAAAATTGCAACCTCTGAAGGGACCCTTCTGCTTTGAGCCTTGGAGCTCACAGCAGTATCTGTTGCAGTTAGTTTCTCAGCCATGCGGGAAATGAGTTTGCAGTCTGAGCTGCTTCGACGTGGCCGAGGTGAATCAGGTCCAGCACTGGCCCTCCCCTTCAAGAAGTCTTGTTTGGTGGATTGTGCCCGCATTGTCAGGAGCATTGGCTTACTGTCTTCTCTGTCCTTTACCATGAAAGGCTTTGATGGGGGTTTCCCATTCTCAACCAACTGAGGACCCCCATTACCAGTCACACACCTACGCGGGGATCCTGGTTTCAAGGGATTGGCTTCCTTTATTGGAAATGACAACCTATTTTTCCCTTGAGGAAGTGGAGACAATTGTGGAGACTTGGGGCTTACATCTCGCCCGACTTGTAGTGCATCTAGGGACCCCTTCACTGAGCGGGCTGCAATACGTTCCTTTCTTGACGTTCTGGGAGGCGTTACTGCCTCCGTATCTGAACTATTTAAACCATTGGGTTCATGAAGTGACCCTGAAGAGGTCAGTGTTTGAACCCGTGACATCCTTCCATTTGCAGCTGCTTCACTATTCTCTCTCTTCAATGCCACCCTGCACACCAAATTTCAGATCACTTTTGTAAATGCATATTGTTTATCCTGGGTTTATCAGGGGGATTGTGCAAATTTATCAGTCACCTCAAGTCTGAAACACAGCAAACATTGGAATCCAAGACGTTCTTCATTTTCTTGTGCAATGTTTAGAGTGATAATTAATACACATGGAGGAAGCATAGCGGAATAAACTCACAGAACAATTGCAATTGAAACTGGAGGCAGGAACTTACCCATTTCGTCTGGGATACACATAGTCTCGTTCAGCACTGGTTGGCACTGAGCTTGTGACTGCAGACCTTTCTGAGCTGCCTGATCTGCTAGATTTACTGTCCACATCTGCAGGTTGAGCAGAAGATGGGCTTGAAAATGTCATTTCTTTAGTGATGGGATCCAGTTCTGTGGGCTTAGGTACTATAATCAAGGTGTCAGGAATGTTGCCAAGCATGATTGGCCCACTATCTTGCACAGAATCCAATTTGTCAGGAATGTTGTCAAGTATGATTGCCTCACTAACTTGTGCATAGCTTGACTTGGTTTGTTTGGTATCAATGATCAGCTCTGCATCATGCATCTTGGTTTCCATCATTGGGAGGTCCTTCCTAAATTCTGTTCCTGCAATATCTTGATGCTCTGCCTCAGCATTTTTCTCTTTAGGAATTGCATCCATGAGTCTTGGGGCTGGAAGGAATTGCTGTTTCAAGGTTTGCATCCGAGACTTTGATTCTTCCAAAACTGGCTTTGCAGTTTGAAGAGTTCTCTTTATGTCTTCAGACTGTTTGCGGCGGGGAGAATGAAGTAGGCCCTTGAGCTGCATTGCTTCAAGGATATGTCTTAGCATTGTTCGGCCCTGCACAGAGTTTTTAATGCGCAACTGGCGCATCTCCTTATCCATGAGGGTATAGAGAGGCTCCTGCAGGCTGGAAGAGTCCTTCTTTTCTTCATCTGTGTGCTTCAATGGAGTCGAGACCACTGCTGGGAGCTGTGCAGGTGTTGTCTGTGACTGCTGCTCTTGGAAGGCCTCACATGCATCCTGCTGTTTGAACACTGGAGGGACCCCACCAATGAGATGGTGACTAAGAGAAAGAGGTGATTTAATTCTTGGGTAATTGGCAGGCTTCTCTTCAGCTTGTGTCCAGAAGCCCTCCTCTGACTGGCACTGAATTGGCATTTCCTGCCCATAGTAATGCAAATGGTACAGTGACTGTGGTCTTGTTTCTTTCTGGCTGGAACCCTGTGATGATGATGATGACGATGACGACATGAAGCTCAACTGCATGTCATGTCTCTGAATTGGGCGTTGTTTTAACTGCTGAAACCCTTCTGTTTCTTGCTGCTTGTAATTGTAGTCATCTGACTGCCTTGGGGGAGGAGGTGGTGGTGGGGACACTTTGGGTGTATTATTGTACTCCAAGAGCCCTTGCAACAATCTCACGTCCCTTGATGAAGGGCTTGTCTCTGGAACTTTTACTGGAGAGATCATGTGAGATGGGTCAGAGCCTGGCAGTGCTTCTAAACCCATCAAGCGGGCCACCACATTTGACATCCGTCGGTGAGTTTCAACTTGACCATCTGCCTCTGCAGCATTGTACTCTTTCTTTGGCTGAGAAGCATTGCCACCTTTAGAAAGCTTACTGGATTGGATTGAATCCCTTTCATCAAGTTTTAGCCTGGGTGGTATTCCACAAGCATGGGGTGAGTCTCGACCATCCACAGAAAGCCTGGGTGACAGAGATGCACGAGGTGGGTCCCTGGTACCATCTACAGAAAATCGAGGTCTGTCTCGCACTTTCTGGGATGCCCTGAATGAGTCCTTAAAATCTGCAGCTCGAAGAGATTCTCTGAAGTCAAAGGTTGTTGTTGATGGATCCCTGGATTCAGGATACCTTGTATTGAGACCAGGCCGCCTTGGTGAGGCTCTGCCATTGTTGAAAACTCGGTGGTCATCCTTGGACACAGACAATCTTGGATCCTCCTTCAACTCCACCATCAGCCTTGTCACATCTTTTCCATCAACCGTGGGGCTCAAATGTTTTGCAAAGTTTCTGTCAACAGAGATCCTTGGCAGCTCCCTGCCATCAACACCTACTATGGACAGGTCTTTCCCTCGAAGAGCTGTCTGGGGTGACTCAACAGAAGACTGCAAGTTACCAGTTCTCCAGTCACTCAACATGCGGGAGCTCCCTCTTGCATCCACAGAAGAGGAACGTGGCAAGTCCAGAGATGAACGAGCCTCTTCTTGCCCATCAACTGACATCCGAAACCGATCCTGTGCATTCACAGAAGAAGACCGTGGCAGGTTCTTTGAAAACACAGCACCATGACTCAAATCCACTGATGCTCGTGGCTTCTCCTTACCACTGCTGCCCCTTAGTCTTTCCCTGTGGAATGAAGCTCGTACAATATCTCTGATGTCTGATGATGGTGTTTTATGGAGATCTTTGGAGTTGGTTCTGCTTTCAGCAGTACTACTACTATTCCTTGGTGAAAGCAGGGGAGGTTTCTGGTATTCCTTGTGGTGGGGGAGAGAGGGTTTATCTGAGTCCTGCACACTTGCACTGTTCTCCTCAGACTCACAGACAGGCAGCAGATCTTTTGAGTCTGTAAATTCTTGGTCAAGCTGATCTTTTGTATCTATCAAATGCTTGTCCACTACACCTGGAGCATCAAATGCCTTGGTGAAAATGTCACTGTTGTCAGAACATGCCCTGTGATGGTCTCTCGATTCATCATCATCCACAGCTGCTTTGGTTTGTTCGAAATTCTCTACCTTCTGTGGAGCATTGTCTTCAAACTGTATGAAGCAAAAACCAAACATAAGAAATGAAGATTGGCAGAAGTGACCTAAATTTCTATACTTACATCAACAACCACATTATCTGGAAACACACTTGAATAAAGTCACCAAATGCAGATGGTTTTGTTACAACAAAATAATGGCCCTGCATGAATCAGAGAGGCCATGCAAATGTACCATCCAATACGGGTTGTTGTTGTGATCATGATGCAGGCTTTCACAAGCTGCTACTGTTTGCAACCGAGCTGTATCAAAAAAACAGCACAAACGGATGCTACATGGGTGAGAAATTTGTACACAAATGCCTGCATTGTACATTGACCCTTCAAGGAAAGCTGCATCAAGAGATTGTAGGTGGTTTATCCTTCATTCTCATCTTTGCATTTATGAAATTTTGCAAAGAGAAATCTGGATCAAATGAAAGATTGGGCAACACAACACATTTTCTCATGAATCATTGTGTTGGATGAATCATATAGATTCTTCTTAGTTACAGAGGAGCAAGAGTTGATCATTACCAGCGGTACTAGTAACACGCTTGGAGCCATAGCGTCGACCAGTAAAGGCCTGGCTGCGATCAAAGATCTGGAAAATTCCTGTCATGCAGCCAATCTCATCTTCCAGTGCCTTCGGATCGTCAGCCAACACTTTGAAGAGGTTTGATGGGGCTGGCATGGTGGTGTCCTTCTTTTGCTCCCTGTGCACAACAGCTGTGAACTTTCTACTACTGCTGGGAGGAGCACCACCACCACCGTTTCACCTCTTCACAACAAAGATATCAACGAGCACCAACAAACACCACCTGCAATGGCATTCATTGCACAACACACATCTTTACTCCTCCTCCAACACAAATCAAATCAGATCACAGGCTCCCTCAGACAACAGTTTCAACAGGAGAGTCACACAAGACCATAGAGAAGAGCCATTGCAGATTTACAAAGAAAACACGTATAAAATCTGCATTCATCTAATGAATTTCAGGATGTCCAGGGGACTGATTGTAAAGAAATGGAGCTCTGATGGACAACATTGTGCAGTTGTTGCAATGTATCAATTTAGCTTGCCTGGAAAGACGACAGCATTTCTTCACGCTTGGCTGGGGGAAAAGAGTTTTTCCTCACTGAAAACGACTGAAAAACCTTCCAGCAAGCTCTGTCTCTCCCCCGCTCACGCCCTCGCGTGCATCGTGGATTTTGTATTGGCAATCAGCCAGCTCGTGCAATGTGGGTTCTAGAGACTCTGGTGAGAAAAGGAAAACTGGGTACTGCAATTTCTCTCCCAGAAATTCAACAAAGCTCGTAGCTGAAGCAGAGAACTTGGGGGTCTTCAGCGTTCACACAATATTCCTCACTCACTGCGAAGACATGGAAACCATGAGATGAAAGATGCAACAATTCCTTGAGACTTTTCCACATCACACAGAAACCAGCAATCCGAAAATCCTCAGATATCTAAACAAAACACTGGAGATCGATCTTCCCTTCGTTCCAAACTAAGTACATACTACACGGAAAGCACAGTTCCAACACACGACTAACTTGTTTCTCGCAGAAAACAGCAACGTGTAACGCTCACATAACAGCCAGGAAACAAAAAATGAAAAGAAAGAAAGAACAAACGAGCAAAGGCAGTGAACATTGCTCACCACTTTTGCAACCACGATGCTGCTCACAACAATATCCTGCACAACACGCCACTCATCTGCACCTCTACTACTCTTTTCCAATCTTACTCTTCAATCCACGTTGATCTCCACAACAACACAAAAGATCAATCACTCTTTGCAGCAGCTCATCAGCTGCAAATGAGCAGTCTTCCACTAATCTCATGTGTATCACGTCAAGCTCCCTTCCTATCTGCTCTCAGTTTCCGCACTTTCCACAAGAATGTGCAACAATATCTCTATCACCAATACATAAAAAACTTTGCAGCAGTTCTCCAATTTCCTTTCCCCCCCTTCCTTCCTTTTGCTTCCTGCACTACTTCCTTCTCCAAAGATCATTTCTTTGTGAGAAAAGGATCCTTTTCTTCTTCCAAGCTCCTCCTTTCAAGTGCTTCCAAGTCTCCCTTCTTCTCTCTCTCTCACTTCTTCCTTCAGCTCAAAACCCAAAATGCACAACAACAGAACTTAGTAATATATTACTAATCCTGTTGAATCCACTTTTTTTTTTGCCTTGCTCTTATGATAATCCTTTCTACTAGAGCTTTTTCTTCAACTAATCTCTGTTTGCTCTTCTTATTGCTGCAGTTCTGGAGCAGCTTTGCACTCCAATGTGCAAGAGCATGTCACAGTACTAGGAGTGAGCAGGGAGGGAAGTAAGTGTGAATGTCTGATGGATAGAAATAGGAAAAAGTAGTAGTAGTAGTAGTAGTAGGCCACTAGTACTAGTTGTTGTAGTAGTATAAGTCATGATACTATCATTCCTTCCCCCCACACTTGTTTCATAATTCCATTTGTAGTAAAGTTTTTCAGAGGTGAAGAGAGTTTCACATTGTCAGCAACAGCAAGCTGCTTACTTTTCCACCTTCTTCAACCACACTTTGTTCACCTCTCTACCACATGGCTTCATATCTTCACCACATCTGTAATGTAATAAGACAGTATGCAGCTAGCTGTTCCTTTTATAACTCCTCCCTCACTCTCCCTCTCTGTTTGTCTGTCTGTGTGTCTGTCTGTCTGTGTTTTTGTTGCCCAGTTTTTCTTCCTAAGTTAGGAACTGAAATGAAGATTTTCCTCTTCTTATGATTCCCAGGACTGGAGTACCTTGCTTACACCCCACCTCCTAACACCATCCCCAGTGCTGAATCCTCAAAGAATTTCTGAAGAGGGTTTTTCTAACTCCTGAGTAGTGCACTGTTTATGTTCTTCTTTTAGTTCTTTTTTTCCCCATCTTTTTCTTTGGGAGGGGCTGTGCGGGATGGTGGAAATAGTTCAGTAAGAAATGGTGGAAAAAGTGAAAGGAATGGGGTTCTTTTTCTTTTGGGGCGAGGGGTGGGGTGGGGTGTTGTTGTTTTTCTTCTGATTACCTCACATATCTTCCTCTTTTTCCACCTAGTTTCTTGCTAACTATGTTTTGGTTATTGAGGTTTGTGAACCTTGTTTTGCATCAAGTTTTTCACGGCTTTTAGTGACAATAAATCTTCAATTCGTCTGATGGCCAAAATTCAACTCCCTTATCCTTCAACTACTATCAAAGGATGGGAAGAAAAAAAAAAGAGAAGACTAGAAAAGAATTATGTGGGTTTACTCGGTGCTAGCTAGCCATGGAGTTGATGGATAGGTGACAAACTTCCTTCTTCTTCTTTTGCTCTTCTTTTCATTTTTAGGATTTCTTCACACTTACAGAAAAGCAATCCACTCACATTTCGAAAATCTTGGGTAGTAAATTTTTTTTTAAAATTTGATTTCTCTAAAGTGACAAATTTCTGCTGGAAAAAAAATCTAACTTGAAAAATTAGAGAAAATTTCCTCAATAAATCACTGGTCTTGGGTCTTGGTTTAGATTCCTCTCCCTCATATTAGAACTGTGTTACTTTTTTCATCACTCCTCTCAAGTCATTCATTCCATGTATTTCCTTGGCAACCCATTTCTCAACACTTTTGGAACAAAATGTAAGAGAGACCAAAATTTGAGAGTTGTTTACACATGTCATTTGCAAATAAATTGTTATTAGCTAAGTATTGTGAAACCCAATTTAAATTTATATTTCCTTCCCCCCCAATCTCTGCTCATCCTAAATAAAAAAAACATCTGAGTCAGTCCACAGTCTGTGTAAGTAGTTACAGCCAGAGCTTTCCATTAACAATTTATGCAAGCTCCTCATCAGCCACATGTAGTAGTTCCTTAACTTTGTCAAGCAATTTGCCTCGTCCACCTTAACTAGCCTTTTACTTTGTCCCACCTGCCAAGTGAATACTCTTATACTTTTGCATATTTTATTTCCAATATTCTCATATTCCTCTTATTTGGTAACCCACAATAAAGTTGTAACCACCTAATGTCACTAGTGTATGACACCCTCCTTCCTTGATTGCTGTCACGATCACGATCTGTGTCTCTATCAGTGTTTTGCGTAATCTCTCGATTCCCTTACTTCATCAAGGTTGTTGCACAGACTGAAGGTAAGAGTGACGCACAACAGCAGTTGCCTTTTAAGTTTTATGTAACACAGGCGGGACAGTCCAAATACAACAAGAGCTCATTTACTCACCAAATTTAATTTGTCTTTCAATACACTCAGACTGGTCTGTTCTATTTGATTGCACCAAGAATTTATGTGATACTGTAAATAATAATAAACAACGGCAAACTCTCCTTGTGTTGTTGATCATATGTTTCCTCTCTATCTTTTGAGGTGTTGTAAGGACCCACGTTGGCCCAACCCCTGCCCCCAGTCCCAACCATAGGACAGCCGCATCTCTATATGTTCTCATTTTACCTCCATAATAGGACCAGGGAGGGTATGTTTCATTCAAGGAGGGTTCTTAGTTCTTACTCTGTAAAGTTCTCGGTTTTTAGAAGGTGGGTTCACAAAGTAGTGCAACTTTATATCTTAGCCAGCTTTATCTCAGCCTCTGATTTTTCACCTGGCTTGCTCCATCGTGTCCATGGGCCTCCTTCCTTGCAACAGGTGAGGCCCTCAATCAAGGGCATTTGGCACTGAAAATGGGTCCACACTGATTCACAGGCCTTTACTATGACAATGCCCTCATCTTAGGGGCTTACCCTACACATTTTCTTCCTTTTCTTCTGTTAACAACCATTTCACTTGGAATGAAGTCTTGCAGGTTCACATCATCTGGGATCTTGCTTTTTCTTGAACTGTAAAGAACCAAGTATATTTTACTTTGTAGGATGAGGTGGCTCCTCTCAAGCACTTAACCTTGAGGTTCTTTTGATTTTGTAAGGTCACTCTTGGCCTCTTGTGATTTTGAAAGGTACCCAACAGCATAGCACCAGTTTTTCACAAAATGTAAGATTATTCCTTTTGCAAAAAATCAGGAATTTTTTTGGTGTGTTTCTTAGTAGGACGATCTCCCATTTGGTTACTAGTCACTACCCGCTTTCTGGGTGCTAGCATGGCATAACAGAAGCAGAGCAGGAAGGTACGAAATGGGAGCCATTCTATACCAATTTGTAACATATTATCAATGGAAGCTCAACATTTCAGTGTCAAATAATAATTTTATGTTAAAAATTCCATGTTTCAAAATAGAGGACCCCAGAAGATCATTCCAAAAGACTCTTTAGTTTCCTTCATGAAATTTTGTTCTTTGAAAATAATAATACTTTTGAAATTTTCAACATTTCTAAAAATAATACAATTAGTGTCCAAGCTGCCAAGGTACTGGAGTGGTGAAGAAAAGAGCCACCACAGAGGGGAGGGGGTCCAGAATTCAACAACAACAGCAACATGAAGCACCAGATCTTGTATTGGGGTACAAGTAGTGTAGAGGTCCCCACTGGCCAGTGATGATAGGATCAGTTCTGCCAATACAACTACTTAAATAACAATTAAAAGAGTTGAATAATCTTGGGAGATCAGATTGGGTCCTGGGGTAGGGTGGAGGAGACAGACTGCAACAAGTGAGTTGGTGGAATGCAGCTGATATTGTTGGGGACTTCCCCAACAAATAATTCATGTCACACTCTGACTTGTGCAACCTTGGATCATGGTGAGTAAAGATTCATGGGTGTGCAAAGGATTTCATTGTTCTCATACATATGTCACTTATTGGAGTTCATTGATATGCGAAACTACAATTACCCGCATCAGTCCTGAATTTACAAACTGGATGGTTGTTTTTTTGTTTGTTTTGAAACAATATATTATTTCATTATAGAAACAATTTAAGGCTTTTTTTTTTTGTTCAACTTTTTTTTTCATTTTTTCAAAAAAAAAAATTTCCAGCCAAATTGCTAGTAGCTAGTTAGGCCAGGGGATCTGCATCTCATGCAACAGTTTTATTTCTTTTTCTTGCTTCTGAATTATTGTTTATGGAATTATTTTTGCATGCATTTCAGACAAATCAAAGTTAATTTCTGAAACTGAGAATTTAGTGGCCAATTTCAGTTTTGGCAGTGGGGGAGGGCAGCAAAAAGTACTCCTCCTTCCCTTGCAGGCTTTTTAAAAGGAAGTTAGCTTGTTTTGTGCACATGGGTAGCTGCTATCCTGCCCTTTCTGGCAGATACTGTGCATATGATATACTTCCATATTTGCCCAAAGTTGTTAGGGCAGATTCTTTTGTTACCCAAATTGACCTGGCCAGGATTTTGTTGGGGATATGCCATGGCAGCAAGCTCAATTGATTCACATTTCATACTGTTTTTCACAGAGATTTACATTTGTTAAATATTATATTACATTCACCGTGTGTAAGCATTTCATCCACTATTCACCTAACCCCTTGAATTATTGTGTGTTGCAAGCATCAGACATGTTGCAGCTCAAGATGGAACCAACATGGGCCCTAACATGCGAATTGGTGCATGCAATTTATGTGCACACCCCAATACAAAATTTTAAAATTACATGTTATGTTAAACTTGTGGGTTGAAAGTACCATAAAAAGTAGGTCAATTCCTTCTACAGACCACCAAATGGAAAGTACAAAATTTCATTGCTAATCTATTTATAATAAGTTTGCATTTCACTACTACTTATGTTCAAAATCTACAATTTTTCATTGTTCATGGGTAGCGTTAAAAAAAAAATGTCAGAAGCTTTTCACTTCTCTAAGTTTCATAGTAGTATGGCCAAGAAACTCATATTACTGTGCCCAAAAGTTCAGTCCCAAGGAGTTAAAACAAATGCTAAGTGACCAGAATGCTGAAAATTCTATCATTACATGAAACAGAAAATTTTCCAACAAAATGTGACAAAAGTATTCCATAAATATTAGCCTGCAAAATAGCCTGTAAGTAAAACAGTCTGCAAAACTTCTGCTTTTTTTTTGCTTGCAATCAAGATTTCCTTGTTTTGCTTCCAACAAAAAAACAGTCTGCAAATCAGGGGAGAATTTGCATTAAGGGGCGCAGATGTAAACTTAAAGGGAGAGCAAGTACATTGTGTAATTTAAGGCCTGATTTGCAAAATGCAGCAGCAGCAGCTCGCACTTGGACATAATAATTTTACCGCACAATTCTGTTTGCAACAAAATATTATGAGTGATAAATAATAAATCAATTGTCAGGAGAAAGAGTTAGGGAAAAACTCCTATGACAAGCCTGGGTGATGACAATGGTGCCCATCACATTATGTAAGCAGTTTGTTTTCTTATTGTTTTTTTTATTATGAACACGGTCAAAATGCTGATCCATAGAAGTGCCAATCTGTTATGTCTGAGTTCAGTGATGGAGGAGACAAGTGGAATTCTCAAATGCAAGCCCTAATTTTGTGTTTTCATTTCTAGTTTTGTCCCAGTTTAGCGAACTTCAGACATAGCTTCAAACTGGGCATGGGATGGCAAGCAAAGGATACTGCGACAGGGATCGAATGGGAATCCAAACTGGGGATGACATTAAGGACACTATATTATGTTCGTACTCTCAGAATGTTTTTCTCACCTCTAATTCAGGAAAAGTTAATCCTTTGATCCATAACTTATTTCAACCATTCCTCCTCTTCATCTACTGCCTTTGATTTAGACTTAAACAATGAAGGGAAGCTTAGAAAATAAAAAATGGTATTGGAACAAATTGACTGGATTCAATTAAGTGTCAAGTCTTCTTATGATGTTATTTTTATGTGGTCGCAGGTTGGTGTGGAGCAGTTCCAGTACAATCTGGGTTCATTTGGGGTTCAGAGTATCTTCCGGGATACTAATCCATGATTCAAGATATTGCTTTGCACTATGGTTTTCTGCAGTTTTTGTTTGGGGCCTCTGTGTGTGTGTGTCTGTAATTTTGCTTCATCTCTTTAGTGTGCAATTGAAGCAAATAAATAATAGCAGCATGTTGATTTATATATACTAGAGCTGATTTGGCCCCTAGACTCTCACTCTGGAGCCTTTGATTATGGAGTACTGCTGGACTGGGCTAGCAAGTGCACTAGCCTCTGTTGCGAGCTGATCTTGCACTCCAATAAGTGGAGTGTTAGTAAACTGCACCATGATTAACAAGTGGTTCACTACTTGCCACCATCACAATACACTCCCAAAGATTTAAGTGTTTCTGAAAATAAACATTCTTCTTCCCTTTCACCAACCAACAAGATAACCATCCGACAAACCAGCAACCACCTTGGTACCATGGTAAAAATCCCAAATTTTATTTAAATTATTTCTAAATATTACAAATATTCCATGCTTAAACTAAAACAGAGTTCCTGAGCTTAAACCCAACATTTTTTGGGCTTCATTAATATGGCCACCAAGATGCCTCTCTCGCAAAGGTGAAGGTACCAACCTGGGTGCTGGTTTTACCCTGGCCCTGATGGAAGGTGGCATCTTTGATCACAACAGAGTAAATTTTGATCTTTGAACCAGTGTTAGGCAGTTCTTAGAATGAGAGACAGACAGATACCCACAGGTTATCAACACTGGTATGAACCCACTTACCCACTGATTGTAAAACCGTTGAAAGAACTGGTTTTGATATATCAAACTCTGGTTCTCAAAAACATGAAGAAGTCAAAGAACTGGATGGAGAACCATCCATTCTTTCATGGAAACCACTTATTTTCATCGTATCTGAAATAACTGGAATAATGGATAATTCTTTGATTATGAATTTTTTTGCAAAGAACCAGAACCGGGGTTTCTTGAAACACTCAAAGAACCACTTGATACTACTTTTAAACCTTCAGGATCTTTAAACCTTCAATCCAAGGTTTCCAAGTCAGATTTGCATTTCATCTGACAACCTTGCAAATTATGATGGTGATCTGTTCAAGGGGCAATGCTCCATATAGTGCATAAGTCTTGACAGGAACAAAAAACCGTACAGACTTGAGGAAAAAGAAAACACAATTTGCCTAATGTCCACACACACACTCTCTCTCTCTCTCTCTCTATTAATCTTACAAAGGAGACTAAAGTTTTCAACTGCTGTATGTGTAGCTAGCTGGCTATCATGCACCTAATGTTACTTGATCTCTTTGCCACCCATATTGACTTGTGGTTGCTCATCAACTCTTACAAATTGATGAAACCTATTTTCGAGGCTCTATTTCTCATCAAGAGTAGTACAAAGGTACGACTGCATAGTCCCCCACTTCAATTGTGTGACCCCAAAATGATCTGTGCAACTTGTATCAGATAAAGAACATCATTAGTGTAATACCCATCAGGAGCTGGATGGAGGGGCACTATTTACTATTGTGGATAAATTAGAAGGGGGGGGGGGGATTCAACCACCCCATCATTTGCACACATAAATCCCGGTTTTTTCCTTTGGCATTCTTACCAAGGGCAAGGGGAGGAAGGCTCATTAGGCTCTTGAGTTCCAACCTTCTCCC
>Ga0116227_10007675_pt1 | contig 20878 bp, 12 predicted proteins | sample S1TSphgellanicum_FD_89693 | JGI IMG/M metagenome (GOLD analysis project Ga0116227, IMG submission 89693) | Host-associated microbial communities from peat moss isolated from Minnesota, USA - S1T2_Fb - Sphagnum magellanicum MG | ecosystem: Host-associated > Plants > Peat moss > Unclassified...
TTTTGACAAAACAAGAGCCCAAAAAAAAAAAGTCAGAAAGAAAGCAGAATACAAGAAGGGGATTTTAAAAACCCAAAAAAAAAAAAAAAAGAGGGGATCAAACTGGTTACCTCACCTAGAGTTGTCCTGAGAGGAGTTCCAACCCCTAGTTTTGGATTTGAATTACCTGCTGCACCCTTCTTCCAATGCTGTTTCATCTAAAATTCTTCACTAAAATCAAAGTCCTTGTGAGAATTTTTAAAATGTTACCAAATCTTGTGTGAAACTGATACCCAGTTTCATTTCAAACATGGTGCCCAGTTTCACTGACTTAATTTACTTGAGGCTACACTCCAAAATTGGGGATGAAACAAGGATTCTAGGTTCAAACTTCAAACTATTGGGGGCCCCAAAAAGACAGGGTGACTTTCAGGAAAAAAACTCTATTACCAAAAAAAAAGGGGGATTTGTGGATGGTTTCAGAAGAGGATAAGAGTAGAACTCTCTTTTTGGGTGGAGATTGGAGACCCAATTTTTAGCCTATTTCTCTATGGTCATCCACCTCACTCATATGCTCTTCCCCCAAAGCTTTGCCACATGATAAACCTACCTACCTACCTACTTACCTACCTACCCACCCTATGGTGTAGGTTAGGTAGTTGGGTGATTAAGTTAGTGCACACTACTACTACAACTAGACTATGGGCCAACAATAGTTTGTCAATTATGGTCAATCAAAGAAGCAACCAGATGCATCATTTTCTTTTGGAGTTTATGTGGAAAAATTGGAGCTAGCATCTAAGCTATTTTATTATATTTTAAATGAGCAAACCCAATTCAATGTTTTGTATCAAGAGCTTAAGAAGGAATTGCTACCAAAGTACCTTGGCCATTTCAACACATGTCCGTCAAATTATTTATTTATTTATTTATTTATTTCATCTAAATTCATTTCACCAAAAATGAGAAAATTAATAATAAAATTCGTCAAAATTCTATATTTGGTTTTCAGTGCATAGCCATGAATACAAAAGGTTGATTAAAGATTTGTACTTCATATATGGTTTTATATCCAGATCTGGTTAAATCTTTTTAGGGATGATCACCATTTTTTCAACATCTTCCTATGGATGATTGCCACTTAGACTACTTAAATTTTAAAAATTTAAAGAATTATCACCTAAGTAACTACCAATGTTGTGCGTGTATATAGTTTAGGACTTACATTTTGTGTAACTGTAAACATACAAGGTGGGGCATGTAAATATAAAATTGTGTAAATAATTTTTAACTATGTATTTACATAGTGCAAGTGTAAAAAAAATTTACACTTGTAGTGTTTTTACATGCCACGTAGAAGTCTTGTAAAAAGAAAGAAAAAACTAAAAGAATGACACAAATAACATGCCATAACATTATTTTAAAAAAATCATTCACATGAAAGGTTTAAAATATGCATTTATAATGTCCAATGTGATCATTGAATTGAAATATTTACAAAGTGGTGATAGGGGCATAAGAGTTCGATGAAAAAAAATTAATATCATGTGCATCATGAACAAAATTCTACCAAAATCATGGATACGTGTCCCAATTTTGCACACAATCTTCTACATGATCAATCCTCAACCTCATCAAAAAACTTGACGTCCATCACATCCAATTATATGTTCTCCTTGTCCTCTCCCCAAACCCATCCACATCTGTAGATCCTTCCTTATCCCCGACAACAATAGTGGGATTATCAAGCCAATTTTTAATAATAAGAATTAAGAGATCCAAGTTCTTCACACCAAGTCAACATTGACAAAGGCCTATGAGAATTCGTTTAATAGAAAAAATTCTTTCTATCTCAATTTGACTACTAGGTATGATTAAAATCACTCTAGTCAAATAAACAATTGTTAGAAATTGCCCTTCATGTTTTTATCACCAAATAAAAAGGTCTTTCACATCTTCCAATGGCACATCAAATGTGTGAAAACATGACATTGAACATATGTTTGCACACACAATACCCAAAATAAAATAGCTTGAAGTGTGCAAACAAAAAACAATTTAAAAGAAACAATATTTACTTATTCAAAACAAATTTCATCCTTAAACACCCCACTCCAAAAATATCATTAGTATTGCACAAATTTTGAAAAAGCACTCAGCTATCTAGTATCCATGCAAATTTTGGTATAAGATTTTGAAGGTTGGAGGAGGAACTAATTGTCATATGTAGCAATAATCTCAATTGCAAAATAGTGGCCAATGTGTCTACCCTTAGACTTAAGTCCTTAAATTGAGGATTCAACATAAAAACAACAATATGTGAACTTTAAAAAGCCCAAAGCAATCTATAAAATCGAGGAAGGGCCTCAAAACAATAATTATTTGTTTTCACATGATGTTGGCACCAAGTTGTTTCACCTTGGTGTGCATGTTCATGTCCTCATCAACATCAACTTATGCTTGCAACTCCAATTTATCCTTAGAAAGTTTCACATACAACCTAATTGCGAAAGCAAAAACATTTGACCATCATAGCCAATATTCACACCACTTATTAACTACTCATGTTATCATAATAGGAAAAAATGCATCATAAATTGCCTTAGCAATTGCCCAAATTTGTGCTCAAGGAATCTTATAAGCTAAAGCTTCTATTTCATGATTATAAGACATGATAATTGCAATTCGATGGGCCAAGAATTGTTGCAATGTTGTAACCTTGGATGTGAAATGCATTTTCATTACAATTTCTAATTTGTGCTCATGCAAACCATATTTTTGACATGTTCACTTCCATTCATTTACCCCCTTGCCTACAATGCACAATGAAAAGAAAGGATCAATTTTATTATGCATTTCACAACCTACAAATGTTTGCATTGCAATGCAAAAATCAAGATTACAAATTGGAGGGATGTTTGTGTATATTTCACACTAACCAACGCCAAGTTTTGGAAATGTTATCATCATTTGTTGCACATTGAATTGCCTTGCTCATGGCATGTCCAAAACATGCACCATCAAAAGAAATACACAAACTTAATGCCTCACAATGAATTATTGACTTCTAAGGTTGTGGTCATGTGTGCCAAATTGATGCCTTTGTCTTTCACATAACACAAACTTTTAAAAATAAAACCAAACTTTTCAAACATGGCTTTCAATTGCCTTGCCAACCCATGCCTTGTGATCTATGTAAAATTTGTAAGAATCTACATATTCAAGATAGCATGTACCTTCTTTGAATCATGAAGTTTTCCCTCCTTCAAAATAACAAATCCAATATTGAAGCCAAAATATACCATAAATGCACATTTTTCAAGATTGAAAATGTTACCAAACTCATGACATTTCAACAAAAAAAATCATATTTTGTTTAGGTGAGTTTCCATGTTGCTGAAAATAGTAAAATCATCCAAAAATATCTTCATGAATAAATCAATGTATTCATGAAATGTTTTGTTTATACCACGTTGATAAATAGGTGGACCATTTTTCACTCTAAATGGCATCACTACCCAAACAAATGTTTCCCAATCAATAGCAAAAGTAGTTTTCTACTAATTTTCCAATGCAATGGATATTTGATAATATCTAGAAAAACCATCCAAAAAATGAATAAGTCTCATGGCCAATAATAGTACTAAGGATCTCATTTGTAAATGGAAGAGGATATGGATCTTTTTTAGTTGTTGCATTCAGCTTTCAAAAATCCACACAGATTCATAGTTCATCGTTCTTCTTGGGAACAACTAGAATTGATGATAGCCAAAATGCTTCTTCCACATGTTGTATAAAACTTGTAACAAAAAGTTTGTCAATGTTTTGTTTGATAATAACAACATAGTTTGGATTTAATTAGTATTAGGCTTGATGAACTAGTAGTTGAAGTATCAAGCTCAATATGATGTTATGCAATTTCACAAGGAATGTTTTTTAAATCTTTATAGGTTCAAGCAAAAATATCCTTGAACTCTTTCAGAAGATCTATAAGCGCAAAAGCATGATCTTCACATATTAGGGACACTCCATGGTACCAAGATTGATACGCTTTAATTGTTTTTCTTTAGTGATTGTCCAACCAACAATCTATAGTTGTTATACTCATTTTTGAGCTAGTGTTTTGTCAACGTCCAAATCATCAATGTCATGTTGATAAATTTTTTTTGAATAATTTGTAAACTCCTATGAAACTATAGAATCCAACAAGGTGGGATTTGATACCACATATGTGAATGTAGATTCAAGTTCTATTGACATTAAAGGTTTTGATTATTAAACAATTGGTAAGCTAATAATATGATAAAAAAGAAACTAGGTTTTGTTTTGGATACAAGGTCTTCTTCTTCATATGTGATCCCATTTTGAAAATCATAACATAAAGAACTTCAACACATTTTGTTTGACTTCTTAGATGTTTAGTTACGACTATGGTTTTGACCATACCATTACCATGTATAATAATGATGTTAGTTCCCCGATCATGGGATACTTTAACATCACGTAACCAAGGTTGTCTTAAATGCATAAAATAGGTGCAATCCAAAACATTATTTTGCATAATTGTAAAAGTTACATTATATGGAATACCATGAACTAATATCTTAAGATCATGGATTAAACCAATAGGTTTTGTAATTGTCTGATTTGCCATCCATATATTACAAGGGGCTGGTTGACGTTTAGGTGGCCCTAAAGTGGCCCTCAACTCTTTTGTAATTATATTGACTCCAAATCCACCATCTAACAAAACATCATCAACAAGATTTTCAATTTGTACATGTATAACAACCATATCATGATCTATGGCTACAAATGTTATTACATGGACAAGTGCTAGTTTTGGAACTAATGGTTTTGTGGACTAAAACTTCTAAGTCAAATATTGTTTTTAATTTTGAAGCTATCTTAATGAATTGACTTAAATTCAAGGTATATTTTGTATCAAGAACTTGTTGATTGATATCCTACAAAAAATTGTTTTACGAATTGGATAATGAATGGAATAAGTATTAAGGGTTGCATTAACATAAGCATAAACAATGGTATCAATGATGGAATTGAGGTCGTAGTAGGTAATCCAGGCTAATTAGTATCAAAAATTGTAAACCAATTATTTAATTCAATCATTTCCTCATCATGCATGGCTTGAATAATATCAGTAAATGTTTGACCAAAAAAAAATTCATCCCAACCAATCGATGTTCATGCTTTCAATGGTTCACGTCCCTCAAACACACGTTCTTTTGGTATAACATGATTTCGAGTTACCACCATAACAACCATGTTAATTGAAGTGTGTTATTTGGATATGATGACTTCTAGACCATAATTTGTGGAGTTTTATTCTAAAGTATTGTTTGTACTTCAAATCTACTTGGGTAATCCCCATATTTATGGTCCATCTAGTTACAAAAAAAACATGGATACTTGATTGGTACTTGTACTAGTTTGATTAATTGAACTACTATTCTTACCACAAAAACTAAAAAAGTTTTTAGCACTTCTATCTTTTTGGCCCAACATGCTTTTGTATTATGGCCTTTCATATTGCGATTTGTATAGTACCAATTATTACGATTAGAATTTTTAATATTTGATTAGATTCTATTTTACTTGTATGAATTGATAAAGAAAGAATTGTAGCCCTTTGGTCCACTTTCTTCACAAATCACAACTTTTTTGTGTTTGATTAAAGTTTCATGTTTCATTCCAATTGTTGAAAGTTGGATGTATGGATGTAGACCAACTTTAAAAACAATAATGAAATATGTATTGACAGCCTTAATATACAAGCAATTAGTTAATTTGAGGATTTGTTTGTAGTAAATTTTGACATATTCCTTCTCTTCTTGTTTGATATTTCTCAACTTCATGTAGATATGTTTATCATTTTTCTCTATTTTGTAACATTTACAAAAAGCTTGCTCCAATTATGAAAAATACAATTAAAATGATCATGCAAGAAATTTTCTCCCCTCAAAAAATTTATCTTGAAAAGTAAAACCAAATAAATTAACGATGTCTTCATTAATTATTTTTCCATTAACCTTGATAGCTTTCTTGAATATTCATATTTGAGCATCAGGATGTATATCCTTGACATAAATCGAATGTGGTAAATGCTTCTTCGTTGGAGGTCTAATTAATGTGACAAATTACAAATACCATGATGGCACAATTGTACCCCAACCTAAATTGGGTATCAACCATCCTCCATTAAATGGTTCTTGTGGAACAACTCCACCTTTTGCATTCAGTGGTGGTGAAACTAGTGGGTACTACATCCATTATTGCATCCAATGACAACTCTCGCTGATTTTTGCTATGTCATAGGATTGGTTTATGTGCGGTGATTAAAATACATACATTCACATGTATTTGAGTTGTTGGTATCGATGGACATACATTTCCCATCTTGGGATATGTCATTAGATTCCATATGGGCATTAATAAAGACATCATCACATTCATGTTCATCGACATCATTAGTGTTCCCATTGGAAAAGCATGTGGGTTTGACCCATACTAATATGGAGGTACAACAATAAGAGGTTGTTGTTCTTTAAGCCCTTCTATTGTTCCCAAGTGTTTATTAGCTCTTAGATTTATTATTGACATATTAATAGAAATCACAATCATCAATGCTTTAGAATTTTGTAATTGTGATTGATTCTATGGATTCATTATCAAATAATTCCTTTGAAATTTTTGAATAGAACTCCACAATTCATCAATCATCTGTTGTCAAACTTTAGATGAAATGGTTGATTCAATGGATTCATTGTCAAAGAACTCCTTTGAGTATTTTGAACAAAATTCCACAATTCATCATTCATATGTTATTGAGTTTCAAATGAAATGAACAGACAATTGTGAATAATATGTGCATTTGTATGACACAACTTACAAGCAAGTCTATTTGTTTGCGACAGTGCAACTTATGGATTATTTGGTTGTCTTCCTTGATGCCCATATTATGCATTTTGTGCAACATTGTTTTTTTGATCTTGGTTCACTTACACGTTCATCCATATAACTAATCCATTAACATTGTTGTGTTGTTGATTCATGGTTTGTATGCTAATACTTCTACCAAAAGTTTTTAGTCCATTTTCTTAAAAGCCCATGGTTCCAATCGTTTGAACCGAATTCAATATAAGATTGATGGACTACCCTAATTTGTCATTTGCAATTAGATCTTGCGATTTGGCCTCAATAACATCTTTTACATTAAAAAGTTATTCTAATGAATTTGACAAATTTCCAACACCTCTAAATGTTTGTAGCAAGTTTCACATCCTCTCCTACTTTACAACTTCATCCTTTTTTCAATATTAACTTTGTTCACTTGTGGATCAAAGCCTACTTTTATGGTCATCCTATTAGTAAGTACCATTATTAATGTATCAATATCACTTCTATCTTGATTTTGATTACTTTGAATAATCTATTTATGTAAATTCCTTATAACCATTTTAGACATGTCTACCTCTTATCATAATCAAATTTTAAATGCAAAATTTGTAAATATAATTATCCTTTCAACAATCATATATATATCTCCTTACAAATTAAATTACTACCCAACTCAATATATATTTTAAATCCTTCTTATTAACACATAAATTATTAAAGTTATTACACATGTAATTTTTTTAAAATACACTTAAACAACTGATCTAAAACCAAATATTCTTGAAGAATTCTTATGAAATTCTTCCCCAAGATGGTCGCCAAAAATGGAAAAAGGCATATTTTATGTTTTTGTTCCTTTCAAGTTCTTAAAAATTAAATGGTTTTTATAGTTCTACTTTGATTTGCAATATGCATCTCTTCATTTTATGCATAATAAGACACACACTCTATAATTCTACATCAAAAGAAAATAGAAAAAGTTAATAAAAACTCCATTGAATTCAATAACAACGAGCATAATTTGTATTACAGCCATTTGTCTCAAGAAAAATATTTTCTTTCCTTCCTTGTCACCTATACTTCTATACTTATATACAAGAACATAGTTTTAAAATGATAACTAGTATGTAACCAATAAATCATCACTAGTAAAGTTATTAAAAAATGTAACAACTATGTAAAACTACAAATTAAATTGCTATGAATGACAATTATAGGTCACATATGTCACAAATCACCCTTTAACAATGGTTAATTATGGAACAAGAATACAATGAAAAATGTTTTATGTTTGAACACCTTTTATCTTGTATTATGCGATGAGTGGGTGCTAGTTCACTAGGGTGTGGTAGCCCAAATGTTGTGACCTCCAATTTGGTACTAACCCAAAATGAACATAGGAATGAATGTAGTCATAACTTGTAACCTTATGATTGTCAATTACCAAATATCAATAAATTATCACCTTCATTAATGGCAATCCTTTCTTGCCCCTATTGATTCCATGATCAACATTAATGTGAGGGTGTGGATAACTTCATATTAATTTGTTCATAAAAATTGGGCAAAATAATCATAAAAATTTATGCATCATCATTGAGTTTCTGTCACATTTTGAAAAGTCATGCCAAGATTCAGTCATCATGTTTAGTTATGCTTAAAAGAGATTCAACCCCTAAGGTTTTTTCATTTTGATTTTATTTGTATTTGAAATTTTCATTGTAAATTTGGTTTAATACATTGATCCACAAATGGGATTATGAAACCAACCATTAGATTCTAAGTTTACACATTCATAAATCTTAGGTAAACAATTCAGCCAAAACCAAACAAGGGATGATGACATATCAAAGCATTGGACTCATTTGAGATGAGGCAAATGTTGTCCAAGGTTGAATCAAAGATTTCACTAGTTGAAAAAAAACATTAATGCATGCATCCTAAGCAATGCATATTTTCTTATTAACATTCATAAAAAAACATTTCCACCTCTAATAAGAAAGCAAGAGAGAAGATACTCATTTGGATATATTCCAAACTAGAAAACGTTTATAAATAATTATTTTGTGTAGGATGGATATGACCAATGGTGGCTTGTGTAGTTAAAGGCCATGACAAGGGTAGTAACTTGAGTTCCCAAGCTTAAAATCATTCTAATTTGCCACCTTTGAGGTTCCTTAAAGATTTGTAAGGTGCTTTGAAGGCAAGGAGCAAGATAATGTTTAGTCCATTAGTTGCAAATACAAAAGAAAAATCAATTCATGTTTAAATGTTGACAAAAGTAATGTGCATAACAAGTAATTTAAATATTATTAATTATAACTTAAATGGCACTTTGTTTCTTTTGGGCAAATCCACCAAATAGAAGAATTCAATTGGATGAGTCCATAAAAATGAAAATAAATGATGTTCATAGTGTACAATGGTGCCATAATTGTAAGTGTGATGACAATTTGACAAAGTAAGTTTAAAAATTTATTATTATGTTGCTTTCTCTTTCCAAAGACTCCAATGGGTTGCCAAAGGAAATTATATGATGTAGAAGACATACATAATTTTGAAATGTTTCAGACATGGGTGTTTTTGTTTTGTTTGAGAAATTGTATTAATTTTATTATCATCATTATTGTTTCCTTATAAGAAAACTAACTAGATTTTGAAAAACATTTTGAAAATATATGTAATAAAATATATAACCCTTGGGGGGGGACCAAGATGGATTTTGATTTCATTGAATTTACACATAACAAACATATTTATACTACTATACACAAACTTGGTTGAAACAATGTATTGCATGGAGCACATTTAAGTGTTCTTTTAAGTAAAGGTAATGTTACATAGTCAAGTGGTTGGGAGTTCAAATTTCAATTTGATATGTTCCATCATACTAAGTGAGGATAATAAGTTGTTGTGGTAGTTAGCCCATTGAAACTATCACTAGAGTTATCAATACAAACAAAACTATTTATTGCATGACTAGATAGGACAAGTAAATAATAGCGAGCTTCCAAACTTGAAAATACCAACACAAGAAGACGACTAAGAGCACAACCATGGTGGTTCAACCTATGAATACCCTAAGCATGAAGGCAAGTTATCAATACAAAAAAAAGTTGTTTATTGCATGATTAGAGAGGACCAACACAAGAGTAGCAACAAGCTTCCAAACTTGAAAATACGAACACAAGAAGATAAACAAAAACATAACCATGGTGGGGACTTGTGAATATTCTAATCATGAAGGTTACAAAGAGCACACCAATAAATAAAAACTCAAATAATAGGGTCCAACCATGCTATAAGGAGTCACATGTGCCCCCTTAGACCACTATTTTTTTGGAAAAATATTTTTAATTTTTTTTAAATATTTCATAATAATATTATATAAATTTTTATATTTAAAAATCTCTTAAAAGATGTCATAATTTTTTTTTCAAATTGTGCTTGTAATGTCAAAATTGCTTTTATGTTGTTTTTAGGCGGCTTTTAAACAATGGTTACAATGCTTTAAAAGTCTTTATACATATTTTTCAATCATTAATTGATTCCAAATATTTATGATATGTACATAATGTATTCACAATAACATTTTTAATATATATATATTATTATTTTTTATTTATTTTTTTTTACAATACAAAATTCAAAAAATTAAGCAATAGTTACGATTGTTAATGGTACATGTTAGTATGACTGCACCCAACATACATATATGATGTCCACATTGTTTATTAATAAGACCTATTGATATCCTAAACATTAAAGCAACCAATAACATACCAACAATGACAAACTTGAACAATAAATGCAAAAATTATCCACATTATTTGGTAATAGGAAGGATGTTATTTGTGTATGAAGTCCAACATGTCTAATTATAAGATGCACTTTAGTTGCACATGGAAGAATATGTGTTCACAAAAGCCCTAGTTATTTTTTGGACCCCTTTTATTTTGGGAGGTTTTATCTTTCTCATTTCAAACCCAAATGGAGGTCTATAATTGATTAGAAGGGCATCAAGTGAGGGGCTATTTGGACCCCTTGACATTTAAGGCTAAAATGTTAGGCCTAAATTATTTTAACCCAATTTTGATTAAGAGGGGTATGTTGGCTAAGGAAGTTTCATGGTTAACCTTAAGTTTAAGGGGTTAGGTTAAGGCATATGTCCTTATCCTAGTAGGGCTTAAAGGGCTGGGTGGCCTAGTTAGGATAAGGGGGGAAATAGGTTGGCCAGATTAGAATAAGGTTAAATTTTTTTTATCCTTGTTCAAAATTAGTTAAACTTGTTGGATAAGGGGGTACAGACAACCTTGTGGAGTGTCGCAACCCCACTTTGGCCAAGTGTGGGGGTGAAGCCCAACACTTGGAAAAAGTGGAGGTTTGGAGCCCTCCGGGACTCCCGAATGTTCAGAGCTCGACAACAAGGCCCAAAACACCTCGCATTGGAGTGTTCTTGGTGTCATTGGAAAGGTCTTGAAACGTAGATATCGAAAATGGCCTCGCATTGGCCATTCGGCCACTGCAGCCCAAGTTATGGGCCAATGAAAGGCCGGGAGTCAAACTGGCAGTTTGACTCCCGACCACTAAAAGTCGAGAATCGACCTGTTCATGACGTCTCCTTGAAGAGTGCGACATGGCCTTGGAAAGCTCTCGACGAGAGCTACAACTTTGGTTCAGGACTCGTCCCAATCTGAGTTCGGGGTGAGGAGTTATGGCCGTTCAAAGTTTTGGGAGTCCAGTCGGGACAGTTTCGGGACTCCATTTCAGGAGTCCCAACAAAATGTGCCATTTGGATGTAGCCTCGGCGACTAGCCGTAGAGAATACTATAGGGAGTAAGGTGGTGGCTTACTCCCGAGTCCGGGCCGTGGTGAGTCTTATGTGTCCAAGTGCCCGTGGCAAGTCCTAACACCCAAGGGTGTCCCGAATGTTAATGTTAAACTAACCCTTTTTGGTTGGTTTTTGGATGTAGATTCACACGAGCTAAATTAGTCCCTCTTCCTAGTCTAATCCCTGGGCTCCCAGCTCGACCTTCTACCCCTTTTTAGAGTTGGAAGCCGGGAGCGTGCTACTAAGTCATAATTTCCGCAACTTGACTTTGTGAAACCCTCAAGTGGGTTTCACCCCGTGACTTGGGAGCGCGTCATGGAGGGTGCTTCCTAAAAGCTTATAGCAATTAGGGTTAGGGAAATACAATATTAATGGCATTTTCATGGAGCTAATAATAAGGGAACTAGTTGCTAAGCTCTTTTTTTCTTTCTTAAATGATGAATGGGCCATGAGGGGTTGTGAGGATGAAGAAATGATGATGATGGTTGTAAGGAGAAGTAGGGGATCTTGACATGCCATGAGAGGGAAAGGTAGGTGAAGGTGGGAGGTTATAACATCATGAAAAAACCAGCTTCTCAAGGGGTAATCAAATCAACATTTGTTTTAGAGAATGGAGGCAAGATCTTCAAGTGATGGCGTTTGTGGTAGTGCAAGTGGGGGAAATTCATGAGCATGGTGACTAATGAGCGAATGGTGGAAGTCAATAAAAAGTACCTAGATTATTGTTGAAGTTGGGAACTAAGAATAAAAAAATGGAGAGAGCTGGGGTTGTTGGTTGTTGGGCCTAGGAACAAGCAAATGATGGTTTATCATCTTGTGAAAACAAGTGAACCAATGAACTAATACAACAACACATTTCGGGTTTTGCAATTAGCGTTTGCAACCACATACTAATCAAAAAGGACATATGTGACTAATGATTAATGAGTTGTTAAACCCATGTCGTTTCACCCATTTAATCACAAGGGATGTTTAGTTGCAAAGCCCAATCGTTTTAACAAATTTTTTTAATAATTTTTTTATAATAATGAAATTCCATGTCATCATTAACCTCGGTATGATGTGTAAAGTGCATGCCATTTCAACTTAATCATTTTATTCAATTAAGTGTTACAAAAAACACCTTGATGGATGGATGACATGTGTCAAAAATCTATAAACACTTTACGAGTCATTGCACATGACCAAAAGTCAACCTAGTTTAACCCATGTAACTAACATAACCAAAAGTCAACTTAGTCTAACCTAGCTAGGCAAAGCAACCTAGCTTAGTTTACCTAGCCAAAAATCAATTTAATTTAGTTTAATAGGTTAGCTACCTATGTTAGGCAACCTAGGCTACCTAACCTAAGTTTGGTGGCTTAGATTAAAAACAAACGCCAAATTCCTAGCCCAAGAAACTTGGATTAAACTACTTAACCTAAGCCAAGTGGCCTAAGTATCATAGGCTATAAAAGTGAGGACCTGAACCCTTCACCTTCACTTTGGGTTTCAAGTCCTTGTCCATTGCACTACCACATTTTTTTATACTAATTATATTTAACACAAAGTTATAAAACTCAAAATTTTTAGCCTTGAATTAACTTTGGCCAGCTTAGGTTAACCTCAGTTAACCTACTTACTACCTACCAACTTAGCCTAAACCTAAACTTCCCTAGGTTGAATTAAATATAACTAGTTTGTTAATATATATTACTGATTAACTTAGCTTAGGTTAACCTAGGCATTCTTAGGCTAAAAACAAAATCTAGGATAATTATGTCACATCTAGTCACATCTAATCACATCATATAGTTGCATCAAGTCGCATTTACTCACATCATAGTCACATCTAGTTGCACAAATTTAATGTTGTTATAAACTTGATAAAATATCTTGTAATGAGTCTACCTAGGTTGGTTTGACAAAAAACCTAAAGTTAAGAACCTAAACAAGCCTACCAAGGCTAACCTATTAATAAGGTAACCTATTCTAGGTATATTTAAAAATACTACAATAAATTTCTTATGTCTAGTTAAGTAACTTACAAGGTAACTTATATTATAAAGTAAGTTTTTACTAAATAGCCTACATACATAGGTTAACTTAATAGGTATGTTAATTTAAGTTGGTGTGTTAAGTAATTTAAAAGTCGAAGAGTTATGTATCACCTTTTTCAAAATGACTATCAATATTGTAATCATAGTTACAAGTTAACAATAGATTATTTAGTATGCATACACATGCATCTGAATTCATGACTTCAAAAACCTCATGGCACACAAAATAAAAATGGCATGTTATGACAAATATTGGTGCCATAAATTCAAGACATACAAAAACTTATGGTGTCACAAAATCATGGATTGCCATGAAAATTTGTGACACCTTGTTGCCAAATGGCATGCGGCCATGTCATCATCACATGGAAAACTGAGTCATTATTAATCACAAAGGACAACAATATTTTCAACTAACTAATATATGAAATTGATTCATCAAATCAATGACATGAATCATAATGTTAACAAATAAGACCCCATCACCTTGTTGGCATATAACATGCCATGTTGTCATCATGGGAAACTGAGTTGTTATTAATCACAAAGGTGGATGGTTCTTGCAACTAACTAATTATAATTGTAAAATTATGATATCACATGACATCTCAATGGCCTTTACAACTACATAGTGATTTTTGTGACCAAGTATTCACAATTGTAATCGAAAAGGATAATAGTCATTTCTTTTTATTGGTTTAAAAACCCATAATATGTTGTTGATGTAAACTCTAAATTCACACATTAACGTCCATTAGCTCAGGGCAACAACAAAACCTATAAAAATAATTGGCATATAAATCTAATGAGCACACCTTATGAACTCTTACCACATGGCATGTATCCCAAAAAGGAGATGATATTGTAAATTGTCATTAATCACATGATTGATTAATAAAAGAAAATTCATTGAAATTAATGTCACGAGTCATGAAATGTTGCAATTACTAGTCAACCTTGTTGCCACATGGCATGCCATGTCAACATCAGTAGATCATAAGTCGTTATTATTCACCAACATTTGCAAGAATTAATAGAATTTTGTTATTACCTAATTTTGGACAATTAAATTTTTTTTATAGTTTTTTTTATATTTGTGCAAAAACCATCAAGTCACAATATCAATTACAATTGTAAAACCATAATGCCAAGTGGCACCACAATGTCCTTTACAAATGGGTAGTCATTAATGTGATTATGTAGTTACAATTATAGTCGAAAAAAACATTAGTCGTTTTGTTAACCAATTGTAAAACCCAAGATGTGTTTTTGTGTAAGGGGTGGGTTGTCCCATCAAGTGAGGGTTCAAAAGGTTAGTTTGGGATGAAGTAGAAAATTCTAGAGGTGTATGTCATGGTAGAGATAGGAGTTGTAATAGTGGAAGGCAATATAAAAACCAAGTTAAGAATTAGCTAAAGCAAGGAGTGGGAAAACTTGCATGTAAAAACAATACCTTGTAACTTTTTTTTGAAGAAGCTAGTTAAGTGTAAGAATACACAATGTGGTAAAAAAAAATAGGATAGTTATCTATAGCAGACAAAAGAAGGGAAATATAGTTAAAAACCAAGGAAGGACATCGTTAGAAGAATTAGGGGTGTGGAGTCTAGGTAACAAGCTGGGATTCATGAATGATGATGTTTGCATGAATATGCCCAAGTTAGGGTTGTAGTTGGTTAAGTGCAAGAAAACACAATATGGTAAAAACAAGACGTCTATCTATAACATATAAGAGAAAAGAGTTATAACTAAAACCAAATAAGACAATTGTTAAAAGGAGTAAGGTTATGAAATCTAGGTAATCAACTATGATTTTTCCCTCTGATCATCCACAAGGGGGTAAGGGGGAATGGCCCAAATTAAGGTGTTAAATATGTGTTAAATTTGCGTTTAGCATAAAAATGATGGGAAAGTAAACGCACATTTTCTTAAAAGTTTAAATGTTCATTCATCAACCTATTTACCCTAATTTTGAATATTTATCATATTTCAATCTAAAATGTGATGAAACCTTATCAAATTTCTTTTTTTAAAGGACACATTTTAAATGGGAAAGGAGGGAACAACAAATGAGGACCAACAATATTCAACTTGGAACACTATGAAAAAAAAAAAGGTGTTTTGCAATTGGCATTGTAATTCAATTTTTGAATTGTAGAGGACACTTGCAACTCATTATATTTATACGCTATGAGTGTTAACGGACAAATTGCATGAGTTGCAAAATTGCAATTCACCATATATATGGTGCAACTCATTGCAACTATTTCAAAACAACTCATTTTCAACTACTATGCAACTCCATTATAACTACACCCATAATGTCATGTTGACATCATTAATTGTCATCCATCTAGATGGCACTATGAAAGATCCAAAGGGAGGGCTTCATTGTTTTTAATGTCCAAAAAAAATTTGAACCCCTACTATTGGCACATTTAGCACACTAAAAAACGTAAAAATGGAATGGAATTAAGAAAGTTATAACCTCCAAAGTGGAGAAGGTCAAAAACTCAAAAAGACAAACCACCAAATAGTACAAAGGCCAATTCCCAAACACCCAAAAAATTCCTTGTATGTTGTTTTGTTGATATTATAATTCAAAAATGATTTGAAAAAAATTAGATGACGTTCCTATAACATTTTAAATCATTTAAGTTGAATAAGAAATTAAAAAGTTATGAAGGTTTGAAAGTAGGAGGGGTCCAAAGAAAAAATACAAGGGAAAAAATTGCGTTTTGTAAGTTGAAAAACTTATTTTTCTTATTATTCTTTCATTATTCCTTTTCCTTTGCATTTCAAAGATGATTTTAAAGCTTGAGGTAACATTTTCATAACATTTTAAATCACTCAAAATAAAGTATATATGATGTTCATATATAAATAACTAATGAATATGTATCCTTATTAGGTTATAAGTAATTGTATTATAGTCATAACATAGTTGAACAATAATACTTTAGTAGTGGCACACTAGTGGTCGTACTAATTGTATCAATGGGAATCATAATTGAAAACTAATTGCAAATGTATCCCATAATGGGTGGGGGAAATGTGGACACATGGCATGATCACATGTATGTACATTGTACATTAGTTGCAACATAATTATTGTTTCAGTGGCACATTTACAATAATTTTAAAGTAGTTGCCACATGCAACTATAATATAACTCTTAAAAAAATCAAACATGGTTGATTACATATGTACATACAATGTGTATAAATTACCATATAGAATATCCATTTTCAATTCAGTTGCAACTATAATACAACTAACAAATTTTCTAATGTGGCAATTTAATTATTAGTACACCGTATTTATGAGGGGATAGTTACACACTAGTTGTAATACCCAAGGGATAATTGTATATGAATTTTTTTTTGAGTTTTTGTTACATGGTAATGTGGTTTCAACAAACACGATTTTAATAGTGGAAGAACAATATCCAAAACCACAAACACACAAATGGGGGTTACAAAAGAAAACAATGTTTGGACCTATCAAAGGGGGAGAAAAAAACAAATTATTTCCTAAACCTTTCATTTGTTGCATGAAACAAACAAGACAAGGATATGGGTGGGAAACTTGAAAAAACATTTAGCTAGAAAAGGCTTCCCCAACAAAAATGGTTCATCTCAAAATGGACATAACAAAGTAACTTGTCTTTTTTCTAGCCAAAATGTGCTAAAAAATGACAATTTTTTTTGAAAATGGTATATTTTTTCACAAATTCCCCTTTATTTTTTTTTCCAAATTTATATATATACATATATATAAGGAAGGTGTTGCCATGTGTATTGGCCACAAATTTAAGAATAATTTGGAAAAAAATCACTAATTAAGTTGAAATATGTTTAAAGATTTCACCATTTTAGTTCCATTGGCTATTGCAATTCTAAGAGGCTCATATTACAAACATTACCCCCATTGGTTAACCTATTTATAACACCCATCTTGCTTACTATCAATTACAAGGGTTTGTTCCAAATGTGATAACTATAATTTTTCAATGTTGAGAATTGTTCCTGTGTTTGACACGATTATATTTCATGTGGTTGTGCAAGAAGTTACAAAAATGGCGTTGGATGATGATTGACGTGCCCCCAAGTTCTTTGTTAGACCCAAAAGGGGGTCCAACTATGTTAAAGAACAGAAGTAGTTGGAACTTGGTGCCGCTCCCAGCTTCCAACATTAAAGGGGGTGAGAGGGGTGTGCTGAAAGCTCTGGGATAAGACTAGGAAGAGGGACAACTACTTAGTTACTTAGTCCTGCATTCAAAACCAACCAACAAGTTAGTTAGTTCACATTCGGAACACTCTCCGTGTTGGGACAAGCCACGGGCAACCTAGGACTCACTTAACTCACCATGGCCCGGACTTGAGGGAAGCCACCACCTTCCCCCATAGAGTATTTTCTGTGTCTCTCCACTGCACTTACATCCGAATGACACTTTTTCCCTAGACTCCCAAAGTGGAGTCCTGAAATTATCCCGGTTTGGACTCTCGAGACTTTGGGAGTTCATAACTTCTCGCTCCGACCTCCGATTGGGACGAGGTCTGAAGCAAACTTGTAGCTCTCCTTGAGATCTTTCCAAGGTGTGTCGCACTCCACCTACACAAACCGGGATCGGGTCGATTCCCAACTTTTAGTGGTCGGGAGTCAAACTGCCAGTTTGACTCTCGACCCTTCTTTCAGCCATAACTTGTGCTGTAGATGTCCAAATGGCTCGTGCGAGGCCATTTCGGACATCTACACTTCAAGACCTTTCGAACGATACAAAGAACACCTTGATATGAGGTGTTTTGACCCTTGCAATCGCGTTCTGAGTTTTCAGGAGTCCCAAAGGACTCCCAAGTCCCATTTTCGGGAGTGTGAGTGGCGACCTCACACTTCCCTCAAAGTGGGGTTGCGACAATGATCGTGATGTATGCTTAAATTGTTGAATGCTCAAATTTCATATTCCAAACAACATATGTGAAAATGGAAGATCTTTGAATGCTTGAGAAGCCCAATGATTCAATCATTGCAAAACATGTAACAACTTTCAAATGTCATATTATGTTCGTTTTCCTCTTATTGCTTGGGTTTGTTATAATACAATTATTATCATTGGAACAACCATGGTATTGGGATTGTGGACAAGTAGCTTGTACACATTGATGTAGTGTATATATGTGGGTGTTGAATGATGTCCTATTGTAGTTACACTTGATCCTTTGATTTAGGTCATGAACCTTTGGTTTGAAAGTGAATGCGATCAATACATTGTCTGCCAATGTGGAGTTTGGTGAAGTAGACACCATAATGTCAAAGGGGGTGCATGATTACTTGAAAGCACCTGATGGCAAAAGGTAATTATGGATTGTGGATAAGCAAGGAGATGTTGGTGGTTGTGTCCAGCAAACCACAAAGCTAAATGTGATATCAAAATTTAGAAGGAATTGAATAGTGGTTTGAATTATAGGTTCAAAGTCAATTGTTTAGCTATAAGCACAATTGGTGCACAAGGATATGAAAGACAAATGATCTAGAAAAATTGACATACCATAGATTGTGTTGCCACATATTTTTAATCAATTTTGAAAATTTGAAACTTTATGCATCCACTCCACATGTTGGGGCCTTTTTTTGCAGGTCATCAACCTTAAAATTTCCCATACTTTTATATTTTTTAAAAGCCACAATCTCAAAATTGATTTAATATCACACCATAATAGTTTCTTCCAGTTCTAGGGGGTTTTAGGATTTAACAAGGATTTACAACTAGAAATTTCAAATAATTTCCTTGTTACTTGTTGGGGTCAAGGTGTAGAACATCCCTCAAATCATTTTGGCACCATATTTTTAAATGTATGTAAAAAGAATAAAAAAAGTAAAACATATAAGTTTAAACATATTTAATATCTTTTTGAAATGTACATATTGTATTATATTTGTACACAACTTGGTGTACATATATACGATATGTGTAGTTCATTCTTTACTTGTACATATGGCTTCATATACCTATAGCTATATGCATATAATTGTTATTATATGCGTAGGATGAAAAAGGCTCTAGTCATAACATAGTCATAGAGATGACCTTAAATCATCCAAATTTAATTTGTAGTTGCAAATATGTTTAGTTATAGTTGTAGGTGACTTTTAGTTACAAGTAGTCACAAGAATAGTGGTTGCAAACAATAGCATTTCTACTAGTGTAAGGCATTGAAAAACAAAACATTGGTTTTAATTATTTAAAGAGCCATCAATACCCTTTGCAAGTATAAAATTCAAATGTAAAACTAACAAAAGAAGGCAACAAGAACCCTTAATTGAATACATGATCATGTTAGTACATTAATGAAGAAAATCAAATTGGCCTATTGTTGTAAACACCCAAAGACTTTTACATAATACAAATGATAAATGCATCCCCAAGGTGTTAAATATAATTTGTTTTTTGTTTGTGCTATAATCATCGTAACCATTTTTTAGAAACAATAATTCATGAAATTATATTCGTTTGAATCAAATAGGTGATGATGACATCAATCAATTGTTTGAATTCAAATAACATTTATGGTGAACACATATCAACCCATTAATATGAAGATTAAAGGGAGGCCAATGGGAGGACATGTGTATACTTACATGAAACATGGAATCTAACATTTTTGGCAATGGAAACAAAAGCATTTCAAATGACATTGTGGGTTGTCATGTGACGCCCCCTTAGGAACATGAGAGATGGTGTATCCCTATTGAATCTATTAACTAACCATGGATGCAACATGCTAGGCCATGGGTTGTCAAAGGGGGGATGTGCAACCTAGTGCATGGTGATAAGGAAAAGACATCTCACACCATATTAAATGATGGGATGATTTGGTGGGTAAAAAACCAAACACCTGAATTTGAAACTATGTAAGATTTCAAGTGCACGATGAAGAGATTTGAAGATATGTTAAAAATGATGTTGGAAAGGAATGTTTGTGCAATTTTTTTGAAATGGTTCCTTAAAAACAATCTCATTGTCCTCCTCCCCACCCCCCCCTATCACCATACCCACAACCTAAAAATAATAAAAAAAAAAAAAAAAAAAAAAAAAAAAAATAAAAAAAAAAAA